>Ga0213832_1000031_pt1 | contig 362558 bp, 330 predicted proteins | sample SWATP13_FD_161660 | JGI IMG/M metagenome (GOLD analysis project Ga0213832, IMG submission 161660) | Coastal seawater microbial communities from Marineland, Florida, United States - SWA TP1 #3 | ecosystem: Environmental > Aquatic > Marine > Coastal | place: USA: Florida | collected 2016-08-06 | reverse complement strand
GACGCTGGGTGCGAAAGATTCATCAAGGCCAGAGAGTAATCTCGGTAAACAGGCCGGATATACGTAAGCCATCTGTTTATTTCAAAAAGTACTTGCACAGCAGGAGGAGACCATATACGCCCTGAGTAGGAGGAACGACGTATCGAAGGGGAAAAATAACGTTCATCCAGAATTTATTGAAGTGTGTGCTCATCCTTTGACTATATTTTCTTTCATTAGTGAACCAAGAGAAAGACTCACTTAGCATGAACGAGTTGCTCAACACCTTTACACTTTTTGCACGAACATTGAAGGATAATAATTCGCATGACAGCGTTGTCATTGTGTCAGCTTAATGTTAGGTTAAGTGCATTAGGCCATTCATATTGGTTATAAATTAGCGCAAAAAATTCAGCTTGAGTTGTGTATGCGTGAACCGATTAATTCGTTATGATGGGCTACAATCTTAAATTCAGAATAAAAAATTCTCATAAAAAGCTGTGTTAGTTCATTAACATACGGCACAAATTACACAAGATATGGCATGTTAGAGAGATTGATATGAAGGAATTATTAGAAAAATACCCAGTGACTGAAAAAGCGAAGGCGCATACCTATATTGATGCTGAAACGTACGAAACCATGTATCAGCAGTCGATAGAACAACCTGAAGTGTTCTGGGCTGAACAAGCGGAAAAGTTTCTGGATTGGTATAAGCCATGGGACAAAGTCATGGATGTTGATCTGGCATCAGCCAATATTAAATGGTTTGAGGGCGGTAAGCTAAACGTCAGTTACAACTGTATTGATCGCCATTTACCGGCGAAAGCAAACGACGTTGCCATTATTTTTGAAGGCGATGAACCCACGGATGACTTAAAAATTACCTACCAAGAGCTTCACGATAACGTTTGTCGATTCGCTAATCTCTTAAAAGCCCGTGGCGTTAAGAAAGGTGACAGAGTTTGTATTTATATGCCAATGATCCCTGAAGTGGGCTACGCAATGTTGGCGTGTGCCCGTATAGGTGCGATTCATTCGGTTATTTTTGGCGGTTTCTCAACAGAGTCTATCAAAGCACGTGTTCAGGATGCTGATGCGCGTGTCATTATCACTGCTGACGAAAGTGTTCGTGGTGGGCGTGTTATTCCTCTTAAGAGCAATGTCGACGCTGCAATCAAGAACAATGACGCGGTACACACGGTTGTGGTTGTTGAACGTACAGGTGGCAAGGTTGAATGGAATGATGCAATTGATGTTGATTATCAACAAGAAGTCGTTAAACAGCCTGCTGTTTGTGAACCTGAAGTGATGGATGCAGAAGATCCACTCTTTATCCTTTATACCTCAGGTTCTACAGGTACACCAAAAGGTGTATTACATACCTGTGGCGGATATTCACTTTACGCTGCCATGACTCATAAGTATGTATTTGATTATCGCGACGGTGAAATTTACTGGTGTACTGCAGATGCAGGTTGGATCACTGGACATTCATATATCTTTTATGGACCTTTGGCTAACGGTGCGACTACGCTAGTGTTTGAAGGGGTACCAACTTATCCTGACGCGAGCCGTTTCTGGCAAGTATGTGAAAAACATCAGGTAAATGTTTTTTATACGGCGCCAACTGCCATTCGTGCATTGATGAGTCAAGGCGATGAACTCGTGATTGGCTCTGATTTATCTTCTCTACGCATACTTGGCACGGTGGGCGAACCAATTAACCCTGAAGCATGGCATTGGTATTATGAAATTGTGGGTAAGGGGAATTGTCCAATTGTAGATACCTGGTGGCAAACAGAAACGGGTGGTGTATTAATTACGTCGTTACCGGGCGCAGTAGATATGAAGCCTGGCGCCGCTGGTAAACCATTCTTTGGCGTTAAACCTGCGCTATTTGATAAAGATGGCAATACATTGGAAGGTGAGAACCAAGGCCTATTAGTGATGACGGGCAGTTGGCCGGGTCAGTTACGTTCGGTATATGGCAATCATGAGCGTTTCTATGAAACGTATCTTAGCCAATACCCAGGCAACTATTTTACGGGTGATGGTGCTAAGCGTGATGCCGATGGTTTTTACTGGATCACAGGCCGCGTTGACGATGTGCTCAATGTATCAGGCCATAGATTGGGCACAGCGGAAATTGAAAGTGCATTAGTGCTTCACCCTGCAGTGGCAGAAGCGGCTGTGGTAGGTTATCCGCATGAAATTAAAGGACAAGGTGTATATGCATACGTAACGCTGATGAACAACGCAACAGAGTCAAAGGAACTGATTTCAGAGCTGACCGAGTTTGTTGCAAAAGAGCTTGGGCGATTTGCTAAACCTGACTACATTCAATACGCACCGGGTTTACCTAAGACACGATCAGGAAAAATCATGCGTCGAATACTGCGTAAAATAGCAGAGAATGAACTTTCTAACCTGGGAGATACATCAACACTGGCTGATCCTGCTGTAGTTGAACACCTGATCGAAAATCGTATTGTTCATCAGTAAAACTAGTTCTATAACAAGTGATTAGATGAAGTTAAAGCGCCGTATACGGCGCTTTTTTTATGCCTAAAATAACCACAAATAAAAACTACAAAAAAAGACTGTACGTAAAAAAGTATCAAGTGTAATATATGTTTTACGCTTTTTGTAATGTTAGGTTTACACTTTGCTTTTGAGGTGGTCGTTCAAACGATTTCGATAGCTAACATTCCACAAAGCTTATTTAAGAATGTATTCACTTTAACTGAAGACACTATTTGCTGAAACTTTTAATAATGAAACAAGAATTATACACAGTAGCGCTCCCAGCGCGATTTTATTATTACCTTTCATTCTATTGTTAGTCTCCTGACTAACATTCTTCATCTATATTTAATTTAAGCTTGCTGTATCTATGGAAATTTCTATGTCAATTGAACAAACGCAATCTAAACAAAAGAGTCGTTTAAACGATATTCACGTAAACGCAGAAGAGGTATTAATTACACCTGAAGCGTTGAGAAAAGAGCTACCACTTGCTGAGTCGGGTCGACAATTCGTGTTACAGGCACGTAAGACCATCTCAGACATTATTCATCATAAAGATCATCGGCTTCTAGTGATCACGGGTCCTTGTTCTGTACATGACGTTGAGGCGGCCAAAGAATATGCGCGAAAACTGAAAGCATTACATGATACGTACAGTGATACGCTGTACATTGTAATGCGTGTCTATTTTGAAAAACCAAGAACGACAGTTGGCTGGAAAGGATTGATCAATGATCCTCACATGGATGGTTCGTTCGACGTAGAAGCAGGCTTGCGAAAAGCACGAGAATTGCTCATTTACCTAACTGAATTGGGTTTGCCATTGGCTACTGAGGCACTCGATCCAATTAGCCCGCAGTATCTTGCAGAACTGTTCAGTTGGTCAGCGATAGGCGCGCGTACTACGGAGTCGCAAACGCATCGTGAAATGGCCAGTGGTTTGTCAATGCCGATTGGTTTTAAAAATGGCACCAATGGCAGCCTAGATGTGGCGATTAATGCATTACAATCGGCGGCATCGTCACATCGTTTCATGGGGATTAATCGCAAAGGGCAGGTGGCATTGATCAAAACTTCAGGTAATCCCGACGGTCATGTGATCCTTCGTGGTGGCAAGCAGCCAAACTATGATTCTGTAAATGTCGCTGTATGTGAGGAATCATTGCAAGAGCATGGCTTAGAGCCGGGCATTGTCGTTGATTGTTCACATGGAAATTCCAATAAAGATTACCGCCGTCAGCCACTTGTTGCCGACAATGTATTTAATCAAATTCTTGAAGGCAATCAATCGATTATCGGCATTATGCTGGAAAGCCACTTACACGCTGGCAATCAAAGTGCAGAACTACCTAAGCAAGAATTACAGTACGGGGTGTCGGTTACAGACGCATGTATTGATTTTGAAACAACCACATCACTTATTGAAAAAGCAAATGCCAAGTTACAGACAGTTTTGAAATCAAGAATAGGTCAATAATTTATTTGGTTGCTAAACCAGACAAATTGAAAGGGCAGGTAATGGATAAAGCAGAATTTGACAAATCGCTTGCAATATTGCGAGCAGAAATTGATGACGTTGACAGTGCACTTGTGCAATTACTGGCTAAGCGCCGCGCAATTACAACGAAAGTAGGTGAGTTAAAGAGCCAATTTGGCATGCCAATATATGCACCGGAAAGGGAGCAGGCGCTAATCCACCAAAGGCGTGAACAGGCGTTGTCGGAAGGCGTATCACCTGAGCTTATCGAAGATATTCTACGACGAATGATGCGTGATTCATACATTAGCCAAGATGCCAGTGGCTATCGTTGTGTGGAACCTGAATGCAAGAAAGTTGTAGTTATTGGTGGGAATGGGCAACTAGGCCGGATATTCGTTGATTTATTCAAACGCTCAAACTATAAAGTTGTTGTCTTGGAGCAGCAAGATTGGGCAAACAGTGAGTTGATCTTGCAAGATGCTAATTTAGTCCTAGTTGCTGTGCCTATTCGTCTTACATCTATGATTATTCAAAAGCTCAATAATCTGCCAGAAGATTGTATTTTAGCGGATGTAACTAGTATTAAAGAAAGCCCGCTTTATGAAATGCTCAAAATTCACAAGGGGCCGGTAGTTGGTCTTCACCCCATGTTTGGTCCTGATGTCACCGGGCTCGTGAAGCAAACAATTATCGCCTGTGAAGGTCGTCATCCCGAAAAATATCACTGGCTTTTAGAGCAGTGTCAGGTGTGGGGCGCCAAAATATACCCAGTTTGTGCTAACGCACATGATCAGGCAATGGCAATGGTGCAAGTAATGCGTCACTTTTCAACCATTGTATATGGCTATCACTTAATGACAGAAGGGGCGGATATCTCTCAGTTGGTCGAAATGAGTTCACCGATATATCGACTTGAGCTAATTATGGTTGGTCGGCTGTTTGCACAAGATCCTATTTTGTATACCGATATCATTTTTTCAAATGAAGACAATATTGCCATGATGAAGCGCTTTGCCTATCGATTTTTGGAGTTGCTCGAAGACGTTGAGTTAGGTGACAAGGAAGCATTTATGAACATGTTTCAACAAGTTGCTGACTGGTTTGGCGAATATGCTGAAATCTTTCTTCATGAAAGCAAGGCAATGCTGTTAAAAGCGGATGAATTGAAAAAACATTAGCTTATACAGAATGGTATTAATAATTTTCGACTAAGAATACGGGCATAGTGATTACGGACAAAGCTTTTGTTTTGTCCGTATTTTCGTTACGCTACCAGTTTATTAAATTGAAGCTTTATCGGATCTAAATGAAAAACATCACTTTAGTCGCTTTGTTATTTACCACTGTATTAATGTTTTCTAGCGGTTGTTATTCTTCCAGTAGTGAAACTGACGACGCCATTGGCCACGTTACAACCGAACAAATAAAAAGTGAGTTTCAAACGTTTGGTGATAATTATCAGGCATTTCAATTAGCGGATGAAGACATTGAACGTATTGCGCAATGGCCTGAAAGCATCAATGTGAAGGTATACTTTGGTACTTGGTGTCACGATAGCCAACGTGAAATACCTAAGCTATTTCGTATTGCTGACGCTTCACCTAATGTCAATTATTCTTGGGTTGCACTTGATCGTACCAAATCGGATCCACAATCGCTTGCAAAGTTGGCAGGCGTTAAATTTACTCCGACAATTGTCGTCTACAACAATGAACAAGAGATTGGTCGCATCATTGAACGACCAAAAGTTTCATTAGTGGACGATTTAGAACAGATCATTCTTTCGATATAATCCTGCGAGTCAGCGATGATTTAGTGAGTATCTACATTATAGAAATTCTGTTTATTTAGAACTTTGGTGTTTGTTTTGATCGTGGTACTGCCATAGCACGTTAACAATTTTCCAATCACCTTGTCGTGTTTGGTATAAGTGCATGTAATCAATCCATTCGTCAACAGTGAGTTTGACAGAGGCGACTCGATTATCGATATCAAGAATGTCTACTTCAACGCGTGGCTTAGCGGGAAATTTGTCGCCATCTTGATTGTAGGTTTTGGCGACCTCGAGCATCGTGTCAAAACTTGTTTCTAATACCATTTCTTCACCATCAGAAGTGCGCCAATAGGTACGTTTTGCCAGCTTTTCATCAACACCACGCTTAAATAGTTCAGGTTGAGTACGGTGCTGCGCTTCTATGTAATCTAACACAGCGCGTTTGATCGCTTGTTTGTTGTTATCTACTTTTCCGTTAGCTGCCATAGATTGTGTGCAGACAAAAATAGTCATTAGAGCGAGATAGATAATGCGCATAATGGTCCTTGTGGTTTTATACAGATTGGTATTATTGACCAAAGAAATTATGCGTTTCGCTAAGCTGAAGCAACGTAGAAAATGTAACAAAAGTTCACTCGATGGTTCCTTATGCACTCGAATGAACTCACTACAACAGCCTGAATAACTTAGTCTACTTGCTCTATCTTAAGGTATTTCTTACGACCCAGTGTGATGTAATATAGTGACAGAAATACCGACTTGAATAAGCTACCGCTTACAATGTTTTTCACAACAATTGTACGGTGTTTTTGTGTATCTAAATAATATTTAGGGCTGGAGCACCAATCGATTCTCGCTTGAAGGTACTTCGTATAATCAGGTACGTTAATTGTTTGAGTAGAATTAGGCGCTAATTCAATGAGCTTTTTATCGTCTGCGTATAATTGATAGTTACGCATTGCGTCTTGATATTGTTTGGGGCGTGAAATTCTGACTTCCATGAAATTTTATACATCGAGCCATAAAGTATTATTACGTTATTAACACTTTATGGCTGCTACATTTTATCATTATAGTTATTTATGCGGCTCAGTTTATAACAAAACTATGCAAATTTCTCGTTATTCTGTCCGCAGTATTTTACTGATGGGGGTCCGCGTAAAGCGAATGCTTGGTATCAATACGGATAGCGTTAACATGAACAACAATGTGACACTACTTAGTACAAATACTTCAGTATGAAACGACAATGCGATTTTACTTGATTCGTTCACTACACTCAGCAACATATCAAAACTGATCAATGTGATAGGGGTAGCAACAACAAACGCAAAAATTGCATGAGTCATAATGTTCATCATAATGCTAAAATCCGACGCGCCTAAGGCTAAGAACACACCCAAACGTTGCTTTTCCAGCGTGATATATGCTCGAATCTGATACCACAAACTTACTAACACACAGCTCACCACCAAACATACCACAAACATTGAAAACAGTAACAATTGCTGATTACTCTTGTCATGTTTACTTAATGCCTGTTCGATAGATATGACGGGCAATACATCTACTTGCGTTGACTGCGCTGTTAGCCATGTAAGAAGGCTTTTTTCGATAGCCGTTTGCTGAGGTGCACCGGTAAAATGAAACACAAATTGTTGTCTATTTGCGGCATGTTCGGCGGTAAGAGGTACATAAAACGTGGGTTTTGCACTCTTACTTTGTCCTTGATGTGGCGCGTTTTCAACGATGCCAACAATGGGATGCGTTGATTGGGTTAAATGATAAGTGATACTCGTGCCCAGCAAGCCGTTTATGTTTTCATTATTACTTAGCAATTCTGCTGCTGCTTTATTAATTACGATGCCAGATTGCCAGTTCTTCGGCATTGTGATCAAAGGGATCTCGAGAACATCAAAATAATTATGACTGACCAGGTTGTAATCGAAAGAAGTGGGTTGGTTAAGCCTGCTGTCTTGTAGTAACTCCGCATGCATATTTTCAAAGCTTGCGGTTGCAACAGCAACGGTGTTTTTGGCAATTTTCGATACTTCGCCATTTACAACCTGTTGCCACGCTAATCCTTGATTTTTTTGCTTACTGACCAACTGCATACTAGACATTGACACTGAGCTGTCCGAACTATTAAGCCACTGCTGGTAAGCAATAGTTAACGTTACATTCAGCGCGATAAGTGCCACGGCTAACTGGAAAACCAGTGTGCATTGACCAGCTAATCGTTGCATAAAGGTTAAACTAGTGTTGGTGAGTCGGCTGAACATGGGTTGTTGACGTAACTTTAAGAAAGGTAGAGTGGTGCAACTAAACAGAATCAATGCTATTAGCATCCATGCACAGAAAAGTTGTGAAGTAGCTATGCTTAAAGGCATGCTTCCTACGAGTAATTGGTAGCTTTCGAGTTGTGAAATGAATTTTGCTAAACCGAAGGTGAACCCGCCAGAAAATAACATGATCACTACGAGCTTTAATATTGTTGCCATAGCGGCGGTTTTCAGTAAATGTACGTTGGTGGCACCGAGTATTTTCAAGATACGAAAATCATCATTAAACATGATGGCGCGACTTGAGCAAACAGACACAAAATTCAACGTCAATACTAACCCTAAGCCTATGATTAACAATAAAAGGAGTTGCCAAATTGCAGTGAGAGCATTATGAGCCACAGGATCAAAATTAATACCTTTTAGCACTGTTAGCGTAGATCCAGAGCCGTGCATCGACATACCTTTGACCGTGAGATCCATACTGTTAAGTTTGTCGACAACATATGCTTGTGAAATGGGCTTGCTTGCGCTAATTACACCAAAATAAAATGGCGCGGCTCGCAAGAATCGATCAACCATCATGTCACCCGAAAAAGGTGTACGAAATTTCAAATAGAAAGCAGGCATCCAAATATCGGGTTGCCAAGGGCCTATCTTGTTGAGCTGCTTAGGTAAGATTCCTTGGATTATTATCCCATTCGGAATGCGGTCATTGTGAAAGTATTGACCGACAAGGTTTGGTGCACTCTTTAAATGTTCTCGCCAAAAGCGTTCTGAAACCCACGCTCCTTGTGTTAAGTCAGGTGATTTAACACCAAAATCAATCCCTAGCGCGTCAATTGCTTGGGGATCAAAGGTTAATATATTTGTTTCAGGTAAAGGCGTTTGGTTTAGCTCGAGTCGATACTTGTTATAAATAAACCAATTAACGCTTTCTATATCGCCAAGTTCTGCTGTAGCTTCAATGGTAAGCCTATTGACACCTTCAAGACGGCCGTCTTGGTGCTGTTGGCCTATGGTATATAGATGGGCTTGAGTGTTGGTCCATTGTGGGGCTTCATCAAAAAGTAAAACTCCAAGTCGCAGTGCAATAGCTAGTAGCGCTGATAATAGCGCAAACCCCAATAATAATAGACTTAGTTTCGCGTATTGACCGCGCCAACGCCGCCACTCACAAAGGACGCCGAATAAAAGGTTATTAGTCGTCATGACGAATACTTCCATCATGAATGCGAATTTGACGGCTACACTGCTTGGCGATGTTATTGTCGTGAGTGACTATGATGACGGTAGCCCCTTGTTCGGCTAGCGACAATAATAATTCGATAATGTTTTGACCTGTCGCCGAATCCAAATTACCAGTAGGCTCATCTGCGAGAATTAGCTGTGGTTTGTTAACCAAGGCGCGAGCAATTGCAACGCGTTGTTGCTGCCCACCAGATAGCTGACTCGGACTCATATTCAGCTTATCTGCCAAACCTACTTGGGCTAACACTTCTGCTGCACGTAACTGGTAGTCTTTATTAGCAATGTTCTTGTTATAACGCATTGGCTGCACAACATTTTCAAGTACGGTCATATTGGCGATAAGATTAAAGTTTTGGAATATCCAACCAATGTGTTGATTGCGTAAAATCCCTTTTTGTCGCTTGCTAAGATCAGAAACTGATTGGCCTCTAAGTTTGTACTCACCTTGGTTATAATCATCCAATAAGCCAATAAGTGAGAGCAAAGTAGACTTTCCGCTACCTGACGGGCCTAAAATGGCAATTGATTCACCGTCTTCTACGGTTAAGTTAACATCGTCTAACACACGATGAAGAGATTTTCCCTGAGGAAATGCTTTGCTGATGTTATTAAGCTGAATAAGACTTTCCATGAGTAACTCCTGTCGCGGGAAAGTGAAACATACGGGTATGATTAATTTGTTTGAATTGTGTTTTCAGGCGCTTCGAGTAGAATCTTGTCACCAATGGAAAGTCCCGAAATTACTTCCATATTATCTTTCGCTAATACGCCAATATGCACTGTGCGTAGCTCTGTTTTGTCGCCATTTTTCACTAATATCATATAGGTGCTGTCACTACGATTAACATGTGAAGGTGGCTGAACTCGAATACTATTGTGAGCTTTTGCTACGATGATGTTGGCTGATATGTCTAAATTCTCTCGGGCATTTGAAGGGAGTGCTTGTTCGATTGTAGCTTCCACTCTAACCTGATTTGCCTCTACTAACGGGTGTATTCTTAGTACTTTCCCGGCAACTTGTTGGCCGCGGATATCGATAGAAACAGTATCACCAATATTAATACGGTTAGCTTCTGTTGCGGCGACCGAAAACTCTGCATAGAGACTGTTGGGATCGGTTAAAACAGCCAGCACTTCGCCCTTGGTAATTGGTTTACCAATTGCAACATTCTCACTTACATCACGTAATACCCCGCTTTGTTCCGCAGTAATATTTAATTGTTCAATGTCATAATGAACCAGTGCCAATGCTTGCTCTGCTGCTTGTAGGTTATATTGAATCGCTTTTTTTTCAGCTACTTGTGATTGCAAAAAGGACGCCTGACTGCGCTTGGCAAGATTTAATGTTAAACGCGATTGTTCTAAACGGGTTTGCGCCCGCAAGTAATCAAGTTCACTCAATAGTTGTTGGTTATACAGTTTCGTTAGCGTGTTCATTTCTTTTTCAGAGAAACGAATGTCACTTTGCGCCATGTCGATATCATTGGTTAGCGATAATGCTTCCCGTTGCAATTTTGCAGTTGCAGATTCATACGTCGCCTTGGCTTTTAACAGCTCAAGTTCCGCTTCCTGCTTTTTTCGCTCAAGCTCAGGGTTGTGCATTTCAAAGAGTATCGTACCTCTGGCAATATTTGCACCAGGATAGTAATGGATGGCGCTTATGCGGCCAGAAGACTGAGCTATAATACTGGTATTGCTGCGTGGCTTAAGGCGGCCATAACCCACTATTTTGTCGACCACATCACCGGTATTAACTGTTGCCAGTCTAATAGGTGATGTGGAAGGTTTTGCTAGTGCTTGCCACGCGAGCCAGCTTCCAATTATTAGCAGCAACACTAAGATGCTGCTAACTACGATCGGTCGGTAGCGTTGAAACCATGTGTCAGAAGAGGGGATTTGTAACATAACGTCCTTTTATTGTTTGCTTGTAATAAGGTACTAAAACTTTTGTGGTTTAAAACCAATATCTGGTGTTCGAACGAGATAACGAGGAATTTCGTTAAATGTTGCGGCTAAGCTGCGCATTGCTAAGTAACGCGTTTTTTGGTCTTCGTCAAAAATCGTCCATGTGCCATCTTTGTGGCTATGGGTAAAATCAAAATAGAGCATGATATAGCCTTGCTTTTGGGGCAGTTCCAGCTGAAGAATTTCAGTAAGCTGCTCATTATTTATCGGAATATCACAGCTTTGCGTGGTTAATATCTCTTTCATTTCAGGGAAGGCACTTATAGCTTCATCATAAGTGAGCCAGTGCTCTTTTTTGGAGTCGTAGATGTAAGCACGTACTTTGACAAAACGGCAGCCGTGTTCTAAGAAAAAGTCTTCGACTATGTCAAAACGTTTTGGGCTTGCTATCAGCCAGTTTTCCTCAGAATTTACCCGAGTTTCGGCTCGCCATTGGTTTTGGGGGAGTACATCATTTGCAATTGATTTGCCAACATATAAACAGTAAGTGAAAGCAAATAAAAAGGAAAGCAATGTTAATCTATGACACGTAAAGTTTTTTTCTAATAAATTATGTTTGTTCATCTATATATCCTTATAATAGGCAGTGAGTGTCCTCACCACCTAGCCTTTAATAAAATCAACTACAGTTAACAGTTATTAAATTAACTACAGTTAATAGTGCACGGATCAGACTCTGTGCATTCAACTGGCCCAGAAGGACTTTCCGCAACACATTTGAACTGCCCTCCTTCCCACCCGCATTTACTATCACCACAGGCTGCATAAACACCAAACGCTACAGAACTTGTCAATAGCAATCCTAAAAGTGCTTTTTTACTAAGCATAACTTTATTCCTTTTCCTTGTTAATAGATCAATATATAAATTGACTAAAATGTGTAAACATTTTGTTAGCCGATATGGAATATAAAGCTTTTGTTTTTTTTGTTCAATAGGTTAGGTAGAGCTTTTTTAGGTTAACAACTTAATTATTTTTACAATTTAAACTCGAAAGTGTGCTTAACAATAGATAATTACGGCAATCGAATTAAAGCAGGTTGGTTAAATACTCAAACCAAGCTGTAACATAAGTAAACAAACAATTTATCCTCAACTAAAACTTTTGTGGCTTAAGACCAATATCTGGTGTTCGAACGAGATAGCGAGGAATCTCGTTAAATGTTGCGGCCAAGCTGCGCATTGCTAGGTAGCGCTTCTTTTGGCCTTCATTGAAAATAGTCCATGTGCCATCTTTATGGCTATGGGTAAAATCAAAATATAGCATGATATAGCCTGGCTTTTGGGGCAGTTCTAACTGAAGAATTTCAGTTAGCTGCTCATTTTTTATAGGTATATCACAGCTTTGCGTAGTTAATATCTCTTTCATTTCAGGGAATGCACTTATGGCTTCATCATAAGTGAGCCAGTGCTCTTTATTTGAGTCGTAAATGTATGCGCGTACTTTAACAAAGCGGCAACCATGTTTTAAAAAAAAGTCTTCAACTATGTCAAACCGTTTTGGGCTCGCTATGCGCCAATTTTCGGATGGGTTTGCCCGAGTTTCGGCTAACCATTGGTTTTGGGGGAGTACATCATTTGCAATTGATTTGCCAACAAATAAACCGTAAGCGAAAGCTAATAAAAAGAAAAATAATGCTAATCTATGACACGTAAAGGTTTTTTCTAATAAATTATGTTTGTTCATCAATATATCCTTATAATGGGCAGTGAGTGTCCTCACCACCTAGCCTTTAATAAAATCAACTACAGTTAACAGTTATTAAATTAACTACAGTTAATAGTGCACGGATCAGACTCTGTGCATTCAACTGGCCCAGAAGGACTTTCCGCAACACATTTGAACTGCCCTCCTTCCCACCCGCATTTACTATCACCACAGGCTGCATAAACGCCAAACGCTACTGAACTTGTCAATAACAATCCTAAAAGTGCTTTTTTATTTAGCATAACTTTATTCATTATCCTTGTTGGTTTAACAATAAACTAAATTGTTAACTGGCGTAAATACCTTGTTATCGGTTTGTGGTTGTTGTGTTTTTGGGGAAAAGTTCAGTTGTGATGAAGAAACAATATTGTTTTTTCGTTGGGAAAATATTGTGATGCCCGAACTGTAAAGGGGGGAAGGGTCAAATCAAAAGTAATCTTTTTACCTGTTGTTTCGTAGTTTTTATTGGTTGTTATATATGAACTTTTTTTAATTTTTTTTGTAGTCTACTTTATTTCGTAATATGTTACCTATATTCGTCCAATAAGGGCACTCGTTTGCCCCTAAAGAAGTTTGGAACAACACATACGGTAGTTAATTATTAAAGCGATGTTCAATTGAGATGTAAGATTTAATGCGTCCTAACAATGTTGTAGTAATGACAGTGTTAAATTGGTACCTAACGATTTGGAAGAATATTCGTATAAAACTGCTTGATAGGTTATTAATTTTCAAATGTTTGAGGGGGAAGATAAATACGCTTTTACCCTTGGAGCAATAAAAGCGCATTTGCCTAGCGATCACAGTGTGCTCGCATTACCTATTTGATTAAACAAAAGGCGGATTAAAATTTTATCGCGATACCAACAGAAACGGCAGCCTCTAAAAACATACTGTCTTCAAAATGTGCAACGCAAACGCTGTCTTCACAGAATAATTCGTCTTCATCATCAACCAATGTAGCGTAGCCTCTTATTTCTGTGACAATGGCAAAGTTATCTGATACTTCGTAGCGTGTACCAAACGCTGCTGTGGCAGATAAATAAAGTTCTTCACTATTCCCTTCAATGAGTGCACCACCAAGGCCAATTGAAAAAGTGGTGACGTAGTTTTGTTGTCTGAATAAGGCTACACCATTGAAATGCGCGTATGTAATGTCAATGTCATATTCTTGGTTGTCAAAGTCACTGATAAATTCGTGTGACACGCGGTTAATGAGAATTTGCCCTTGACCATTAGGGGATTCCTGCCAAGCAATACCTAACCCAAAGTGCGCAGCGTTATCAACTGACAAAGTGTTGTCACTACTAACACCTTGCATATCTGAACTGAACATCTGGCCAAACATTGGCGTGATCTCGAATTCGCCCGCAATCGCTGTAGAATTTAAGCAAAGTGCTGTACTAAGGCACACTGCAAGAAGTGATTTTTGTGCATTTAACATGGTTCTACCCTGTGTTTCCCTATTATCCAATGTGAAGATTTAACGTTGTAATTATTGGATAAGTGATTTCAATTTATCGCTAACTTTATCTTGTAACTTATCTTTTAGTTTGTCTTGTAATTTTTTTGCCTGAATCGATTTTGTTTCTTGCCAAATCTCATCAACTAACTGTTTTAATATAATTTGCCCTAGCTTTGATGCTGGTACACCGCTTTCTCCACCAATATTGTTAAGCGCAATTTGCGGTAAGGTTACTTGATGTACGTCACCGCCTAATGCCGATAGGTCAAGTTGGGCATTAATATTGGTTAATAATAGCTGAGTTATCTTAATTTTGCGGTCTTTTGTTTCATCTACCTCTGCTTCTTGTTCATTCTGTGAGGCTTCCGGTAGGTTGATTTGTTCTTTGAGTACCTGAATATTTGAATCGCCATCACTGTTGACTTCAATATTCAATAAAGAGCCATCTACTTTCACCGCGTCAACTACTAGAGGAGATTCTTTTAGGCTTTTTAAGTTGATGTCTAACGTAACATGACCTAATTGGTATAATTTTTTTGAAGAAAATCCGCTCACATTGTCAATCGTCACTTGTTTAATTGTGCCAGCGGCCTGGGATAAACTGATCTCAACGGCTTCTACTTTAACCGGTACAGCTAATACGGAAAAACCTTGTGTCTCAATTTCGCTCTTAATGAATGCGTTAAGTGATCCGCTCGCCAAGAACCACATAGCGCCTCCACAAAGGAGCAAAATTACAATCGCGATTGCTGATAAATATTTCATGACTATCTCTAAGTTATTAAACCGTAAACAAATTGGTACCAGTGTAAGCTTTTGTGCTGCCGAATGAAAACCAATCTTTAAAACTGGAAGTTGTTGTTGAAAACTTAAACGTATTGCTCAAACTTTGTGCGTGATGTATAAAAGTCCAGAGCAATATGAAGAATAATAATAAGAATACTATGAATAAACCGATGTTTTCAGTAAATAAGAAGTTATGGTCGTTCAATTTTGGCTGTATGATAGCTGGCTCGTTCGTCTGGTTGGTGAGTGTTAGTGCACAAGTGCCTGTGCCTGAAGCGTTGCATGATCATGTTGTATTTGTGCACCAATATTATGAAGGGCTTGTAACAGCAGCATTTGCGGTTATCACTACGATTGCGATGTTATTGGTGATGCACAGAGGATTTCGCATTTGCGTGAGCGAACACCCGTTTTGGGTATTAATTCCATCGCTGTTTTTTGTCGTGCTTACCGCCATTTCAGCGTTTGAATTACTATCGATGATACTCTTTGCCGCAGTACCCACTATGACAATGCTCGCTTGTGTGGCGATTAGCTTGCGCGTTACAAAGCGCAAACTGAAAAGTCGTATTTCTCTAGAAAATTAGCAAAAGGCTTCATATTGTGAAGCCTTTCTTATGATTGTCTCACCAACGTTACTGCGCTAAAGCACTACTTGGAACACTCGTTGGGCTGATATGCTCAATAGGATAGCAGCCTAGCACTTTGATGAAATTCGTTAGTGAGGTTAATTCAGTAATAGCCTCTTGTAGGGCAAGGGTTTTAAGGTTCGCTTCTACATCGAGATAAAACATTTCTTCCCAAGGTCTGCCTTGTATAGGGCGAGATTCCAGCTTACACATGTTGATGCCTTTGTCTTTTAACACTAGCAAACACTCAACTAAGGCGCCCGGTTTTTGGCCTGTGGCTAAGATGATGGCGGTTTTAGCTGGGATTTGCTCTGCTACATCAACTGGTTTTCGCGCAACCAAAATAAAACGACTGTGATTTTCAGATTGATTCGCAATAGATTTTTCTAGTGGGTGAAGGTTATATAGCTTACCGCCTTCTTCGCTGCCGATTACTGCAACAGTTTCATCTTGTAATTCATAGGCTTGTGCCATGGCGTCGGCTGTGCTGTCACAGTACTCAATCCGAATGCCTTGTTGTTTATCTAAGAAATTGCTGCATTGAGTGAATGGTTGGCCATGCGCATAAATCGTTTTAATGTTTTCTAATCGGGTATTTACTGCGGTGAGTAGGCAGTGCTCAATTGGTTGAGTTATTTCACCCACAATCGACAAATTCGTGTGTTGCAGTAAATCATAGACTTGATTGATTGATCCAGAACTTGTGTTTTCTATCGGCAGCATACCGTAGTCAACGTGTCCCGATTCAACTTGTTGCATGATGTCGGCGAAGGTTTGGCAGCCATATTCGATAATGTTTTCTGCGCGACGTGAAAAATAGCGATGGCTGGCCAAATAACTGTACGACCCCTTATCACCTAAAAACGCAACACTCACGGTTGGCATTTCAATGTTAGGGTTAGCCAGTGTTTGTAAGTAAGCTTGCTGATTGAGAACAGAATCTTCAATTATGGTTTGGAAGACACTGGTAACATAATGCGCATCTAGACCAAGTTCTTTGCCTTGCTTGATTAGCCTGATGAGGAGTTCTTGCTCGCGTTGTTGATCACGAACAGGTCGAACTATATGAGCCTTGCTCTTAGCTACCTGCAACGTCAGTGAACGGCGCTTAGCAAATAGGGCTAGTAGATCTTGATCTAACTGGGTGATTTGTTCTCTGATTTTGTTCAAGTCTAATTCGTCGCTCACAAACGGCTCCTGTTGCTCATCAAAAAGTTAATACATTTAAAATTACTGCGCGTTCACCGACTCTTCACGTAAATACGCAAGCATAAAAAAACCTCCTAAGTGGAGGTTTTGTCTTATTAACGTTGAAACGACAATACCCTCCCTACGAATCGGGGAAAATAAAAAACAGGGTAAAAAGAATGCGTGTATTTCGTTTCATGGTTCTACTGTAGCGAGCGTGGCGTGATAGTTCAACCTTTTTATCTATGCAAATTTATACACCTTTATTCCCTAAAATGAATAACGACCTTAATTCGCTAATGAACAGGGAAAAGTGCTCGCGGTTAATTTAGGGGATACACTGATACAAAATCACAAACGAACTACAGGTTGCCACAAACCACACCAGTGAACGGAGTGTGCTTAAGTTGTATAGGTATAGCAAATGATACGCGATGCGGGCACCAATGTGAGTCATGGCGAGTTGCTGAATAAAGTCACCCGTAGTGTGCGTTGCGATAGCACATAAAATGGCAACGGCAAAAATGAGTAACGATTCAAACGCATTTTGATGAGCTGCTAATGCCCTTGCGCCATAGCCAGTAAGCCTTGATTGTTGTTCGCGTGGGTGTTCGTTATCGTAACCTCCTTGTTTGCTCATCGCAACTGCTACGGGAAGCTTAGCGACATAAGGTAACAGGGCCGCCGTAAACAAGCATAAAATTAGTATTTCCACTTTGTATCCTTAATTGTTGTTATTGTTCTTGGTTATTGCGCGTTGACGTTAGTAACTATGCAAGGTCAGGGTATACTGGGTTTTTCCTGGGAGAAACGGCGATGGTTTACCTTGCTCCCAGTCTTCATGCCCCATGCGGTAGTACGGGCTCCACGGATGGCCTGATTGACTGGTTGGCATATGAAATATACCTTGTGACTCATGCCCTGGAGATACAACCATGCGTTCTGACGCACCAAATGCTTTACCTTGAACTCGAGGCATATACGTATCACCCGCTAGTGGCGTATTGGGCATATCTAACCAACTACCCAAAAAAGGTACAGCGGCACTGAGTGGATGTTTAATGTTGCTCGTGTTTTCTTGACCCCATGTCGCACTTGCTAACGGTTGACCATCTGTTAGTTCATTTACCGTGTTTGTTAAAGCAAGTCCAAATAATGCTGGCCAAGTTTCTTGTTGCTTAAGTAAATAGTTGTCGGGTTGCTCACTCACTAATTGCCATAAAGGAGTTTCCAATTGATGGCGAATGCTGTGAAATGAAAAATCTTCATCCAGTTGTGACAGCTGCTGTTCTAATGGCTCAAAAACTAACGCACGCGTTTCAATGCGAAACTGACTTACAAGTCGATAGCCAACAGAATCCACACTCGCATGCAAAGGCGTTTGCTTTACAAATTCAAGCACTTGTTGCCACTTAGGATATTTCTGCAAATTTTCAGGGGTTAACACTTGCTCCAAAAGTAGTGTTTGCCAGCGCGATAAAAACAGTGCTTCATCATCAAGCGCTATGTCTAATAGCGCTTGTTCATCAAATTGTTCTTGTGCATATAAGCGTTTCTTAATTTGCTGAGCACGTGCGCCTAAGGCATAGCCACCATTGCCAATTTTGTCATACATATCGCCACCGATTACCCTAGAATTAGCGGTCCACAGACGATCTTGATTAGGGTTGATTACTTTGGGGTATTCATTTGGCTCGTAATATCCTTGCCAACCAATGCTTCCGTCAGCCCAAGAGGTTGGCACTTCCCCAAGGCTTTCAGTTTTTTTAGGTATAGGCCCCATGATGGTCCAGCCAATATTGCCTTCTTTATCGCCTACCATAAAGTTTTGCGACGGAATACCTGCCATAGCCGCAATTTCAATAGCGTCGTCCACATTTTGAGTGGTTTCTAGTTGCATGTGAGCGAGGTTGACTGCATTTGGGTCATGCGCGACCCAGCGGTAGGCAATTTTGTTGCTTTGGTGGTCTGTGCCTATTACTGGACCCCAACGGGTGTCATAGGTCGTGATTTTAACTGATGGTGCGCCCTTAACAGCAATTGTTTGTTCTCGTGGTATGAAAGATTCATATCCATCCGGTGTTAAATATTGACTGCCATCTTCATTGGTTTCTAACGTAATGACATCACTCCAGTCACCGTAGCTATTGGTAAAGCCCCAAGCAATATGGCCATTACTGCCCACCACAACAATCGGCGTTCCGGGGAGCGTAGCGCCCGTGACTTTAACAGGCATATCGTCTTGTTGGTATTCAAAGGACGCTCTAAACCAAGTGTTGGGTACTCTTATGCCTAAATGCATGTCGTTAGCAACAATGGCACTACCCGTGTGGCTAATATTGCCTGACACTGCCCAATTATTTGAACCTGGGGAATAATGGCGTTCTTTAAGCCCTGTGGTTTTCGATCCCGATTGGAACATATTATTTGCCAGACTGGCTGACGCAGAAGGCCAAGGCATTGTAGGCAAAGGTGAAGCAGAAAACTCTGTGTTGTCGATTGCAGCATCCCATTTGCTCCCCATGGGATTAAGAAAATGGTACGCTTGCTTAGTTAGGGTGGATTGCAATAAACCTAATGTACGCTCTCGCTCGCCATCAGAATATTGCAAATCAATGTACATGCTTAACACGGTTAAAATTGTGTCGACTTCTTGCCACTCAACAGGTTCTTGCTGCAATAGGTAATATTCAAATGGTTTGGCATATAAATGATTCAAACCTTCGTTAACACCTTGTGTGTAAGCTTTCAAAATCGTTTTTTGTACATCGGGTAAATTATCAAAAATCAATTGCGCACGATCCCTGAAGCGGTGCTGGCGAATTTCTTTGTCGTAATCAAGCGCGATTTCGCCAAATAGACTTGATAACTCTCCTGCAGAATTTCGACGTAATAAATCCATTTGAAAAAAACGCTCTTGCGCATGAATAAAGCCAGTTGCAACTGCTAAATCAATGCGATCTTTAGCGATAATGGTTGGAATGCCTTGTTTATCTCTGTTAACTGTAACTGAGGCAGATAATCCGTAAATTGACTTCTGACCATCGAGTTGTGGGAGAGAACTGTCGATTCGGCTGTATACCCAGGTAACAAATATTGAAGTCGCTAAGATAAGCGTGAGAAAAATACCGAGAATAATTTGCTTGGTTATATTCATGGCTTTGGCAAGTTTGTGGCACGTTGAATAGAGGTTACATTAAATGAGTGATGTTAACAATTGATGACCAAAAAAAGGATTTTTCCAACAGAATTGGCGCTAATTTATTGTTAATATTGATTAATCGAAATTAAGTTAGAAACTGTTAGTGAATCTTGATTGAGAATGCAATAATACGTACCGCTTGGAAGAGAAAGGTTAACTTTCCTTTTATTACCTCTCCGTATTATGCGCATTAGCATCAGTTTTTAGACGGTGATCTGCTGTGTTCGTTGAGCGTAAAATTATTCCGGTGAAATAATAAATAATACGCTTGTGTTTTCGACTTTCAGGCCAATATATGAAAGTGCGTAAAGCGATAGATATGTTGTTAGTTGTTTTTGCTTGATTTAGTACATAAGCATTGTTGAATTGAGCTATCGCTAGCCCCCAATAACAAATAACCTAAGCCAGTATTACATAATGAAAAATCACAACGCGCGCTATGTCCAGATCGGAGAATGGGTATTTGAGCTAAAGACTGTTAGAGCATTAAAAGTCGACCAATATGGAAAGCCGTATACAGCCATCGCCAACTGCAACATAAACGGTGATCAAATGTATATAGATGGGTTATTGAATAAAGATGATGAGAACATCACCCGAGAGGACTTTGAAACATTCAAAGCATTCGCAGAGCATTTAGGTCTGGATGGGTTTTCTTATCACCGTTTTCAAAATGGCCAGTCAATCACACGACAAGTTAACCTTTCTTCTGATACCGTAGAATCAGAAAGCGATGCCAAGAGTGACGCCGAAAAAGTACCTATGCGTTTGGTAAAGTAGATTAAAAGCAGGCCGCTACTCAACAGAAATCTCATTCTATACGCTCACTTTAGTAAAAGTGTATATTGAATATTCATAAGGTTCTGTTTCTATTAGTGATAAAGTAATTATGGTGGCTTGCGATGGAACAGGCTAATTTCGTCATTAATCGTTACATTTTACAAGTTGTTGACATTTAATTGTCCTGTTAGCGTATTGGGATGATTTATTGACAATCCCAAGTTATGTCCTATACAAGTCCATGGAAGCAAGATTTCCCTATATTCTCTTCCCATGCGCAACCATTCATTTGTTATTTAGATAATGCCGCAACGACATTCTTGCCTAAGAGTGTGGCTGATGCCATGTATCATTACCAGTGTTATCAACATGCTAACAGTCATCGTGGTTTATATCGGCTGAGCGCCAAGGCAACACAGATCGTTGAAGATGCGCGTTCTCTTCTGTCGAGTTTCCTAAACGCGAGTTCTTCCCAAGAAATAATTTTTACCCCAGGCACGACAGAAGCAATAAACCTAGTTGCACATTCATTTGTTAAACCGCTAATGCACAAGCAAGCTAATATCCTTGTGTCTCTAGCAGAGCACCATGCCAATTTCTTACCATGGCAGGCATTGTGCGCCGAGTATGGATGTGAACTTCGCCTTGTCCCTATTACGGCAGAGGGAAATATTGATGTTCAAGCTTGTTTTGACTTGATGGATGAGAATACGGTGTTGGTTGCAATATCGCATGTTTCAAACGTGCTCGGTGTGGTCAACCCAATTAAAGAAATCTGTCAAAAGGCTAGTAAACAAGGGATTTTGTCGATTGTAGATGGTGCACAGGGTGTCGTTCATTGTGAAGTAGATGTACTTGATATTGGTTGTGATTTCTACACCTTTTCTGCGCATAAGCTATATGGCCCCACGGGAATTGGTGTGTTGTATGCTAAACATAGCGCTCAGACTGACGCCCTACCGTTTTTGCTCGGCGGCGGTATTGTGCAGAAAGTGACTAAAGAAAAAAGTGAATTTATCGACGGGCCGCTAAAATTTGAAGCGGGCAGTCATCATACTGCCGCTATTGTAGGTTTAGTTGAAGCCATTGATTATTTGGAATACATCACGTGGCGAAAATTACATCTGTACACAAGTAAGTTGAATGATTATTTACAGCATGCGCTCGATGAATTGCCATTTATCGACTATTTACTACCGAATAACGAAAAGACTATCGACAAACCAACGCGTTTAGTGCATTCATTTACATTAAAAAATGTGCATAGTCATGATGTTGCGTCTATCTTAGATAGTGAGAATATTGCCGTTAGGGCAGGGCATCATTGTACACAACCTCTGCATCAAGCGTTAGGCCTCAAATCAAGCGTTCGGGCTTCGATAGGCATGTATAATTCGTATGATGACATTGATAAGTTAGTAAACGCGCTGACAAATGCACATAAAACATTGACTTAGTGGCATTCCGATTCAGGAATGACAATCTCATTTTGAGCAATAGTTGGGAGGAATTTAGTGGCAGAAGATTTGTATCAAGCACAGCTATTAGCACATCATAAATCGCCAATGGGATTTGAATTAAAGGCGGATTTTACCCATATTGCTGAAGGCGAAAATGGTGCGTGTGGCGATGAAATTTTTGTCAATGCTAAGCTTTCTCAAAGCGATTTAGAGGTTCTGGGGTTTGAAGGGGAAAGTTGTGCAATTTGCCGAGCATCGGCTTCTATCATGTGTCAACTAACCTCAGGCAAAGCGCGGAAAGAAGTATTAGAAATTCTACAAACTTCGTTAAATTACCTAACTATCGATAATGCACATAACGCAAGTAGTGTGCATACAGAACTGAAAGTCTTATCCACCGTACACGCATACCCCATTCGTTTGCAATGTGCGAGACTTCCGTGGACAACCTTGGCTAAATTAATGGAAAACTGGCACTAATATGCAACAGCAATGGTCATCATTTTCAAACGTTTTTAATACTCGAGACGCTTTTGTCTTGGCAGTGATCGTGGATACTCAAGGGTCAACGTATCATAAAGCTGGCGCTATGATGTTAGTTGATGGCGAAGGGAAAAGCACTGGGTTATTGAGCGGTGGATGTCTGGAAGAGGACATTTGTTTACACGCGCTGTCGGTAATGAATGGAAATCAAGTCAAACGGCTGAGTTATAACCTACAAAGCGATGATGATTCGCTTTGGGGGCTAGGGTTGGGGTGTGATGGCGCGTTGGACATCGCTTTATTGCCATTGAATCAGCACAACGCTTATTTGTCTTTCGATAAAGTCATTGATGCTGCTAAATGTGGGCAGAGTGGAGAGTACCACCTATCTGTGGGGGATAAGCAAATTGCCCACGCTAATTTTATGCATTCATCTCACGCATTTTCTATTAGCGCTGCTTTATTGCAAAATGAGTTATTTCAAATGTCGATTGAGCCTGCTTTGCATATGGTCATTTGCGGTGCTGGACCTGATGCTGAGCCTTTGGTTGCCATGATGAAATTACTTGGTTGGAATGTGTCGCTTGTAGACCATCGCAAAGTTGCACTGCGTCGCCAAGCCTTTGATGCATGCCAAAACAAAGTGTTGATGAAATCAACCGACGAAGTGGCGTCATTGTTCGCGAAAGCTAATGGTGTCGTCATCATGACACATAGTTTAGAGCGTGACGGGCAACTCCTAACAACTGCGCTCAATGCGGATATCGATTATATCGGCTTATTAGGGCCTACAGCGCGTCGCGATAAGTTAGTGGGAAAACACAATGTCTTGCCAGCATACTTAGACAAGATTCACGGCCCTATTGGGCTTGATATCGGCGGGCGTGGGCCTGAAGCGATTGCTTTATCAATATGCGCAGAAATTCAGTCTTACTTTGCTAACAGCGCAAAACAACAACGGCAATCAAGCGTGAAAGAACGCTACGGAGATGTTGAGTTTGGCTAGGCTAGCCGTTGTTGTACTTGCTGCTGGGGCGTCTACACGCCTAGGGCAAGCTAAGCAATTGGTTAAATATAACGGCACACCGTTAGTCGTTCGTCAGTGCGAACTCGCGTTAGAACTACAATCTGACGTTTTTTGTGTATTAGGTTGCAATGCAGAGCAAATAACTCCGTTACTAGGCGATTTGCCGATTAATATTACCGTGAACGAGGCATGGCAGAACGGAATAGGTGAGTCTATCGCATGTGTAGTAAGACATATTCAGCGGCTGCAACAGTCATATGATGGCTTGATGGTAGTGCTTGGCGATCAATGGCGACTCACTGCTGTGCATCTACAAGCGATGAAACAGGCATGGCGCAACGATAAGACGAACATATACATCGCCCACGATGAATCAAATAGCAATATTGGCCCTCCAGTTATCTTCCCCAAGGAGCGGTTTGAAGAACTCTCAAGCCTTTCGGACGATCGGGGAGCCAAAGTTATTATTAACAATAATAAAGATTCGGTGAAACATATCGCGCTGTGGCAGGCGTTTTATGATTTAGATACACCGGAACAACTAGCAATAATGCAATCAAGTTGTCTGCAACAATAAAAAAATCGCAATACGTTGCGAAAAACAATCAAGTTGAAGGAATCGAGCAATGATAACGTTACAAGTAAACGGTAAAAAACATCAGTTTGACGAGGATGACCAAATGCCCCTGCTGTGGGTATTGAGAGATATTTTGCAGTATACAGGCACCAAATATGGTTGCGGCAAAGGGCTGTGCGGCGCGTGTACTGTGCACGTGGATGGACAACCTTTACGTTCTTGTAGCATCCCTGTATCAGCGGTTGCAGACAAAGCGATTACCACAATAGAAGGCCTTTCAGAAAAAGGTGACCACGCTGTACAGCAAGCGTGGCAAGCGTTAAATGTACCGCAATGTGGCTACTGCCAATCGGGACAAATGATGTCGGCAGCGGCATTGCTCAAGCAATACCCCAAGCCAACCGATGAGCAAATCGATACAGCGATGAGTGGTAACATTTGTCGATGTGGCACTTACACGAGAATCCGTCAGGCGATACACATGGCAGCCGACCTGGCAGACGAATTAGCGACAGAAGTTAAGGGAGCATAACGATGAAGCAAATCGAAAATGTAAGCCGTCGAGGGTTTTTAAAGGGGTTGGGCATTAGTTCAAGTGCATTTGTGTTGGGTGTGCAATTTTCGTCAGTACTTGGGGTACCTAAAGCATTAGCGAGAGTCACTGAATCAACTGTATTTTCGCCTAGTGTATATGTGCAAATTGGCGCAGACAATATTGTGAGTGTCATTGTTCATCGCTCTGAAATGGGACAGGGGATCCGTACCAGCATTCCGATGATAGTCGCTGATGAGCTAGAAGCAGACTGGGAACAAGTGGCTGTTATTCAAGGATTAGGTGACAAAAAGTTTGGTAGCCAAAATACCGATGGCTCTCGCTCTGTACGCAATTTTTATCAGCCATTACGTGAGGCGGGTGCAATTGCTCGTACAATGTTGGAACAAGCCGCTGCACAAAAATGGCAAGTACCAGTAACAGAGGTCTACGCGAAAAACAATGCGGTACACCGTCGAGATTCGAGCGACAAATTAACTTATGGCGAGTTGGTTGCCATTGCCAGCACGCTACCTGTGCCAGATTCGAGCACGCTCAAGCTCAAGGCGAAGAAAGATTTCAAATTTATAGGTAAAGACAACATTGCTTTGGTTGATGGTAAAGACATTGCCACGGGAAATACGACGTTCGGTATTGACGTACAGCTACCCAACATGAAGACTGCCGTCATTGCGCGTCCGCCCGTGTTAGCAAGCAAGGTTAAGTCTTTTGATGCATCTAAAGCGTTAAAAGTCAAAGGCGTAGTGGACGTCATTAAACTAGCAGACGTTGAGGAGCCTGTGCTGTTTAAACCGCTAGGCGGTGTGGCGGTGATAGCTGACAACATGTGGGCAGCTTTAAAAGGGCGCGAGGCATTGGAAATTGAGTGGCAAGAAAGTGCTCATGCCTCATATGACAGTGATGTTTACAAAGAGTCGTTAAAAAGCAGTTGTGAAAAGCCAGCGGCAGTATTGCGAGATAAAGGGGACGTTGATGCCGCTCTGGCAAGCGCGTCAAACACGCTAACAGCGAGTTATTACGTACCTGAACTTATCCACGCACCGATGGAAGCCCCCGCAGCAGCAGCGCACTTTCGTGACGGCATGGTGGAGATATGGGCATCTACGCAAACGCCACAGTCAGCGCAAGGTAACGTTGCGCAATTCCTTGGTCTTGAGCCAGAGAAAGTAAAGGTAAACGTTACCTTGTTAGGTGGTGGTTTTGGCCGTAAGTCTAAACCAGATTATGTCGTTGAGGCCGCAGTACTCTCCAAGCAATTCAACTTACCCGTTAAAGTGGTATGGACACGCGAAGATGAAATTCAAAATGGTTATTACCATGCGGTTAGTTATCAAACATTAACTGCGGGTCTCGATCAGACAAACAAGGTAACAGCATGGCATCATGTAGCTGCTGCGCCCACAATTAGTTCGACCTTTAGCAAAGGCGCTGATGTAATCGGCTTTGAAGGTGACTTGGGCTTGGTTGACATGCCTTACGATATCGAAAATATTCGTTGTAGTGCAGGCAAAGCTACTGCACATACGCGCATTGGCTGGATGCGTTCAGTTACTAACATCAATCAGGCGTTTGCCGTATGCTCATTTGCCGATGAATTAGCCGTGAATGCGGGTGTGGATAGTCTAGAGTACTTGTTGTCATTACTTGGCGACGATCGACATGTCGATCCAAACAAAGAAAAAGCAAAATATGGCAACTATGGTGAAAGCTTGTCTGAGTATCCGATTGATACAGCACGCCTAAAACGCGTTGTTAAAAATGTTGGAGAGATGGCGAACTGGGGACGTAAGTTGCCGAAAGGGCACGGATTAGGCATTGCGGTTCACCGCAGTTTTGCCAGTTATGTTGCATGCGTTGTTGAAGTGTCGGCCAACGCTGGGGGTAAAATAAAACTGGAACATATATGGATGAATGTCGATTGTGGTACAGCGGTTAACCCTGAGCGGATCTGGGCGCAAATGGAAGGCGCTGCGGTATTTGGTATTTCATTAGCATACTACGGGGAAATCACTGCTAAAAAAGGCGCGATTGAACAAAGCAACTTTGATGGCTATGCCATGGCAAGAATGCATGAGATTCCTCCAACAGAGGTAAGCATAGTTGCCAGTGATGCACCTCCGGGAGGCGTTGGTGAACCCGGTGTGCCGCCAGTTGCACCTGCTATTTGTAATGCGATTTACCAAGCAACGGGCAAACGGTATCGAGAACTGCCATTGAAGCAGTATGGTATTGTGTAAAGCTAATGAGCAAAGCCAACGAGTAAAGCAGCCATCGTGCTGCTTTTCTTTTAGCTAGATTCGTATAAGCTTCTCTAAGTTGTCGCGCGGTAATAATCCCTGATATTATACCGCCAGCATTGTGTCACTATTGAAGAACTAAGTTATGGCATCGTTACAGGAACAATTACTTAAAGCTGGTTTAACAACCAAACAAAAAGCCCGTCAGGCGAATACAGACAAGCGCAAAAAGAACAAACAAAAACGCAGTGGTGCGAAGGTAGAAACAAGCATTGAAGAGCAAGTGAAAGACAATGTGAATGCCGCCAAATTAGAAAAGCAACAAAAAGATCAAGCGCTGAATGCAGCCAAACAACAAGCGTTGGCAGAAAAAGAAGCAAACCTGCGTATCAAACAAATTTTGGAGCACCATCAAATTACTGGGATTGAAGGTGAAACGGTTTATAACTACACGTTTGAAAATAAAGTTAAAAAGCTATATGTCGATGACAAAACATTGCAAGCTTTGACAAATGGTAGACTTGCAGTTTGTGGTTTAGAACAACAAGTTTACGTAGTAACCCGTGAAACTGCTGACAAAGTAGCCGAGCTAGCGCCATCAGTAATACTTGTCAAAAATGACCGCGTTGAAGAACAAATGGACGAAGATGATCCATACGCGGAATTTCAAATTCCAGATGATCTTATGTGGTAATTATCACAAAGAGCTAGCCGCACAATCACGGCTAGCTCATGTCTACAAATGAAGGGTGACAAACGCCAGTGTTAAGAATGCACTCGGTATAAAAAAACTCTTGTTTATCCAGATGACGGACAACGCGGTTGTTAATGCCATAAGCGGTGCGTAAAAAAGCATCGATGGCTCAAAATCTAATCCAACTATCATCACGTAGCTCAATATTAATGCCACGACTAGCGTAAATACGGTTTCTTGAATCAAACAACGTCTCAGAGAAATATGTTCTAGCGCTAAGAAGTAGTGATATTTCTGTTTGAATGTCTGGTGTTCAAATTGCTGCGAGCCAATGAGCAAACCAATGACATAACAACAAATCAATTGGATCTCAATGCTGGCAACTTGAGAGAGTCTTGTCTGCATGAATGCTATGAGCGCGACAAAAATACATAGTAGCGTTAGTCGCATAATCATAGTGGCTGGCGTGCGCGACATATACATGGCTCTAAGCTGCCAATATGCCTTAGTTCGCAGTTTCAGCGATGAACATTCTTTGTGTTCTAATGTTTTTTGCGCGAAATATTCGGCGATTAGTACAAGTAACAAACACGTATTAAAAGCCACTAATGATGGGAAGAAAGAAGATATTTCATTCACTAAGGCGACTGCTAAAACAAACACCCCCGTGACTACTGGTAGACGTTTACGCGAGATACAATAAGCTGCTGTAACGAGCGTGGTAACGCCAAATAGCGCAAAATGAGCGTGTTGAATGAGTTGTTCGGTGGAGTTTACGTAAGTCAGTAAAAACAAAGGTACTAGCAAAGGCAAGTTGCCTGCTATTGCGGTCAAAATCGTGGTTGTTAGGCTAGATACAAGCTTAGAGGTAGGCAGTGTCGCAAAATATAGTTGACTGTCTCCGCCTAAAATAGCACGTTTTTGAATACGAACAAGTAAATAAGTTACCGCTAAATACAAACCCTGATATAACGCTTGGGTGGACACGGGCTCTCTAATATCTTCAATGATGCTTAATGAAACGAGTGCAGTAAAAACAATGGCAGGAATTGCCAGATAGAGTACCATCATCAAAAATGTCAGTAACTCTGCGAGTGCGGCTACTGTCGTTTTTACGCTATGTTGGTAAACTCTAAACCTTAGCGACAAGTAACTCATCACTGAACTTTTTCTCCCTTTCCTTCTTCTTTTTTCTCTCCCTGCTCTTGAAGTTGGGCAAAAGGAAGTTGTAGGTATAACGGGTTGTCAGTAAAGTCTGCTTCATGGCTGGTGACAATAACAATGCCTCGATAATTGGCAATGTGTGTAAGTAACCACTCTCTAGAACTACTATCTAAACCAGTAGTTGGCTCATCAAGTAGTAAGCATTCAGGTCGATGCGCGAGCGCCAATATTAAAGACAGCTTCTTAAGGCTACCCAGCGACAACGCACTCACCAAATTGGGCAATTGAATATCAAAAAATAGTCCATTGATGATTTCTGTCGGATACGCGCAATGATGCTGTTGACAGTGAAAGCGGATCAATTGTTCAGCAGTCAGCAACTCGGGTAATACAATTCTATCGCTGGATATGCCGATCTTTTTTCGGGTGATTGCACTGTGAATACTGGCGTTGTTAAGTGTCACTTTGCCTGCGGTTGCTGGCTCTATGCCTGCAAGTATGGTTAACAATGTGGTTTTACCACAACCGTTAACACCACTAATGCAATAATGTTTGCGCTTAAAAGACACATTGAGGTTTGCAAAGACAGGCTTAGCACCATAGTTTTTTATTAGGTTTTGTGTGACTAACATGTTGCCATAACAGATATTAAACTTTGGGTTAGCGCTCACTATGCGTGAATGTATTCACAAACTCAAGACAAGAGCGTAAGCAAACATTTCTATTTGGTATTAGTCTGTTAGTAGAGATTCAACGATTCTCCTAACTTTGTGGTACAATTGGCCGCTTCGAGAGCGGAGCATTTTACGGATTGGTATTAAATGCGACAAAACAGATTTGAGGTAAAAAGGTAAAACTATGGTTGTACTTCGTTGGATAATTGGACGAATTATTTTGTTTTTTGATTTTATATTTTCCCCTAAACGTGTCAAACGCGCAGAAGATGAGCAAGAGAAAGTGAATGCCAGCACACAGCACCTTAGCTTGTATCAATTGCCGGCCTGCCCATTTTGCGTAAAAGTACGCCGTGCAATGAAAAGAGACAATTTACAAATTGAGCTTCGCAATATAAATCAAAAGCCGGAGTTTCGTGAAGAATTGATCACACAAGGCGGTAAGCGCACAGTGCCTTGCTTACGAATTGAAGATAACAATCAAGTTACTTGGCTTTATGAGTCGTCAGATATCGTTAATTATCTCGAACAGTTCGTGCCTGAAAAAGCCGCGTAAATCACTAGAGCGTGTTGACCTTTGCTGTTCATTTTTGCAGCTGACAGTTTGGCATTTAGGCTAGGCAGAGCCTTCGTCGTGTAGTTATTCTCCTCAAGTAAGGCGATAACACAGGATAAATGCCAAATGGGCGCTGCCCGAAGGGTTCAATTGAGCGAGCTTTGCTCATTGTTACTCGATTTTTACGTAGAACAACTATGTTACAAAGCGAGCGCCGCGATCAAAGCACGCTCAATTGAACAAAATTTGTACCTCAAAGATCAACACGCTCTAAATCAAATTGAGAAAGTCCGTTTCATCTAGCGCAAAAAGTAAAAGATGAAACGGATTTTTTTTGCCTGTCATAATCGATATTGTATCTTCAATGGCACCGAATGAGTAATCTGGCTGAAAGCAAATGTAGATATTCACTTTCTTATTAGCAGAGGACAGGAGAAGTTATGCTTATTAAGACCCCAAAAACGAGTGAATTTACCGACAGCCATGTCACAGATGAAAACATCTACTTAAATCGACGCCATTTATTAAAGCAATTGGGCTACATTGGTGCTGGTACGCTTTTAGCGAGTGCTAGCCAAAGTGCCAAAGCAGATTGGTTTTCTAAGAAGCAAGAAAGCTTTACCACTACACCTTTGAAATATAGTGAAAGCGAAATGCCAGACACACAAACGTTGACGCCCGAAGCGAAAGTGATTTCACATAATAATTTTTACGAATTTGGCACGAATAAGAGTGACCCTATCGAGAATTCGCAGCATTTTAAAGTAGACCCTTGGCAATTACGTATTGAAGGTGAATGTGAAAAGCCAATGACGCTAGATTATGATGATTTATATCGTCAATTTCCGCTGGAAGAGCGTATTTATCGCTTGCGTTGTGTAGAGGCGTGGTCAATGGTGATCCCTTGGGTTGGATTTTCATTGCGTGATTTGCTTGCCAAAGTAAAGCCAACATCTAAAGCTAAATATGTCGCTTTCGAAACCTTATATGATCCTAAACAAATGCCCGGTCAGGCGAGCAGAAGAATTGGTGGTGGTATTGATTATCCGTATGTAGAAGGGTTACGTATTGACGAAGCGCAACACCCGTTAACACTGTTAAGTGTAGGATTATACGGTAAAACACTACCGCCGCAGAATGGCGCGCCTATTCGCTTAGTTGTGCCGTGGAAGTATGGCTTTAAAAGTATTAAGTCAATCGTAAAGATTAAATTGATCGAGCGGATGCCGCCAACCACTTGGAATATTTTAGCGCCACACGAATATGGTTTTTACGCCAACGTAAATCCAACTGTTGCGCATCCAAGGTGGAGCCAAGCGAGTGAACGACGTATTACGACAGGCGGATTGTTTGCGCGTAATCGTATCGAAACACAAATGTTCAATGGTTATGGTGAAGAGGTGGCATCGCTGTATAAAGGGCTAGATCTAAAGGCAAATTTTTGATGTTTAAAACATTTGTTAAGCAACAGCAAGTGTTGCTGTTGAAGCTATTAATTCATGGACTGAGCCTATATTTTCTTGTCTCGACATTTTATTTAGCTGTGATTGACCAACTCGGGGGAGATCCTGTTGAGGCGCTGCTTCACTTTACTGGCATGGGCGCGTTGAATTTACTTTTGTTGACATTGCTTGTTTCACCCGTAGCAAAGCACTTTAAGTGGGCGAAAGTGATGCAAGTAAGGCGGTTGCTTGGCCTTTATGGCTTTTTTTACGCGCTAGTTCATGTGACAAGTTTTTTGGCGTTTGAAGTACAGTTCGACTGGCCACTCTTTGTCGAAGAAATCATTAAACGCCCTTACATCACGGTGGGGATGACAGCGTTTGCGATACTTATTGCACTCGCTATAACCTCTATTTCTCGAATCAGGCGACGCATGGGTAAATCATGGCAGACTTTACACAATTACAGTTATGTAGCGCTATTGTTAGCAGGTGTGCATTTTTATTGGTCGGTTAAGTCCGATATTGTCGAACCGTTGATTTATCTCGTGGTGAGTATTGTGATTCTCGCACTACGTAAAGACAAAATAAAACGGTGGTTAGTCGCTAATAACTAACTGAGCTGGCGCGAGTGGTGTTGGGTCACTAGGCTTTTTAATTGGCACAACACTTAAATCATTGTAGATTTTCGGTGACAGCCAATCGTTGAGTTGCTGGATATCAGTGGATGCGCTTAACCATTGTGATATTTGTTCGCCTTGTGGAGAAAGCATCATAGGACTTGCTTTAGAGTGAAAAGGACGAATTTTCTCGTGACTAGGCAAGGTAATCACAGACGTTGAAAACTGCGATTCGCCTGTCGCTTTGTCCACCCACTGGCGATACAGACCTGCAAACGCGAGGGCGCTGTCGATTGCGTAAAAGTTGTGATAATGCAATGGTACTTTTCGATTTCCACGTTGTTCAAACTCTGTTTCACCAAAACCTGATGCAACAATGACACATCGCTGCTCTCGATAGGCGTGATAGCCTGCGCTGCCCTTAACATTTAGCTTGTCGTAGCGAGTATTAAAACTGGTATAGCGAGAAGGCTTAAATCCACCTTTTTCTGATGGTTCGAGGAGCAACCACCATGTCGCATCGTCAAGTTGGCGCTTGCCATTTACTTCTCTAACAATTGAAATCGTGTCAGTAGCACGTACAAATTCAGATGTTCGAAATGTTTCTTTGTTAGTGACATTGAGATTATCGAGCAACGCAGTGACAAAAGGGTTATCTGTTATATTCAATCTTCCGCACATCTAATCACTCCCAATAGTTGTTTTTATGCTTTGCCACAATGCTTTTAATCATACGTCAAATTTCCATTAGTCGCATGTATTCGTCGGTTTGTCGCAGGGATATATGCGTGGTACGCCAATGACTTGCTCATCAACGTAATTCGTAATATCGTGTGGTGATTGCTAATAAAATTAAAAAGTATTAGTAACGCTAACTTCTATATAACGATAAAAAATACTGAGACTACATTAAGTGTAGTTTTGCGCTATAGGGAATCTCTCATGCAAAAGTTTATACCATCGCTATTGGTTGCTACGGTATCGCTTGCGTTAACGGGTTGTTTGCAACCTGAAAAACAAGACGAAAAGGTCACAATCAATAAGAATCCATACCCGAGTACTTACCAAACATTACCACAACAAAATGTGCTGATTAAAAACGCCACGGTGTTAACTGGCACTGGCGCACGATTAGACAATGCTGATGTATTGTTGGTGAACGGCAAGGTTGAACAGGTAGGCGAGAGTCTATCTTCTACAGATGCTGTTGTTATTGATGCTAATGGTAAATGGGTTACACCGGGCATCATCGACGTACATTCGCATTTAGGGGTTTACCCTAGCCCAAGTGTTGAGTCTCACTCTGATGGTAATGAGGCGACTCAGCCGAACACTTCAGAAGTGTGGGCTGAGCATAGTGTTTGGCCACAAGATCCGGGTTTTCAAACGGCACGAGCGGGTGGCATTACCACTATGCAAATTCTACCGGGATCAGCAAACCTTTTTGGTGGACGTGGCGTAACGTTGCGTAACGTGCCTAGTCATACGATGCAAGGCATGAAGTTCCCTGATGCGCCTTATGGACTAAAAATGGCGTGTGGTGAAAATCCAAAACGTGTTTATGGTGGTAAAAAAGTAGCTCCTTCAACGCGTATGGGTAACATGGCTGGTTACCGCATGGCGTGGGCTGAAGCAACTGAGTACAAGCGTGCTTGGGATAAATATGAAGCTGACTATGCGGCAGGCAAAAACCCTGAAGCGCCTGCTCGTGATATTGAGCTAGATACGCTAAAAGGTGTGCTGGAAGGCGAAATTCTGATTCACAATCATTGCTATAAAGCGGAAGAAATGGCGATGATGATTGATTTAGGTAAAGAGTTTAACTACCACTCTGGCACGTTCCATCATGCCATTGAAGCCTACAAAATTGCCGATTTACTGGCTGAAAACGGTAACTGTGCGGCTATGTGGCCTGATTGGTGGGGCTTTAAAATGGAAGCCTATGACATGATTCAAGAGAATGTCGCGGTGGTTGATGCTGTGAAAAATTCATGTGCAGTTGTTCACTCAGATTCAGGTACAACGATACAACGTTTGAACCAAGAAGCAGGCAAAATATTGTATCGAGCTAACGAAAATGGTTTTGACTTAAAAGCTGAAGACGCTATTCGCTGGATTACAGCAAACCCTGCTAAGTCACTAGGAATCGAAGACAAAACAGGTAGCTTGGAAAAAGGCAAAAATGCTGACGTGGTTATTTGGAATCAGAATCCGTTCAGTGTTTATGCACAAGCCGAACAAGTATTTGTTGATGGTGCGAAGGTATATGATCGCTTCGACGAGAAATACCAAGCGAAAAGTGACTTTTTATTAGGTCAGAAGTAAAGCTAAGGATAATTATAATGAAACTATTTAAATCATCTTTGTTAGCGTTAGCTTTGGCTTCAGCTACAACGGCAAATGCAGAAAGTATCGCAATTACCAATGCAACTGTGCATACCGTTACTGAACAAGGCGTGTTAACTAATGCAACCGTCGTTATTGATGATGGAAAAATTACCGCAATTAACCCAGAAAATGTGACCGCTGACGTAGTTGTTAATGCCGAAGGCAAAGTACTTACGCCTGGGCTCATTGGTTCGATGAATCAATTGGGACTGGTTGAGGTTAGTGCAGTGTCACGTAGTCGTGATGCGTCTGACAAGAAAGCTGATATCACATTTGATCCGAGTTCAGCGTTCAATCCACGTTCTTCAGCGATTGCTTATACGCGAAAAGGTGGTATTACGTCGAATATAGTCGCGCCTCGTGGTGGTGAAAGCATCTTCAAAGGATTGGCATTTGTTGCGGATCTGTCAGGCGAGTTTGACAGTATTGTATCTAATGGCAATGCGGTTATTGTCGATTTAGGAGCACAAAGCAAAGGCTCACGTGCTATGTCATTGCAAAAGCTATATCGTGAACTCGAAGATGCACAAAAGAAACTTGCGAAGGCTGAAAAAGATAAAAAATCTGACGACGACAAAGCTGATGAAAAAGAGCCAAAACGCGATGAAGCAATCATCAATGCATTGCTTGCAGGCGAGCAAACACTCGTAGCTTACGCTGATCGTGCAACAGATTTACTTGCGCTAATAGATATGAAAGCCAAATTCAATCTTGATTTGGTTGTTGCAGGTGCGGGTGATGCGGTATTAATTGCCGATAAACTGGCTAAAGCTGAAGTACCCGTTGTGATGAGTGCGATGTCTAACTTGCCAAGCAGTTTCGACACATTGCATCAGTCACTTAATAACGCGGCTATTCTAACTAATGCTGGCGTGAAGGTATTACTAACTGTTTCTGGTGATACTCACAACTTGTATCAACTTCGTTTTGACGCAGGGAACGCTGTGGCTAATGGCATGACAAAAGCACAAGCATTAGCAGCAGTTACCGCTAATGTAGCAGATACATTTGATATTAATGGGGGCCGTATTGCCGTAGGTAAACGTGCAGACTTAGTGTTGTGGAGCAGTGATCCATTTGAACTAAGCACTAAGGTTGAGCAAATGTGGATAAACGGCAAGTTGTACACAACTGAAAGTCGTCATGACGCATTGCGTGAACGTTACATGGCAAAAAGCGACATGCCTAGAGCGTATACTAAGTAACGCTGCTAAAGGTATATAGATAAGGTCGGCGCTAGTCGACCTTTTTTATTGTCGCAAACTTGCGTGCCTTATTGTCGCAAACTTGCGTGCCTTGGTGATAGTCATTATGAATACTTTTACGCTTTATTCCGAGATGGCTTTCTTTTAGTATCGTGCAAAGCGTATAAGAAATTTGTGATGTAATAAGTGAATATAATTCAAAGTAATGAATACGGAAATGTGTCGTTAACTCAACATACCGCTGATGTAGCAATATTGCATGTTGAGCATGCAAAATCAAAAGCTAGTGTCAGTTTATATGGTGGCCAAGTCCTATCTTGGCAACCGCGCGGGCACGAAGACGTGTTGTGGATGAGTAGTGCAACAGAGTACCAATCTGGTAAAGCGATACGTGGTGGAATTCCTCTTTGCTGGCCTTGGTTTGGCCCCTTCAATGACGCTGGTAATCACGGGTTTGCACGGCAATCTCAGTGGAAATACACAGAGATAACTATAAGTGCCGAGCATGTTACGCTGGTATTGGAATTTGTTGGTGAGCAATGTCATGGAGCATGGCCGCACTCATTCAAACTCACACAAACATTGGTATTTGGCGAACAATTTACGCAGTCTTTAGCCATTACAAACAGAACAGATAAAACATTTGAATGCACAGGGGCTTTACATAGTTACTTTCGGGTGAGTCATCCTGAGAATGTGACAGTGCCGAACTTAGACCGTTGTACTTTTGATGACAAAATTACGCAACAAAATGGGGTAGCAGACGAATTAGTGAATTGTGAGGGGCCAATTGATCGTATCTACTATACCAACCAGAGCCAGAAAATAATGGATTCAGGTTTGCGACGTATCATTGACGTAGAATCTAATGGCTGTGAACAATGGGTATTATGGAACCCGGGACAAGCAATCGCAGACCAAATGCCAGATATACATCCTGGCGGTTTTAACGAATATGTTTGCTTAGAAGCTGCCAATACACAGTGGATAACAGTGCCAGCACAGCAATCGATAGAAATGTCGCAGCGAGTTAAAGTAACACCGCTAGATAAACACGGTTAAACTAGCATAGTTAATGTTGGTCAATTTCAACGCGATTTCTGCCGTTTGCTTTCGCTGTATATAGCGCCCGATCGGCAGATGCGATTAACTCTTCCAGTGTACAGTCGTCTTTGGTAATTATTGAAATGCCAAAACTTACCGAGGTGTGCAGCGGCGGATTTTTCGCTGAGAAATAAAAGGGCGTTTGTGCAATGTTTTCACGCAGCCTATTGATGATTTCAAGGGCAGATTCATGGCTGGCATTTGGCAGTAATATAACAAACTCTTCGCCACCCCAGCGGCCAACCACGTCGTCTTTTCTCAAATTGTTGTGCATTAGTTTGGCGATGTCTTTCAGTACGATATCACCCGCAAGGTGACCATAGGTGTCGTTCAATAACTTGAACTTATCAATGTCAGCCAAAACAACAACGACATGAGTGTATTTTTCGACTAATTCATCAAATCGCCAGTCAACATAGCTGCGATTAGGTAGTTTCGTTAAGAAGTCGATTTCACTGCCTTTTACGATTAAACGCTTATAGTAACCAAAGGTCCACAAAAAACTCGCATACAAACAAAGTATGATAATAAACAATAAACCTAATCGACCTGCTAACAACTGCCAATATTGAATTTTTTCCGATGCTGACGGGGCGATAATATAGAGTTGCCATTGTATGTCGCTGACAGGCATACGGGAGATGAGTTTGTCTTCATAGGAAACAGACGTCACTATTTGCTCATCTAAGCCATTTTCGTTTTGTTCGGTAAAGACTTTGTACCACGGCAACGAACTAACATGGATGATGGCGTCTCGTCTGTGGTGGCTGTCAGTACGCATTAAGTGATTAGAAGTGAGCGTAATGTCGCCCTTATGGTCAGTAAAAATTAGCTCGAAGCCAAATTGCTGGTGATACAAAGCAAATCGCTCGGCAAAGTGATTCAAATCAAGTGCAACACCCGCAAAACCAAGGAATTCATTGTTACTATTTCGCATTTTAATATCGAAATACAAGTGAGGGTTGTTGACATTCCCTATGTCGACGTAATGATCGTCAGGTAGTGCCTTTAGGCGATGAAACCATTCTGCATTGTCGTGTTGTAAACTTATCGTTTTACCTGTCGACTCAATGGTGAAATCATGTTTTTCGCTCGCGACAAAGCCTACCATTTGGTAGTTTTCAGTAAGACGTTGTAAATAACCGAGTAATACTGACTGTTCAATGTTTTCTTGGTCTACATAGTCAACCAAAAACTTATCAGTTGCCATGAAATGGGCGATGTTTAGCGGGCGAATGATTTCACTGTTTATCATTGAAAATAGAGGGATAAGCGCCTCACGATGGCGCTTATGATAATTGTCTATCACTTCTTTAAAAGTAAAATAGCAAGTAAATACGACAGATATGATCGTTAAAACATATAAAAGTGAAATGTAACGGTCAAACTGTCGAACAAATTTCATCAAGCGCTAAAATTTATGGCACATTGTTTATTTATAGCGGTTAAAAAGGGTTTTAGCTATCTAAGCGTACTGAACCCGAATTAAATCACTTTCAATGCAGACATGATTGACATACCTTCAGCATTACAAAAAGTTAGTGCTTGTTCGATATCGTCGCCAGTTATACCTAAATCTTCCAGTAGGTGTTGACCAAGAAAGCTTTTCTTAGAATACATACCAGGATGAGAATTGATCAATGCCAAACGAGTAGTAATAAATAACAATGAGCTTGTTGGTGCTAACTCTTGAGCATAGGCATGACGATAGTTCTTTATCGGTTCAATGATGGTTTCAGGCAGTTGCCATAGATTCAATAATTCTGCTGAACAATCAGAGAATGTGAAGCCGAACACATCAAGTTGGCGCTCCCACGGGGTGTCTTCCTTGCTAAATTGTTCACAATAGTGCACTTTTTTAGGGGCATTGTGAACGATCGCCAGTTCACCAATATTATGCAGTAAACCTGACAAAAACAGACCTTCGCTGTTTTTCAATTTGATTTTTTTGGCCAAAAACTTAGTTAATAACGCACAATCAATACTGATTTCCCAAAACCTGTCCATGTCCAGCACTTCAGGGTTGAGCCCTGAAAATGAAGCGGTTACACCATATGCATTAATCAGGTTGGTGACTTCGGCTAAGCCAAGCACTGCCAATGCGCGTGTAATGGAGTCAATTTGCTTGGGGAATCCAAACAATGCGCTATTGGCTATTTTAAGAAGTTTGGAGGCTAACGCTGGATCTAAAGCGATTACGTCCGAAATTTCGGCTAACGTAGTCTCTTCATCATCAAGCATTTGTTTTAACCGTGTATATACATCGGGCAAAACACATAGCTCTTGTGCTTGTTGAGCGTAATACAGTGCTGTATCTTCCATAATAAGACTCACATTTGGATAAGCGTATTTATTAAAAATAACACCAAATTTGCATTATTTACAATGTGAGCTCGAGGTATTACATAGAACCAATGTTAGCCTTGAAGTAAGAGCCTATCCCTGAAGACTTTCTCATTAATCTGCTGGCATCTTAAAAATCAGATTGCCAACTTTTAGTTGCTTCCATGCTGGTGCGACAGCCTCAACGTTGTTTTCAAGAAGTTGCTCTTTCAAATAATGGTTATTCTCCGGATTGTAGCTCTGCATGTACTGCGGCTGCCATTTTCCATTAATTAATCGCCAGTAATTAGCTGAAGTGGAATGGTTATTTTCAGTTATCACTATATGTTCAACTTGTTGGTCATCATTCAAGTCTTGCGCAACAAAATAGTAACTATTGCTCTTAAAGCTTTCCCATTCTCTTGTTGAAACTTGGTCATAAACTGCTTCAATCATTTCAGACGGAAAGTGCGCATTACTTGGCCAATACGTAACGAATGCTTCGAACTCTTCAATGTTACCATTTTCTTGCATATTACGTTCATACTCCCTGTTTCGTTGATAGTTAACGTACATGCGCTCTATTATCGTGACTTTTTCAGGGTGTGTTTGGCGTATTTCTTCTTTGAGTTCCTGTAATTCTAAATAGCCTTGTCGCCCAAGTGAATACCCAAAATAGTTATAGTCAAAGTTCTCGTAAGTAACTTTACCATCATGTAAACGTGCAAGTTGGCTGTTAGCCGAGATGCTTTGGAAATTGAGTAAGGGAGAATTGACTAATAGCATGGCAGCGAGGAATACAAGCCCCATGGATACATTTACTTTGCACAACGTTTCCAGCCATGCGTCTTTCTTCTTAAGAATGCCAAATAGGTAGCCAACAGAAAAACAAGTAAGGAGGAACCAAACTAACAACGCCCAACAGCGATCTATGGTTAATCCGTATTGCTCAATGCGTAGCCATAATCCGTAAGCAGCAATAACACTATAGATAGGGAGAAGTGCAACGCCAATAAATATGAGTCTGTGTAGTAGGTGGCCGTAGGGGCGTTGGTGTGAGTCATCTTTATACACGGCATTCACAAAAAACAGTGTCAATGCCTGAAGCCACATCACTAATAAACTGCCAGAGCCTGTTTTCCAAAGTGTTGCTAGTCCTGTGAAAGGAAGTGTCGCCAAAAACGCCAGTGAGACAATTGTGAGCGCGGGCAATAAAAACTTAATTAATGTCTGTAGAATGGTCGAAATATTATCCACTGTATGAATAATATTTCTAAAGATGATAATCGCAAAACCAAACGCTACATTAAGTACTGGAATGACAAACCAATCTTTTCGTAATAATTCTTTAAAAATGTCAATTTCAAGTACCGCAAATAAGCCTGCGCCTAAATGTAATATGCCAAAAAAAATACCGACAAATAACCAGCATTCTCCGAAAATGATAAAATTGCGCCATGATAACCGAAACAAAGCGCTGTAAGTTACCAACTGCTTACTTACATACTGTTGAACGTACATAAGTCCTTTAAAGGATGCTAAGAGTGCAGTAAAACAAAAGGTAGCTATTACACCTTCGTTATTCACAAATTCTACAGGCTCTTGTTGATACCCTACGTACCCTCCTAATACCGACAGCAATAAACAAAAAGGAACGAGATATTTAACAGTATTAGGAATATTGCTTTTGGTGATACATAATAGGGTTAACAAGGGCAAGCTTATGGCTAATGTGGTCAATGACGTCAACCAAACGGGCTCTGTTGCTGGCCAAAAGTTGTGTTCGACGCTCTGGTATAGCAGCGTAAGAACAATCCCCTGAAATAATGAAATAGCAATGATAAGAGGTTTAGGTAATTGATTATCCATAACAGTGTGATTTAGCTGGCAATTGACTTCCGTGGACCTCATTTAATCACAAATTTGCTTTAAGGAGTAATCTGTTTTTATGGAGGTAAACTCAAAAGTAGTTTTCATACGGGAATGACCGTGTATTTAATACTGCTCGTCATTAAATTAGCTTAGTCGAATTGCAGTTCTGAGCTCAAATTTTCGTAAGCTATTAGTTTTTTTGATATGAAATTTCTGCACAAGGAATGTATATTTGAGCCGCTCAATTGGTTTGTTCGTTTTATTAGGTAACATATTGAAAGGTTTGAGGGATTTGTGGGTGTTTTGGCATTAACCAAAATTTTAAAAGGGTATTCGTTTAAGAGGCTATTGATAAACTATCGTAGGTCCTGTCTAAGGATAATGCGTGCAACAAAGCGTTACGATGGAAGTTTTACACACCCATATTTCTCCCAATTGACACTTCAATATGTTGAAAGTTTGGCAAATTGCGATCAAGTTCAGCTGCTTGCCGAAGCTGATGCTTTGGTTAAAGTGCCTTATTTGGATATTAGTGCTAAAAAATGGGCGCCATTAGAAATAAGTCATCAAAACTACCTTTCTTTTGCTCCTTATTATTGGCAGGAATGCAACGATAATCCTCTAAAGAAAAGCTCAATTAAGGCTGTTTATCGCGATGGTAGAGCTAATCCGTTTTTGGCAGCGCGTTCAGATAAGCCAAAATTGGCCCAAATGTGTGCGAGAATTCATTTGCTTACACTAGCAACGATTAAGCACAATAATCCCAAGTATTTAGAATATATAGGAAAGCAATTATCAATATGGTTTATTGATGAACAGACGCGTATGTTTCCACAGATGAAATATGCACAAATAATTCCATGGAGTGGGGCACAAACTGGATTTGGTATTATCGATTCAAGATGGCTCATTTTGTTGCTCGACGCGCTAGCAATGCTTACGCACCATACTGACTTTCAAGTAGATGATACCATTTCTAGATGGTTTAATGATTTTGCGATTTGGATATTAACGTCAACAAGTGGACTAAATGAAATTATGCGCGAGAATAATCGCGGCTCTTGGGTTGATGTGTTGCTGTGTTATATTGGACTCGCACTGAACAAGCCTGAAATGGCAAATGTTATTATTAACCAGACGTTTTCAAACCGCACCAAAAAACAAGTTGATGAGTTCGGATTTCAGCCTTACGAACTTAAGCGTTTTAATCCAATTAGCTACTCTCTGTATAATATGTATCCTTTGTATTATCTCAACTGCATAAGCCGCTTTACCAATGATCAGTTTATGAGTAATGCACATATAGATCGGTTGCAGCGCATTGAAAACGATTTGCTCAAATATATTAAAGGCAGTGAAAAAGGCAAAATAGAGCACATTAATTTTAATTCAAGTTTTGGGCTAAATTTATATTACCCCTATTCGCATGCTCAGCTGAAAAATTTTCCCTGTGTTTTGCCATTTACTGATTTTCATTAGTCTGATGTTATGATTTGTGATGCAATGTTCGTAACGGAATCCGCTTTTTTTAAGCGGAACTTAGCCCTATATTCTAAATTGATTCTTCAGTAGGGCATGGGTAAAACTTGTTTTTAGATAAAACCCTCTAGGTAATGTCATAAAAGGTTCACCGCGATGATTAAAGGCCTTTGTTCGAACTGAGCTGTTAGCTGCCTTCGGTCTTAACTGTAGAAAAGTTCCATGCTTTCCGTTGATATGTTCCACTTCTCCGAGCGTAATCATTTCAATCAACTCTTGCCAGTCTTGTGCGAGTGCCTGTTCTTCTTCTGCATTGGGTGACCAAATAAACGTAGTGGCTATAACTCTTTCTGCGAGAGGAATAGAACGCTCGGCAACAATAGGGACCCATAACACTCGAGAGAGCTTATGACGAATATGGCTATTTTCCCATGTAACACCTTGTAGCCCAGTAAGTGGCGCGACACATACGAAGGTAGTTTCTAGCGGTTTACCAGCTTGATTGATAGGTATTGATTTGAGTTCTATACCAAGTTCCGGAAAGTCAGGCTCTGGCTTAGAGCCAGCAGTTGCACCGAGTACGTGTTCAAGTAACAAGCCAACCCAGCCTTTTTCTCTTTTTAGGTTGTTTGGCATAGCAATATCATATTTTTCTGCAATTTCACCTATGGTCAGTCCTGCAAGTGAGTTGACACGATCTAAAAGTGCTTGCTCTGACGTTGGGGTAGGTTGTTTTTGCATCGTATTACTTGTTTTGGTACATCGCTGAGAAATCATGTCTATTATCATGATCATTGCCGCTGGTTTCAAGTGACTAATAACTCACAAGATGATGGCTTAAAGCGACAATTAATATTTGCTCCATTGGCATTTCTGTGGAAGAATCAATTCATAACTAAATTTTATCTGGGGTTCCTGTGATAGATGCCGAAGGCTATAGAGCCAATGTCGGCATAGTTATAATCAATGACAGGGGACAAGTGTTTTGGGCAAGAAGGTTTGGTCAACATTCTTGGCAATACCCACAAGGTGGTGTCGATGAAGGAGAAAGTGCAGAGCAGACCATGTATCGGGAGCTTTACGAAGAAGTAGGGCTTAAACCTGAGCATGTGAAAGTGATTGCGACTACCAAACACTGGCTAAAGTATAAGCTACCAAAACGGTTGATTAGACACGATAGCAAGCCCGTATGTATTGGACAAAAGCAAAAATGGTTTTTGTTAAAGTTAGTGTCGAAGGAATCGGCAATTAACCTAATACATTCCGATCATCCTGAGTTTGATGATTGGCGTTGGGTAAGTTATTGGTATCCTGTCAGACAAGTAGTGTCTTTTAAACGAGAAGTTTATCGCAAAGTGATGAAAGAATTTGCCAGCCATGCAATGCCTTTTTATCGACAAGAGCGACGCAAAAGACGGGCTTGATTATAATTATGTAGTAACGAAAGCTCACGCAAGTGAGCTTTCTATTTTCAAATTTGTTAATGCCGTAACAAGTAGCTTCTTAACGCAATTATTTACCTTTTAGGATCTAGGTAAAAAACTAAGAGTTAAGTTTCATTATAGGGAATTACATGCTCACGACATTACGACGAATAGTCATTGAATTTACACAAGACAACGAATTAGAGCAGGCGTTGTATCGCATGGTATCGCAAGTTAAAGCGGCTATGGGAACCGACTGTTGTTCGATATATCTTGCTGATCATCGTGAACAACACTTTGTCTTAATGGCCTCCGATGGGCTTGCCATAAACTCGCTCGGACAAACCACGATTAACTTTACTGAAGGTTTGGTTGGTCTTGTTGGACAAAGAGAAGAGCCTCTTAATATTGCCAATGCCCAAGAACATCCGCATTTTATTCATGCACCAGAAGTGCAAGAGGACGACCTGAATGCCTTTTTAGGCACGCCTATCATCCACCAACGAAAAGTGTTAGGTGTTATTTCTATACAACAAAAAGAAGCGCGAAATTTTACTGAAAATGAAGAAGCATTTTTAGTCACGCTGGCGACACAAATTGCCGCAACATTAGCCAACATAGATTCGATTGGCGGGCTAATAGAATCAGACAATCAAAAAGGGCCATGGAGTCGCCCATTGAAAGGTATTGCTGGTGCCCAAGGGTTAGCGCTTGCTCCGTTACATTTTGTTCAGTTGAAAGCAGATTTAAGCTCGGTTGCGGTGATGAAAGTTGCTGATGTTGAAGCAGAATATGCTCGTTTGGATGTCGCTTTAAAGCAAACGAGTGAAAATTTCGAAGAACTTGCTGAGCAAATGCGTCATTTCATTTCGGACAATAGTTTAGATATCTTCGAAATGTATAAGCAAATGCTTGGTAATGCGCATTTAGGCAGAGAAATAAAAGAAAAAATTGACTTAGGGTGGAGTGCAGAAAGTGCACTCAAGCTAACCATTGACAATTATGTGCTGCAATTCGAATCAATTGAAGAAAGCTATTTTAGAGATCGCGCCAGTGACATAAAAGATTTGGGGAATCGCATCTTGTTTCATTTGCAATCAAGGAGTGAGTCGCTAGATGCGGTACCAGAATCTTTTATTTTGGTTGCGGATGATGTTACCGCGTCATTAGTGGCTGAGTACCAGCACAAAGGGCTTGCTGGTATTGTATCGCTAACTGGCTCAAATAACTCTCATGCAGCAATTCTAGCCAGATCCTTAGGAGTGCCAGCGGTGATGGGATTAGAGTTTATCCCATTAGTTAAACTTCACCAGCAACTTGCCATTATTGATGGCTACAGTGGCGAAATCATCATTCAACCCAATGATTCCTTGATCGCCGAATATCGTCATTTAATTGATGAAGAAACGCGGCTGGCCGATAAAGTTAACCAAGTTATTAACTTACCAGCGATAACCAAAGACGGAAAATCTATCGAATTGTTACTGAATGCCGGTCTAACGAATGGATTTGAGCATTCAAAACAAGTGGGCGCCGTTGGCATTGGCTTATATCGCACTGAAATTCCGTTTATGGATAGAAGCTGCTTTCCTTCTGAATATGAACAAACCCAGTTATACCGTGACGTGTTAAGCGCTTTTCCTCAGCAAATGGTTACTATGCGAACCTTAGATGTTGGCGGGGATAAATCACTGCCTTATTTTCCTATCGTAGAAGAAAACCCGTTCTTGGGTTGGCGAGGCATTAGGATCACACTTGATCATCCCGAGGTGTTCTTGCTGCAAATTCGGGCAATGCTACGAGCGAGTGCAGGTCATAACAACCTAGAGATCATGTTGCCAATGATTTCCAATGTAACTGAAGTTGATGAAGCGCTACGGCTTATCAACCAGGCCTTCTATGAAGTTAGTTCTGAGCTTGAGGAACAAGGCTTTAAATTAGTTAGACCACGTATTGGCATCATGATTGAAGTGCCAAGTGTGCTATTTATTCTCAAAGAGTTGGCGACCCGAGTCGATTTTTTCTCAGTAGGTAGCAACGACTTAACGCAGTATTTGCTCGCTGTTGATAGAAACAACACGCGCGTCGCTAATCTGTACAGCGCGTACCACCCATCAGTGTTAAGAGCACTAAATTATATTGCAGAACAATCACATCATTTACTTATTCCTTTAAGTATTTGTGGTGAATTAGCAAGTGAACCTGCTGGAGCTTTGCTATTATTAGCAATGGGGTACGACAAGTTAAGTATGAATCCGCACAATATTGCCAAAATAAAGTGGGTAGTGCGACACATTGAGCATAAGCGTGCTAAAGCTATTCTTTCTCATGTGCTGAAATTCAGTGATGAAAAACAAGTACATAATTACCTGAATGAACAGCTTGAAAAGCTAGGGCTAGGCGGATTTATTAGAGCCGGCATGTAGTCTGCTGTATTAAGTTGCTAAAATTTTGTAACAAACTCATTTATTGACTATCAAGCATAACCAAGGTGTTGATATAATTGAGATTGTTATGGCTTGTTTTACACTTCTAATCTTTTTCTGATGCCTAGGTTAATAAACATATGTTTTTTACCGTATTTTCAATTTTTCTAGTAGTAGGTTGTTTAATCGGATTTCTTGCCGGTCTGCTCGGCATAGGGGGCGGATTACTGATTGTTCCCATTCTTGTTTATGTATTGCCATTATTCAAAGTCGATTCGTCACTTGTCATGCCAATTGCGCTTGCGACCTCACTGGCGTCGATTGTTTTTACCGCAACTTCTGCAACTTGGGCGCATCATAAGAATGCCAACATACCGTGGAAAACGGCTAAGCCATTAGCTGTTGTTATGGCGTTAGGCGCATTAATCGGTGCCAAAATTGCGGACTCTCTACCAAGTGATTTGTTGCGAGGGATATTTGCTACGGCTGTGATATTGCTTGCAGCATACATGCTATTGTCGATTCGTGTTCATAAGACAAAACCTTTGCCCGATATTTGGGTACTAAGAGTTATTGGTGTTTTTACTGGTTTTCTCTCCAGTTTGATGGGAATCTCTGGAGGCGCGATTCTCGTGCCTACACTGACTTACTATTCGATGTCTATACGTTTAGCCATTGGTACAGCCACCGTGTGTGGTTTTGTGGTTGCTACATTTGGCGCGCTGGGTTTTGTGTTAACTGGGCTAGATCAAGATAATCTGCCACCTTGGAGTATCGGTTATATATATCTTCCAGCATTACTAGGCATGGTTACAACGTCGTTTGTATTTGCGCCGCTTGGTGTAAAGTGGGCAGCTAAACTCCCCGTCAGAACCTTGAAAAAATGCTTCGCTGCGTTTCTAATTTTAGTGGCTGTAAGGATGTTCTGGCAGTAGTTGAAAATTGTCGTTGCTGCTATAGGTATCTTCGACGCAATAAGATACACTTACGTCTCAACTTTCCAAAATAACAAGCAGTAAAAGAGAAGCATCAATGAAGCAATATTTAGCGTTATGCCAAAAGATCATCGATGAAGGTGAATGGGTTTTTAATGAGCGAACAGGTAAGAAATGCCTGACATTGATTAATGCTGATTTGGAGTACGATGTTGAGAATAACGAGTTTCCGTTAATTACAACGCGTAAAAGTTATTGGAAAGCGGCTATTGCTGAGTTACTAGGGTATTTGCGTGGGTATCGCAGTGCCGCACATTTTAGGGCTATTGGCTGCAATACGTGGAATGCCAATGCTAACGAAAATGAAGCATGGTTAAACAACCCGCATCGTCAGGGTGAAGACGATATGGGACGTGTTTATGGCGTTCAGGGGCGAAGCTGGCAAAAGCCGGATGGCACTACATTAGATCAACTTAAAAAAGTCGTAGACGATTTAACAAAAGGTGTTGATGATCGTGGTGAAATCATCACTTTTTACAACCCTGGCGAATTCGAGCAAGGTTGTTTACGCCCGTGCATGCACACCCACCACTTCTCTTTATTGGGCGGAAAGCTCTATCTAAATAGTATTCAACGCAGTGCGGATGTACCGCTTGGTATTAACTTTAACCAAGTACAAGTATTCTGCTTCTTGGCGCTGATGGCACAAATTACAGGCCACAAGCCGGGCAAGGCCTATCATAAAATAGTGAACGCACACATCTATGAAGATCAGCTTGAATTGATGCGTGACGTACAACTTAAGCGTGAGCCATTTCCGTCGCCACAATTTAAAATTAACCCTGACATAAAGTCGCTGGAAGATATTGAAACTTGGGTAACCACCGATGACTTTGAGGTTACGGGTTATCAGTGTCACGAGCCTATCAAATATCCATTTGCGGTGTAAATCATACGTAGTGATTTGAGTCAGTAGGGAATAACAAGCTAAAATGAGACATATAGCTATATTATTTTTAACTATATGTCTGTTGTCTTGCTTGAAGACGTCAAGATTTGAAGACTTTTCAATAAGCATTATGAAAAAGACGAGACTCTTGTGAATTATCTAGAGAAGGGCGTCAATTTATATTGATATAGTCACAACCCTTTTTAATCAGTTCGAGATTTTAAACTACTATTGTGATTTTGGGGAGATATAGATTCTGCCATCAAAGCATATTCAAATAATTTTTGGGTGTGTTAATTTAAAAGTTCAGCTTATGCTCTAATGGTTAAGCATTTATTTTTGTAACTGCCTTTTATCATGATTGATAATAAAAACGACTTTAAGCCTTCTCTTAATCTAACTTCATTTCCACTCAAGCTTGCATCATGAAGCATGAGAACAGACGATGATAATGCAATTGTTAATGCCTTTTTGAAGACTTGACAAGTGTTGTTACTACTGTACAGAGACGTAATATGATTAGATTTTATGTTTTCTTTTAGGTTTCCTAACCATTTGTCATCGCCTTCGAATACTATGTCATCGTAATAACCTATGGCGGTGTTTATACTTTCAATTAAAAGTTCGTTACTTTGCTCTATAACTGAATTCATATGAGTTTTAACGTCAAAGCTACTGATTTCAAATTCTTGACCAGAATATCCTTTTATGTGGAAGCTTCCAGACTGTAATTTTATATTTAAGATACCTTTTGGAGTATCGATATAAAATACAGGGGTCATATTCCCGTCTAATATTTCCACTTTCTTAAAAACGATTACTTTATCGTGGCTATTTAGAGACAAAATTGAAACCTTTTTATCTTCAGTTAGTTCAATGGGGAGCGCTAAAGATAAAAAACTGAAACATGATAAGCACAAGAGAATTAGTATGTTTATCATATTATTTCCCTATAAATAAAATTAAACTATTTTCTAAACTACTAGTAGAAGATTGTGCGGTCAACGGTATAAGCCATAAATACTAGATATATTAATACAATTGTGTCTTGTTCATTGTATTGAGATACTATTTATAAAATAGTGAACGCACACATCTATGAAGATCAGTTGGAATTAATGCGTGACGTTCAACTTAAACGTGAGCCATTTCCATCACCACAATTTAAAATCAATCCTGAGATTAAATCGCTGGAAGATATTGAAACTTGCGTAACTACTGATGATTTTGAAGTAACTGGTTACCAGTGTCACGAGCCTATCAAATATCCATTTGCGGTGTAAATCTAGAGTGGTAATTGGCAAGTTTATGCATGTCAATTACCCACGCATTAGAACAATTCGTTATGCTTTATTGACAACTGTCCTAATCAAGGATTATATCTTAGATTGTTATTGTTGTTAAAATGGTGTTAAGTTGTCCTTTTGGGCTTTTTAATAATCAATCATGGATATTAACTCTCTACGTTCTTTTGTTTTATTTGCTGAATATGGATCGCTTAACAAAGTTGCAGATGCTCGACATAAGACCAATGCCGCAATCAGCGCGCAGATGAAAAAGCTGTCAGAGATATATGATATTCAACTGTTTGAGCGAAATGGCCGTAACCTTACCTTATCAACCGATGGCGAAAATTTTTTAGATGTTGCTCGTTGTATTTTGAGCTTTCATGACAAAGTTGTCGCGAACATCAAGAACAATACTGCAGCTTTACCGATCAGCATTGGTATTCCAAGTGATTACGTTGGGACCTATTTACTTACTTTACTTAAATACCTTTCCGATAGTCTGGACAAGATTCGATTTGAGCTTGTGGTAAAACCATCGAAAGAGCTCTACGAATTATGGCAGAATAAAGAAGTAGACATCACTATTTATAGTGCTGAGTTTGAAAGTTCAGAAGGGGTACTTATTGCCGAATCACAAGGGGAGTGGTTTGCCAGTGCGCACTATCAAGTCGATACACAAAAGCCGCTAAATATTGCTTTATACGATGATAGTTGCCTGTTTCATAGGCAAGCAGTAAAAGGGTTAATTGAAAACGGTATTGTGTATAACATTCATTCTACGACTTCTGATTCTCGTACCATTTGTGAGTTAGTAGAAAATTTCAATGTTGTTGCAGCGATGTCGAGCATATCGAAAACTGACAAAATGAAGAAGGTAGACGATCCTCGACTACCTTCCTTACCAAAGGTGTACATAAAACTATTACTGTCAGAAAAACTTGCCGAGCTAAATACCTCTGTGCTAGTGAACGTACTCAAACCAATTGCTATCGATGTGCAAACACCGATTAACGAAACGCTTTCTTTCAGGAAAAGTTGTTAATTTTAGCGGCTAGTCAATTTATGAATTGACTAGCCGTCTTTCTTAATAGCGCCTAAATTAACTCATCTTATGTGAGCTGCCATTGACTCATTGTAGGCTCTGATTCTAGCTCATATGCCTTATATCCAAGCAAATGATTAATTATAGTGGCACCATTATATGCACCAAGCGCTAAGTGCTGGTTGGCTACTCCGAATGACGCAGCTGAACCATTTTGTACATATAGCCTGTTATCTGAATTAATGGCAGTGATAGCCTGATGGTGCTCATCGGTTTTTATTCGGCTCTCACCAATGGTAAGCAACGATTTTATTGGATTAAGAAATTCAGGTAGTTTGTGTTCTAAGCCCGTACAATAAATAACGATGTCGGTGTTACACTTTCGCTCTTCGCCAGTAGCTTGATTGGTTACTGTCAATTCTATTTGTTCACCAATTTCACGTTGAGAAGTGACAGAGTTGTTTATTAACACTGAAGGTAGTGTTCTGTGTTCTTGCGACAGTGTATGTTGATGCAGCCTCTGATAAATCTGCTTAAGTGTACTTGTTGAAACACCGTCTCGTAATTTTGATTGATGTTTAAATAGTGTATCAGCCTGTGCAGCTGTTAAAGATTGCACAAACTCACTATAGGCTGGGGTGAAGAGTTCAGTTTGAAACGGAGATAGGTCGCCACTGCTTTGTAAAATATCATTAGCAATCCATTGAATTGAGGCTGGTATATTTTGTTCTTGTTGTAACAGATCTTGGAATATTTCTGCAGACGACTGATTACTGCCAACAATAACAACATTTTTGTTATTGAATATCGTTTTGTCCTTCGATTTGTAAGACATACCGTGAAACACGTTTTCATTAATATCGAGAATGGAGTGCTCGGGATAGTAAGGAATGGTTCCGGTGCCAAGAATTAAGTGCTTCGCTTTAATGATTCTTTTGCTGGTATGAATGCTGTAGTACTTATCATTAAAGTGAATTTCGTTTACCCATTCACCGTAGCTTACATTGTTTAATTGCCGTGCTACCCATTGGTAATAACGGTTGAATTCTGCACGAGGAACATGTGCAAAATCAGCCGCCATAAATTGGTACATGCGCTTATTTTGATGCAAATAAGACAAAAATGAGAATCTGTGAGTAGGATCTACTAAAGTCACCAAGTCGCGTAGAAAGGATGACTGCAGTGATGACTCGGCCAGTAAGGCGCCTTCATGCCACTCAAATCGTGGTTTTTTTTCAATAAATTGAATAGATAAATCTTGGTGACTAGCAGCGAGTGCCGCCAAGCTTAAGTTTGCCGGCCCTAGGCCAATGGCTAAATGCTCAATTACGTCGTTGTCTAATTGTTCAGTCATGTGAAATCTCTTTTATTGTTCAATAGCCAGTATTTTTAGGCGAATTCAATGCATCTATGCTCACGAATGTCTAGGTTAGAGCCGTCAATGAAGTTACCTTGTTGTTTGCTTGGGTAGACTTCCGTTGTTGCTGGTGTCATGCGGCAATTAATTGCTACACGTGCAAGCCCTGTCGTATTAGGCAAGGAACGGTGCATTGTTCGTTCGCTGAAAATAACAAATTGTCCTTTTTTCATCGTGACCGTACGTTCGCTATTTTCAGTATCAAAGGGCAAGGTCACCGCCGCTGTATAGCCACGCATCTTTTGCCAACAGAGGGATTTGAGTTCGTCCAAAGTTAAGTCTTGGTAGTCGACACCATTTAGCAAATTAGTAGTATTTATATCGAGCAATAATGTTGAACTGGTGACCTTGTCTATAAGTTCCGATTTTTCATGTATTTCATCAAAAGGGTTCACGAAAAATGCTGAGTCGACAATAGGTACCATTTTTATTTCATACCTGTGTCTGTGTGACTTACTCAAAAACTGCATTGGCGAGCTTTCTAGCGTGATATCGGTCAGCGCAATCCAAATGGAAAGATTCCAATAATCGTCATAGTTAATGGGCTTTAACGCAGGAATATTATTGCCAATTTCTTCACCATTAAAGTGTCCCCATTCTTGATGCCAGCCTATGCCACGACTATTTGGTGGCGTACAAAAAATTTTCGAGCGCCATAGTTTTATCGGCTGATTATTTAAAATTGACTGCACGCGGTGAACAATTTCATCTCGTTGAAACAACTCTAAAAAGTTGTCGTCAAGAAGGTGCCAGTCTCGTACTGAATGGCGCCCGTACATTGGATTTATCGCATTGTTCTCTGCGATATGCTGTGATTTTTCCTTGCAGTATTCAATAAGCGTTGGCTCAACGCCTACATCAAAAGGGCCTATCCAACCGTTTTCTTCAAAGTTGGCGATTTCATTCGAATTCAGCGAGAACTTCTTCATGTTGATTTCCTTGGTATTGACGTTTTTTAAATTGGTTGTCTGCTAATAGGCAGAGCATCTCAAAGAGTAAAGTCGCGCCGATAAGCGCAGTGTTTCCGGATGGGTCACTGGGCGGAGATATTTCCACCAAATCTGCGCCAATCAGGTCTAATCCGTGCAGCCCTCTTACCAGTGACTGTGCTTCAAAGCTAGTAAAACCACCAATTTCTGGTGTTCCCGTACCGGGAGCAAAAGCTGGGTCAATAGAGTCTATGTCAAAACTTAAATAACATGGCGTATCACCTACAACACGGTGGATTTCTTCAATAACTGCAGTAATTCCAATCTGATTAAACTCTTCGATGTCGATAACCCTAACGCCTTGGTCTAATCCCCATTGACGGTCATTTTGGGTATACATACAGCCACGAATTCCAATTTGTATTACTTTTGTGGGGTCAAGTAGTCCTTCGTTGATAGCGTGGTAAAAGGGGGTGCCATGTGAAAAACTTGAGTCTCCTGAAAAGCCTTCATACATATCGGTATGGGCATCAATATGAACCATCGCGATGGGCTTTTTGGCGGCAACAGCACGCAGTATTGGGAGGCTGACTAAGTGGTCTCCACCTACCGATAGTGGCACGATGTTTTGTGTGACAATTGTTTGGTAAAACTCTTCTACCCAACGTAAGCTCTCCATGAGGTTAACGGCGTTGATGTTGGCATCACCTAAGTCAGCACATTTACATAATTTATATGGTTGAATGCCTAGCGTTGGGTGCACATTACGCATGAAGGTTGAGTATTCTCGTACTTGCCGAGGTGCGTGTCTTGCACCAGGTTTGTAGGTTGTGCCACCATCCCATGGGACGCCAACCAGCCCGATGTCTACATCACTTGCATCTTGGGCATTCACGTAGGGTAGCTTCATGAATGTAGCAATACCCGCAAATTTGGGGCATTGGGTTCCGTCGATGGGCTTATAGAAATTCTTATCTCTCGTTGTCATTATATTTAACTCATAAGTACCCGCCGCATCGACAAAAATCAATGCAAAACTAATTGGCGAGAATTATGACCACACAAGAAAGTGCACGGTCATTACTAGAAAAAGATGCTTGTTTATTTAATGCTTACTTGTGACTCACATACTATGGCTCTACTACTGGTGCAGTTGCTGTAGCTTCTTTCGTTTTTGCATCTGCAAGTTGTAGTTGCTCAGCAATTCGAACGGCATTAAGTGCAGCTCCCACCCATAAGTTGTTGGCAACTACCCATAGCCATAGGCCTTTAGCATTATCAGGTTCACGTCGTAATCGCCCTATATAAACGTTCTCAGGATTGTCGATAAGTCTAGGGGTTGGGAATTGCTGTGCCGCTTCAGCGAGTTCAATATCAGAAATAGACGCATAAACAGATGCGAGTTTATCAAGATCTATATCTGAATCTGTTTCCACATAAACAGCTGCACAGTGTCCAGTAAATACAGGAACACGTACTGCAGTACAGGTAACAAACAATGAAGGAAGGCCAAGAATTTTCCGACTTTCAAAACGCACCTTTTCTTCTTCGAAGGTGAAGTCATTGTCTAAGAACTTGTCGATTTGTGGAATGACGTTGTGAGCTAGAGGGCGGCTGAAAACACTGCTATTATCATTAATTGATTCGCCGTCATTTAACATGGATGCATGAAGCTCGTTAATGCCCGCATTGCCAGCACCGGAAGCCGCCTGATACGTTGCTACAACGACTTTACTTAGGCCAAATAGTTGCTCAATAGGGGCTAGTGCTCTAACAATTTGAATGGTTGAGCAATTCGGATTAGCTATCAAGCGTTCTTGGTTGTAGGCACGTTGGTTAACTTCAGGGACGATAAGTGGTACTTGAGGGTCCATTCTGAACGCACTGGTGTTATCAATCACAATTGCGCCAGCATCAATGGCCTTTTTAGCCCATTCCCTGCTTACATTGCCTCCAGCAGTAAAGAAAGCATACGTCACTTGAGCAAAATCGAATTCGGCAATATCTTGCACAACGAATGAACCGAGTTCATTTACTACTACTTGGCCTGCTGAGCGAGAAGAAGCAACCAAAAATAGGTTGTCGTAAGTAAAATTTAAGTGAGCGATTACTTTTACAAACTCTGTGCCTACAGCACCTGTAGCGCCAATTATTGCTATGTTTGTACTCATGTGTTTTCTCCTTCGACAGCGAGTTTAGGTTTAAATAATTGCAATTTATCTACAAAATACGCAGCGCTCGCGAGCCAAATCAACCCAAATGTGACCAAGTGAATGTTGGTAAATGTTTCGTTAAACAAGAACACTGCAAAAAGGAAATTACATGTAGGCGGAATCAGCTGGAAAAAGCTTAACGTAATCATTTCCAGTTTTTGCGCAGCGATGGTATACCACCATAACGGCAAGACACTGATTAAGCCTATGGCTAACAGGAATAACCATTGGACGCTGGTGATTTGTGCGTAAACTTCAATGCCACTCGTACTTGTTTGGTAAAGTAAAAACGCGACAGAAAATGGTAAAAGAAAAAAGCATTCAACGCCTAAGCCAGGCAAAGGCTTAATAGTTTGCCCTTTGCGAATTGCTGCATAGAGTGAAAAACATGCACCTATGATGATGGCTATCCAAGGTGTTTGACCATAGTTATAGACTAAGTTGGCAATTGCAATAAACGTAATGCTGATCGCCAACCACTGGCTTATGCTAGGGCGTTCTTTAAATAGTACAAAGCCAAAAAATACAGAAATGATTGGGCTAATAAAATAGCCTAGGCTAGCTTCTAACACCAACGCGTGAGTAACCGCGTAAATATAGGTTAGCCACCACACTGCGGTGACAATTGCGCTACTTACAACAACCTTTAGCGTTGATTTTCGTGTCACCAATTGTTTTAAGTCAGCAAGAGAAACGTTTTTAATCGCGAGTATAAATAAGACCACGAATATAAATGAGCCTATTACACGAAACGCCAGTACGTCTACTGCTGCAATTTCTCGAAGTGGGCTATACCAAAGAGGATATGAACCCCATAAAATTGTTGAGAGCAGAGCAAATAAAACTCCACCACTTTTTGCTGAATCAGCCATTGATGAACTCCTAAAAAAGCTAACTCTATATTGAGTCAGTGAATGTCAATTAGCTTGTTTGACAATATGCGCTGCATTGAGACTTGGTTAACTGGTTTGTACTAACCACAGCACAACGCAAAAGGTGATACAGCAAGCTATATCACCGTATTTGTTTGCAACTATCTATTAGCCGATAGTGTTGGTTTTTTCGGTAGCGTTGAGCAGCACTATGACTGTTTTATCAATCGCTCAACGTTGTCCCAAAACTTTTCCATTAGATCTAGGTAGTAGTTCATACCTTGCTCAAACTTTTCTCTTCCTTCAGGTGTAGAGACATAGTTAGTCAAAATGTTATAGATAGAGTTGCTATGGCCTATCTCCGCTTCAATATGTAGTTCCCAGAAAAAGCGTGTTTTCTTGTCATGCCCTTGATTTTTTAACCCTTCGTTGTATTTGGCACACATGACAGCTGATTGTGTTTCGTCGGCGAAAATAGCGCCTAATGCAACTTCGATAGGGGGAGTGTTGTAGATGTGGCGAATGCCCTCGTTTAACGCAACCGATGATTCGAGAGGGACATAATTTTCGATATCTGCTTGCGTTATACCAAGCATTGCCAAAAATTCATCGTACAAATCCGCATGTGATTTCTTACTGCCAAGTTCATCTATTGAGTTATTAAGTACCTCACGTAATACGGCTTCATCACGTGTAATGGTTGAGATATTGGCAACATAGAAAGGAAGATGCTTAAAGTATGCATTAGTTTCTAAATACAATTGCATCTCTTGTTGCTTTGTTAACTTGTTATCTGCATACCAAGTTAAAAAAGGGTGATTAACTGATACATGCGCAAGTAAACGCTCCACCTGACCATCTAAATAGGCTTTTACTTCCTCTGCAATATTTTGATCCCTTTGAGGTACCTTGAATTCATTTACTTTAAAATCTTCTGAGCTTACTAACATGGTTTATCCTTTCTTGTTATAAGTGAGGAACAAGCTAAAAGAATTCTTGATAAGGAAAAAGCAAATTATTCTATGCTCAATAGTCAAAAATAATTTAATGGATGATTAGCAACATTTGGTTTTTAATGACCGGCTCGGTTTTATAGAATTGACGCTGTATAGTTTGACATAAACAATCTAAATTGAGTTCGGATTATTGTTTCGCAATTAAGTGTTCGTATTGCCTGGATTTATTGGAAGAACTTGTTGAACTATATGGATTAATGATTAACGATTTATATGGGTTGGTGATAAATTGAGTGGAATCTGTTTCTAATTTGTACATGGTTGAAAAAATTATATTTATTTCTCAATAAAAACGTAGCTTTCAACAAATCTGTGCTACTTTTAAAGTTAAAGAGTCGCAAACAGAAGGCCTAAAAAAGATGGGAACAGAAAACGCACTTTATACCATTCTTGTGGAAAAAATTAAGCAGGATGCACTGGTTTTACCAACATTACCTGAAATCGCCTTAAAAGTCAGAGAAGCTGCAGACGATCCCGAAGTCAACTTGAATAGTATGAGTGATATTATTTCTCACGATCCCGCACTTTCAATGGGGATGCTAAAAGTTGCTAACAGTGCGATGTTAGGGCGATCAGTTAAAGTTGAAACCGTCAATCAAGCGGTGACCCGCATCGGGCTAAGACAGATTAAAAGTATTGCAACAGCAATGGCATTAGAGCAGGTATTTGTCTCTGAAAATGAAATCGTTTCAATGTACATGAAAAAATCTTGGCAAAAGACGATTGATGTGGCATCGGTCGCTATCGCCTTGATGACATTTTATTTAAAAGATCATAAGCACTCTTCTTTAATGTTAGATACCGTTACTTTGGCCGCATTGGTACATAATGTAGGCATTCTACCCATTCTTACTGAAGCTGAGAACCATCCTGATGTGTTTGCTAACCCAACGTTTTTACAGCAAGCAATCATTAAGTTGGCGAGTGATATTGGGGCGGAGGTTACCAAGGCATGGGGTTTTAGTGAGGAGTTTACACAGTTGGTTAAAAGTTGGAGTGATTTAACGGTGTTGCCGTCTGAAGCACATTATTTGGATTTCATTCGCGCGGGCGCGATTTATCATGGAATTTTTAAGAACGAGTCAACCAGAGACGTCTTAATTAAGAGTTATATCAACAAGGGAATTTTACCAGAAGCAGAGTTCATGGATACTGATGAATTCAAAGACGTAGTGAACGATATAAAATCAATGTTTAGTTAATGCGTAGAACGTATTGAAAAGCTCAAGTAAAGTGAAAAGAGGAGTATCCAATTATTCAGTAGAGTAATTAGAAACTCCTCGGACAATATTTATTTTTCTTCTAAGTACTGGCTTGCTTTGATGTCGAACTCATTTAGCAGGTCGTCGATAAAACGATTTAATTCACCCGCCATAAGCGCAAAGTCTGCGTCTAGTCGTGCAACGACATCATCTTTATCAATATCGTCATTTTGTTCATGTAATACATCGAAAAACTTCACACGCTTAATCGACAAATCATCACACAGCATAAACGACATTGCGTCATCCCATTCAAGCGCAAGTTTTACGACAAATTTTTCTGCGTCTAAATGAGCTTTAATTTCATCACTGGTTAATTCTTGATTTTTAACGCGAACAACGGCACCGTCGTCACCCAGTGCATGAAATTCTGCTTCCATACCTAATTGAAAGTTTTCACCGAGGTTGCTTTCTGTAAGCCAGTCAGTCATGACTTCATCAGGTGCTTTTTCTGGTGAAACACTAGTTACTGGTAGTGTGCCTAATGCTTTACGTAACAATGCTAAGAAATCTTCAGCTTTTGCGCGACTGCTTGAGTTAATAACAATGATATTGTGTGCAGGGCTGATGTAAGCGTGCATATCACTAATTCTTGAAAAAGCACGCGGTAATAATTCAAAAATAATATCTTCTTTGAATTGTTCTTTTTCTTTCTTTGTTGCTGAGCGCGATTGATCAGCTTCTAATAGCGCTACTTTTTCGTCCAGCATATCTTTGATAACCGGAGCGGGAAGGATTTTTTCTTCTTTACGTGCGCAAATCAAATGGTTGCCATTAACGGAATGGACAACCGTACTTCCGTGTTTACCTAACGCGTTTACCCAACCAAAATGTGACATTTCTGTTGATGCACATGGGGTAAATAAGTGTTCAGAAAGGTGTTTTTCCAGATCTTGCTCAGACCACTCGAATGGACGCGTAAAAGCAAAAAAATACAGATTCTTAAACCACATGAATGATTATTCCTTTTACCCATGACTTGGGCCTTGAGATTAAAGCGGCTAGTGTAACGCAAAATATGAGAAGGCGCACCACGATAATTTAGCAATATTTGCTTATCTTAAATTTACTATGGCTACGCCGTTATTAGCGGGAATTATTTATTTTTGTAGGTCTTTAAAGTAAATGTCGTACGTCAAACCCATTCCCTTAGGCACGCTCACATTTATTTCACCGTTCAATGTATCCAAAACTAAGTTATGAATAATGTGTGTTCCAAGACCTGTGCCGCCTTCGTTGCCTTTAGTGGTATAAAACGGGTCAAACAAATGTGCGAGCTTATCTTCACTTATTCCCACGCCATTATCCTGATACCTGAGGTGTACTTGCTCACCAACGCGTTCGATAAAAATGTAGATGACGCCTCGGTTGATGCCTTCAAAGGCATGAATAATCGAATTGATGATCAAGTTAGTAAAAATTTGAGAAATAGCCCCTGCATGACAATAGACTGAAACCTCTTCTGGGCAATCTACTTTAATTGTGTGGTTGGTCTTTTTGAGCTTAGGATGAAGCGATTGTATGATCTCATCAATATACTTAGCCACGTCAATTTGTCTGACTTTATCGCTCGTTTGATCGACGGCAACTTGCTTATAACTGGCTATTAATTCAGACGCTCTTTGCAAGTTATTTAATAATAACCCTAAGCTTTGATGCGCGTTCTGGATAAAGTCATCTAAGCTGCGCTTACTCAACTTATTACTCTTAACTTCGTTAGACAGTTTCGTTAGTTGATCAGCTAAGTAAGTTGTTGAAGTGATACTCACGCCAATAGGCGTATTGATTTCGTGCGATACTTCAGCTGAGAGCGTGCCTAGCATCGCCATTTTTTCAGCATCGAGTAATCTGTCTTGTGCTTTATTGAGTTCTTGTATTGAATTCTTTAACTCTCGATTGGTTTCTATGAGTGTTTTTTCGGTTAAGCTACGACGCTCATTCTCAGCCCTAAGTTGTTTTTGCTGTTCAAGGAGTTCACGTTGTTGTGTTTCCATTTTCAACATTGTGGTACTTAACGAAGAGGTCTTTCTTGCAACTTCCTGCTCTAACATCAAGTTTTGTTCGTCAAGTTTAGTGTTAGTTTCTTGTACTTCTTTTTGTGCAATCGCAAGTTGTTCTTGGTACTTGGCGAGTTCACTGACTAAGTTATTGTATGAATTCTGTAATATGCTGAGTTCATTTTGTTCGTAATTGACGATATGTAATTTTGAGGCTTCTGGGTCATCGATATCGAACTGATTAATCTGGTCAGTTAACTCATTCAGTGGATTCGTTAATAAGCGAGAAAATGCAATGGAAAACAAGAAAACAAGTGCTGCAGTTTTTACCATCGCATTACCAATGAGAAAGTAAATACCCACTTCAATCCGGTTGAATATAACTTGGTTACTCGAGAGTAATGTCACTGTACCGACACGGGTTGTGCGTCCAGAAAATTCAAAAATGAGCGGAAAGGTGTGGCCAAACAAGCCTTCAGAGACAGAGTTGATATTGAAATAATCGGCGTCAGAATCTTCACCGGCCTTTACATCAAAGTCTTCTAAATTAACAACTTCACCTAACTGGGTGATGACTTGGTTATTTTCGTCTGTGACTTTAATGCCCTTTATCATTGGAATTGCCACTAGGCCTTCGGCAATATCAATGGCTTGTTGCGTGTTTAATTCCCATACAGCTCTTGTCAAACTGCTGCTAAAGGTTTTTTCTAGCGTAAGGAGTTCGCTATTGATATGGCTTTTGGTATTAATGTATTCGGCACCAATTTGCACACAGGTAACCAAGAAGGTAAGCAAAAAATAGAATGACAGTACACGGGTGAGTAATTTTCTAGAAATACTGGTTACTTTCATTCAGTTAGTCTTTTATTTGCTCTTATTACATTTGATTTTAGCTTTTTTAACGCCAGTGAAAAGGTTTTTCTGCCATTAGTGTGCAAAAAACGTAAATTTTTTCTTTGCTGTTATGGAATTAGACTATAGTTAACTCATAGTAAAGGTGAACAAATGTGGCTGATTTGTAACTGTTTATACATAAAAGTTTCTTTTTGTTGTCATGGTTACGTAAAAAAAAATACACATTGTCACAAAAGTGTCATAGTTCGTTGGCACAATAGATACAAATAAAATTTAATTACACTTGTTCTTAAAGGTAAACACATGAAACTTACACCAAGCATGCTTACAGCTGCGCTTATCTCTGCTATGTCTGTAACTTCTTACGCGGCAGAAGTTGATATTTACGGTAAAGCAAACTTGACTGTTCAGTCTTCAGACGAAGGTGACGGTTCTTTTACTGAAGTGAAAAGTAACGCTTCTCGCATTGGTTTTAAGGGAACACACGAGCTATCAGACGGTTTAGAAGTGGTATTTCGTGCTGAATTCCAAGTGGATTTAGATGGTGACAGTGAAAAGGGCGACAGCATCACTGATCGTAACCAATACATCGGCTTACGTGGCGCATTCGGTGAAGTGTTGTTAGGTAAAAACGACACTATGCTGAAGCAATCACAAGGTAAAGTTGATTTATTCAGTGATTTGAATGCCGATATTAAAGAACTTTGGAAAGGTGAAAACCGCATGGCTGATACGATTTCGTATAAGTCACCAAAATTCTCTGGTTTCCAACTAGGTGTAACTTACGTGGCAGAAGACAGTGTTGACGGTGAAGATGCAACATCAATTGCATTATTTTACGGTGATTCTGGCCTGAAAAAATCAAAAGTGTTCGCGTCAATTGCGCATGATGCAGATATGAAAGGTTACGATGCAACACGTGCTACAGTACAAACTAAAGTTGCTGGCGTAACACTAGGCGCAATTTTGCATACGCAAGAATCTGTTACTTCAGGTGCGGAAATGGACGGCTTCATGGTGTCTGCAAAGTACTCACTAACAGAAAAAATGTCGCTTAAAGGCCAATATCAAGCAGCAAACCACGATGGTGGCGATGACAAGTCTGGCATCACAGTGGGTTTAGACTACAAATTAGCTAAGAGCACTAAGCTATTCGGTTTCTACACTTCATTTGATATGGATAGTGATTCAGACGAAGATTACTTAGCAGCAGGTATTGAGTACAAGTTCTAAATCAACTTGATATCAACACATAACGAACGGGAAGGTTTAAGGCGACTTTCCCGTTTTTTATTGCTTGAAAATATTCGAAATATTTTCTTTTAAATATGATGCACTTTAATTACTATGAAAGCGCTTCAACCCGTGTGTTGATGTGGGATTCACGAAAATGCGCTAAAATTTCTAATGTGTCATGAAATTGTCATAAAAACTTATCACAATGTTCATTAGATAAACTAAAGAATTAGTATCGGGAAGTTGAAATGAACAGACAAATTTTGGTTGTAGAGGACGAAGCGCCAATTAGAGAGATGATCACTTTCGTGTTGGAGCAAAATGGATTTAATACTATTGAGGCTGAAGATTTCGATCAAGCGAAAGCGAAAATAGTTGAACCATATCCTGATTTAATATTGCTTGACTGGATGCTACCAGGTGGTACGGGTGTTAAGTTAGCTAAATCTTTGAAGCAGAATGAGTATACTCGCTCTATTCCTATTATTATGCTTACTGCACGCGCTGATGAAGACGACAAAGTGAAAGGGTTTGATGTTGGCGTTGATGATTACGTTACCAAGCCGTTTTCACCGAAAGAGCTCATTGCACGCATTAAAGCTGTTATTCGTCGCGTTTCTCCGACAGCACTAGAAGAAGCGATAGAATTTCACGGCATGAAACTAGATCCTGTTGCGCATCGCGTGTCTATTAATGACCGCAGCCTTGACCTTGGGCCGACAGAATTCCGATTATTGCACTTTTTCATGACACATACAGAACGTGTTTATAGTCGAGAACAATTATTGGATAATGTGTGGGGCACGAATGTTTATGTAGAAGATCGCACAGTGGATGTACATATACGACGCTTAAGGAAGGCGATTGCCGGAGAAGGACATGAGGATTTTATCCAGACGGTTCGCGGTTCTGGTTATCGTTTCTCAGGCAAGGTAAAAACGACCGCATAGAAAGGTAATATGTATTTTAAATTATCGATTAGCACTGTTTTATATCGATTAGTATTAATTTTAAGTGTAAGTGCGGCAGTTGGGTACCTCATAGGATATCCGTTGATTGTTGTTTGTCTGACCGCACTAGCGATTTTGGCATGGCACTATCATCACATACTAAAGTTATTTAACTGGTTGTGGCGAAGTAGAAGTATTTCGCCCCCTCAAGCCGATGGAATTTGGGGCCGTATATTCGATGGCTTGTACCGACAAACCCGCCTACATCGACAAAAACAAAAACTGTTAAATGATAAAATTAGGCAGTTTAGAGATGGCGCCGAGGCACTTCCTGACGCCGCTCTAGTATTAGCCGATGATTTATCCATTCAGTGGGGCAATAAAAAAGCACAGCGGATTTTGGGAATTAAATGGCCGAGTGACGTTGGATTGCGTATTGATAACCTCATCCGATTTCCTGAATTTTCGAAATACCTCGAAAAAGGGGACTTTAATCAACCGTGTCACATTTCTTCTCCGGTGAATGCTGATCTGATGCTGGAACTGAGAATGATGTCATATGGCACTGATCAAATACTATTTCTAGCACGCGATATTAGTAAAATTCATCGACTAGAAGAAATGCGTCGAGACTTTGTTGCCAATGTCTCACATGAGCTCAAAACGCCGCTTACGGTCATGCGTGGCTATGTAGAGATGGTGCAAGCGACTGAGCATGCGCTTGATCCTTATTGGCAAAAAGCATTTGCGACAATGGAAACGCAAGTTTCTCGCATGGATCGGTTAGTGGAGCAATTACTGGTTCTCTCTCGTGTCGAAATACATGCAGATGAAGAGCAGTTGCAAATTGTGGATATGCCTCGAATGTTGCGCGGATTAATTGATGATAGCCAATGGCTGAATCAAGATAAGCAACACATCATAACTTACGATATTGATGACAATCTGGCGATTGAAGGGGTTGAAAACGAGCTTAAAAGCGCTTGTGTTAACTTACTTTCAAATGCCATTGCTTATACGCCTCAGCATGGTGATATACATATCACCTGGAAAATGGACGGCCACAAAGCGAAATTTTCGGTGAAAGACAGTGGCCCGGGCATTCGACCAGAGCACGTAAATCGATTAACCGAGCGCTTTTTCCGAGTGGATAAATCCCGTTCACGTGAAACAGGTGGCTCAGGTTTAGGTTTAGCCATTGTTAAACATGTACTCAATCACCATCATGCTGAGCTATCGATTAACAGTAAGTGGGGGCAGGGGAGTGAGTTTATTATATACTTTGATGCTAAGTGTATTAGGCCATTACCAGCCGTCAATAAAGTGTCCTAAGAATTACTTTTAGATGAAAGGCGATGTTTATATACATCGCCTTTTTTATTGTAATGGCTATTGATAATTTTCGCGCCAAAACGCCCTCTCAACAAACGAATTGATAGTTTTTTAATCGCTGTAATATAAGTGTCATAAAGTCTAAATATAATTGTCACAATAGCTTTATATAGTGGTCACAATTAATTTATTCGCTCATTGGAGAATATTATGAGTTTTAAACGTGCATTAGGTGTTATTGGTTTAGCTAGTTTAGTTAGCTTTTCATCAGTAGCAGTAGACAAAGACCTTCCAGTATACAAAAAAGTAAGTGGTGTTTCTGGTAACCTATCATCTGTAGGTTCTGATACATTAGCTAACATGATGACATTTTGGGCAGAAGAATTTAAACGTGCTTACCCTAATGTGAATGTTCAAATTCAGGCAGCGGGTTCTTCTACTGCGCCACCAGCATTAACAGAATCTACGTCTAACTTAGGCCCAATGAGCCGTAAGATGAAGTCTCGTGAAATCGAAGCGTTTGAAAAGCGTTACGGTTACAAGCCTACACCAGTACGTGTAGCAATTGATGCTTTGGCTGTTTTTGTTCATAAAGACAATCCAATCAAAGGCTTACGTATTGATCAAGTAGACGCAATCTTTTCTAGCAACCGCAAGTGTGGCGCGAACGAAGATGCAGATCGCTGGGGTGACTTAGGCCTAAACGGTGAGTGGACTGGTAAAGACATTCAGTTATACGGTCGTAACTCTGTATCTGGTACATACGGTTACTTCAAAAAGAAGGCGCTTTGTAAAGGTGACTTCAAAAACACAGTAAATGAGCAGCCAGGTTCTGCTTCAGTTGTACAGTCTGTTTCGGCATCGCTTAACGGTATTGGTTATTCAGGCATTGGTTACAAAACGTCTGGCGTTCGTGCACTACCACTAGCTAAAAAAGGCGACAACTTTGTTGAAGCAGATATGGACAATGCAGTAACAGGTAAATACCCACTATCTCGCTACCTATATGTTTATGTGAACAAGCACCCGAACAAGCCATTGGCACCAATGGAAGCTGAGTTCTTAAAGATGGTACTTTCACAAACTGGTCAGAAGATTGTTGAGAAAGATGGCTACATTCCACTTCCTCGTAAGGTTGTTGAAAAAGAATTCAAAAAGTTAGGTTTAACGCTTTAATTACTAACTTTACTATATACATCAAAAACCAGCGCATCGTCGCTGGTTTTTTTATTCCTGCATATTTTCTTTCAGATTGTATTTCACTGCTTGTATCCACTGAATTACGTAAAAACAGGCGATAGCGGCAGCAACATGCTTTAAGCTATGTCCGCTGATGAAATTAGTGAAATCGAGTATATATGCATCAGCAAATTCGAGTAGTTTGGCCAGAAAATACCAAAGAAGTACGATAATTAAATGACGCTTATTAACCCCTTTGGCATGGAAGGTGGACAAGATTACAAGCATTAACACCATAGGTAAAAACTGAACCAAGGCATACCACCTCAAGTCACCTACACCCGCTGCTTCAGTGAATGCCCAATAGATAACACTAACAACGCCGACAACAATTAACCAGGGCAATATGGCTATGCCACTTTTGGCCCGAACAAACGCCGATACCACCATCGCATACAGACCCATAAAGCCAACTGTCATCGGTAGTCTGTCCCAAAAAAGTGTTTGATTGGTCGGCTGCCAATGATAATAACCTGAGCCAAATGCAACCAAAGTGACCCCAACTGAAAATGTTATCGCGCCCCAATACAGCGACTTAAGTGTGCGTTTTTCTTGTATAACTACCCGCAGCCCATAAATACCAATAATCAAGAAAGGAAGGTTAGAAAACACGTTCAACATATTCGGAATACCTAAATATGCTTTATTGTCAGCAAACTGATGATAAGCCAAATCTTGGCTAATAGGGGGGATTTGACCAACACTCACAACGGCGAGTATCGCAATGCACCATAATAAAACTCTTTTGCTAGTGGTTGGGTTCATCCAGCCCCCTTATTCTTATACGATGAGTTATACCCAAATGAAATGAGGTTTTCAGGTTTTCATCGATATTTTAGAATGCGAATAATATTTGATTTATCCTTCCATGAGTAACAGTTCTGTAATCTCTCTCATGTTTAAATTAAAGTCATCAGCTCTAACACTCTTAACGATAAAGTCATCACTTTTACTTAAATCTATATTTTGGGTGTTGAGATAATGTCTTAATTTGACGCTGTAGAATGAGCGTACTGTTGGCTTGGTGGGATCTTCACTGTTACGTTGCTCGACTACAGCAAGCTTTTTCGAGTTAAGCTGTACAAGTGAGCCGACAGGGAAAGAACCAATGCAACGGATGAAATCTTCAACTAACGTATGGTCTAAATGATTTTCTTTCACTAATTCTCGCAAAATACTAAAGGCTTTCATGTGGGTGAAACCCTCTTTGTATACGCGGGTCGCTGTTAATGCGTCAAAAATGTCGCAAACGGCTATCATACGACCGAATTTAGAAATATCATCGCCTTTAACTTGATGCGGGTATCCTCCACCATTCAGTTTTTCATGGTGTAGCGCAGCAACTTCCAAACTAAGTTTTGAAATACCTGGGGTTTTCTTAATGATGTCAATAGAATGGTTGGCATGCGTTTTCATGATGACAAATTCTTCATCGGTAAGTCTGCCTGGCTTATTTAAGATTTCGTCGGGTATCATGATCTTGCCAACATCATGGAGAAACGCGCCAATAGCCAAATGCTGAACAACTTTCTCCGGCATTTTTAAATGTCGGGCAAAAATACTCATATAGACACACACAGCCACCGAATGTTCAAGCAAATATTCATCTTTTTCACGGATGTTGACTACACATGCGAGCGAATCGGGGCTATTAAAAACCGCGTCTACGGTCTTGTTAGTCGCCTCGATAACAGGTGCTAAATCTAAGTCGCAACCCGCTAACGCATCAGCAAATACTTTTTTCTGGATAGTTTTAGATTGATCAAAGATGGCCTTAGCTTCTTTTACTTCTTTAGCTATTGTTTGACGGTCTTTTCGAGGTGCACTGTTTGCTTCAGATAGTACAGTTTTAGATTTATCAACAAGAACTGAGGTAACGCCCTTGTTCTCTAAGTTATTAATAACATCCTTGTTTTTGATGACGCCAGGAGCAGAAAGTGAATAATTGTTTTGTTGAGTGGCGATATCAACGACATAATAGCCGACGACTAATTCGGATATTTTTACTTCTTCGATCATTATTAAGCTGCTCTCCCCACAACATGTCGAAACTGCTAAGTGCAAATGGATGTTCTGATTTATTGTTATCTTTTATACTTAATTGTTAGAACATATACCATACGACGCTGAAAATTAGCATTTCACAAAATCTAAGGATAATCAATTAGCAATCGACCAATGCGCTAATTATTGCGAGTAATGTTTCGCCGGTACTAATTTTGAATATCATTGATGCTGATTGTCGTATCGATTCTTGAGATGTGACGAGCGCCCCATTCGCCAAGCACTTTGATCACAGGCGCTAACGTCTGGCCGTATTCTGTTGCTGAATATTCCACTTTTGGAGGTATTTCCGGATAGATTTTACGGGCAATAAGGTTATCAGCTTCGAGTTCTCTCAATTGTTTGGTTAACATACGCTGTGTAATGTTGGGCATTAGGCGGCGTAACTCGTTGAAGCGTCTTTTATCTGCCAATAAATAATACATGATGATCCCTTTCCACTTGCCGCTAAGTACCGTCAGCGTTGCCTCAACGGGGCAGCCAAAATTGCAATCATATTGCTTGTGAGTCATCATTTATTCCTTTTTTACGGTATACAAATTGATACTGGGTTTCAGAATTGTGCGTACTTACGCAAATCGAATATACCGTATATGATGACGACACTAAATACAGAAATGGAGTTATTTGATGAAAGGTGTAGTTAAAAAATTTGTGAATCAATCAATGGTGGCAACAAGTACCATGCTAGCAGCTTTGTGTTTCAGCAATCCGTTACTTGCGTTTGATAAGTCAAGCAGTGATCTCAAGCTGTACACGTTTGATTGCGGAACAATTGATGTATCGAATATGGATGTATTTTCGTCTTCTGGCGATTATGCCGATCAAAGTCAGCGTCTAGTAGGCAGCTGTTACCTAATTCGGCATCAACAGGGAGACTTGCTTTGGGATACGGGCTTATCAGCCGAATTAGTGGATAGAGACCCCTTAGTAAACGGTGTCTTTACACTGTCAATGAAGTCAACGTTAAAAGAACAGCTTAAGTTATTAGCGTTGACGCCAGAAGATATTGAATATATGTCTATTTCGCATAGTCATTTTGACCATACCGGACAAATGGCTGATTTTCCAAAAGCGACTTGGTTAGTCACAGAGGCAGAGCTGGCAACAATTGCAAATGGTGAAGATCTAAAACCGCTTTATCAACAAATTAAAAAGCATACGAGAGAAACGTTTACCGGTAATTATGATGTATTTGGTGACGGTAGTGTGGTTATTTTAGAAATGCCCGGACATACCCATGGCCACACCGTGTTGCAGGTAAATTTAGCCAATACAGGCCCTGTGTTGCTTTCTGGAGATTTATATCATCAGGCAAAAAGCCGTGAGTTGAAGCGTGTGCCGCGTTTTAACGTTGATGAACCACAAACGCGTGAGTCAATGGAGCAATTTGAAGCACTTGCAAAGAAATTGAGTGCCAGAGTTATTATTCAGCACGAGAGTGAAGACATCAAGCAACTTCCTACATTGCCTAAATACTTAGACTAAAAAACACATAACTTGATGGTAAACAAGAAGCTTACAGCGTTGTTTACCATCGTTACTTGCTAATGTGTAATATTCAAAGTCTGGCCAACCTTCTTTATTTAGTGTGCGATGGTTAAAGTCAGGCCAATCTTTTTCAGCGATTTCTTCTCATAATATAATTCAGTTTCAACAATAGGACGCTCCTGCAGCCACTGAGCATCGACGGTAAGAGTCAAATAATGTTTATTTACCTGAAGTGATATGCCATCGCTTTGGTTGATTTGGCGCTGTTGACAAACAATGATGGCAAGTCTAAGCACTGCGCACAAACGTTCTAGCGTTTTAGAGCTGAGCAAATACCATGAGTGTTGGTCAATGGGTAGTATTTTTTTACGCTGGCTACCAACCAGCCACGCAAGTGCTTGTTGTTGTTCCTGATTAAAGCCTGCAATGTCTGCATGTTGAAGAATGTAGTGTCCGTGTTTGTGATAACCCGACGGATTAATGTCTATGCCAAGTTCATGTAGTTTTATCGCGGCTAACAACAGTTCTTTATATATTGGTGTATGAAGTTGCCAGTCTTGCTCTATATTTGTCCACCATGTTTTCACTAATTGGCTGATTTGTGTCACATGAGTAATATCAACATTGAAACGTTCAGCAAGACTATTGACACTCCGTTCCCGAATATTGTTATGGAGTTTTTGATCCAATTGCTCAAATAGAACACCTTCTCGTAACGCAGAGGTGCAATAATCGATGCTGTTAATATCCAATCTTTCAAATATAGCAATGAGTACTGCTAAGCCTGCACATATGACACTTTTTCTCGATTCTTTTAATTCGCTCAGGTTGATTTTTTCAACACGTTTAAAGGAGATGAATTGGTGCTTCAGTTTGTGTAATTGTTCTAGCGTAATTTCTTGTGGCAGCGCTTGATTAGCATTGATTAGGGTATAAATTGCTTTAATCGTACCTGAAGTACCGACGGCGTTTTGCCAGCCGGCGCGCTTAAAGCGTTTGACGATAGAGTCTAATTCATACTTAGCTGCATTGATTGCATGTTCAAATGCTTTTGCAGAAATTTTACCATCAGAAAAAAACTGTTGTTGATAACTCACGCAGCCCATCGTTAAGCTGGCTAACGTTTCTATGTTATGTCCAGTGCCGATAATACATTCAGTGCTACCACCACCAATATCAATTACGATACGTTTATTCTCTGAATAAAAGTTATGTGCTACACCTTGGTATATGAGACGTGCTTCTTCGTGCCCAGAAATGATTTCAATGTCAAATGGGAATACCTTCGAGGCCTCTTTTAAGAACTGCGTAGCATTTTTTGCTTGTCGTAAAGTAAAGGTTGCTACGGCGCGAAAGTTAGCAGGCTGAACTTGGGCTGTGCTGATAGCTAAGCTCTCTAAAATGGCAATGCCTCTTTTTATGGCTTTGGCTGAAAGTTTATTTTCATTATCTAGCCCTTGTGCAAGCTGTACGCGATACTTTTCCGAATGAACAATTTGTAATTGCTGCTCTACTTGTCGAGCTAACACAAAATGAAAGCTATTAGAACCGATGTCCAAAGCCGCAAGGTAGTCTTGTTGAGGTGAAGTTGCACTAGCCTTATTCATATCTTGAAACGTTATTTATTCTCATTGTCGATAATGTGAGCGTCGTCAATTTCTGCATCTACTAAGTATTCGTATATCGCCATTTGCGAGCGAATCGCTTTTTTATTTCCTTGTTTAACATACTTGTTGGTTTGTTGTTTATCAATGATACGTGCTTTTTGGTTGTCATTTAATTGTAGAGTGAGCGTATCAATGATGCGTTGTTTCAGTGCTTGATCGTAAACCGGGCAGCTAACTTCAACGCGGTGATCTATGTTGCGCTCCATCCAATCGGCGGAGCTAATATATAGTAGTTGTTCGCCACCGCTATGGAATAACATCACGCGTGGATGTTCAAGAAACTGATCAACAATCGATATAGCGCTAATGTTGTCACTTATTCCCTTCACATTTGGCACTAGAGAGCACATGCCGCGTACAATTATTTGTATTTTTACGCCGGCTTGGCTAGCTGTATATAAACGATTAATCAGGCCTTTATCGACCAAATTGTTAACCTTCAGAATAATCGAGGATTGATTGCCTTGCTCGGCCTGATCAATTTCATTATCTATGAGTTGATATAACCGTCTTCTCGAGGTCAATGGTGAGACAATTAAATGGTTAAATCGATAACGTTTGTAACTGTGCGCAATAAATGAAAAAACGTTATCTACTTCTTGGGTGATTTCCTTGTGTTTGGTAAACAACGAAAAATCAGTGTAAACGCGGGCATTTTTTTCGTGAAAATTTCCTGTACCGATATGCGCGTAATTCACGACTTTATCGTCTTCAATACGCTTTACTAAGCACAATTTAGAATGAATCTTAAGGGTATCAATACCGAACTCTACTTTGATTCCAGCATCTTTCATTCGCTTGGCCCATTCAATATTAGCTTCTTCGTCAAAACGAGCCCTAAGCTCAACAACTACGGTGACTTTCTTGCCATTTTTCACCGCTTCGATTAGCGAGTGAATAATTTCGGAGTGCTTAGCAACACGATAAATGTTGATTTTAATGTGTACTACGTGCGGATCGTACGAAGCTTGACGAAGAAACTCGGTAAAGTGCCTGAATTTGTAATAAGGGTAATAAACGAGCACGTCATTTTGTGTAATGGCGTCAAAAGAGAAACTGCACCGAGTAAAGCGACTGGCGTCTAGCGCAGGTAGTTCTTGTTTTTCTAGCGATTGGTTTCCTAAGTTTGGAAACTTGATAAAATCCTTGAAGTGGCGATAGCGAACGCCAGGCACCATATTATTTTTGTCTTTTATTTTTAGTGCTTTTTTAAGGAACTTTTGCATATATTCGGGCATATGTCGATCATAGCCTAAGCGAACTGGCTCCGCGGTTAACCGCTGCTTAAGACCTTTGGACATCTTATCCAGTAAACTTTGGTCTAATTCATCATTCAAATCGTATTCTGCATCTCGTGTTAATTTGAGCGAATAGGCGTCTTTTTCTGTGTAGTTAAATATACCCTCAAAGATGCGATCCATAAAAAAGTGAACAACATCGTCAAGCATAACAACACGTTGCATTCCAGGGCTTGCTGAGCGTGGAAGAATAATGAAGCGGTCGACTTCCTCACGAGGGATTTCAACCAGTACGTATTGGTTACTATCTTCTTGCTTTAGGCTTACCAAGAAATATATACCATCATCGTCCAAGCATGCGACAAGGTGTGTGTTTGAAGAAATAATGATTGGTGTAATGTGACGAATTATGTGGTTATTAAAGTAAGTTTCCAACCACACTTTTTCGATTTGTGTGAGTTCTTTAGTAAAGGTTCGTGATTTCTCATCGTTAAACAGTAATTGAATCTGATGTTGTTCAAGTTCAGCAAAAGCACGCCTAGCAGTAAGCCTAAAAGTCTCAGTAAGGTTGTTTACCTTGTGGTTGATTTCATTGAGTAATTGTTCCAAGTGGGCATGCTGTGCAGTTTGTGTCTCACTTGTCACATCTTCTAACAGTAGTTTTCGGCGTAAGTTGGCGACCCGTACTCTAAAGAACTCGTCAAGGTTGGCAGAATAGATACCTAAAAAGCGAATACGTTCAATTAGCGGAACTGAGTCATCAGCTGCCTCTTGTAAGACGCGCTCGTTGAAAGATAACCAGCTTAATTCCTTATCAAAAAACATAGTTTTGTCAAACATCAGAATGCAAATATACTGGGAAAAATTTCAGTATATGATTCAATTATGACACTTTTAAGAAAATGGACACGAAAGTGTCATAATTGAGCGCTGGACTATTTACGTGAAATATCAACCATTAAATCGTCAGCTAAGTTTTCTAGTGCATCAACTAATGCGTCTAATTGCTGTTCAGTAACGGTGACTTTGGCTTGTGCTTTAAACAAGTCTTGACCAGAGTGTGGGGCACTTTCACGTGAACTATTAAGGTTGAGTAAGTTACCGCCTTGTTGGTGAATTACTGACGAAATCTCTTTAACAATGCCAACGCGATCATTTGCCGTTAGTTCTAATGTGACATTTGCTGCATCAGAATCAGTCGTTGTGCTAGCGGTTTCAATGTTTAATTTAAAGTTTGGTAGTTCTTGCAGTGAAGCAGTTAACACGGGAGCTTTGTCGTCGTCAATCGCGACTTCGATGACGCCCGCAAAAAAGCCTGATAAATGGTGCATGCTACTGGTTTGCCAGTTGCCGTTAAATTGGTTAATGGTATTTGAAAGCTGATCGACAAGCCCAGGACGGTCAGGGCTGATAAAGGAGATAACCAAATGCTTCATACGTTGTCCTTTTAAATAAAGTTAATTGGGAATAGGTGTCACCGTTTCGGCTACGTTTTTAGTTGTGCTCATTAATGCTGGTAAGCTGGTATAGCTCTTTGTTTAGCTGGGTTTCATCGCCTAAATTGAGTTCGACTAGTCGGCGTAAATGCGTCACACTTTCTATGTCGATCGCATTGCAGCGCAAGCCCATTTCTTTCTCTTCCTGATGAATGACGGCAATGTGCATGGAGACAAATGATTCGCCATCGGCTAGTTCAAAGGTTAGTTCACCCAACCTTCCCGTAAGGGCAGGCGAATCTTGTGGATTGCTGATTAACGCACCGTTTAGCGATATATCATGTATTGATACGGGGTACCGTACTTCATCTACTTCTAGGTGAGCATTTATCGAAAATAAAATTCGAGAGAATTGACGTCTATTTTCCATTGATACCAGGCTAATTAATGATCATTATCTTTAGCATAGCTTGCTTTTAAAAAAAAGGCACCTTAAATGCGATTAAGGTGCCTTTTATTTGTTGATAACTAAAGAATTAGTTTTAATGCGTAGTTAGCTGATTTTTTTGTACTTAATGCGATGTGGCTCAAGTGCTTCTGGGCCCAATGTTTTCTTCAGCCATTCATTGTAGTCACTAAAGTTACCTTCAAAGAAGTTAACTTGACCTTCGTCACGATAATCAATGATATGTGTGGCGATACGATCAAGGAACCAACGGTCATGCGAGATAACCATCGCACAACCTGGGAATTCCAGTAGAGCTTCTTCTAATGCACGTAACGTTTCAACATCTAAGTCGTTAGTTGGTTCATCAAGAAGTAAAAGGTTACCGCCTGTTTTGACGAGTTTTGCTAGGTGGACACGGTTACGCTCACCACCTGACAAGTCGCCGATGAACTTCTGTTGGTCGTTGCCTTTGAAGTTAAATCGGCTACAGTACGCGCGACTTTGGATTTCATAGTTGCCTATTTCGATAATATCATTACCTTCAGAGATTTCCTGATAGACAGTATTCTTGTCATCCATGTCGTCACGGAATTGGTCAACACTAGCGAGTTTCACGGTGTCGCCTACGGTAACCGTACCTGAGTCCGGTTGCTCGGCGCCTGATAACATTTTGAATAATGTTGATTTACCCGCACCGTTCGCACCAATAATACCAACAATAGCACCTTTAGGAATGCTAAAGCTCAAGTTGTCAATGAGTACACGGCCGTTGTACGACTTAGTTAAGTTTTCAACATCAAGTACTTTATCACCTAAACGAGGTCCCGGTGGAATATACAACTCGTTAGTTTCGTTACGTTTTTGGTGCTCTTGGCTATTAAGCTCTTCAAAACGAGCCATACGTGCCTTGTTCTTAGATTGACGCGCTTTAGGATTTTGGCGCACCCATTCTAATTCTTGCTTGATGGTTTTTTGCAATGCACTTTCTTTACGTGCTTCTTGCTCTAAACGCTTATCTTTTTGCTCTAACCAAGAAGAGTAGTTGCCTTCCCAAGGAATGCCGTGACCACGGTCAAGCTCTAGGATCCAGCCTGCTACATTGTCTAAGAAGTAACGGTCATGGGTAATCGCCACAACAGTACCTGAATAGTCGTGTAAGAATCGCTCCAACCAAGCAACAGACTCTGCGTCTAAGTGGTTAGTCGGTTCGTCAAGTAATAACATGTCAGGTTTTTGTAGGAGTAGGCGACATAATGCAACGCGGCGACGTTCACCACCACTTAGGTGTTGAATTTTTTGATCCCACTCAGGTAATCGTAATGCATCGGCAGCGCGTTCTAGTTGATTGTCTAGCGCGTGTCCATCATGGCTAGCAATAATTGCTTCTAATTCACCTTGCTCTTTTGCCAAAGCGTCAAAGTCAGCATCTTCTTCTGCATAAGCCGCATATACTTCGTCAAGGCGTGCCATGGCATTCTTAACTACCGCAACAGCCTCCTCAACGATTTCACGAACAGTTTTCTCTTCGTCTAATATTGGTTCTTGTGGCAAATAGCCAATGTTGGTGCCGGCAAGTGCTTTTGCTTCACCTTCGAATTCAGTGTCGACGCCTGCCATGATTCTTAATAGTGTTGATTTACCTGCACCATTAAGACCCAAAACACCAATTTTGGCACCTGGGAAAAATGAAAGAGAAATATCTTTTAAAATTGTGCGTTTTGGTGGCACAACTTTACTGACGCGATGCATCGAGTAAATAAATTTATCTGGCAATGCCATAGAAAACCTTATTAATTTGTTGTTTTTTAAATTGCTGATATTTTAGGTTAAAGCGGTAAGAATAGGCAAATAGGAAAGCCAAATATTTTACATAGTCGACATAATAACTTTGACTGACGACTTTTGAATCAATGATTAATTGTGGGGGCGTGAAAAAGCGCTAAAGCTACAATGAGGACAATAGCAAAAAACGCGCCCATCTGTGACAAAAATCGACATTAATTATTCTGCGCTAAGTTCTAAATTTATTCACAAGCATACTCAAGCCTTTTGAAAGGCTAGTGAGGTTAGTCGCGTTACTGCCAGCATCATTGGCTGTTTCAGAAATATCGTCAGCAGAGTTTTTTATATCGACAATGTTGCGGCTAATGTCTTCGGCAACATGCTGTTGCTCCTCTGCAGCAGTAGCTATTTGTGTGTTTAGATCGCTGATCATATCGACAGAGTCAGAGATTTGATTGAACTCTTGTTGAACGCTTTGAGTAAACTCAACGGTTTGGCTCGAGCTCTCTAAGCTTTCGTTCATATCTTTTGATGCACCTTGTGTCATGTTGCGTAGGCGATCAAGTTGCGTGGCAATTTCTTCTGTTGATTCGGACGTACGCTTAGACAAAGCACGCACCTCATCGGCTACAACGGCAAATCCGCGACCTTGTTCCCCAGCGCGTGCTGCTTCAATGGCTGCATTGAGAGCGAGTAAATTGGTTTGTTCGGCAATTCCCCGTATTACGCCCAAAATAGACATAATATTCTGGCTTTCAGTGTCTAGCTGTTGAATATTATCTGAGGCACTCATAATCGCGCGACTGAGCTGCTCGACACTGGCAACGGCTTTCTCAATGACTAGTCGACCATTCTCAGAAGCCTGTTTGGTACTGTTTGCTGAGTCGGCAGCATTCGAACAACTTTGCGCAACTTCATTGGCGGTAGCGGCCATTTCGTTAATCGCTGTTGCCGCCATTTCGAGTGCTTCTTGTTGATGGTGGATCGCCTTGTTGAGTAATTGCGAAATGTCGTTGGTACTGTTGGCCGATTCGTTTACTTGAGTGGCGCTGTTGTTAATTTCAACCACAAGTTCGCGAATAGTGGTAATGAATTGGTTGAAACTCTCTGCCAATTGGCCTGTTTCATCGGAAGATAGTACGGCCAATTGTTTGGTGAGATCACCTTCTCCTTGAGAGATATCTTCTAAGCCTTTGGTCACTGTAATGATAGGCGTTGAAATTAGTCGCGCGACATAAACGGCTAAAGCAGAAAATACACCAATCAACGTTAAACCGATTAAAATTATGGTCCAAGTCATAGTGGTTGCATCTGACAGTGCTTCACTCTTGTTAATAAAGCCGACAAATTTCCAATTGAGGCGAGGTGAAGTAAATACATTAGCAAGATAGGTTTCGTCATCCATTTCAATTTCAGTAAATCCTGATGAACGATTGGCGATATCGCCATAGATACCACTTTTCACCTGATTAATTTGTTTGAAGTTGTTTTCGGGGTGTTTAGCATCTACCAGAATATTGCCAGAATCTTCTACCAGCATTAAATACCCAGTTTCACCGAGCTTAATTTTTTTCACCATTTGCGTTAAGCCAGCTAACGAGACATCCATACCTGTAACGCCAGCAAATCTGCCTAAATCATCTTGAAAAGCGGTTACGGTGGACACAATTACCGCATCATCGGGCTCCCAATAATAAGCTTGAGTACGTACTGTTTTGCCATTTGCGCTCTTGCCCGTGGCATACCATGGACGGGTTCTAGGGTCGTAGTTGGCACTTACGTCGCCTTGGGGCCACTGAATATATCCACCTTCTTCATTGCCCGCATAAATGTATGAAATACCGTCGTGGGTATCACCAAAATCTCGAAAGAGCCGAAAAACATTTGCCTCTGTTTCACTATTTTGCAAAGACGTCATCGCAGATTTTGATGAGTTACCCATGTAAGTCTTAATGCTAGTTTTAGCATCTTTAACTTGTGTAGTTTGCGCCAGAAAATCAATGTCTTTGGTTATTTCATCAAACAACAAATTTATCGCATTGTCGATTTGCGTAACTTCACGGGTATTTGCACTGGCAAAGCTATCGTAGGCCAGTTGACGTACTTGGTTAATCATCAATATCGCAATGACAAGAATCGGTAAAATTATTGTCACCATAAATGCGGCTATTAGTTTTTGTGAAATACTCATGGCATTCATTTTTCGTTGGCAAATGTATAGTAACTATAGAAATAGATCTTATAAGCCGCAAAAATTTCAGCAAAGCAGGTTAAGTTAACTACACTTTGATAAATCCAAGGAATAAAAATTTTGAGGCTGCCAATGCGACTATTTCTACTGGTTATTTTTCTGGGATTGGTAAATGGCAATCAGGTATTTGCGACCACTACTTTCTCTGGAGGTATTTGGTACAACTTTAGTTATTTAACTGAAACAGACGAGAGCCAATTTGGTGACGAAGCGTTAGTACTCTACATAGATGGCAAACCAAAAACACGCAATGAAAATTGGCGCTATTCAGCGGAAGTTAGGTTTGGACCGGGCGGATTTTCCGATAGGGAAAACAATTCTAGTGGTGATTATTCGGTCATTCATAAAGCTTGGGTTGCTTTTGATTTTGGTAAAAAACATTCTCTCACTATTGGAAAGAGTCAGGTACCTTTTGCGTGGAAAACCGCAAATTTTTGGCCGGGTGATATGTTTCAGGCCGCGTATGGTGATCAAATGGACGTAGGCTTGAAGTTTGATGCCGACTATAAGTATTTCGATATGAGTTTGGCCTACTTTCATGCTGACGACTGGGGAAGCACTTCTACAGACTCTACCGATGACAATCGGCACTGGGGAAGTAGTACTACGTATCGAAAGGTACACACGTGGGTGGCAGATTTTCGGGTACCTGTAGTGCGCAATCAAACAGTGGGACTGTCGTTGCAATCGGGAGAACTGGAAGAATTAATGACAGGAAATCGTGATACCGATGGGCAGCATCAAGCCGCTGCATTGTATTACCTAGGTGATTGGAAAAACTGGCAGTTCAAGGCGGAATACATTTGGGGAGAGCGGGATTTACCCAATATTTACGTTAGCCAAACTGGGTTACCGGAAACCATTGAAAATCAACGTTTGGGGTTGGAATTTATCTTTGACTGGCAGCAATGGCAATTCATTCTAGACGCAACGTGGGCATTTCCTGATACACAAGGCAACGAAGCCGATACCATAGTTGCATACGCCCCAGGCGTTAAATTTGACTATGGCCCCGGCTGGATATATTTAGAATATTTGACCCAAGATGGTTGGATTGATCGAGACATGCAAATTCACGAAGGTGACTTTTCTGCTTGGTATTTAACTTTTGATTTTTATTTTTAGTTTGCACGAAGATTATTGCTGGGCCTTTTCTCCATTGAAGCTCTTTCCATGGTAACTATTTCAGCAAGTTGACTACGTCCGCAAATGAGAATGCTTCTAGATTAAATTCAAGGACAAATATTGTTTGGGTGATACAATACCTGTAACGCTTGAATGACATAGATTTATCATATAAATGCTAAGCCCTGAACTTATTAATTTTGTTAGCCCGAAATCTAAGGCAAGTCCACAACATTATCAGCTCAATGATCATTACACTGCGCAATTGCCTGCAGATAGCAATACCGAAAACTACACGCGTCAGGTAAGTGGCGCAGCGTATTCTTATGTGCTTCCGGCAACCGTCAACAATCCTCAATTAATTGCCTATTCTACTGATGTCGCCAACATACTTGGATTGCCGCGCGACTACATTGAAAGCGATGAGTTTGCGGAGGTGATGACGGGCAATAAGATTGTAGAAGGAAGTTGCCCGTATGCGATGGCGTACGGTGGTCATCAGTTTGGCAATTGGGCAGGGCAGTTAGGTGATGGGCGTGCAATTAATTTGATGCAAGTTGACGTTGGCAATGAGCAAAATTTTACTTTGCAATTAAAAGGTGCAGGTGAAACGCCTTATTCTCGTTCGGCCGATGGTTTAGCGGTTCTACGTTCATCAATTCGAGAATTTCTATGCTCTGAAGCAATGTATCACTTAGGCATTCCAACAACTCGCGCGTTGAGCTTATGTTTAAGTGGTGAATCAGTGGTCAGGGATATGTTTTACGATGGTCACCCTAAAGAGGAACCGGGGGCAATTGTTTGCCGAGTGTCTGAAAGCTTTATGCGAATTGGTTCCATTGAGTTGCCCGCGAGTCGTGGAGATTTGGCGTTAACACAGCAATTAGTTGATTATCATATTCAGCATTACTATTCGCACTTGGGGGCACCGTGCAAAGCAACGTATCTTGCATGGTTTAACGAAATTTGTGACCGAACATGTCGCTTGATTGTTGACTGGATGCGTGTTGGCTTTGTTCATGGTGTGATGAATACCGATAACATGTCGTTGCTCGGAGAAACAATTGACTACGGCCCTTATGGCTGGATAGACAACTTCGATCTGAACTGGACACCTAACACCACTGATGCCAAAGGGAGAAGATACTGTTTCGGCGCACAACCAGAAATTGGTCAATGGAATTTATTTCAATTGGCGAACGCTATCTATCCGTTGATTGAAGATGCTGAACCGTTAAAAGCGAGCTTGAACCAATATGCCGCAAATTATCAACAACGATGGTTGGAAATGATGGCACAAAAACTGGGCATTGAAGTGCTTGAGCCGGAAAAGGATACCGCTTTGTTTATTCAGCTTGAACAAGTGATGAGTGAACAGCCGACCGACATGACTATTTTTTATCGGTTGTTAGCTACATTACCTCAAGATAAATCGCTGTGGCACGTTCATTTAATGCCTTGCTTTTATACTGATATGCCAGAGGAGAGTGAAACGTGGCAGCGTTGGTGCACATGGTTAAAGCACTACATTGAGCGAATTGCGCAAAATCAAATAAACAATGAAGAAAGAGTTCAACGTATGAATTCAGTTAACCCTTGTTTTATCTTGCGAAATTACTTATCTCAACAAGCAATTGAAAAAGCGGAAGCTGGAGATTATTCAATGATAGATGAATTACTCACCGCGCTTAAACATCCTTACCAAGAAGATAAAATTGCGGAGCATTTACGCGCGAAAAGACCTGAATGGGCACTTAACAAAGCGGGCTGTTCAATGCTGTCGTGCAGTTCGTAGTTGTCGTGCAGTTTGCAACCACCTCTAGGCTTTTTCAGCTTCCGTGTTTTTTTGTCGATACTGTATAGCAATCAGTCGGAGAATGTCGCGCCAAGTGATTATCCCGATTGGCTCATCTTCTTTGTTAACAATGGGCAAACAAGACACATGATTGTCATGAAATAGTAATACCGCTTCATTGAGCGTTGTTTTTACTGTCGCCGTAACCAGATTACGGCTCATGATTAAGTGGACCTTTTTATTGAGTAGGGTGGCATCGCGTGGGGTTTCTTTATGCGTGCCTACCGAAGGACTCAAGTGCTTGTATAAATCTCGGTCGGTAATGACGCCTGCGAGCTTCTTGCCATCCAACACCAATAAATGATGAACTTTATTTTTTGCCAGAAGCTTCTTGGCATCAGCAAGGTCATCGTCCATGTCCAACGTTATCAAAGGCTTAGACATCAAAGTAGCAATACTCATTGAAGGTCCTTTACAAATTCACAAAAAGTTCACGCGCCTGTTCATTAACATAATGAAATTTTTGATAAAAAACAAACATTACTATTGATCTAGTACGTGACATTGTGTGCTTCAATTCCGAATATGACAGTCCTGTCACAAAAGTGTCACATAACTGTCTTATAATTGCAGCAACTTAAATTAGTATCCATATATCAAAGGTTATCTAAGTGACAATAGCGTTGAAATCAGCGGGTTCTAGAAAGCTGAAAAATTCAATCGCACGATGGTTAATAACACTCGGTGGCATCAGTGTTTTATTTACCTTAGTGTTGATCTTTATGTATCTTCTGTACGTTATAAAGCCTATTTTTGAGTCTGCAAAAATAGAGCCGTTAACGAGCTTTGCCGTAACTTCAAATAGTGAAGTATTAGCAACTGGCGTAGATGAGCTGAAAGAATTAGCCTACACCATACGCAAAGACGGTATGGTAGATTATTATCAGTTGAAAGCAGGTGCAGATTCCGCTGTAGGAACAGTGATTTATCAAGAATCATTGTTTCCTGAAGATTTAGTTTCAGCACAAGATGGTCACATTGCGAAAGTGGTGAATCTAGGCGGTGATCAAAAACTGGTTGTCAATGAGCAAGGCCAAACGTTGTTAGTGGCGTTTAAGTTTTTGTCTCAATTCGATACGGGTGAGCGCATCATTGTACCCAATATCACTTATCCTCTTGGCGAGGAATTTTTGCGCGTTGATGAAAACGAAGCGCAGTTTTCTCACCTTTCATTTGCAATGGGTGATGAGCGTGCTGTTTTAGTTGGTTACACTAAAGATAATCGTTTGATCAAAACATCATTGATTGCTGAAGATGACTTTTCTTATGATCCTGAACACTCTGTGGAATATCAGGAAATTAATTTTGAATTAAACCGTGTTGACCAAGTGGTTGTAACACCAGACATGCGTATGGCATTTGTTCGAAGTGCAGACCAAGTATTGGTGTATGACTTAACCGATGAATATGACGTTCCATTAAAGGCTACGATCATTCCTCAGTTGGCACAAAACAGCAGTAAACCGCACCATTTGACTACTATGACATTGCTTTCTGGCAGTAGCTCAGTGTTAATCGGTGATAGCAGTGGTCAGGTGACCCAGTGGTTTGAAGTAGCGACAGACGGTGGTCGTGAGTTCAAACTTATTCGCTCGTTTGACGCGAGTGAAAATGAAGCGGTTGCTAAGATTTACACTGAACAATATCGCAAGAGCTTTTTCACGGTTACTACCTCTGGCAATGTTGGCGCGTTCTATACCACCAGCCAAGCAGATTTATGGCATGGCAGCTTAATCGGCAGCTTACCTAAAACGTTCACTATTACACCACGTGCAGACGGTTTATTAGCGTTTGACGGCAGTGAACTACATTTATTTTCGGTAGAAAATGAGCACCCTGAAGTTACTTGGCATGCACTATGGCAAGAAGTTTGGTATGAAGGTTACCCTGAGCCAGAGTTCATTTGGCAGTCAACATCGGGTTCAGATGACTTTGAAGGCAAGTTTTCATTAGTCCCTATTTCATTTGGTACGATCAAAGCGGCACTTTATGCGATGTTATTCGCAGTACCTATCGCATTAACTGCGGCGATTTACACTGCTTACTTCATGACACCGGCAATGCGCAAGAAAGTAAAACCTACCATTGAAATCATGGAAGCGTTGCCAACGGTAATTCTCGGTTTCTTAGCAGGTTTGTGGTTAGCGCCTATCGTTGAGAAGTATTTGCCAGCTATTGGATTGTTGTTTGTATTGTTACCTCTATCAGTATTTATTACGGCTTTCGCTTGGCATAAATTACCTAAGCAATACAAAGCGCTAATTCCAGAAACTTGGGCACCTATTATTTTGATTCCAGCGCTAGCTTTGGCAGGTTATTTATCATTTGCCTTATCACCAGTGCTTGAAACTTACTTCTTCGGTGGTGATGTTCGCCAATATCTGACTAACGATCTTGGTATTAGCTTTGACCAGCGAAATGCATTGGTTGTTGGTATTGCAATGGGATTTGCAGTAATTCCTACCATCTTCTCAATGGCCGAAGATGCCATATTTAGTGTGCCGAAGCACTTGACGAGTGGTTCGTTAGCGCTTGGTGCAACTCAGTGGCAAACCTTGGTTAAAGTCGTATTGCTTACAGCTAGCCCTGGGATATTCTCTGCGGTAATGATGGGACTTGGCCGTGCCGTTGGTGAAACCATGATTGTATTGATGGCTACAGGTAATACGCCAATTTTAGATTGGAGTGTATTCCAAGGCATGCGCACTTTGTCGGCTAACATTGCGGTTGAAATGCCAGAGTCTGAAGTTGGCAGTACACACTATCGTATTTTGTTCTTAGCGGCATTCGTCCTATTTGTATTTACTTTCGTCTTTAATACGGTTGCTGAGTTTGTTCGTCAGCGTCTCCGTGAAAAGTATAGTTCGTTGTAAGGTGAGGAACTGAACAAATGAATAATTGGTTTAAATCGGGTTCCCCTTGGATTTGGCTTTCAGCAGCTGGCGTTAGCTTAAGTTTAATTTCAGTACTTGGATTGTTGTGGCTTATTGCATCACGTGGCTTGTCATATTTTTGGCCGTCAACGTTGCACCAGTTTGAAATGGTTGATGAGTTTGGTAAAGCTTCAACGGTTATCGGTGAAATTTATGACCGTGAAAGTATTCCAGCTGAGCAACTTGCACATCGAAACCTCAATCTCGATAGCAATGCTGAAAATGTAGAGCGTTTGCTAATTAAAACGGGTAACCGTGAATTAGTGAGTCTAGATTTTCGCTGGATACTCGTGCCGCAAATAACATCTCGTTCAACACCTGAAGATATAGCATTAATTGAGCGTCGTACTAACGGTAATTTCTACGGTTATATTCAAGAGCTGATTTTGGACGGTCAGCCGGTAGAGCTTACTCGCATGGACGAACTACTTGAACGTGTGAATAATTTTCAGGAAGAGATAGAAGAACTTCAAAAAGTAGATATTGGTGCGATTAACTACCAAATTGAACGTCTACGTTTGAAAGAAAAGAAGCTGGCACTTGAAAACAAGCTGGACGAAGCGAGCAAAAGTGAGATTGATGCACAAGTTCAAGCACTGAAAAATGACTACGATGTGTTAGAAAAAGACTTGATGGCATTGCGTGATAAAGTATCGCGCGATCAAATCAAAGTACGTGCGATGGGCGGGGAAGTTGTTACTATCAACTTCGAGCAAATCTTAAAGATTGAGTTTAACAACCGTTTAAGCGGATTGGAAAAGCTCGGCATGTTCTTCAGCCAAATTGGCAGCTTTATTGGTGATGACCCACGTGAAGCAAATACTGAGGGTGGGGTTTTCCCAGCGATTTTCGGTACCGTTTTGATGGTATTGCTCATGACGGTAATTGTATCTCCGCTTGGTGTGGTTGCAGCAATTTACCTTCATGAATATGCAGGTAATAACACGCTAACTAAGTTATTACGCATCGCGGTAATTAACTTAGCGGGTGTGCCGTCAATTGTTTACGGCGTATTTGGCTTAGGTTTCTTTGTTTATATGGTTGGTGGCAGCTTAGATCAGTTGTTCTACCCTGAAAACTTACCGAGTCCAACATTTGGTACGCCTGGTGTTATGTGGTCTGCAATTACTCTCGCCATATTAACGTTGCCAGTAGTAATTGTTTCAACTGAAGAAGGTTTAGCACGTATTCCATCGGCAATGCGCCACGGTAGCTTAGCGCTTGGCGCAACAAAAGCAGAAACGTTATGGCGTATTATTTTACCGATTGCCAGCCCTGCCATTATGACTGGTATCATTTTAGCAATTGCACGTGCGGCTGGTGAAGTTGCGCCGCTAATGTTGGTTGGTGTAGTAAAAATGGCACCAACGTTACCACTTGATGGCAACTTCCCGTTCTTACACTTAGACAGAAAGTTCATGCACCTTGGCTTCCACATTTACGATGTAGGATTCCAAAGCCCGAACGTTGAAGCTGCACGTCCATTGGTTTATGCGACGGCATTATTATTGGTCACAATAATTGTGGCATTGAATATGACAGCAGTTTCAATTCGAAACCGCTTGCGTGAAAAATATCGTATGTTAGAGCACTAGTTTGCGCTAGTAACTAACGAATAAACACTGTGCTTTAACAGGGGGCGCGTCCCTCAACAGAGAATTGAAAGAGTAAATTATGATTACTGTTAGCCCAAATAATTTATCAGAAAACAACGTAAAATTAGATTTGAACAACTTATCACCTGAACAAGTTGCTTTAGAGATTAATAACTTAGATCTATACTATGGTGAAAAGCAGGCGCTACATGATATATCGATGGCGATCCCAAAGGGGCAGGTAACTGCGTTCATCGGCCCAAGTGGTTGTGGTAAGTCGACGTTACTACGTTGCATAAACCGAATGAATGATCTGGTAGATATTTGCCGAATTGAAGGAGAAATTAACCTTCACGGCGAAAATATTTACGGCAAGCATGTTGATGTTGCTGCGTTGCGTAGAAAGGTAGGCATGGTATTCCAACGTCCTAACCCATTTCCAAAGAGCATTTATGAAAATGTTATATACGGATTACGCATCACAGGGGAAAATAACCGTCGTGTGCTAGATGAAGTGGTTGAGCGTTCACTAAAAAGTGCTGCATTGTGGGATGAGGTAAAAGATCGCTTGCACGAGAGTGCATTGGGCTTATCTGGTGGTCAACAGCAACGTTTGGTTATTGCTCGTGCAATTGCAATCGAACCTGAAGTATTACTACTAGACGAACCAACGTCTGCATTGGATCCTATTTCAACACTTACCATTGAAGAGTTGATTAATGATCTGAAGAAACAATTTACGGTTGTAATCGTTACTCACAACATGCAACAAGCCGCGCGTGTATCTGACCAAACTGCGTTCATGTACATGGGTGACTTAATTGAATACAGCGACACGAATACACTTTTTACGACACCTGCGAAAAAGAAAACCGAAGACTATATCACTGGTCGTTACGGTTAAGCTGAATAAGGTTGGGAGACACAATGGATAATTTAAATATTGGTCGTCACATATCAGGCCAATTTAACGAAGATTTAGAAAATGTTATTAACCATGTGATGAACATGGGAGGCTTAGTTGAGAAGCAATTAAGCGATGCATTGGCGTCAGTTTACAATTCAGACGAAGAACTGGCTAAGCGTGTACATAGCAATGACTACAAGATTAATAACCTTGAAGTAAGCATTGACGACGAATGCACACGTATCATTGCTAAGCGCCAACCTGCTGCGGGTGACTTACGTTTGATCATGGCGATTGTTAAAACTATTGCTGATTTAGAACGCATTGGTGATGAAGCTGAAAAGATTGCCAGTGTGGCGCTAGAAAGTTTCTCAAGTGATTCAAAGGACTTGTTGATGAACTTGGATAACTTAGGCCGTAACGTTTTAGAGTGCTTGCAGGCAACCTTAGATGCGTTTACGCGTATGGACGTGGAAGCTGCGATAAAAACACATGGAAACGACGATAAAATTGATCGTGAGTATGAAGCGCTAATGCGTCAATTAATGACTTATATGATGGAAGAGCCTCGTCAGATTCCGCAAATTATGAGTGTTATTTGGTCTGCTCGTGCGTTAGAACGTATTGGTGATCGCTGCCAAAACATTTGTGAATACATCATTTATTTTGTTAAAGGCAAAGTTGTACGTCATACATCGCCTGAAGACATGAAAAATCTATAATTTTTTATATTTAATGCAGAAGGCGTGGGAAATGCTTTCTGCATATTTTTATAATGTAATCAACAAGTAACCGTATAGTTAAATTGTATACACAGGGAGTGACTAGCATTTGACCGATAATTGTCCGCTTTGGCGTTTTATCTTAAGCTAAAATAAGGTAATATCCGCGGCGAACAACAACAACGAGCTTTTAGCTCCTGGAAAACAAATATGGCCAGAAACTCAATCCTTGGTGTTTTTGCAAAATCACCGATAAAGCCTTTAGAAAAGCATATTCGGTTGGTTAGCAAATGTTCACATCAACTACTCCCATTCTTAGACGCAGTTGCGAGACAAGATTGGGAAGCAGCCAGCAAAGTCAGAGCTGACATTTCAAAAATCGAGCAAGAAGCTGATGCGTTAAAACGCCAGTTACGTTTAGAGCTACCTGGCGGGTTATTCATGCCAGTAGATCGTGCGGATTTGCTTGAATTGTTAACACAGCAAGACAAAATTGCCAATAAATCAAAAGATATTGCGGGTCGTATGTTCGGCCGTAAACTCGTCATACCTGAGCAACTACAAGCTGAATTTAGAAGCTATGTACAACGCTGTATTGACGCAATTGATAAAGCAGCGGATGCGATTAACGAGTTAGATGATTTGTTAGAAACAGGTTTTCGTGGCCGAGAAGTAGAATTGGTTGACAAAATGATCCACCAATTAGACGCAATCGAAGACGATACAGATACAATGCAAATTCAAATTCGTGCCGGTTTGTTAGCAATTGAAAACGAACTTAACCCTGTTGACGTCATGTTCTTATACCAGATCATTGAGTGGGTAGGTGATTTGGCCGATTTAGCAGAACGCGTCGGCGCTCGATTAGAAATATTATTAGCGAGAAGTTAAGGTTCAGTAATGGATATTTTATTAACGCATGGCTCAATGTTAGTCATGATAGCCGCTGTTGTCGGCTTTTTTATGGCTTGGGGTATTGGTGCAAACGATGTAGCTAATGCCATGGGTACGTCTGTGGGTTCAAAAGCACTCACAATCAAGCAAGCGATTCTTATCGCGATGATCTTCGAGTTTGCTGGTGCATACCTTGCTGGTGGTGAAGTAACATCTACTATTCGAAAAGGTATTATCGATCCAGCATACTTTGTTGATATTCCAGAACAGTTAGTATTTGGTATGATTGCTGCGCTTTTAGCAGCAGCTACATGGTTGTTAGTGGCTTCTATTTTAGGATGGCCGGTATCTACGACACACTCTATTGTTGGTGCAATTATTGGTTTCGCAGCTGTTGGTGTGAGCCCTGATACGGTAGCTTGGGGTAAAGTGCTAGGCATAGTCGGGAGTTGGATTGTCACCCCGCTTATTTCTGGTGTGATTGCTTTCATCATCTTTAACAGTGCACAAAAACTTATTTTTGATACGGATAAACCATTAGATCAGGCACGTCGTTATGTACCTTTCTACATGTTTTTAGCGGGCTTTGTATTGTCATTAGTGACAATTAAGAAAGGCCTTAAGCATATTGGTTTAGATATCGGGTCAACTGAAGGCTTTATTTATGCCGCTGTTGTTGCTGTGATAGTGGCAATTATTGGTAAGTTCTTTATCAATCGCCTCAAGTTTGACGAAAGTGGTGCTAAGTCAACGCATTACGCAAATGTTGAGAAAGTATTTGCTGTCTTAATGGTTGTTACGGCGTGCTGTATGGCTTTTGCTCACGGTTCAAACGATGTAGCGAATGCTATTGGACCACTAGCTGCGGTTGTAAGCATTGTAGGTAACGAAGGTCAAATTGTTAAGAAAGCAGCGTTAGAGTGGTGGATTCTACCATTAGGTGGCTTTGGTATCGTTGCTGGTTTAGCAATATTTGGTCATCGTGTTATCGCGACTATCGGTAAAGGTATTACTCACTTAACACCAAGCCGTGGTTTTGCTGCGGAACTTGCAGCTGCATGTACGGTTGTTATTGCTTCAGGTACTGGTTTACCTATCTCAACAACACAGACACTTGTTGGTGCAGTTTTAGGTGTAGGTATGGCACGTGGTATTGCGGCGATTGATTTAGGCGTAGTACGCAACATCGTTGTTTCTTGGGTAATTACACTACCAGTAGGTGCTGGATTATCTATTCTTATCTTCTGGGCATTGCAAGGCATCTTTAGCTAATATTGCTCAATTGAAGATTGTTTACATATGAAAATAGCCTGCTAATGCAGGCTATTTTTTTATCTGTACAGCGGCAAGTTTTTGTCGATTAGTGTCAGCCATTCTTACGGTTTTAGCCGCCCGATTTTTCCGTTAGTTCTAACTTACTGTAAATTTTAGTGAATATTTTTTGGTATATTTTCTGCTTCAAAAATTACAAGCAGTGCTTACTCGTGATCAATATTCGTTCAGCTGGCACAAAGACTATAAAAGATACTACCGAGGCTGGGTATCTTTTAGCTTCGGATAAACATAAAACGAGCATAAGACTGTAATTCTCTATCAAATAGTGAATCAGGTTAGGTAATTCATGAATCTAAACATTGAACTAACCAAGGACGGAGAATTATTAGCACAATATTACAAACTCAGAGAAAAGAGTTTCAGAGAGATGCTAGGCATTTCCGAATTTAATGGCGCAGAAGAAGAGTTGGATAGAAGTTCTGATATTTTGATCGCCCGAGTCGGTAGCCGATGCATTGGCGGAATACGAATTTGTGGTGCTCATCAAAGCGTTAAAATCCCACTTGAAAAATACTCAGGGTCATTAGCACAGCAACTTACTAGTTTGGACTTATCACAGCTTGGCTATTGCCAGTGGATGAGATGCACTATATGCCCTGATGATGGCATGCCGAGAGCATTTATTCAGCATCAGTTTATTCTAGCGACTGTGTTATATAGCGCGGCATTAGGATACAGCTATGGTTTTTGCGCATCCAGCCGTGCTCATCATAGATTTTATAAGCGTATACTGACTAAATTTGGTTATGAGTACTGTGATTGTGATGGTGTCGCGATAAACAAAGAGCGTGAATTTACTAATCTAGAGCATGTGTTGTATGTGGCTGACTTACAATCTGGCAGCGGAAAAGAAAGTGATATGTCAGCGCTTAGTGCTCACAGCAGTTTATGTTTAGATTTGAGCGAGCAGACGCCAATATGTCAATCAATGCCCATTTGTTGTTAAAAGAGCTGTCTGAGCAGCTCTTTAATATACGTTTGATATTAGGCACTCTTCTGACGTAGGAGTGTTATTCAGAACGAGCGGTAACTTCCACTAAATGAAAACCAAATTGTGTTTTCACTGGGCCTTGTACGGTGTTTAATTCCGCACTAAAAACAACTTCATCAAACTCTCTTACCATTTGGCCGCGGCCAAATGAACCTAAAGCTCCACCTTGCATCTTTGATGGGCAGCTTGAGTGGCTTTTGGCTAAATCTTCGAACGAAGCGCCAGCTTCAATGTCTGCTTTTAGTGCTAAACATTGTTCTTCAGTATCAACCAATATGTGTCTTGCTGAGGCAGTAATCATAGTACTTCTTTACTCTATTTATAAACTCGATAGTAACATTACCGTACTTTTGCCCTAAAACAAATAATTTGTCAATCGAATGGACAAAATGCCACTATAACTGGTTACAATGTGTGAATAATTTCGGTTGAGATAATCTTAAGGCTTGCAAAAAATGGTGAAAAACCTACCTAACTTGAAACACTTGCAGTACTTACTAGCATTGCATGAGCATCAACATTTTCATCGTGCAGCACAGGCGTGCTTTGTAAGCCAGTCTACACTTAGCAGTGCCATCTTAAAGTTGGAAGAACAGCTCAACTGTCAGTTGGTTGAACGCGACAATAAATCATTTATTTTTACTACGCAGGGCGAAGCGCTAGTGGAAATGGCGCGCGAGATAATACTGGCGACAGGCGAGTTTATGGCCTTTGCTCATTTTCAGGGAGATCCCGAAAAAGGGGAGTTACGTTTAGGGAGTATTCCAACGATTGCGCCTTATTTATTGCCTGATTTAGTGCAATCTTGTCAACAAGAATTACCAGAATTGTCGTTATTCCTAAAAGAAGATACAACTGAAAACCTGATGTCTGCGTTAGCAAATGGAGATATCGACATCGCTTTACTCGCATTGCCCGTGAGCCCGCATAATTTTAAAAGCAAAATTGTTGGTCGTGATGCCTTCTTTATGGCAGGTGATAAGCAGTTAGTTGAGCTATATCATCAAGATCATAGCTACGATAACTTGCCCGAACAAAGCATTTTCTTATTGTCGAATGAGCACTGCCTTACGGAGCATGCTGTGTCTGCTTGTCAATTAGCTGATGCTAGTCGTATTAATCATTTTTCTGCATCGAGCATAACAACCTTAGTACAAATGACAGCATATCATCATGGATTTACTTACTTACCAGAGATGGCAGTTAAGAAAGGTGTCGGCATGAATGAAGGGCTAGTGGTTGAACGAATGCCTGATTCGATGTATCGCGAAATTGGTATTTTATGGCGCTCCACTAGCCACAGACAAACAACGTTCTTAAAAATTGCAGCTTTGATCGATAAATTGCTAAGCAATAACAATAGTTTACAATAAACGTCGAAAATAAATAAAAAATTTCAAACTATTTATCGTGTAGTCACGACATTAATAATAACAAAGAGGTTGTAAGCGCAAAACGGTCTCTACATAACTATCTTATAGGAATTTTCGTGTTTGAACGAAGTGATGAAACACTTATAAAACAAGCGCTGAAGGGAAAAAAGTCCGCTTGGGTGGCGTTGGTTAAACGCTATGAGAAATGTGTTTATAACTATGCATTGCGTATGGTAAGCAACCCAGATGATGCGTTGGATCTAATGCAAGACGTATTTATGGCGGTGTATCGAAATCTGTCGACTTTTCGAGGTGATAGCCCATTCAAAGGTTGGATATTAAAAATTGCCCACTATCGTTGCATTGAATACTACCGAAAAAAGCGACCCACACAATCTCTCGATGAAGCGCCTGATCCCGAAGATGAAAGTATGATCACGTGCCCAGAATCGGTGGCTGCAATAGGGCAGCAAGCCAAACAATTGATGGAGGCTATTAATTGTTTGCCGATTAACCAGAAACTCGTGGTAGAACTTAAGTTTTACCAGCATTGTACATTTGATGATATTGCTTACCAGTTAGGCATATCTGTCAACACAGCTAAATCAAGGCTCTATAGTGCGCTTGATAAGCTAAAAGGTCATTTGGAGCTAGAACATGTCTAAAGACAAATCAATCAATGATCAAAATCAGTTAGACCAATGGTTAGATGATTTTAGCGATAGCGCTAATACACCAGATTTTTCAGATGAAGCCTGGCAAGGCCGCGCACAAACAGCGGCATTTATACGTCATCAGGCTAATATCATGGGTGAGCAAGAAGTGCCGCATTGGCAGCGTGATGCAGCTATGGACAGCACTGAAAGACGCTGGTGGCAGTGGCAAGGGTTGCCGGCGTTATCAATGGCATTTTCATTTATGGCATTAACGATGGTGATCTTTAAAGTAGAATTTATTGTTAAACCTGAAGGGATGATGATTAGTTTTGCAGGAAATCACGCAGCCGAACAAGAGAAAAAACTGGCTGAATTAGTCGATCAGCGCTTACAAACTTTTGCCAGTGAGCAACAAGTGATGTTGGCTAATTATACAAGTGATTTAAAGTCACAACAGCAAGATAGCAACCTGCAATTGGCTAATTACATCATGACCACATCACGGGAAGAGCGACGTGAAGACATGACTGACTTTATTCAGTACGTGAACCAACAAATGCAAGAAGATCAATTCACGCAACAAATGAAGTTTAAACAAATTGAACAAACACTTAATTACCAAAATAACTTACTGAATAGTGTTGATATACAAGCTAAGCCGGCTATTTGGATTGAAGAGGACACAACTGATGAATAAATTAACTAAGATTTTCCCCATGACCTTACTCAGTCTGTCAATGGTGACGGCTCAAGCAGAGCCTGTAAAATATCAGGATATGTACAAGCAGTTAGACATTATGACCAATATCATCAAGTCATCAGTTTCACAGAATGGCGGTAGTCGTAATGCACAGTTGTCGAGTATAGAAAGCACGTATTTAGAAGGGCAAGGCGTGGTGTTCTCAATAAGCGCACGCGCTAACAGCCGTCAATGGGGAAATTTTAATTTTGCATTTCCAGAGCCAGCTATTGCGCCACTAGCACCAGTAGTCGATGTAGACGAAGTATTCGATGAAAGGTTTACCGAAGAAATGGCTGAAAGCATTGAACATGCTGCGAGAAGTTATGAACAAGCAATTGAGTCCTTAATGCACGATCGCGAAGGCTTGCACAAATTGAAAGAAAAAGAGCGAGAGCTGGCGTATGATCTCAGAGAAATAAAGCGTGAAGCAAGAGATCTTGAATATCAGCTTAAACGTGCAGATAAAGAGGCAAAAAAGGAACTCACTAAAGAACTAGAAGAGTTATCTACCAAAAAAGGTGAATTGGCGAAGCTAAAAGAAAAACTGGAAAAACAGGCGACTGAACTCGCTGAAAAGAAAAAAGCAAAGGCGCGTAAAGTAAGCCAAGAGCGAAGCGAATACTATCAACATTTGTCTACAACACTGGCTGAAACATTTTGTCTGTATGGTAACGGCTTAAAGGCCTTACCAAAAGATGAAAAAATAAGTGTGATCATTAAAGGTGCAGGAGAACAAAAAGGGCGTCGTTATACTGATCAAATCTTTGTGTTTGACAAAAAGGATGTGCTAGCTTGTGCTAGTGAACGCATTGATGTGGCAAAACTGATGGAGAAAGGGGCGAAGTACAGCTTCTAGTCCACACTTATATATAATAAAAAAGCCAGTAACAATGAATTGTTACTGGCTTTTTTGAACACACTTATTTCTTAATTCTTAACTAGGGGCTAGTAATTTCAGCGCCACCAATTCCACTTGGTTCTTCAATCAATTGGGCGGTTTGATAGCTAGGGGCATCGCCAAAATATGAAAGGAACATTTGCAACTTGTCGTTAAATATTGCTGTTAGTTCGTAAATTTCATTTTTCTTCTTGCTGCCGCAACTGTTATGAAAGTTCTCTTTTGGCTTGTTATCAGCAATTCGGTTGCTATACAAACGAATACTGTTAGATGAAACATACTTAGATGTTGTCACATCGAGAAAAGGTGAGTAGGTATTGTTTGATTGCTGAATGACAGGTAGTGCAATTTTCTCTTCTGCACTAGATAAACTACAAAATAACCCTAATGTACTAACTACTGATGCTAGTATCACGGGTTTAACTAGTGATTTCATATTGCAATCCTCGTCCAACAAACTCACAGTAAATGTAATGTATTAATCTTAGTATGTAACAAATTTGCCTATATTGTAACCATACTGAATGCACATGTTAAATACCAGCCATCTGGGATAAACGGCATATTTTTTAAGATTAACGGTAACTTGGTACAATTACCGTCACTTAAGCCTATTAGACACGGTTTGTTGCAAAATAATTTCAATTATTTGCAACAAACCGTGAAATTACTTCAATTTCTGCAATGTTCTGTAGTGATGAAGTAGCGGCTCGGTATAACCTGAAGGCTGTTTAATACCCTCAAAAATTAACGCAGTAGCTGCCTTAAGAGCCAAAGAGCTATCAAGTTTATTTGACATAGGTAGGTATTGTGAGTCACCCATATTTTGTTTATCTACAACGCCCGCCATGCGTACTAAACTTGCTTCAACTTGTTCGCGTGTACACACACCATGTAGCAGCCAGTTGGCTAGATGCTGACTTGAAATTCGCAGCGTTGCTCTGTCTTCCATTAAACCAACGTTGTTAATATCAGGCACTTTAGAGCAACCAATGCCTTGGTTAATCCAACGAACCACATAGCCAAGAATACCCTGTACGTTGTTATCGATCTCTTGTGTTATCACTTCTTGAGACCAAGTTCGATCTTTCGCGATGGGAATCGTCAACATGTCGTCGAGCAGTGTTGTCGATGGATCAGAAATGGCTTGTTGTACTGAACTTACATTCACTTGGTGATAATGAATCGCATGTAGCGTTGCTGCTGTTGGACTTGGTACCCAAGCGGTTGTTGCGCCTGAACGTACATGTGCAACTTTTTGTTCCAACATGTCAGCCATGTTGTCTGGTATTGCCCACATCCCTTTACCAATTTGTGCTTTTCCAGCTAAACCACAAGCTAGGCCAACTGCGACGTTATTTTCTTCGTAAGCTGAAATCCACTTTGTATTTTTAATATCCGCCTTACGTTCTACAGCGCCTGCTCTCATTGATGTATGAATCTCATCTCCCGTTCTATCCAAAAATCCTGTATTGATAAACACCACACGCTCTCGCGCTTCGTAAATACAAGCTTTCAAGTTCACGCTGGTGCGGCGTTCTTCGTCCATGATCCCCATCTTAATTGTGTTCTTTGGCAGTTGAAGTAAATCTTCTACACGAGAAAACAGCGTATTGGCAAAAGCAATTTCTTCTGGGCCATGCATTTTGGGTTTTACGATGTATATGGAATTTGTATGAGAGTTTCCACTATCAGTTTGATTTACTATATCGTGCATTGCGATTACTGAGGTAACAATAGCATCAACTATCCCTTCGTAAACACATTCACCATTTTCAAAAGTAACCATGTCGTTTTTCATTAAATGGCCAACGTTTCTGACAAACATTAGACTTCGACCTTTTACCGTTATTGGCGAACCGTCAGGTGCGTTATATATGCGGTCATTCGCCATTCTGCGCTCTATAACTTTGCCGTTCTTAGTGAGATTGGCTGACAATGTTCCTTTGTTTAATCCAAGCCAGTTTTGATAAGCCAGAATCTTGTCTTCTGAATCTACGGTTGCTACGGAATCTTCGCAGTCCATAATCGTGGTTAATGCAGATTCCAGTATTATGTCACTAACACTTGCCCTATCGTTGCGTCCGATATTACTGGTTGCGTCTATTTTCAATTCAATGTGTAAGCCATGGTGCTTAAATAGTAGTGACGAGGGCATACTTGGACTCCCCGTATAACCTATAAACTGGCTGTTATTTTGTAGTCGCTCTTTTGAGCCGTCATCTTGCACAACACATAGCGTTTCGTTGTCGACAAAATACTTGGCAACAGCATTGTGACTGATATTGCTAAGCGGTAAATAACTGTCTAGAAATTTTCGACCAAATGCAATTGCCCGCTCGCCACGCACCGGGTTATATATGGTGCCGCGTTCAGCGCCACCAGATTCATCTATTGCATCGGTTCCATACAGTGCATCGTACAAGCTTCCCCAACGGGCATTTACAGCATTGAGAACGAACCTCGGATTAGTAATAGGTACAACGAGTTGTGGCCCTGCAAGTTGCGCAATTTCAGGATCTACGTTTGTCGTAGAAATGGTAAAGTCGGGAGTTGGTGGTGCCAAATATCCGATGCGTTGCAAAAACGTGACATATTCGTCTTTCTGATCGGGCTCATAACGATTGTCGTTATGCCAGTTATCTATAGTTTTTTGTAGCACTTCGCGTTTAACTAACAATGCATCGTTTATTGGAGTGAGCGATTCAATAATGTTTGCGAAACCTTGCCAAAAGTTTGTTGGCGCTACGGGAAGACCAGATAAAACCTGCTCTTCAATAAATTCAAATAACTGTCGAGCAACTTGTACTTTACCAATAGTAATCCTGTCTTGCATGCTAGCGCCCTCGTATGTTCGAAGTGAGTTGTGAAAATTTACAAAGTGACTTTAGAGTGGATACTCAGTTGGTGCAATGGCAGTATATCGAATGTGGCGCATTTAAATGTTTCTGAATCGTGATTAAATTCAATAATATCAATGGTTTGTTATTTTGTGTTGTGGGGTATTTTATAACTCAATGTCTACCATAACCTTTATGAATGACATGGTGTTGTAGTCTATTTACTGTGAATGATTAGCGAGTCACTGAAAGCATCAAAGGGAATAATAATGGGCTAATAAATGCAGTGAATATTGCTGAAACGATTAATGCCACTGAACTATATGCGGCATGTTGATAACTTACTTGCCTTATCGTTGCTGTTCCTAAAGCATGGCTTGCAGCGCCTATTCCTAATCCTTGTGCTTTGATAGAGTGGATATTAAGAAATGACAGCCATTTCAAACCAAGAATAGCCCCAACCATGCCAGCGATTATTATAGCAATTGCGGTAATGGCCTGATTACCATTAAATTCTGCAGTCAACGCTAAGCCAATAGGTGTTGTGATTGACTTTAACGCGAGTGAAACTGCGACTTCGGGTTCGCCAACTAAGTAAATTGTCATGAAAAAACTCAGCGTAATGGCAATGATTGTCGCCACAAATAATGTCATGCAAATGGATAGCCAGTGTTTTCTAATGGTAGGTAAATGTTGGTAAAGCGGGAATCCTAAGGCGACAACGGCAGGTTCCAATAATTGGCTTAGCACACTGGTGTGAACTGCAAATTCATTGTAGCTAATCGAAAACATTAGCAATAAGGGAGTGATCACAGCGATGGCCAATAGCATAGGGTTTAGCCAAATCTTCTGTGATTTGTTCTGTACAAAGGAAAAGCCTTGGTATATTAATATCGTAAGCCCAATGAATGCTATTGAGGTCAACAAACTAGTCATTTTCTGTTTTCTCGTTACAGGGGGCATTTGGGTCGAGCTTTCGATAGAAATAGGCGACGAAAGTGAGCAACAGCAATGAAGTGATAAATGTAATACCGACAATCGCTAATCCATGTTGTTTGATGAGCTCAAATTGTTCAATGATCCCCACTCCAGCAGGAACAAAGCAAACCCCCATATTGCGTAAACCCCAAGCGATACTAGCTTTCACGCGATTGGCGTCAACCCAGCGCCAATGCAACAGTAATGTAAAAAAAATTAAGCCATACAAACTCCTTGGCAACCCGCCCAGATAGCCGGAAATAAAATGCCCTAACACTAGACACAAACTTATGCTGGTTACACTATAGAGGGTGTTAACAGCGCCATGCTGGCTAATTGCTTTGTTCATTGAGTGTACAAATGTTATTCGCTTACAGCGTTCGCCGCTTCTATGACTAACTGCCTAAACCAGATATGGCTGGCATCGTGATGAAGTAGAGGGCTCCATATCATTTTTAGCTCTATGTCGGGGATCTCAAACGGCGGTTTAACGATTGTATAGTTAGGGTCATCTTTGTGTAAAAGTGCAGCTCTAGTGGGCAGGGTAGCAACAAGATCGTCTTCAAACGCAAGTTGCATTGCCACGTGGTAATTACGGGTAAATACTTTAATATCACGCTTTTTGCCAAGGCGAGCGAGTGCTTCATCAACCCAACCAAGTTTTTGAACGTCTTTAGGATCCATTCCTACACCAACACCAAAACCGGTTTTTGATACCCACACGTGTTTAGCTGCTAGGTAAGTATTCAAGTTAAACTTACTTACTACTGGGTTGTCAGCACTTAGCAGGCAAGAAAAGCCGTCTCGCCAAATCGTTTTCTGATGGAAAGACTGAGGAAGTTCGTCGAAACGGTTAATTGCCATGTCAATCTTACCAGCTTCTACATCATGAAAGGTGACATCACTGGGGGTCATTATGTCCATGGTGACATTGGGTGCAATCTTGTTAATACGCTTTAGCATACGAGGGATGAGCGTAGAAGCTGCATAATCACTTGCCATTATCCTGAATACGCGCTGACTTTTTTGCTCGTTAAATTCTTCTTCACCTTGTAGCGCTTCTTCAAGATCTAATAATATTTTGCGAATCGCTGGCGCTAATGAACGCGCCCGTTCAGTCGGGACCATACCGTCTGACGTTCGCACTAAAATAGGATCATTAAACAAGGTTCTCAGACGTTTTAAGCCGTTGCTCATTGCTGGCTGAGTGATATTGAGCTGGCTCGCTGCACGAGTGACATTTTTTTCACGCAAAAGCACGTCGAGATAAATCAACAAGTTTAAGTCTATTTTAGAAATATTCATAAAGGAAATGTTCTTTTGGTTAGTTATAACTAACTTATATGTCACGTTGTGGGGAATTAGGCAAGTGATTTTTCATTGAACCTATCAGTAAATTACCGTCAACGCAGTCGTTGTAAGTATTGCTTGTTTTATTAGTTATTGAAAATATTAATTTTAGTTCGTTTATAGATTCTGTGAATGGTGATGATTGATATTATATATTTTTATGATGGTTGTACCTGTCATAGTATTTTTGTTGTTCAGGTTGTGTGGTTACTGACTTAATTACACTTCCATTTTTGATAGCAAACGCTGGAGAGCAAAGAGATGACTAACTACCGCGCTGAAATTGATAATGCAAGCACTGAAATTCAAAGTAAACCTACGTGGCAGGGGATCAATCCTGAGTCTGTGGCACGCATGCGTTTGCAGAATCAATTTAAGACAGGGCTAGATATTGCAAAATATACTGCAGCCATTATGCGTAAAGACATGGATGCCTACGACAAAGACAGCAGCCAATATTCCCAATCATTAGGATGCTGGCATGGCTTTATTGGCCAACAAAAAATGATTTCAATTAAAAAGCATTTTAACAATACAGATCGCAAGTATTTGTATCTTTCGGGGTGGATGATTGCCGCGTTGCGTTCAGATTTCGGTCCATTGCCAGACCAATCAATGCACGAAAAAACTTCTGTGCCAGCACTTATTGAAGAGTTGTACACATTCTTACGTCAAGCCGATGCACGTGAACTTGGTGGGCTATTTAGAGCACTTGATGATGCGAAGAGCAAAGGAGATGAAACCGCTGCAACTGATATTCAATCACAAATCGACAACTATCAAACGCATGTAGTTCCTATTATTGCCGATATTGATGCAGGTTTTGGTAATGCTGAAGCCACATATCTGTTAGCAAAACGTATGATTGAAGCAGGGGCTTGCTGTATTCAAATTGAAAATCAGGTATCTGATGAAAAGCAATGTGGTCATCAAGACGGTAAAGTGACAGTACCGCACGCAGATTTTCTAGCGAAAATTCAAGCTGTACGCTATGCATTTATGGAACTAGGTATTGATGACGGTGTTATTGTTGCAAGAACAGATTCATTGGGGGCTGGACTAACTAAACAGATCGCTGTGACTCATACGCCTGGCGACCTAGGTGATCAGTATAATTCGTTCTTAGATTGCGAAGAAGTTTCCGAAGCATCACTTGGTAATGGTGATGTGGTGATCAAGCAAAATGGAAAACTAGTTCGCCCTAAGAGATTGGCGAGCAACTTGTTCCAATTTAAAAAGGGTACTGGTGAACAACGTTGTGTGCTTGATTGTATTACATCATTACAAAATGGCGCAGACTTAATATGGATTGAAACTGAGAAGCCGCATATTGGTCAAATTGGTGCAATGGTAGATGCAATCAGAGAAGTTGTGCCAAACGCTAAGCTAGTTTATAACAACTCTCCGTCGTTTAACTGGACATTGAACTTCCGTCAGCAAGTATTTGATGCAATGGTTGAAAATGGAGAAGACGTTTCAGGTTATGAGCGTGAAAATCTAATGAGTGAAACTTATGATGATAGCGAATTATCTCGATTGGCTGACGAAAAAATTAAAACTTTCCAAGCAGATGCAGCTAAACAGGCTGGCATCTTCCATCACCTAATTACGCTACCAACGTACCATACGGCGGCATTGTCTACAGACAACTTAGCTAAAGAATATTTTGGTGAACAAGGCATGTTAGGTTATGTGCAAGGCGTTCAACGTAAAGAAATCCGCCAAGGTATTGCCTGTGTTAAACATCAGAATATGGCGGGGTCGGATATTGGTGATGATCATAAAGAATACTTTGCTGGCGATGCAGCATTAAAAGCGGGCGGTAAAGATAATACGATGAATCAGTTCTAAGAGTAATTATCACCTAATCAATTGCTTTAATTGAAAAAGGCCCGTGAATGGGCCTTTTTGCGTACAACGAATCAAACTTAGAAGCTATATACTAACGTCATGGCCGTTTGTGTTTCAGTTTTTTCGTTACCCTCATCGACAACAGAGTTGTGATCAATAGTAAATGAAAATTTAAGTTGTAGCGTTTCAATTAGCTTAGTTGTGATTGAAGTTTCCGCTTTGTACTTGTCATTTTCACCACTTTTCGGTGCATACTTAGCACTTAGTGACTGCTTAAACTCAACATGTTCATTGAGTTTGGTCACATATAAGGCTTGTGCTTGAATAATGAATGAAGACAAGGTTTCACTACCTTTATCAGCCGTTGCGCGAGTAACATCTCGTTTGTAACCAGGACCTATATCGGCAAAAAACGATGTATCTTTGCTCTTGTACCATTGACGACCCCAACCCATAGAGATAGAGCTTTGATCTTCGTAACCACTGAAGCGGTTATTTTCATAGGCAATGTCACCATAGATATAGTTCTTGCCATTTTTTTCTAAGGTGTAGTTTGTTTTTGAGGTAATCGTCCACTTTTGGTCAGTGGTTGCAAACGTTTCATCACCGTTTTCGTCTGCTTGCTCTGCTTTCTTTACAAGCATGTCCCATTCAAGCGTACTGCGCCATACATCTTCTTCCCATTTGATGTCTAAGCCAGCTTTTACATCACCACTTTTGGTATTACCTGTTTTGTATAGTAAACCTAATTCTGCTGATGCTGTGATAGATGATGGCTCTTCCGCGGTTGTGCCATTGTCAGCTGCATTTGAAATTAATGGTGCACAGCATAGTGCAAGCGAGATTATTTTACGATTCATTAGTATCCTCGTGGTTTACATGTACAGAGAGTTGAGGGAATGGAATTTCAATTCCGGCATTGTCGAGTTCAACTTTGATTGTCTCGAGTAATTCGAAGTAAACAGGCCAGTAATTTTCTGTTTTCACCCAAGGGCGTACAACTAAATTAACTGAGCTGTCTGCTAGTTCGCTAACACCAATAGTTGCGGGTGTATCTTTGAGAATTAACTCATGCCTTTCAACAATTGATTTTAAAATTTCTTTGGTCTTAGCTAGGTCAGCATCGTAGCTCACACCAATTATCAAGTCGATCCTACGCGTAGGTTTAGCCGAGTAGTTAGTAATAGTGCCACTTGCGATCGACCCATTTGGGATGATAACTGTTTTGTTGTCGCCAGTTCGCAAGGTGGTAGAGAAAATCTTAACTTCTTCAATAATACCTGATACGCCAGCTACATCAACAAAATCGCCAGCTTTAAATGGTTTGAAGGTGATAAGCAGAATACCAGAAGCAAAGTTAGCTAAAGAGCCCTGTAATGCTAAGCCAACAGCTAAACCTGCCGCACCAACAATAGCAACTAACGAAGAGGTGTTAAAACCAAGGTGTGAAATAGCAACAATAAATGTGATTAAAATCACTAAACCATACACTAAGCTCGAAATAAATGAACTTACCGTATTATCTACGTTTCTGTGGTTAAGGAGCTTTACGGTCGTTTTGGCGATAATTTTCGCGACAACTTTACCGACGATTAAGATGACAATCGCGATAATGAATTTGATCAAATAAGCAATTAGCATTTCTTGGTTGCTAGTAAACCAGTTGATTACAGTATCCATTGATTATTTCCCATGTGGTTTTTGCCGCGAATTATAACAAAGGAAATGTCAATACCCATTAAAAAAAGGGGGATTTACAAAAAAATATTCGAAATTGGCAAAGAAAAGGGGCATATCAGCAGATATGCCCCTTAAAAGATTAGAAAAGCGTTATAACGATAGGTTTTATTTAACGATTGCTTTTAGTTCGCCTTGTTCGTAGCGAACAAACATGCTCTCTAACGAAATAGGCTTAATTTTAGACGCGTTACCAGCCGTGTTAAATGCTTCATAGCGCGCTTTACAAATTTCATACATTGCGTCAGTTGATACTTTAAGGTATTTACGCGGATCAAACTCACTTGGGTTTTGTGCTAAGAAACGACGAATAGCGCCAGTTGATGCTAAACGTAAGTCTGTATCGATATTTACCTTACGTACACCATTCTTAATACCTTCTTGAATTTGCTCTACCGGCACACCATAAGTTTCAGGAATTTCGCCACCAAACTCATTGATAACTGCTAACCAATCTTGTGGTACTGACGAAGAACCGTGCATTACTAAGTGAGTATTAGGAATGCGTGCATGGATAGCTTTAATGCGGTCAATTGATAAAATGTCACCTGTTGGTGGACGTGTAAACTTATAAGCACCGTGCGACGTACCACAAGCAATAGCTAACGCATCAACTTGTGTTTTCTTTACGAAGTCAGCAGCTTCTTCTGGGTCTGTTAGTAATTGGTCGGCACTTAATACGCCTTCTGCACCAACGCCGTCTTCTTCACCTGCCATACCTGTTTCTAATGAACCTAAGCAGCCTAATTCACCTTCAACTGACACACCACAAGCGTGAGCCATTTCAACTGTGCGACGAGTAACATCAACGTTATATTCATAGCTAGAAGGGGTTTTACCGTCTTCACGTAAAGAACCGTCCATCATTACTGATGAGAAACCTAATTGAATTGAACGTTGACATACGCTAGGTGAAGTACCGTGATCTTGGTGCATAACTACAGGGATATGTGGGAATTCTTCAATAGCAGCTGAAATTAAATGTCTTAGGAATGGCGCGCCAGCGTATTTGCGTGCACCTGCTGAAGCTTGAAGAATAACAGGGCTGTCTGTGTCGTTTGCTGCCATCATGATAGCGCGAACTTGCTCTAAATTATTTACGTTGAATGCTGGGATACCGTATCCATTTTCAGCGGCATGATCTAACATCTGGCGCATTGAAATTAAAGCCATGAATGAACTCCTAAGATTAGAAAAATGTCAAAGTGCTATTTTACCAACTTAAATTGTATGGTAATGCTTTCATTTTGAAACTTATTAGTTTCGTTGCGTAATTATAACACCATATTTAGTGGCTTTGCACGATAGAAATTACCTGACACCAGTGCCAGAAGTTTCGTTTTGTGTTCAAAAGTTACGTTTTGGCAATTTATTACGTAAAAGTAAAAGGTAATAAGGTGGAAAATATGTTTTTTGAAGGTTAATTTATGTAATTTTACAACACGGTGTTCGGTAAAAAGTTGTACATATATTGTGAAAGTACATTCAAGTTACTTATATTTATCAGTTAAAAAAATCCCTTATATAGCATTTGTATACAAGGGATTTAATTAGACTCGTTGACTTCTTCAGTCTATTGCGTGGTTAGCCTTGCGCACGCTCTTCCAGAATAGCAACTGCAGGTAACTTTTTGCCTTCCAAGAACTCTAAGAATGCACCGCCACCCGTAGAGATATATGAGACTTTGTCAGCAATATCGTATTTGTCAACGGCTGCTAACGTATCACCGCCACCTGCAATAGAAAATGCGCTGCTGTCAGCAATTGCTTGAGCGATACGCTGAGTACCGGCACCAAACTGATCAAATTCAAATACGCCAACAGGGCCATTCCATACAATAGTGCCTGCTTTGGCAATAATGTCGGCAAGCGCTTCAGCTGAATCAGGGCCAATATCAAAAATCATATCTTCATCGGCAACATCAGCAACGGCTTTCAATGTAGCGGTGGCGTTTTCAGAAAATTCAGTGCCAGTAACTACATCTGACGGCACAGGAATGTCACCGTTGTTCGCTTGTGCTTTGGCAGTTAGGCGTTTCGCTTCGTCAATAAGATCAGCTTCAAATAGCGATTTCCCTACATTGTGGCCTGCCGCAGCAATAAAAGTATTTGCAATGCCGCCACCAACAACAAGCTGGTCAACAACATTAGCAAGAGACTCTAACACCGTAAGCTTTGTAGACACCTTAGAGCCCCCAACAATGGCGACTAGCGGACGCGCTGGGTTGTCGAGTGCTTTTGCCAGTGCGTCTAATTCTCCTGCTAAAAGTGGGCCAGCACATGCTACTGGAGCATATTTTGCGACACCGTGTGTACTTGCTTGTGCGCGATGAGCTGTACCGAACGCATCCATCACAAATACGTCACATAAATTAGCCATCTGTTGTGCAAGTTCGTCGTTGTTTTTCTTTTCGCCAACGTTAAAACGTACGTTTTCGAATACGACTAGTTCACCCGCATCCACTTCAATGCCGTCAAGGTAGCTTTTCGCTAACTTCACTGGAGCATCAAGCGCTTCAGCAAGATAGTTAACCACTGGCTGTAATGAAAACTCTTCGTTAAATTCACCTTCAGTAGGGCGACCTAAGTGTGACATTACCATCACTTTTGCGCCTTGCTCTAATGCCAATTTAATTGTTGGTAATGCGGCTCTTAATCGTGCATCAGAGGTAACTTTTCCGTCTTTAACCGGTACATTCAGATCTTCGCGAATAAGTACGCGCTTACCTGCTAGATCTAGATCGGTCATTTTGATTACAGACATGTTTTGATCCTATTTAATAGATTAAAAATTTAAAACTGATGACAAAACGCAAAACAATGGGTGTCCAATAAACCATAGCGAACAATTTCTAGCTATGAACTATCGCACTGTTTCCTCTTTGCAATGCGCTCTATCACCTAAAATAATTAGGTTAGCTTTGCAATGACTGTCGCTGTATCCAGCATACGATTGGCAAAGCCCCATTCGTTGTCACACCATACCAGCAATTTAACTAAGTGTTTATGGCTCACGCGTGTTTGGTTACCGTCGACAATACATGAGTGCGGATCATGATTGAAATCGATAGACACCAAAGGCTCTTCAGTATAGCCGAGTATCCCTTGTAAACCGTTAGTTTGTGCTGATTGAATCGCCTGATTAATATCGTTAATAGAAACTTCTTTATTTACCGTGACACTTAAATCCATCGCTGTCACATTCACCGTTGGTACACGTACTGCAATGGCTTCAAATCGTCCTGAAAATTTCGGTAAAATACGTTCAATACCAATCGCAAGCTTTGTATCAACGGGAATGATTGATTGGCTGGCCGCACGCGTGCGTCGCAAATCAGGATGATAGGCATCGATGACTTGCTGATCATGCATTGACGAGTGAATCGTTGTGATTGTGCCGCTCTCTACGCCAAATGCATCATCAATAACTTTTATCACTGGCACAATACAGTTGGTAGTGCACGAGCCGTTAGAAACCAAACGGTGATCACTGGTCAATGTGTGATGATTAATACCATAAATGATAGTTGCATCCAGATCTTGTGCACCAGGCTGTGAAAACAATACACGTTTAGCCCCTTGCGCTAAGTGCTGTTTGCCTTCGTCGTGATTAGCAAACTTACCTGAACAATCAAGCACCAAATCAACATCTAATTCGCCCCAAGGCAAATTGTTTATCGCTTCTTCAGACAGCAACTTAACTGGTGTGCCTGCGATAAGTAAATTATTGCCGTCAAGTTCTACGTCAAATGCAAACCTGCCGTGAGTAGTATCGTACTTGAGTAAGTGGGCAATTCCCTCAGCAGATGCTAGTTCATTGATCGCGACTAAATTGAAGGTGTCGGTTTGGTTATTTTCAAAGAGAGCACGGGCGATACTACGTCCTATGCGTCCAAAACCATTGATGGCAATATTTATAGGCATATATCAATTCTATGATGAGGAGCGCACCATCTAGCTGATGGTGCGCGTTTTATTAGCTTAAGCTGTTAACGGTATTAACAACATTGTCTACGGTAAAGCCAAAGTGTTCCATTAGTACGCCACCTGGAGCAGATTCACCGAATGTTGTCATACCAACCACTTTGCCACCGAAGCCAACATACTTATACCAGTAGTCTGTGTGAGCAGCTTCAACAGCAACACGCTTGGTCACTGCTGCTGGTAATACAGACTCTTTGTATTCTGCTGATTGTGCATCGAATACATCTGTTGAAGGCATTGAAACAACGCGAACTTTTGTACCAGCTTGGTTCAATTGTTCTGCGGCTTTTAATGCTAATGACACTTCAGAACCTGTTGCGATAAGAATCACATCAGCTTGGCCTTCACAATCAGCTAACACGTAACCACCTTTAGCGATATCACCTACTTGGTCAGCAGTACGACTAAGCGCCGGTAAACCTTGACGGCTAAATACTAGTGAAGTAGGGCCGTTACGGCGTTCAACCGCTGCTTTCCAAGCCACGGCTGCTTCTGTTGCATCGCTTGGACGCCACGTTGACATGTTAGGCGTTGTACGTAAGTTAGTCAGCTGTTCAATTGGTTGGTGAGTTGGCCCGTCTTCACCCTGACCGATTGAATCGTGGGTGTAAACAAAGATATTTTGGATACCCATCAAGGCAGACATACGCACAGCGTTACGTGCGTATTCCATGAACATCATGAATGTTGCGCCGTAGTTGATAAAGCCGCCATGCAAAGAGATACCATTCATGATACCGCTCATACCAAATTCACGTACACCGTAATAAATGTAGTTACCCGCAGGATCGGTTTCGATACCTTTAGAGCCAGACCACAATGTTAAGTTTGAACCCGCTAAGTCTGCTGAGCCACCTAATAATTCAGGTAGTAACGCACCAAAAGTTTCAATAGTGTTTTGTGAGGCTTTACGAGAAGCGATATTCTCAGACTTTTCCTGACAAGATAAAATGTATTCGTTTGCTTTTGCTTCGAATTCTGCAGGTAATTCACCTTTAATTACACGACGCTCATATTCAGCAGCTAATTCAGGGTATGCAGATTGGTACGCAGCAAATTTATCATTCCATGTAGATTGCGCTTCAGTGCCTTTGGCTTTTTGGTCCCATTCTGCATATACATTTTCTGGAACTTCAAATGGCGCATGAGGCCAGTTCAAAAATTCTCTTGCCGCTGCTATTTCTTCTTCACCTAAAGGTGCACCGTGACAGTCATGGCTACCTGACTTATTTGGTGAACCAAATCCAATCACTGTTTTACAACAAATCATTGTTGGTTTGTCAGTTACTGACTGTGCTTCTTTAATTGCCGCAGCGATAGCTTCTGGATTGTGACCATCTACATCGGCAATTACGTGCCAGCCGTAAGAAGTGAAACGCGCAGGCGTATTGTCTGTAAACCAGCCTTCAACATGACCGTCAATTGAAATGCCATTATCATCCCAAAACGCGATTAACTTGCCTAATTTTAAGGTACCAGCTAATGAACAAGCTTCATGTGAAATACCTTCCATTAAACAACCGTCGCCTAAGAAACAGTATGTGTAGTGATCAACAATATCGTGACCTTCGCGGTTGAATTGTGCCGCAAGTGTTTTTTCCGCAATTGCCATACCTACTGCATTCGAAATACCTGCACCCAACGGGCCAGTCGTTGTTTCAACACCTGGCGTATAACCATACTCAGGATGTCCTGGTGTTTTTGAATGAAGTTGTCTGAAGTTTTGTAGTTCAGATATAGGTAAGTCGTAACCTGTGAGATGTAATAGTGAGTAGATTAGCATCGAACCATGGCCATTCGACAGAATAAATCGGTCTCTGTCTACCCAGTTAGGATCATTCGGGTTATGTTTTAAAAAACTACGCCATAACACTTCGGCGATGTCTGCCATTCCCATAGGCGCTCCAGGGTGTCCTGATTTTGCTTTTTGTACTGCATCCATGCTTAATACACGAATTACATTGGCCAGTTCTTGACGCGACGGCATAATTGCTCCAACTATTATTTATTTAGAATGAGGGTGAAAAATGCGTATATTTTCGCCCAGACTGCCCCCAAACTGCAAATGTTATTACGCTATTTATTATATTTTTATGAAGATAGCCTAAATCTTATTGTTCACGCTCTATTGACTATTAATAAAATGTTGTAATTATAAGAAATTAGATGAGTAAAGATCTCACGTTAAACATAAGCAGTTTTTGAATTTAAAAGGACGACTAGCGAATTCTGTATGAAAAAAAACACTCTTGGAGCAGTGATAGGGATAGTAATTTACTTATCCGTGTGCATTCTCGTTAGTTCGACGATTAAACCTTTCTCTGAGGTTAATTTTATTGGCCCAGCTGCCGGTATCGCCAGTGCAATTGTTATCACTTGGGGAGGCGTTGGCATCATTTCGGTGGTGATTGGCACTTTACTCTATGCAATGTATATGCACTTTGCTATGCAATATCAGATATCTATGGCCATTTGGACGATCAGTTGTTTGGCGATTGTCTTTCAAGCAGTATGGGCGAAGCAACTCAGCTATAAACTGGTAGTTAAGCAGCGTTGGCTAGAAAGTAGAGCAACTTTGCTTTCATTTATATTAAGGGTTGGTGTAGTCGCAAGCATCGTTGCAGCAATAAGCAGCCTTATAGTGTCGTCGTTTTCATTGAGCTCATTTCAATTACCTTTGCCTTATGTGTTTTCGGTCGGCTGGTCTAGTAGTTTGTTGGTAGCAGTGTTTGCCACGCCTACATTACTATTTACCAAAGGACAGCAACACTTAAGCCTTTCTAAACGCCTTTTCGTTATTGTTGCTGCTATCCTCGGTTCTTTGGCAATTGCAATTCTATTTAAAATTTCACAGCAGAATCACCAGCACAAAAGGTTAGATAACTTTGAAACTGCGACAAGTGGCTTTGTTGCAGAGTTCACTGAAGAGCTCAATCACATCCAAGCACAAATTACTGCCTTGTCAGCGTTTTTTGATGCAAGCGACTATGTTACGGCTAACGAGTTTCATCAGTTTGCCTCACACATATATCAAGAGAACACGAGTATCAGAGCGCTTGAATGGGTGCCGGTAATTTTCGATAGTGATAAAGCGAATTTTGAACATTTCGCAAACGGTAGGTTGGGGACACCTTATAAAATATTTGACCAAAATAAGTTTGATGGCAACGTTTCGCCGGTACTAGGTGTGAGTTTTCCGGTGTTTTATTTGTATCCTAGAAATGAAAATCTCTCGGCATTAGGGCTTAACTTGAATAGCCATTCTGCCAAGGTATTGGCGGTTCAACGAGCGATGAACTCAAAGCTAGCTGTGGCGAGTGCGCCGCTAACGCTAATTCAAGACGAAAGCTACAACCCTGGGATGTTGGTTTTCAAGCGAATTGTCGAGGCACCTAATCTTAACTCATTTGGCTATGTGACGAATATGCAAGGCGAAAGAATTGCAGGTTTTGTTGTTGCCGTTATTCAATTTGATGAGGCCATCAGCCGAATAGCTGATAAATATGGTGATGTTATTAATGTTGGTGTGAATGACACGACTAATCGCGAGGCATTTATTATTCGTGAACGCGAGCCTGAAAACGCCAGCCAGCTCAAAATTACACACTATGCCGATGTGTTTGGTCGACAGTGGGTAATCACCTTGAGTGAAGCTACACCATGGATAGCGCAAGGCAAGAACTGGCAAACATGGGCTATTTTGTTTGGTGGTACTGTGGGTGGGTTACTATTTCAGTTACTTATCTTAATGATGGCTGCATATTCCACTGAGTTAAGTTACAAAGTTGGGTTAAAAACGCGAGAACTTATTCTAGCCAAAGAGTTGTCAGACAAGGAAAATGAAACGAAGACACGGTTCTTGCAAACCTTGAGTACTGAATTAGGGGCATCGTTGTCGTCTATCGTTGAGTTCTTAGCGAAAGCACGCTTGTCAAAACATGCCAATATTTCACCTTCGCTGTACAACGACTTATCAGCAGCGTCTGAACGCTTGGGGCAGTTAGTAGATAGTGTTAATGATCTTTCATTACTGAACTTGCATGCTACGCCAGTAGAAAACCGTATTTTTGATTTTTATGCCTTTATTAGTGAGATTGAGCGACATTATGCCAGCACTGATATCGCTAACGCACAACGCATCAAAATCATTACCGATAATAATTCACCTAACCATATCAAAACTGATCCGAGCTTACTCAAGAAGATGTTGTTAGCATTGCGACCAAACTTGGTTGAGCTGTTTGATGACTACAACATACAGCTGTCGATGAAACCACACATTCACCAGTATCATGCAACATTGTTCATGACTTGTAGTGCGATTGATTATCGTGAAGATGGCAGCCATCCATTACCTATTGAAGAGTGGTTTGACAAAGATCTAGCAAACTACAGTACGAGTATGGCGTTGGTCAAAGAGCTATGCTTATTACTCGGTGGTGACGTAAAACTCTCGAAACTACCTTCAGGCAGCGCAGTGTTGACCTTATCTATTCGTATGATTATTGAAGATCAGGGGAGTAAGGTCAGCGAGATAGCCGCAATAAATCATAAATCTCATGAAGAACGAAATATTATTTTGGTTGAAGAACCACTATCAACCAATTTTGAGATAACGCCGATATTGCTTGGACTAAACTATCAGGTTGAAATTATTGATGATGTGGCAGAGATATTTGAACGATTATCCGAAGAAAAATATGAGCTCATCATTATTGACAATGTCACTTCAAGACCATTTATTGAGCAACTCGAACAACGACTATTAGAAAGCGGTGAAGCCAGTTTACCACCTATTTTGGGGGTTTACAGAGGAATAGAGAGCCGACAATTGCCGAGAGAGTTCAAGCACTGCATTAGTGATTTTGTCACTTATCCGGTAGACGAAGAACGATTACATAAAGCCATTATTTCACTAGGTAATTAACGTTTATTTGAGGCTTAATTAACTAGTAATTGATTCGTAGAAATATGCTTTCTAAGTAATTGATATAAATCATTGAAATCTTATTTGTAATAGTATAACGTTTATCGTCGCTGTACAGAATTTGACAACAATAAGAATACCTGCTTAACAGGACATGGTAATGAATAGATCGTCTTCAAGGGGATTTAAACTGACCACCGTTATAATCGCAGTATTTGTTTTAGCGGTATCAGCCGTGATGAGTAACACCTCGATTGCGGACGACATGGAAGTAGCAAAAAAAGAACAATCCAAATAATCATTTTGGTGTATTGAAAACCTCGCTTCGGCGAGGTTTTTTTATTTTAAGCCCAAAACCACCTACTTCAGTAGGTGGTTTTGGGCCTTGCTTGAAGAACCTGTCTGTGTTAAACCCCTCCGTAATATTTAGCGAGGTCATTGAGGAAAATAACTTGAGCTAGAGTCGCACGTATTTTGGCGATGTCAATATCATATAGTTTGGACATAGAAGTACCGTTTCAGGACCCTGAACGCCCTCAATTAGTCCAATACATATTTAACTATAAGTCACTTCGTAGATTTTCAAATATTTCAATATGCTCAGGGTAATGTTGTGCTACATAGTTAGATATATTGCTATTGCCTCCAAGTTTCTTGTCAGCGATAGCTAATTTTGTTAACACAGCAGTAACGTTACGATGGCCTTTTTCCGCTCCAAAATTTAATTGCTCAAATCTCGCTCGAGCTAAATATTCAATTGCTTTGTATTCCCTTACACCCGAGTAGGATTGAATTATTCGCCTTAATGCTTCATCAATTTGTTCAGGCCTCTTACCGTTTGGCCACTTACTTGCATCAGGAAATGGCTCTCCTTGCCTATAATTTGGCAAGTAATACCTAACTACCGTCTCAAGTTCTTCTATGGTTTTAATTAAATTAATAGCGCTTAATGCCGGTAAATTTAATGATGGATCTTCATCAAATATAGGGTATGAACTAGCGTTATTAAATAGAGCTAGTCCTAATAACTTTGTGTCATTTTGGGAAACATAGTCTATTTCTTTGAGCGATGGAAACCCCTGCTTTAAAAAAATCTGGTAGCTTTTGTGATCAGCGAAATCTAAAGCGCCGAATAACTGCTCGTTAAGCGTTAAATATTTCTCTCGTTCATGAGGCTCTAACATCTCTAGCATTTGTGTAAAAGAGCTCACCATTTTATGCGTTGATACCTCAGCTGCAATGTCTGAATCAGTGGTTTTGACCGGCATTTGATGACCTAAGCTAGTCTCTTGTTGTACTCGCTTAGTTTCAGTTTTTACTTCGATTTGACTATCGGTTATTGGTTGTTCATTAATTTTAAAATATATTAATCCAATAACAACGCATACTAGTATTATTAGTCTCTTAATTCCTCTTTTCATTTTCTACTCCAAATTCAAATCATTAAGTACCACTAATGCCACTTACATCACTGCAGTTTTCTTCCATGTCATTTTTAAACTCTCTACACTGTTGAGTCTTACCCGCTTTTTCGTAGGGCTCTTCGCCAAATATTTTGACAGCACTTCCATACGCATCTGCAAATGCTTCGCACTCATAATTTGCGTTGCAAATGTCTGTTAATGTATTATGAAAAGTAGAGTCACAGCCAACTTGGCCAGAAGAGGCTCCATAACATAAGTCGTGTGCATTACATGCAGACTCAAAAGAATATCCGGTAACAGGTTCATTCAAGTTACCAGTAAAGCCGCCTGAACCTTCTGCATATTTAGATGCAGCCCACTCTAAAGAACTTCCTGTCCCACAACCGTTTGTCGCCGAAGGGATATTCCATAAAGCGCTTGAATCTCCTGAGTGTGGCCAAAACATATCTCCGCCAAACATTGATTGACAATGCTCTGGCCTCTCTCCGCTCAATTCGGCACAAAATAGTTCTTGTGCCTCTGATTGCTCAATATATTCTGCTGCTGCGTTTCGTAACATGGTATCAATTTCACTTTGTATGCTGTCTGCAGCGTTTTTGCATCCCATGCCTTCACAAGAAACAGTCCAAGGACCTGTACTAAACCCCAGGCGTGTGCCACTTATCTCAATAGTTTCGGTACCATCAGCGTAAGCTATAGGGATTAGGGAGACCTGTATCGTTAGTAGTAAAAACGTTGCTAAGATACAAAGTTTACTTAGAATTTGTGTGTTTGTGTGTTTGTGTGTTTGTGCATTATTTATCCTTAAATAATTTTGCTTTATTAGTTGCGACTTAGAACATAATCCTTCTACCAAAGATGATATTGCGAGAGGTTCATCGAATGCCAAATTACCACAAAGAAGTTAATAGAAACAAATGTTATTGGATAACAAGTCATAGTGTGTAACAAAGTGTCTCGATGATAGCGGACTGGGCAGGGACATCAATCGTATGTAACTATATAACTTGTTGAGGAAAGCGGAGGTTAGAACTGTACCTCATCAGCTTTTGTTGTTTTTGGTGTTTGGAACAAACGCTTTGACCGTATCGGTGAAGCTATTTCAGTTGGTGAGTTTTGCTGTCGTAGCTAAACAGGCAAATGCCTTTCCGTATGAGCCTTCCGAAACTACTGAAACAGATGGCGATGGAATTGGTAACAACACAGATAACGATGGTGTATCAGATAGTGACGATGCTTCACCATCAGACTCTAGCAAATCAAAGATACTGATTCAAATAGTACAACGATTTCTGCTTCATCAAACCGTGCTGGCGAAGGCGGGAGTGTATTTATATTATTAATATTATTTTGTAGCAACTTGTAGATGTGCATGGCGACCCCAGCAGGAGTCGAACCTGCGACCTGCCCCTTAGGAGGGGGCTGCTCTATCCAGCTGAGCTATGGGGCCATTGTTTAGATATGGTCAGCGCTGCGCCATACGAATGGCCAAAAGCCAAATGAGTATAAAACTAAGCCGTTGTTATCACAACGGCTTTAGTCGAATATTTTGTTAGAAGTTAGTATCTTACTGCCAAATCATTCAGCTGAATGTTGTCGAGTAGCTCTTGTTCGGTTGTTTGTGCGCGGGCACTTTCTTTGGTGACTTGAGAAACTGTAACTTTGTATTCACTCACATTAAATCCCGCGTAAACTTTGCCTTTTTCTGTAATGAAGTTTTTAGTATGTAGGAGCGAAAATTCATCACCCACTTTAACACCGTGACGACTGCCTAAGTTAATGAGTATTTCACTGCCACTCACATTGAGTATTCGCCCTCTGGTCGGCTGGCACATCATGTTGTCGTCAATATCGGCAATCAATTGCTCTAGCGTTTGGTTTATACCATTACCGTAGGCACTTTGCCAAAATGCTTTGCCTGTTACATCAACCTTTTTCCGTTTGGTGTAAGTCCAAGGGGCAGAGTTATGATATTGCTTTTCGAACATAAGTTCGCCATTGTTGCCGTTGTAAATGTACACACTAAACGCAAACTGTCGATCAAACTCGTCTTCTTGCCAAAACTGCCAGTTATTGTTGGCTTCATCGCCAAATGAAACGTCAGTGATTTCTGAAAACAGTACATATTGTGTGTCGGTGAGGCTAGACAATGTCATGGCTAAATGTTTTACCGAAGGCATGTCTAAGCTTTGGTTGTAACGTGAAAATGCTGACATATTCTTGAGTGACAACTTAGTGTCTAAGTACATGCCTTCTTCATTTAGTTTGTGGGCAAGCTTTTTAATAACCTGCTTATCAAGTCCATAAATTTGCCCAATGTTGGCTTGTTCGCGATTAATTAAATAACTTTGCGTGAGTAAAAGCGACTTTTTATAGTCAGCGGAGAAACATTGCCTACCTTGCGGAAAAATGTCGGCACGAATGGTCACCGTAACCAAGTCATCAGAATAAATTTCATCGACAATTTCGAAGGAATTAACACTGCCTGTTGCACGAATACTAATTTCATCTTGAGTTAGTAAGCCATTAACGGTTTGTTGGACACTGGATACCGAGGCACCTGCAACAAGGAGTGCCCTTTTTAACGCATTTTCGATGGCTGTTTTTCTCGCGGCTTTTGATTCGCTGCCACTAATATACGCATGTCCTTGCGCCTCATACCATTGCGCGTGACTACTAAAGTTCGCAACTACTAAGCCGATAAATAATAAAGCTAAGCGCATAACTGTTTCCGAGTGTCTTACTATACCTAATATAATATGCCTGCTGGGTGTCAACACATTGGCTAAACTATCCATAGGGCGATGTATAGTAGATATAAGCATTAATTGTGCCTAAACGATTTTTCAAGGGCAAAGAAGTCAGCGAATTGAATTGACTAATACTGCTAAAGTTGGCGTGAAATATGCTTTTAAATTCACAGATGTGAGTAAACAAAATGATTTGAGCAAGACTATCGTATGCTTAAATCGTGAAAGATGTTGAGGGGAGCTCAATGAAAAAATGGCTTATATGTATACTTGTACCCGCTTTGGTGTCTTGTAGTAGTGTGACGGGCTTTAAGAGTTCAAAATCGAGTGGTGACGATTTTTATCGTATTGCTCATCAAGATAAAGGTGAAATTGACAGCTTTAATTTGCCTCGACATGCAATAAACGATGTAGTAAAAGGGCTTGCATATCAAATGCTTGAAAGCAGTTCTTTTGTTACCCCAAAAACCCCAGTGGCAGTTGCGTCATTTGTTGATTTAAAAGATTTAGAGTCTACCAACTGGCTGGGCAATCAACTCTCAGAAAACTTTGTGCATGAGCTACAGCGTCATGGCTTGATTGTTGTCGATTTTAAAACGACTGGTCATATCCGTGTCACCAAAGAAGGTGATTACGTATTTAGTCGTGACTGGAAAGAGCTACCTGAGCGCCAGATTATTGACTATGTAGTTACAGGAACCATGATGGAGCAAGAAGGCGGCATTATGGTAAACGCTCGCATGATTGGTATGCAATCACGTGTAGTTGTTGCTACAGCTCAATCGTTTATTCCTGATTGGGTGATTGGAGAACAGGTCGACAAAGATGAAAATGTTCATATGAAAGACGGCATGATCATTCGTGATAGTGAAATGTTAGTGAATGAATTACGTGCTGTAGAAATCCAGCAGTAGGTGGTCATTATGAATAAATCTATCAAGCCGTTAGTTATTTCAGCGATATTCACAGCGATAGCGGGATTAGCTGGCTGCAGTACCATGTATGACAAGCACGTACAATGGCAAACGGTAAAGCCCGAAACTTTCCCGATTTTAAAAGCGATAGGCCAGGCACCGATTAGTTTACAAAAATCGGATAACGAAACCCAACGTATGCTAATGGCGATAAGTGCATCGAAAATAGCTGCATATGCTGAATTAGCCGAACAGGTATATGGTCAGCAAATAAATGGCTCAACCTCTATGTCAAACTTAGTGGTTAATAACGCCACACTGCGTACCTCCATTCAAGGAGTTATTCGTGGTGCCAAAGTGGTGAAAAGTTATCCTGTTGGCGATACCTACACCACAGAGTTACACCTAGATTTTAAGGATGTTTACGATATTTATATCGCATCTACGAGAGACCGGGAAATCAAACGAGTAGAATACTACTAACTGTTTAAGCGACTCAGTTATTGGCTGAGTCGCACAAATTATCCTTTCAGAAACTTTATTATTCGCAAAACATAGTTAGCAAGATTTCGTAGCTATATTCTTTAGCTAAATGAACGGTTTAGTTCATCAATATAAATAGCCCTATTAAAAACCAACCTAACGTAAACCCTGCCGAAACCCAGTTTGCGTACGTGATATCTTGCTTGCTGTTAACTCTTTTGACGATGTTGAATATGCTTATTAAGCCGATAACCGGAAAGCCAACGACAGTGAGTAATGCTCTCGGTAATGAATCTGAAAAATATACTTGCCAGAATAGGCTACTGTTTGTCGAGTTTTCGTCGGTGTATACGATATAGGCCGGCAATGACGCTAACACCACGACAAGTAAAGAGACTAAGACAAGATAATTCATGATTCTACTCCTTGAAAAATTATGGATATCACTTCCAATGAACTGGCTCAGCAGTTCATAACTTTATTTGGTGCCAATATTGTTGAATTCAAGGGAACTGTTAAAATTTGAATCCGTTCGCCCTGTGTTTATCGAAGGGTAATCATTATCTCGTAAGATTCTGAGCCTGCCGAAGGGCGACTGCTGCGCGCTCAGCATGAACGAATTTACACTTAAGAAAATAAGAATTTAAAGAATTGATGGTTTGCTACGCTTTAATGCCAACACTCGATTTTCCACCACTCGCTTTACCTTTAGCGTTATAGGTTACGCTAGATTTATTGTGGCTTTGTAGTAACGACGATTTCATGCGTTCTACAGCAAGTTGGGAATGCTCAATAATTTGACCGTTTACTTGATTAAGCTCTTTGCATTTTATCAGTAATGCTTCTGTTTGCTGGAGCAGCTTTTCGTGTAGCCCCTGCGATTTTTCTTCTTTAAACTGCAGGCTTTGGCTTAACTCGATGTCTAAGTTTTGAATAGCAACAAGTAACGTGTTTTTTTCTTCTGCAACACTTATGAGTTTATCAGGATCGCGTGCTTCCAAAATGGCTCTTTCGGTATTCAATAAACTTTCTAACTGCTCCAATTGCTTAAATTGCTGTTGGAGTTTTTCATGTGGATTGAAACCGTCTGCCATAATCTGACCTTAATCTAAACTAAACTCAAAATTAGCAATGCTTGCTGCTAATTTCTCAGGGTTAATTTTATATTCACCAGATTCAATCGCCTTTTTAAGTTGTTCAACTTTTTTCTGATTGGTTTCTGGTGCGTTTGCTGCTTTTTTTTGCAACTCGCTAAGTTGTTGAGCTTGTGGCGTTAAAGATACTGAGTCTCGTGCTGCGGTTTTAGCTTGAGTTGCGCTCGCTTGAGATTGTGCCGCTTGCTCTTTCACCTGATTTTGCTGTTCAACCTTTTGCTTAATCGGGTTGTTGTTTTGCAAGTTGTTGATATTTATAGACATAAAAAAACCTTTGCGTTGCAATATTACATTTCTATCTATTTATCGGCATTTTTGCTGACATCTTTAACTAAATTATAAATTAATTATCACTTTATTTATAGCATCAACTTGGCCAACAATTTTTCGGCCAGAGCGTTCATTCTCAATAGTGATTTGATCACCGATGCTACCGTCTCTCAATGCGACTCCTGTGGTTTTTATCGCAAAGGTTTCGCCTTGCGCCACAATAGTCACTTTATCACCTCGGCAAACCATGCAAATACTCTTCATCGAAATTGGTGTACCCTTAGATAAACTTCTCTTAGCGCGCGCACCAATTACTATATCTGCATTGTCGATACTGCTTCGGCGCAGCTTATATATATCTTTTTGAATCACTTCAACATTTGAATGGTCAAGCGTAGTGCCTTTACTAATGGGTCTGGCTGCAACTAATACTGGCACGGTTTGTGTTACCTTTACCGGAATAAACATGTGCCATGGCGTTGAATCAAAACAAGAAATTTTCACATTTACGTTTCTACCGCCAGAATTTTCAGGTATATTTGCGACTAATGCTTGCTGGCAAGGTCTAATAATAATTCTTGGATCAATTTCGTTTGCCGTTATGGTTAACTGCTCGTCAGGTGTTCCACTGTATTGCTGCTTTACAACATTTACCGCTAATTGCTCAATATAGTCTTTATCAAACGATTGAGCCGCAGCAAATTGCACTGCCGAAATTAGAACAAGATACTTTGTGATTAAAACCTTTAATTTACTCATAAATTTTGTAATCTATTACTAGGGAAATCGAAATAGTCGACTATGCTTACTATAAGCTCGTGTATTTATACTTAAGTGTCAAAAATAGGGCACTTAAATATACATATATGTGTACAATCAAGAATTGTGCCTTTAATTGCAATTTGCCGTTTTAGGACGATTTTCAAGAGGTTTGTATGGCCGGAATACTAGATTCAGTCAATCAGCGTACTCAGCTGGTTGGTCAAAATAGACTCGAATTACTACTGTTTAAGCTTGTAGGTCGCCAACGTTTTGGCATTAACGTATTTAAAGTAAGGGAAGTCTTACAATGCCCTCCTTTAACGTCGTTTCCCCATCAAGATCCTTATATTAAGGGGGTTGCGCATATCCGTGGCCAAACAATTTCAGTTATCGACTTAAGCAAAGCAACTGGCGGGCCTGAAATTACGAATACTGAAAATTCATTTATAATAATTGCTGAATATAATCGAAGTGTTCAGGGCTTTTTGGTTGCAAGTGTTGAACGTATTACTACATTAAGCTGGCAAGATATTATGCCGCCACCTGAGGGCGCGGGTAAATCAAGCTATTTAACAGCCGTGACAGAAATAGATAACGAAATGGTGTCTATTTTAGATGTAGAAAAAATACTGAATGAAATTTCACCAGTATCTACTGAATTAAGTGAAGATATAGCGGATGTATCTGTGGGTCAGAGTCTTGGTGATCGCGTTATTATGATCGCTGATGATTCTACCGTTGCACGTAATCAGGTCAAACGCGCATTGGAACCGCTAGGCTTAAATATGTTGTTAGCCAAAAATGGTCAGGATGCACTGGATCAGTTACGTGCTATTTCTGAAGAGTGCCCCAATCGTTTAGATGAAAAAGTGGCATTGCTAATTTCTGACATAGAAATGCCAGAAATGGACGGTTACACATTAACAGCTGAGATTAAAGCAGACGAGCGCATGCGTTCAATGCCTGTAATTTTGCATACGTCACTTAGCGGAGTGTTTAACAATGCTATGGTTGAGAAGGTAGGTGCTGAGGACTTTATTCCTAAGTTTCATCCTGACGAACTAGCTACTGCTGTGAAAAAGTGGCTCAAAAGTGATGAAGTAAACGAATAGCGTTAATAAGAAATATATAGTTAAGGCAGGATTTGTATAGTGTCAGCCAGACAACTAGATGATAAGAGTTATCATCAGTTTCGTGAATTTTTAGAACAGCAATGCGGCATTGTGCTAGGTGAAAATAAACAATACTTAGTTAAAAGCCGTCTTGCTCCGTTGATGTCTAAATTTGACGTTGGATCATTAGGAGAATTAGTCGCACGCACGTTGAGTCCTGTAGAACGGCAATTACGTGCCGCAGTGATCGATGCAATGACCACTAACGAAACATTATGGTTTCGTGATGAATATCCTTATGAATTGCTTAAGAGCAGATTGCTCCCCGATTTTAAAGGGCAGCGTACCCCTCTTAAGATATGGTCAGCAGCAAGCTCGTCAGGTCAAGAACCATACTCAATCGCTATGACAATAAGCGAGTATTTGCAAAGAACTCCGGGCGCGTTTCCAGGTGGTGCACAAATTGTCGGTACTGATATTTCGGACACGATGTTAGAGCATTGCAAGTATGCACACTATGATAGCCTTGCCTTATCGCGTGGACTCTCAGCTGAGCGAAAACGTGCGTTTTTTGAACCGGGCGACAATGGCATGTATAAAGTGAAAGAGCCGATTAAAAAAATGGTGAGTTTTAGGCACTTAAACTTATTGAACAGTTATTCGTTGATGGGACGATTTGACATTGTTTTTTGTCGTAATGTGCTTATTTATTTCTCGCCTGAAATTAAAGCCAAAATATTGTCACAAATTCACGGCGTACTAAATAATGGCGGATATTTGTTCCTAGGGGCATCGGAATCTTTGTCAGGGCTTAACCAAAGTTTTGACATGATACGTTGTAATCCGGGCATCGTTTATCAGAAAAAATAGCGCCAGAAAAATTACGAGCAATGATGACAAATCTATTGCTCGTAACCTCGCTAAATACAACGGCCTATTAAAGTTTAGCTGATTTTTTTGCATTAACTTGCGTGTGTCTATAATACTTCAGCAGGATTTGACTATTGTTGGGCTATTATTCGCTAGATACACCCATTCATTTCTTCTAAATATTCAAGCAATCATCACGATGGCATAAAATTTGTATCTCCAAAGCAATAGTTAGGAGGTACGGTTTATGGCCATTAGTTTTGATAAGGCGTTTGGTATTCATCCCGCCAGTTTAAAAGTGAGAGCTGAAAATGCTGAAGTCATTGCGAGTAATATCGCTAATGCTGACACGCCGGGTTATAAGGCAAAAGGCATGGACTTTCAAAAAGCGCTTGAACAGGCTGCCAGTAAGCAGCAAACCGGCATGAGAAAAACCCATGAAAAGCACTTTGACGTGCGTACCGAATTTACAAGTAGCGTACAGTTTCGAGTGCCAGATCAACCTGATACAGGTGATGGTAATACAGTTGATGCGCAAATGGAACGAAACTTGTATCTAGAAAACTCAATGTATTATCAAGCAAGTCTTCAATTTATGAATGGCAAAATTAAAGGCTTGAAAAAAGCGATATCTGGAGGTCAAGGGTAATGAGCTTATTTAACGTATTTGACATATCTGGCACGGGGATGAGCGCACAATCGGTTCGCTTAAATACCACTGCTAGTAATATCGCTAATGCTGATAGTGTCAGCAGCAGTATTGACCAAACTTACCGAGCGCGTCATCCAGTGTTTGCCGCTGAGATGCAAAAAGCTGCCGCAGGGCAAGAAGGTGCTGTTGGGGTTGAGGTTCTGGGTATTGTTGAAAGCGACAAGCCACTAAACGTGGAGTATTCGCCAGGACACCCAATGGCAGACAAAGACGGCTATATCTATAAGCCAAATGTTAACGTAGTAGAAGAAATGACCAACATGATTTCAGCCTCACGTTCGTATCAAACAAATGTGCAACTGGCTGAGTCAGCTAAAAATATGCTGAACAAAACACTTATGTTGGGTCAACGATAACATTTAACCGGGAGTAACTATGACTTCTTCAGTTTCAGGCGGTAGTCCACTCGAATCGTTGCGTTGGCAACAAGAAGAATACAAAACCGCACAAAAAGATGACGGCATGTTAACGCAAGAAGATTTCTTCGCATTGTTAACAAAAGAGTTGTCGTATCAAGATCCAACTAAACCGGTTGAGAATAACGAGATGATTTCGCAAATGACTGCATTTTCTACCACTGACGGTGTATCACAGTTAAATGACTCTTTTACTGAATTTGCAGCGTCTATGTCATCAAGCCAAGCGTTACAAGCATCGTCACTAGTAGGGCGCAGTGTATTGGTAGACGATAACGTATTTGGTCGTGGTGAAAACGAATCGGTCAAAGGCAAACTGGTCAGTGATAAACCGGCAAGCAACGTTAACATTTATGTAGAAAATGCAGCGGGCGAAATTATCCAAACGGTACCTGTTGGTGACGTTGCATCGGGTGAGTCTGTATTTACCTGGAACGGTGAAATGGCCAATGGTGATATGGCACCAGCAGGCGCTTACCGATTCCGAATTGCTGGTCTTGTAGACGGTCAGGCATCAGAATTGCAAGCGATGACTTATCGCAAAGTAGACAGTGTAACGCTAGCAGGAGCAGGCGGTAGTATTTTATTGAACTTAAACGGCGGTAGTACGATGAAACTGACAGACGTGAAAGAAGTGTCTGAAGGTTAACGTCGTTTTCGTTGTAAACAAAATTGAGAAAGAGGTGATTTATGGCTTTTAATATCGCACTGAGCGGATTAACCGCAGCCCAAAAAGATTTGGACGTTACATCAAATAACATTGCCAACGTTAACACCACAGGCTTTAAAGAGTCACGTGCTGAATTTGTGGATGTATACGCATCTTCACTTTTAGCATCAGGTAAAACTAAAGTGGGTGACGGTGTGCTTACAGCTGATGTCGCACAGCAATTTTCACAAGGGAGTATCCAGTTTACTAATAATGCGCTTGATTTAGCGATTACCGGTAATGGCTTTTTCGCAACCGTACCTGAATTAGATAGTTTAGAAACCTCGTATACTCGCGCTGGCCAATTTAAACTTAACTCTGATAACTTCGTGGTGAACTCTCAGGGCGGTCACTTGTTAGGATTCCCAGTGAACCCAGATGGATCTTCTGCGTCTGTGAGTTTAAGTACAGCTAAGCCAATTCAAATTCCAACTGCATCTGGTGCACCTCAAAAATCTGCTGAGGTTGACTTACGAATGAACCTACCTGCGGGTGATTCGTATATTACTGGTGCACCCGTTGGTTTTGATCCAACGGATCCACTAACGTTTAACCATTCAACCTCTGTAACTATCTATGATTCTTTGGGTGATAGTCATATTATGACTTACTATTTCATCAAGGAAGATCCTGCTGTTACACCAAATAGTTGGACTATGTATACTGCCGTAGACGGTATCATGTTAGATATTCCAGGTGGTGTTAACAGTATTGCGAATCCTACGCATGATGCAGCGGTTGCAGGTAGCCAAGCAAATATTTTAGGAGCGCGACTACAATTTACAACAGGCGGTGATTTTAGTGCTCAAGCGCCAGCGTCTATATTGACTCAGAACTTTATGACCAACATTTTGACTAATGGTGCAGATACAGGTCAAAATATTACCATTGATTTCAATCTAGATATAGCGGGTCCAAATCCTAACGAACCAACACAATTTGCCTCAAACTTTGAGGTTACCTCACTGGAACAAGATGGTTTGGCGGTAGGTCGATTAACGGGGATTGATATCGGTACTGACGGTTTGATTCGCGCGACTTATAGTAATGGTACCTCTCAACCACTATCGCGTGTAGCTTTGGTTAATTTTGCTAACGAGCAGGGCTTAACACAAGTAGGTAACACCAGCTGGAAAGAAAGCTTAGTGTCAGGTGAAGGCTTGGCTGGTGAAGCGGGTTCAGGTACCTTTGGTACTATCAACTCATCAGCACTTGAGCAATCAAACGTTAACTTAACTACCGAGTTGATTGATTTGATTTCAGCCCAACGTAACTTCCAAGCAAACTCACGTTCGTTAGAAGTTGATAACCAATTGAACCAAACGATCTTACAGATTCGATAACTAAATCGTAATTTTAGTTAGCTAAAACGCATTAGGCTCATGAGCCTAATGCGTTTTTTTGTTAATGATAACCCTTCGTTCCTCCTACTCACGGCGAACGATTTTTCATCCACACTATACCGTTCGAACGCTTAGGATCGGAGTCAACTAAACTTATCAAATGGCTTTGAAGTTAAGGTTAGTTTTTCTGTTTATTGACTCCGACCCTGATATATCCCGCATTAACTCGATCCTCCTCTCTCAAAAGGCTCCGTTGGCACTCATCTTGCAGTTAACTAAGCATTAGTTGTATCAGTAATTAGCAGGAGTTCATTATGGATAAGATGCTATACATCGCCATGAGCGGTGCGAAACAAAATATGCATGCCTTATCGGTGAATGCCAATAACCTTGCAAACGCCAAAACTACGGGCTTTAAAGCTGATTTGGCACAAGCAAGGGCCATGCAGGCGTTTGGTGAAGGCATGCCGAGTCGCGTGTTTGCCATGACAGAACGTGCTAGCCAAAACTTTGACAGTGGCACAATTCAAACCACAGGCCGTGATTTGGATGTTGCTATTAATGGTGATGGTTGGTTGGCAGTTCAAACACCCGATGGCACAGAAGCATTTACCCGTGATGGTCACTTAACACTTACTGAAAACGGCAATTTAAAAACGCCTGATGGCAATTTAGTCATGGGAGATACTGGCCCAGTCATTCTGCCTTTGCCGGTGAACAACATTCAAATTAGCCATGATGGCATTGTTATGGTGCAACCTGAAGGCGCGCCAGCCACCATTCAAGAAGAAGTTGCCAGATTAAAGCTGGTTAACCCAGATACGCGCATGATTGAAAAGGGCGCTGATGGTTTATATCGCCGAAAAGACGGTAACCCTGAAGACGCCGATGTAACGGTACGTTTGCAAAGTGGCGCGCTTGAATCAAGTAACGTTAACCCTATCGGGGAAATGACAGACATGATTGCATTACAACGCCAATTTGAAATGCAAATGAAATTAATGAAAACCGCTGAAGAAATTGACGCAAGCAGTGCGTCATTGTTGCGTGCTTTCTAGTTGAATAATTGATAGAGGTGATTTATGAACCCAGCATTGTGGATCAGTAAAACTGGCTTAGACGCACAAACGAAAGACATCGCGGTAATTTCAAATAATCTAGCGAATGCCAGTACGGTTGGATTTAAAAAGAGCCGCGCGGTATTTGAAGATTTGTTATATCAAACAATTAACCAACCGGGCGGACGTTCTGCGCAAGATACCGAAATGCCCTCAGGTTTGATGCTTGGCGCGGGTACAAAAGTTGTATCTACCCAGAAAATTCATACCCAAGGCGACATGCTAACCACTGACAATTCATTAGACATGATGATTCAAGGTGAAGGCTTCTTTCAAATTCAGTTACCAGATGGCTCGCTAGCCTACTCACGTAACGGTCAATTTACCCTTGATGACGAAGGAAACATGGTGACACCGGGCGCGGGTTATTTACTGCAACCGCAAATTACCATTCCGCAAGACGCACAATCGGTCATTATTTCACAAGACGGTGAAGTTTCGGTGCGACTACAGGGGCAGGCAGACAATGCCGTTGTTGGTCAACTCAATACCGTCAACTTTGTTAACCCAACAGGCTTAGAGCCAGTAGGTCAAAACTTATATGTTGAAACCGCTGTTAGTGGTGCACCACAAGAAGGTGTTCCGGGATTAGAAGGTTTTGGCATGATTGTGCAAGGTGCGCTAGAAACGTCAAACGTAAATACGACAGAAGAACTGGTGAACTTAATTGAAAGCCAACGTGTTTACGAAATGAACTCGAAAGTCATTTCATCAGTAGATCAAATGCTTAGTTACATTAACCAACAATTATAATGGTTAAGGAGCGCATTATGAAAAATTCATCAATTGCCTTAGTGTTTGCGTTGGTTATGTCAGGTTGTGCCAGCGTAGAACAGGCGAAAGTATTACCTGATGACCCAGATTTTGCGCCTATTCTGCCGGAAGCAGAGGAAGAGTCGATTGTTCCTACAGGTTCTTTATTCAAACCAACTTATGTGAACAATATTTACTCTGATTCAAAAGCAAGACGCGTTGGCGATATCATCTCTGTAATTTTAAGCGAAAGCACACAAGCACAGAAGAACTCCAAAACAGAATTGAAAAAAGAAAACAGTGCGACGTTAGATCCGATAACAGGTCTAGGCGGCACATCTGTAACTTTCAAAGATGATGCTATTCAGTTTGGTTTGAACCAATCGTCTGATTTTAAAGGCGATTCAAAAGCCAATCAAGGTAATAGCTTGAGCGGTAATATCTCCGTCCATGTATTGCGCGTTTTGCCTAATGGCAATCTGATGATCCGTGGCGAAAAGTGGATGACACTAAATAACGGTGATGAATACATACGCTTAACCGGTATTATTCGTTCAAAAGATATTACGTCTGACAACACTATACTTTCAAGCAAAGTTGCTAATGCGCGTATTCAATACTCAGGTACAGGTGCATTTGCTGAAGTCCAAGAGCAGGGCTGGTTGTCAAAGTTCTTCAGCAGTTCTTGGTGGCCACTATAACGGGGTTTGTAAGATGAAAATTTTCACAACAATTGTATTACTAACTTCTTTATTTATTGGCTCAACCGCACAGGGGCAGCGCGTTAAAGATTTAGCTGATGTAGCAGGGGTGCGATCAAACCAACTAGTAGGCTATGGTCTGGTAGTGGGTTTACCGGGAACTGGGGAACAAAGCCCGTTCACTGAACAGAGCTTTAAAACCATGTTGAGTAATTTTGGCATTACGATGCCAGCGAACTTAAAACCAAAAATTAAGAATGTTGCGGCAGTTGCGGTACATGCAGAATTGCCTGCGTTTGCTAAACCAGGGCAAACAATTGATATTACTGTGTCGTCAATGGGGAGCGCTCAAAGTTTAAGAGGCGGTACCTTGTTGCGAACCATACTAATGGGTATTGACGGTAATGCCTATGCTGTAGCCCAAGGAAGCTTGGTGGTTAGCGGCTTAGGTGCTGAAGGGTTAGATGGTTCTAAAGTGGTTGTGAATACGCCAACGGTAGGACGTATTGCCAATGGAGCAACCGTTGAACGTGAAGTTATGTCACCGTTTGCTACGGGTGATTACATCACGTTCAACTTGCGTCGTTCCGATTTCACCACGGCTAAACGCTTAGCAGATACGATTAATGACTTCATTGCAGGATCTGCCAAAGCACTTGATGCGACTTCTGTTAGGGTGAACGCGCCACGTGATGTGTCAGATCGTGTGAGCTTTTTAGCAATGCTAGAAAACTTAGAGTTTGAGCCTGATACGCCATCTGCCAAGATTATTGTTAATTCGCGTACGGGCACTATTGTTATTGGCGCTGACGTAAGACTGTTACCAGCAGCAGTAACCCATGGTGGTATTACGGTAACTATCAACGAAACACAGAATGTTTCTCAGCCGGATGCATTCTCAGAAGGCGAAACGACGACGACCAACCAATCTATTGTTGATGTCAGTCAAGACGACAATCGCATGTTTGTATTTGATCCCGGTGTGACACTAAACACGTTAGTACGCGCGATTAACCAAGTTGGCGCGGGACCGGGTGATGTTATGGCCATTTTGGAAGCGCTCGATCAAGCTGGGGCACTGCGTGGGGAGTTAATCGTTATTTAGTCAGTATTACTAGATTTCGAGACTAGAATTATGACATCGCCAATTGATAAAGCACAAAACTACTTAGATTTAAACGGCTTAAACAGCATTCGTCAGCAGTCGAATGCCACCGATAAAGAATCTAAGCAAGCGGCGTTAGAGAGCGCAGCTAAACAGTTTGAAGCGATCTTTATGCAAATGTTGCTTAAAAGTATGCGACAGGCGCAAGATGTATTGGCGAGTGATAGCCCGTTTAATTCTGAGTCGACCAAGTTTTACCGTGATATGCACGATCAACAACTAGGCTTAGAGTTGTCAAATAACGGTGCGCTAGGCTTGGCAGACTTGATCGTCAGGCAGCTTGGTGGTGATACAGACAATTTCACGCCAAGCAGCGTATTACGTACAGACAACAATGTGCCGTTAGCTGCTCAACGCCAAAATGTTAGCGATCGTCAGTCATTACTTGTTAAAGAAAAGGATCCTACAAACGATCGTCAAACAAATGACTCTTCTGTTTTAACGCAATTTATCCAAAAATCATCTCCTACATTTGAACAACCGAAAGACTTTGTTACTGCACTCACTGAGCCCGCTAAACGCGTTCAGAAACAACTGAATGTACCGTTTGAAGTAGTGATTGCACAGGCTGCACTAGAGACAGGTTGGGGACAAAAAATCATTAAAACGCCACAGGGTGAAAGTTCAAATAACCTCTTTAATATCAAGGCTGACAGCCGTTGGCAAGGTGGTAAAGCAGTCAAAGAAACGCTTGAGTATGAGCAAGGCACTATGGTGAAGAAACGTGAACCGTTCCGTGTGTATGATTCAATTGCTGATAGTGTGAATGACTACATCCAATTCCTTTCTTCTAGCGAACGATATCAAGGCGCGCTAAAAAATTCTTCTAATGTGGAACAATTTCTGCATGGACTACAAAAAGCAGGCTATGCGACTGACCCTAATTATGCCAAAAAGATATTGGGGACGTTAAAAAAAGTAACCAGCCTGTTAAGTGATTAGCCAGCAAATTTAGTTATCCAAATTGAAGCTAGCTGCAACTGAGTAGACTATTGTAGAGGAAACGCGCATGTCGATTAATTTGTATCAAACTGGGGTGACAGGCTTATTAGCTGCCCAGCAGCAATTAGCGACAACAGGTCATAATATTGCCAATGTGAATACCGAGGGCTATAACCGTCAACGTGTCCAACAAGATACCGCGGTTGGCTTAGTACATGGTGACAATTTTTTTGGTTCTGGTACCTTCGTTACAGATGTTTCGCGTGTTTATAATCAGTTTTCTTATAAAGAACAGTTATTTAGTCAAAGCAATTTAGGCAATGCCGATACGTTACATAAAGATTTAACCCAGCTAAATGAAATCATGTCATTTTCGGGTCAGTCTGTCGCAGGATCAATTAATAGCTTATATAGCACTCTTAACGGTATTGCTGACAACCCAAGCGATCAAGGACTACGCAGTATCGCGTTGACTCAGGCAGGTATTCTTGCCAACGACTTTAGGTCGTTAAACCAGAACTTTGATCAGCTAGAAAAATCAACCAACGGTGAAATCGAGCAAATGGCAGCTCAAATTTCACGCATAGCGCTGGAACTCGCCAAAATCAATGAGCAAGTTCAACAGAACACCTCTACTGCAAATAGAGGTCAACCCAATGATTTACTTGATCGTCGCGACAAACTCATCACTGAACTTGGTGAGTTTACCAATGTGAATACCGTTGAAGATCAAAACGGTGTAATGACGGTGATGATTGGAAGTGGCAGTACGCTGGTCGCGGGTACAACACCATTGTCAGTAGCGCTTGTTGCAGGTGACCCAGACCCGATGCAGACAGAATTGCAATTAGTTGGCCCAAATAGCGCGGTATCACTTAACAGCAAAACAGTTGGCGGGGCGCTGGCTGCTAAGTTTGAATTTCGTGACGAGCACCTTAAGCAAACGCGAAGTGAAATAAACCGCTTGGCGATGGCAATTTCAGAAACGCTTAATCAAGCTCAATCTGAAGGTTTAGACCTGAATCAGCAAACCGGCTTAAACATATTTACCGATATTAATAGCACCCAGCTCCAGCAGGGGCGCGTTTTAGTGCCTTCAGATAATGCTGGTACTGTTGCGGCAAGTGTCAACATTACTGATATCAGCTTAGTACCTACTGATGAATTTGAAATTGAGTGGGATGGTGCAAACTACCAGATGACCAACCTCAATACGGGCGCTACACAAACCTTGGTACTAACACCGCCAAGCACGTACGACACAGGTTTAGGTTTTGAATTCAACATAGATGCTGGCGCGCCAGTGGCTGGTGACAAGTTTGTTATACGACCTAGTGAAAACAGCGCTGCATTAATGCAAGTGACCCTGCAAAATGGCTCTGGAATCGCTGCCAGTACGGCGATAGAAGTCAAAGTATCAGAAGACAACGTAAGTGACGGCTCACTTAACATTGTGAATACCTATGATCCTGTGGCGGCGCAAACCTACGTAAATGTAACTAACTCAGGCTTAACCATTGATGTTTATGAAAATGCGCCCGGTACTTATGACTACCGCATTTATGATTCGGCTAACCCACCACCAGCTCCTACAATTGCCACCGGTACATTTGCCGCAGGTAGTTCAGCGTTAGTTGATTTGCCACCATTGCCAGCAACAGCCGCTTTTCAAATTGAAATCGGCGGTAACCCTGTAGGGCAAGGAACGTTTGCCAGAGAAGAATTTAACATTGTCGATGCCTTTGGTATTGGTAACGGTGACAACGCCAAATTCATGGCGTTAACACAAGAGCAGGGCGTAATTAATAGCGGCAAAGAAACTTTTGGCCAGAGTCTGGCAATTTCTACCTCAGATGTTGGTTCAAAAGCGAAGTCAGCTGAATTGGTGTCGAGCACTGCTGAAGCGTTATTCACACAAGCGTTTAACCGCATGCAAGAAACGTCTGGTGTTAACCTCGATGAAGAAGCGGCAAATATGTTGAGGTTTCAGCAGGCTTATCAAGCTTCATCCCAAATCATTTCAGTTGCTAACACTATATTCGACACGCTACTTGCGGCTGTTTAGTGGAGATAAGCTATGAGAGTTTCAACCGTACAATTTTATTTTCAAAACAGTCAGCAACTGACGAATAAGCAGTCAGATGTTAACGAACAAATTCAGTATATTTCCAGTGGCAAGCGTGTCCTAACGGCAAAAGATGACGCCGTGTCTTACGGTACGTTAAGCGGCTTCAAAGATGAACTCAATAATATTGACAAATATCAGCGCAATATTACCTTGGCAGAAAACCGAAATAGTCTGCTGGAAACCTCATTTTCAAATGCAACCAACATTCTACAAGAATTGAAACAACGTTTAATTCAGGCGAATAACGGTACATTGTCAGACCTAGATTTAAAGTCGCTGGCAGATCTTACCGAAGATAATCTGGATCAAATGCTAGACATTGGCAACATAAAAGATGAGACCGGAGGTTATATATTTTCCGGTTATCAAATTGATGTAGCGCCTTTTTCCCTTCAGCCAGACAACACTGTAATTTACTCCGGCGATAACGGTGCGCGAGAATTGCAAATTGGCAAAAATGTTAATGTTGCCACGAGCATTCCCGGTGATGACGCCTTCTTAAAAATTGCTAATGAAGTGGGTGACTTTGAGCCTGTTTATAACACCAATACATCAGGCATTACTGTAAGGTACGCCAGAATTGTTGATCCTAGTTTGAATAACACAACGCCTGGCGCGGGTTTTCCACCAGATTATAACTTTACCTTTAACCCCACGGCGGCTGATTTAACGGTTCGAGATGGTGACGGTGATGTTATTTTTACCACTGGTGCATACGTGCCTGGGCAGCCGATTACCTTGCCAAACGGGGTGGAAGTTCAAATAGACGGCAACCCTTTGCCGGGTGACGACATAGATTTGACGCCTAAGAAAAACGTTAGTGTATTTGAAACGATTAAAAGTGCGATTGACTGGATGAGAGTTGGTGCATCGCCTGCAGATCCTGTACAGCACTCCGTTGATTATGACCATATTCTCGGACAGGTTAACACTGCGCTTAATCATATGGTTTCTAACCAAACTACCGCAGGCGCGCGGCTAAAACTGGCGGAAACGCAAGACAGTAACCATAGGGATTCCCAGCTTTATTTGGAAACCGGACGTTCCAATATCGAAGATTTAGATTTTGCAAAGGCAATAGCGACCTTTGAACAATCTAAAGTGGCTTTACAGGCCGCCCAGCAGACTTTTGTTCAGGTAAAAAATCTAAGTTTGTTTAATTATATCTAAGTTGGCGCGATGCTTGCTTGGATATTAAGTGTCAATAAAATTTGAACAGCGTGGTTCAATTAAATGTTGTTATCAGCAAGAACCACTACCTAAATAAAATAGGAGATGATAGCAATGGCTTTAATAGTAAATTCAAATATCAGTTCTTTGAATGCGCAACGCCAGTTAACACGTTCTACTGATGACCTAAGCGTTTCGTATCAACGTTTATCTTCAGGTAAACGAATTAACAGTGCAAAAGATGACGCGGCAGGTTTGCAAATTTCTGCGCGTTTGACATCGCAGGTGAACGGATTGAACCAGGCAGCACGTAATGCAAACGATGCAATATCTCTTGCGCAGACAGCGGAAGGGGCATTAGATGAGTATACCAATATACTACAGCGTATGCGTACCTTGGCAGTACAGTCGTCAAATGGTTCCAACACAACAACTGACCGTGCGGCTCTTAACGCGGAAGTATTGGAGTTGACAGATGAGCTTAACCGTATTGCGTCTGACACAACCTTTGGTGGTGTGCAGTTGCTAGATGGTACATTTGGTGATGAGTTCCAAGTAGGCGCTGATGCAGGTCAAACGATTTCTGTACAAGTAAGTGTTAACTTCTCAGCAACGAACATCGACGCAAATATGACAATTAGTACATTTGCGAGTGCACAATCTGCAATCAAACATCTTGATTCTGTAATCAAGATTGTGAATAGCAAGCGTGCCGATCTGGGTGCTAAGCAAAACCGCTTTAGTTCTGTTATTCGCAGTAACACGAATACTGCAGAAAACGTTTCAGCGTCACGCTCTCGTATTCAAGATGCAGACTTTGCATTAGAATCGGCAACGTTAGCAAGAAACACCGTACTGCAACAGGCGTCGAGCTCGATGTTAGCTCAGGCGAATCAGCAGCCACAAATAGCGTTATCGTTACTACAATAACCGCTATTGATATTGAGAAATAAGCTAGCAAAAAGCTGGCTTATTTCTTCTATTTCATTTCTAATATACTTTAACATTCGCAGTTTACTCATCAAGAGAAAGGTCTGTTTTTCGTTATGGCAGTACAACGTCTAAAAGTAATGGAACCCCGTTTTTTTCAGAACTTCCAATGTGCTGGAGATCAGTGTCCGGATACTTGCTGTCGTTCGTGGACCGTTTCTGTCAATAAAAAAGCCTATAAGAGATTGAAAAAGCATCAGGATGTTATTGTACGCCAATTGGTTAACGATACCATGAAGCTTGCCAGAAAATCTGAGCAGGAATGGGCATATATCAAAATGGATGAGCAAGGGCGTTGCGGAGCAATGGATGAAAACGGACTATGTGAGCTTCACAAGCGCTGTGGCCATAGCCATTTGCCAGATACTTGCCAAGAATATCCAAGAAGAGCTAACGGATTTGGTCAACAAGTAGAAATGAGCTTATTCTTGTCTTGTCCTAGTGCGGTAGAAAACATTCTTTTTGATCCTTCCGCCATGATGTTTGAAGAAAAAACAAAGAATGTCGGCGAGGTTATGAATGGCAAACTCGCTGATATGTCTGACTACATTCCTGAGTGGTTACCGATTGTTAGAGATTTTTGTTTTAGCTTAATGTTAGATCCTGAGGCTAGCTTCGATTTCAAAATGTTCTGTTTAGGATATTTTTTGAATAAAGCTCAGGATAAATTAGAAGATGTTGACGTATTAAATCAATTTATTGACAGCTTTGCAGCTCAGTATAATCAAGGTGAGTTAGATACAATCTACCAATCATTGCCGTCAGTAGGTAAGTTAAAGTGGCATGCTTTTGCCACTCAAGATACCGTTCTTATGAAGAATGTTGACTTTATCAAAGGCAAAGATGATAAACCTGTAATGTCTAGCATAGGAATTAACTTTCAAGAAGTAAGGCAAGAACTTTTACCTTTATTGAAAGAAATGACTGAAGAACATGTTAAAGCTGGCAAAACATCAGAAGAGGCACAGGTAGAAGCGTTTCTACAAATATTAAGCCAAGCGGATGAGCAGTATTTGTCTAAGTACTATGCGGAAAACGAGCAATTTCTTATCAATTATGGTTTGTATTTTTTGTATCATGAACAATTTATGATGCATAAAGGTTTGTCTTTATTTGATTTTTTCAAGGTCATGGCTGTTCATACTTTGACATTTAGAGTGTACATGAGCGCTATTGCAATAAAACACAAAAAGCTAGATAAGGCTCGTGTAGTAAAAATATACAATGCAATATCTCGAATTTCACAACATAAAGAACAATATATTGACAGCATGCTAGGCGAGCTAAAAAACAATAAGTGTGATTCTGTTGCTCAGATCTTGGGGTTGTTTAAATAAGTAGAGTTGATGTTACGATTGACTTTCATTTTGACTCAATCGCTAACTAATACCCTCCATTCGATAATCCTATCTATATTTTATTTTCAGCTCGAAAACTCCCCTTCGATTACAACGTTAGTTAACCAAAGACCTCAAAATCTACTGTGTGACGTTAATTGTTAAATAAATAAAGCGATTAAATTCAATTGATTAGTGCTTTTTAAATTTTTTTTATAAAAAAGTTTAAAGTTATTTTTTTTGCGACCGATAAAGTTTGCAAGAGGCAAAAATGGTAAGCCTCGGTTAATTTACATTATTGATTAGGTAATTTACCTGGAGGTTTTATCATGGCATTAATCGTAAACAGTAATATTGCGTCGCTAAACTCACAACGTCAACTAGCTCGCTCTACTGAAGAGTTAGGTACTTCATACCAACGTTTATCTTCAGGTAAGCGTATCAACAGCGCAAAGGATGACGCAGCTGGTTTACAAATTTCAAGTCGTTTAACTTCGCAAATTAACGGCCTTAACCAAGGTGCACGTAACGCGAATGACGCTATCTCTCTTGCGCAAACGGCTGAAGGTGCGTTGGATGAGTATACAAACATCTTACAACGTATGCGTACACTAGCGGTACAATCATCAAACGGTTCAAATACTACGACTGACCGTGCGGCACTTAACGCTGAGGTGTTAGAATTAACAAGTGAACTTAACCGAATTGCGGGTGATACAACCTTTGGTGGTGTTCAATTACTTGACGGTACTTTTGGCGAAGAGTTCCAAGTTGGTGCTGACGCAGGACAAACCATCTCTGTGCAAGTGAGTGTTAACTTCTCTGCAACGAACATCGATGCAAATATGACAATCAGTACATTTGCAAGTGCGCAATCTGCAATCAAGCACCTTGATTCTGTAATCAAGATTGTAAACAATAAGCGAGCTGACTTGGGTGCTAAGCAAAACCGCTTTAGCTCAGTAATTCGTAGTGCAGACAACACAGCAGAAAATATTTCAGCATCACGCTCACGTATTCAAGATACTGACTTTGCGTTAGAATCTGCAATGCTGGCAAGGAATACGGTAATTCAGCAGGCATCAAGTTCAATGCTTGCACAGGCTAACCAGCAGCCGCAAATCGCCTTGTCTTTGCTATAATTTAGCAAAGCGAGGATTGAATAAAGCCCTCGTAAGAGGGCTTTGGTATAAAGTCCACTTTTGTTTAAGGAGGAAGTTATGTCATCAGATGTTGCTATTAATAGTAGTTCAGCGCGCCAGTTGAACGAGCTAGTTGAACGCAATGGTGTAGCCTCTTTTAATGACAGTGCTCGTAAATCTGTAGATGCAGAAAACACTACATTAGCAGAACAAAGTGCTGAAAACGAAACAAGCAAATTAACCGATATCTTTTCTGAAGAAGCCGCTAAAAATAAGAAAATTGACGAACAAGAGATAGATAGAGCGATTGAGATTGTAAGTAATTTTATGAATCAACCGCCGCGTAATGTTAATTTTACTAAACATGACGATTCTGGTAAAACAGTAATCAAAGTCTTTGACAAAACCAATAATGAGCTTATCAAGCAATTTCCGTCAGATGAAATTTTGATGATTGCAGGTAAAATTAGCTCGTTACATCAAGAAGTTGGTAAGCAAACTGGCATACTTCTTGATAAGAGTATATAAAGAGTTATAGCATTTGGGCTAAATAGATATTCAGCTAATTAGCCTATACGCTATGCAATATACGTTTAAGCATAGGCAATTTTTTAGCTGAGGTATTTATGAATATCACATCCCTAGGTATAGGTTCCGGTTTAGATTTAGAAGGGATAGTTGAAGCCTACGTAAATGCCAAAGCAATCCCGCAAGAAATCAGACTTCAAGAACGCAAAGACGAGCTTTCTGTAGAACTATCTGGCGTATCTAGCTTTAAATCTTCATTATCTACATTTGATTCCATTCTCGAAAAATTAGCCGCAGATGATGCTTTCAATAAGCAAACCATCACCACCAGTACCGAAGACTTTGAAGTTACGACTAACGGATTTGCCAGCTCTGGCACCTTTAGTGTAGAAATCGAAACACTTGCGGCAGCTACTCAACGTCAATCACAATCTTTTACCAGCTCAACTGACACAGTTGGTAGTGGAACTTTGACATTTGACGCTGGTACTGAAAGCTTTAATGTCACAATTGCCGCAACAGATACCTTGTCTGATATCCGCGACAAAATAAATGAAGAAGCAACTAATTTCGGTGTTACTGCTAACATATTGAATGTGGAAAGCGGCTCGTATCTGGTATTTAACTCAGAACTGACGGGTGCTGCAAATGCTATGACGATTTCAACGTCAGATGCCTCACTCGATAGCATTTCAACGAACACGACCGTTAATCAGGCAGCGGTTGATGGTGTTGCTCATATTGATGGCAACCGTGTAACCAGCACCACAAATACCTTTAAAGACGTTATAGAAGACGTAACCATTGAAGCGAAAAAAGTTAATTTTGGCACGCCCGGAACGTTAACGATTGCGCAAGATACCGAAAATGGTACTGAGTTAGTTAAAGAGTTTGTTGACGGCTTCAACGCATTAATGAGTGATATTGCCACGCTTGGCGCCGCTAAAACAGGTAAACTGGCCTTTGACCCTAATTTACGTCAGGTTAAACAAACTCTTACTGAAATGTTGACTGACAAAGTTGCGAGCTTAACAGGATCTATTCAATCACTTGGCGATATTGGCATCGAGATAGACAGATACGGTCAAGCAAATATCTCAGCGGTTAGCACAACCTCGCAACCTAGCGGTGAAGATAAGCTTGCTGACGCGCTCGAGAATAATTTAGAAGAAGTTGGCAAACTTTTTGCAAATACAGATGGTATCGCCAATTTAATGTCAGATATGGTTGAGTCCTATATCGACTCTGACGGAACATTGACGAGCCGCGTTACTGCATTGAATGAGCAGTTAGAAGAAGTGGAGCAAGGTTACGTAGATTTGGAAGCTGAACTAAGAGACTTCGAAGATACACTACGTAAACGGTTTACTTTTTTAGATGCGACCGTTGCTAAGTATAATTCAACGAGTAGTTGGATAACGACAACATTGGCGAACATAACAGGTAGTCAAAAAGACTAGTGTCATAATGGCTACAGTATATAGACAAGAGGTTGTTAGCGATGAGAAATAATTTAAAAGCCTATAATAAGGTGAATGTAGAAAGTGGGATTTTAGCGTCAGATCCACATGTAATCATTCTAATGATGCTAGATGGCGCTCTCGGTTCAATTGCGCAAGCAAAAGGTGCGATAGAGCGTAAAGATTTAGAAAGTAAATCAACGTTGATCACAAAAGCGATCAATATCCTGTCAGCGTTACGTGAGTCACTTGATAAAGAGTCTCAGCCAGAGATTTCTCAGAGCTTTGATGACTTATACTCATACTGCATTGCACGACTAGGTGAGTTGACTATTTCATTAGAAATCGCAGGTTTCGATGAATTGATTCAACTACTCAAGCCATTGAGAGATGCTTGGGAACAAATGCCTGAGTCAGCCAAACAAGAAGGTATTAAGCGTTTAAACGAGAAAAACGCTTCTCAAGCCATTGGGGCTTAGCTTGAAAAATTTTTATTCAAGCTGTGAGAAGGTAAAAAAGTTAACGTTTGAAATCTCTCACTTAATTGATGATTTTGATATGGCGCAAGTAGACAGCCTTTTAGCTGAACGGCAACGCTTAATGGAAGTGCTTGCCGCATATGTCGAATCTCATCAGTCTGATGAATACCGTACTTCATTTGTTGAGTTATTGTCGCTTGTTGCAGAACAAGATGCCATTGATAAGCAAAAGTGTGAACAACTAAGAGATAAGTACAAAGATAAGTTAGCCAGTCAATTTAAAACCAATAAAGCAATTAAACAATACAAAAGCTTTAAGTAAAAATATTGGCTAATCAAGGTAGATGTTATGTCAACAGACAATGTTGAAAATGAGTTCAAAGGGAATGTTGATGCTCTAACTGAAAAAGCGGCAAAGCTTGATCAATTCGTTGCTCGACGAAAAGCAAAGGAGCAACAATTACAGCAAGTTGCGAACGATGTATCTTTGCTAGTAACCACTGAAGAAGCGCTAAGGGCACAATTTGATGTGAATCTTCAGGCGTTAAAAGAGTACTTTCCTGATGTGCACGAGTTTTTCAGCAGTTATCGGCCAACACGCTATGTTGTCGATATTCATGAAGGCTTTGCCAATATTCTAGATTTGGAAACAAATAGCCATCTCTATCCTTATCCTCCATATTTAATGGCATTAGAGCAGATTCAACGCTATCAAAAAAAACCTGCTTCAACGCGTGCTATGTTTAACCCAGATGAAAAGAATGAAGCGGGCTTTCTGCATTCTGACTACATGAATCGATTGATTAATGTCTGGAGAGAACAAACGGAAGCAAAAAGTAACTTACAAGCTAAGCTACCAAAGAAAGTGAGTAACATGCTGCTATTTGGCGTAGGAGCGGGTTACCACATCGAATTACTCCTTGGACAGCATGATTTTGACAATATTTTCATAATTGAATCAGAATTAGATATTTTCTATGCATCATTGTTTACAGCTAATTGGCGCTACATATTGGATTCAGTGTCTGAAGACGGCCGAGTCCATCTGTCTTTAGGTCAACAAGATGAAAGCTTTTTCGAAGATATTTTTGAGCGCACGGTTATTAATGGTCGCTATGAGGTAATGAAGTCTTTTGGCTTGGTTCATTATCGTATTCCAACAATTGACGCATTGGCGCAAGAATACAAAGACAGATATTACGAGTTGATTCAAGGTTGGGGATTTTTTGACGATGCCGTAATGTCAATTGGTCATATGATGAGTAGTTTGGAAGCGGGTGTCCCGATTCTGAAAAAGCGATCGATTGCAGCTAACAATTTAAAAGACGTGCCTGTATTTATCATTGGTAATGGCCCTTCATTAGATGGTTTAATAGATACCATTAGAGCACACAAAGATGAAGCAATCCTTATTACGTGTGGCAGTGCATTAAGTGCATTATATAAATACGGCATCGTACCTGATTTTCACTGTGAGCAAGAGCGCACTTTTCCGGTAGCGGAAAAAATGGAGTATTACTGCCCACAAGAGGTGTTGAGAAAAATCATCTTTGGTGGACCAAGCACGTTGCACCCTGCTGTTTACGAAATGTTTGATTTAGCTTTTATGGCGCCAAAAGGTGCTGAAGCTTCGATTCATCTATTAGAAACCAGTGACACCGCCAAGAAGTATTTAGAACGTCACCCGCATATCAACCCTACGGTAGCCAATACCGCATTATCGCTTACCATTGGATTGGGATTTAATAAGTTCTTTTTCTTCGGTGTAGATTTAGGTCATAAAGTTGACGGCCATCACCATAGCAGCAAAAGCATGTACTATGATGAATCGGGCGAAGATCTTGATTTGTATAAAAATGACCTCGCGCTCAACCGTACAATTAAAGGTAACTTTTCAGACAATGTTGTCAGTGAGCGTTTTTTCTACACCTCAGCACAAATGATTGAAGCGTTGATTGAAAAAACAGAGGGTATTGAATGCTTTAATCTTTCCGACGGTGTTTACATAAAAGGGGCTGAGCCGCTTTATCAGGAAAAACTAGCGGAAGTGGCCGGTTTTAAGCAAATTGCAGATAAGACCGAACAAATAGAGGCGATAGTAAAAGCCAATATTTTGTCAAATAATCAAGCATTACATTCTGAATTAGCAACTCGATTAGAGTTCGAAGGCTTTGAATACGTTTGTCAGTTAATAAGTGATGAGTTAGCCAAAGAGCAGACAAGCTTTAACGCCTGCCTTAAGGTATTGAAAGATATTTTTCACATCTTAACGACTGAACAGAAATGTCCTCGTTACTACCATTATTTGTTGCTTGAAGGCTCGATAATGCATATTCAAGCAGTGATGGTTAACATTCTTTATGAGGGACTGACCGAAGAAGAATCAGTGACACGTTTTAATGAAGCCAAAAAATACTATATTGAGTTCATCGAGTATTTGCCTAAGTACTATCAAGAAAATGCGCTTATACCGCATTACTGTGAAACTGACTGGTTTGAACCATTGAAAAAGCAATAAAGGTAATTAATATGACCAAACGAGTGTTAGTTGTTGGCGGTGGTATCGTAGGTTTAACCGCCGCGTATTTCGAAGCTAAGTGCGGTCATGAAGTTACACTAGTTGAAGCGTCTGATCAGCTTGGTGGACTGCTCAAAAGCAGTGAGACGGCTCATGGTTCATTTGATTATGGCGTGCATATTGCCAGTGCAACAGGCGTTGATGCGCTTGATGACTTTTTGTTTAGTGATATGGATGACTTGCTGCGTGGCTTTGAAGTGCAAATGTCGGGGAGTTTTTTCAATGGAGAACTTACCCATTTTTCGCCTTTTTTAAATTTAAATTCACTCGATGAATCTGTAAGCAAAGCAGCGGGATATGATCTAATACAGCATCGCGAAGAGTCACAGGCAGAAAATCTACACAATGCTTTGCTTGGTCACTATGGTCAAACAGCATGCGAACACGCATATTTCCCTTTTGTCGAACATACCTTTGGTACACAAGCGAGTGAACTACCTACTTACTACCTTAACTTTTTTGACATGTATCGAACGGTGGCGTTTGATGCTGAAACAACACGTGGCTTAAAGGAAGTTGACTACATCAATCAAAGATTAGGTTTTCAAGAGCATACCGCGGGCGCACTAAAGTATTATCCTATTGCCGGTGGCATTGGGGATTGGACAAACGCAATAGCGGAAAAAGCCACTAAAGCTGGCGTTAAAGTGTTATTAAACACTGGCGTAAATGGAATAGCTTGTGAGGGCGCACAATATCATGTGAATCTGAATGACGATGCAGAAACTTATGATCGTGTGGTGTGGACAGTAACGTCTGCCTTGCTCACAAGGTTCTTGCCATTAAATACAAAGTTACAAAGACCGAAATTTCGAAAAACCGCGTTGTTTGATTTTGTCTTTAAACAACCGCTTTTAACTGATTGCAATTACATCAACAATTTTGCGGCTGAGCACATCTCCACGCGCTTGACCTGCTATCAGAACCTACGCCCAGAAAGTGATTTTTACGCCACTACGGTAGAAGTATTAGTGGACGCCATTGAAGATGAACAGCAATTGCTTGCACAAGTACAGCAAGAATTAGTAGCAATGGGCGTAGTAGATAAGGCCAACGAATGCTTGTTCAGCCAATATCGTCCAGTGAATGAAGGTTTCCCTGTGATTACTTGCGAGAATGACAGACTATTGAAAACGCTAAATCAAGAAATCGCCGAGCGGTATCCTAATATTTGTTTACTAGGACGCAGCTCGTCAAAAGGCTTTTTCATGTCAGAATTATTAATTTCGGCATACGAAAGCTGTCAATAGTTGCAACTTTAAGCGGCTACTAAAATATCAGTCGGGCGTGGGCTTCTATTTCAATTTGGTTGCTAAACCCTTCTTTAAAAAAGCCGATCGCGCTTTCTTTATCATTGGTTTTGCTGTTTTCAAATAAATGATGCCTGTTACCTAGGAAGTATTGGGCAACACCCATTGACTTCATATGCTCAATAGCGCGCCATTGCACAGCATGCCCTATTGGCTGTTCAAACAAACTTCTATCATAAACACCTACGCTGTATGAAGCTTGTTTCGGGCTAAGGTTGAATAGGGCTGCACCCACAATTTTTTCCGCTTGATCGCGGAGCGTTATGTAAAATGCCTCATTGCTATTTACCATTTTTTGTTGAAATTGCCAGGTGGTAATTGAGCGTGTTTCCTTTCCGGCAGTACGAATATGAAATTGCCTGAACTCTTCCAAAAGTTTATCTGACATTTCATGATGAATGTCACAATGCCAAAGCTTTAAGCCTTTATTAATTAACGAGCGATAGCTTTTTCTAAAATCACTCTTAATATCGTCGAGCGGTTTTGACAAATCGGCCAAAAGATACTGCACATAGTCTACCGATTGAATACTAGGTGTGAGCGTGCGTTGCCACAATATGTCGTTTGAAGGTGAATAACAAACAACAAACTGGTTTGCGTTAAGTTGTGCGTACGCTTTCAGCAGTGATAAACATTGCTGATATATTTTTTTTATCTGCTTTTTACTGACCGAGGGGGAAAAAATCGGTGGCATGATTGGCTTGCAGTTGCTTTGCAATACCTGTGTTTCCCCAACATTGTTTAAATTGAGGGGCCACACCGCAATTGGCTGTTGTTTATCATAGATGACAAGCGAGCAGTTGTTGGCGTTTTCTAAATAGGCCAAGTGGTACTCAATTGTGTTTATTAGGTATTCACTACTAGCCCGTAAGTTTTCGTCAACTACTTGGTGCCAGCCATTTACATCATCTTTTAGATATGCCCAATTTTCAAATGACTGGGTGACTAACTCGCTAAACTGAGACACGGAAACTTGCTGCATTATTTTGACCAGTTTGCCTGACAGTGGCTGGGTAATAACCACACTTTTTCACACTGTAATGACTGATAATCAAAATAAGTGCGTTGCTTTTCAATCACTTCAAATGGTGCAGGTGAATATAGTTCCTGTTCGCTACATTGTGATGTTTTCACTACGATATTGGCAGGCAATCGATCTTCGGTAGCAAATACAACGTCCAAAAATGCATAAATGTCCTTGATAATCGCGAGGTTTGCTCTGACATTGGCTATCGCCTGTTCAAATTCACTCTTAATATCACTGGGCAATACTGGCACTAATGTTGGCACCGCCTGTAACACCGATTCTGTTAGTGGCGGTTCATCAAGGTATGTGAGCGCCTTGTCTTGTGTCAGCCTTGTGTGCATTTGCTCTCTTTGCTCACGTAATGCTTCAAAGTCGCTGTCATTCTGGCATATAACGATCGAACCAATCGCAGCCTGACAAACTTTTGGCAAAGAAACTATGCAAAATGGTGCGTTATTTGGGAAGAGTTCTTCTTTTCGATTGGACGTGATCAGTGAGTCCACAGCGTCTTCAACTAACGGCGCATTGAACAACCGAGTATTAGCAATTGTTTTGTGCCCCCATTGATGATAAATCACCTGAGCATCTGTATGCTCGGGCGTGATTGTCGTTGGAGTACTCAAATGTGCGATGGCAGACAATACGCAATGCGAAGAAAACGGTTGGACAAAAGTTAACTTTGGCCTTGATAATCCAGCCACCGCAGATATCGCGGTTAACGCGATCCTGGCTCTCGCAAAATATACGACCTTAAACGGGGCATATAGCTGTGAAAAGTACAGCTCAATTTCTTCAAGTGTACGTAGATCGTTGACGACGGTTTTGCTGTTAATTGGGTTCTGTGGCCACATCCAAACTTTTGTCATTACCACTTCCTAACTAGCAAATCTTCACGGGTATTAGAAAACGGTAGTTGTTTGTTTTGCGGTAACAAATAAGTCTCGTATCCCATTTGGCGATATCGAGCCATTAGCATCATAACGAGCGAATCATCTAGGCTACCTGCTTCAAATTGGTTCCAATTCACTTCTGGGTCTTGATCGTCACCACTCCATGCTTTGTGAAATGCCTTGCCTTCATCTGACGATAAAAAGCGTTTCTTTTTCGTGGCATTCGGTAAGTCAGCAAGTAGCAGCGAACCACCATTGTTTAATAGCTTCACAAGAGAGTCAACAAACATGATGAAATCACTTTCTAAATAGACACAATGGAATACGCTGTAGACGATAATCGCATCTGCTTTTCCTTGATATTTTTCAACAAAGTCTTTATCAGGAAACTGCGTTGCCACTTTCGTTATGTTGTTACTGTCAGGGAGTAACGCCAACATCTCATCACTATCAACAAGTACAAGATTGTTTTTTACTTGATGGCTGTGGTTAATAAGCTTTTTAACAGGATCAGAGCAACCGCAACCAATATCAATGATTAACGCGCCTTCTTGGTTTAACGCAGGTAATTTCTCTTTGATATCTTCAAAAATATTTAACTCGTTCTCTGCTTGCTTGAGGTAGCGACCCACTTTTTCAGTCGTGGTGAGATTTTCATCGGTTGCTTTTTCTTTGTAATAATCAAAATATTTCACTATACATTCCTATCTGCCAGAAGTTGTGGTGAATTTATTGTTGTTAGTTTAAGCATAAATCTAAGCATAAACTGCACCAGAAAATTGTGTTAATTCGCTATTTTGTCAATTTGTCCCAGCTGACTGGTTCTCCGCGTTGAATCGCACAGGTAGTTTTCATCCCAATTACTTCATCAAAATATTTAGGGGGCAGACCAAAACCCGGTCTGATTCGTTTGATATGTTGTGCGTTGATTTCAGTGCCTGCTGGAATATCTTCCACAAAATAAATAGAACGACGAAAACGTGCGTTTGCTTGTTCTGCGGGTTTACGGTCGTAGCCTGCAACACCCAATGTTTTCCATGCATTGCGTGTTTGCTCACAAAGCTGCTTCAATTCGTCGGGCTCAAGCGAAAATTCGCTGTCGGGCCCTTTTTCTGTCCTTGAAAGAGTAACGTGTTTTTCAATTACACAGGCACCTAGCGCGGTTGCTACGATTGGCACCGTTGGGCCTATGGTGTGATCAGAAAGTCCCGAAATACAGTGAAACTTTTCGGCCAAATCGGGGATGGTACTTAAATTACTTTCTTCTGCAGGGGCAGGGTATGCGCTAATACAGTGAAGCAATACTAAGTCTTTACAGCCAGCAGCATTGGCACACTCAACTGCTTGAGTGATTTCATCTAAATTTGCCATGCCAGTAGACATAATCATCGGTTTACCTTTTTCCGCAACATAACGAATAAGTGGTAAATCAGTGAGTTCGAAAGAGGCTATTTTGTATGCTGGCGCATTTAAACTTTCAAGCAAATCAACAGACGATTCGTCGAATGGGGTACTAAATAGGGTAATACCAATTTGCGCAGCATAGTCGAAAAGTTGTTGATGCCATTCAAACGGCGTATGTGCTTCTTTGTAGAGTTGGTACAAGTTATAACCATTCCATAAACCGCCAGAAATTTTAAAATCATCACGTTCACAATCTATGGTCATGGTATCTGGCGTATAGGACTGAATCTTTACGGCGTCAGCCCCCATCTCTTTAGCCATTTTAATGCTTTCAAGTGCTTTATCTATTGAGCCATTATGATTGGCTGACAGCTCAGCAATAATATAGGGTGGCTGGTCACGGCCTATTTTTCTTCCTGCGATAGAAATCTGTTGCTTTAACATAGGTACCTCAGCCGTTTTTCTTTCGGATAAATTCATTGATTGAAACTTGTTTAAAATCTGCTTTTAAAAAAAGCTTTTGCGACGCTTTATTTTGCGGGCTAACAAAAGCATATATTTGCCTGTCGCTAAACTGCTCGGGTATTTGGTTGAGTGCTTTCAATGCTACACCTTTACCTTGCATACCTGGATCAACCAGTATGGAAACTTCGTAATTGTCAGCGTCTATTTCATCGAGTCTGAGGACACCGCATGCTTTGTCACCATAGCTGATAATATAGATGAAACGTGTGGTTAGCGTCAGGCTATGTTTAAACCATTGTTCATGCTCTTCTAATGATACGGGGTTAGGGTTCCTTGAAAACTTTCGAACGTCAGGGTTTGCTTGCCACGCGAATATGGTGAGTAAATCGGCTTCCGTCGCTTTTCTCAATGAGACATTAGAAGGGAATAGTGCATCGATAACGCGCTTTGTACCTAGCCCATCACAAATTGACTGGCAGTGCTTGACCATTTCCTGATATGTCTCGGGAGCATCGAGCTGCTTAAAGGCCAACGCGAGCTTTTCTTTGGTAAGTGAATTGACTTCACCTAGGTTTATTATTGCGCCTGCTTTTTCAAGTTGCGTGGCAATAGTTATTTGATTGTCTGCTAGAACGACTGCCAGTGTCGGTAATGCCATTACACATCTTTCCCAAGTGCTGCCACCGCTCGCGCCAATAGCTATATCTGCTTTCAGCAATTGCTCCGCCATATGCTGACAATCTAGTATTAGTTCCGCATTTGGCAAGCTTTCTGTTCGTTCTCTTAGTTGTTGTATATGTGGGGCGTCAGCGCTAGCAATTACGGTAAACGTCAGTTTTTCAAACTGCTCTTGAGGGAGGGCATTTTCAATTAAATCAATTATTCTACCCGTGGCGTTGTGCTCATCTAAACCGCCCAAGTTGATGAGTAGATGTTCAACTTTTTGAAAATGTTGCCGCTTGCTCAACGCACTTTGTTGCAACGCCAAGAATTCTTCCCTAATTAATGTATAAGCGCTGCCAAGCAATAGATGACAGTCACTGTTGACAAGCGGCATATACGCTTCTGGCGAACAGCCAAACGTTTGGTCGAGTAACAAGTTGGCGTGGTGAGAGCGGTCAGCGAGATCATCAATAACCATAAGTTTGTCACAATGCGCCGATAGTGAGCGTTCCCATAAATGATCTAATGCGTAATGATCAACAATGATAAGATCTGCTGTCGGTAGTGATGATATTGCTTCTATGCTTTGCGTTATATCGAGCGATTGCGTCCAGTCAGCATCGTCTACGTTTTTAGATAAAAGCTTCAAGGTAACACCCGCTTGTGTCACTCTTTGGCTAATTGCATTGGGTAACGGCCCAGACAATAAGGTGATGCTTATGTCTGTGAAAGTCGTTTTAAGAACATCTGCCAAGGTTAAACAGCGCATGATATGGCCAGAGGCTATGCGTACAGTAGCGTCAGCTCTTATAACTGCGTGTCTCATTAACGCACCTTAAATACCGGCTGCATCACATCTCCTTGTAATTGTTGTTCAAGGGATCGGTTGTTAGTTACCTCAACGAGTGTAGGAATAACTTTGCTATATACCGCAAGCAGTTGGCGAATATCAGACTCTTTATGGGCATATGAAAGGTTGTGGCTAGCGTTAATTAATATCCCGTTAGCAAGCATTTCCTGCAGATATAGAGACTTTATCGTCATTACATCATAGTGTTCAGTCGCGGCAATATGCAAAAAACTCCAACTTGGATGCCCTGAGACAGAAAGAAAGTGACTGGCATTGTTGTCTTCAATAAGTTGCTGTAGCTCTGTTATTAACAGTGTGCCCATTTGGTGAATATGCGCAAGCACATCTTCTGACGTTAATAAATCTAATACGGCGTTGGTAGCGGCGAGTGACATGGTTTCTCCCGCAAATGTACCAGAGTAGAAAATATCTTCCATTTTCGCCATAACATCCTTTCGGCCCACTACGGCAGAAATAGGAAAGCCATTTGCCATCCCTTTGCCAAATGTAGCGAGATCAGGTGTTACTTCAAAGAGTTGCTGTGCACCACCTAAGGCAAAGCGAAATCCTGTAATGGTCTCATCAAATACAAGCAATGTGCCATATTGTTCACAAAGTTGCTGTACGTCTTGAAGAAAATTGGGGGCGGGATATTCAACATTCATTGGTTCCATTATCACAGCTGCTATATCGTTCGGGAGCTGTTCAAATAATCGTTTCAAAGAATCAATATCATTGTATTTAAAAGCATGAGTAAGTGCTTTGGTGGCCTTTGGCACCCCTAAATCTCTTGTTGTTGAGCCAATATACCAATCCTGCCAGCCGTGATAGCCACAAACAGCGACATGCTCTTTTTGAGTGAATGCGCGGGCTAACCTAATTGCGGCAGACGTTGCATCGCTGCCATTTTTTCCGAAACGAACCATCTCAGCGCAAGGAATAAGTGAGACTAGCTTCTCGGCTACTTGCGTTTCAAGTTCATGTGGCAAAGAAAAGGTGACGCCATTTTGAAGTTGGTCAATGACCGCTTGGTTAACAATTGGGTTTTTATAACCGATAGACACTGACAACAAGCCGCTGACAAAGTCGGTATATTGGTTGCCATCAACGTCCCAAACCTGACATCCGTCTCCATGGGTAATAAACATGGGCGCGACGTTAGCTGGGTAGGCTACTTTGCTTTTGCTAAATGTTTGGGAACCTAACGGTATAACTTTTTCAGCGCGATTCAGCATGTCATTTGATTGCGCATAGCGGGCAGATAAATTAGTCATTGTTTCGCTCTAAATAAATATTGTGCATGGCGTTTATAGCGCTTAGCTCGGGGTGTTGATCCAAATATTCGATAACGTCTAAGTAGCTAAAGTTTGGTAGCGATTGGTCAAAATGTTCAAAGAGATGCTTGATAAGCGTTAGATCTTCAGGTTGGTCAATGGTCAATCGATAATGGGAAATGCAAGGCTGGTGATGAAAGTAACCGACTGAAAATTCGTCGCTATGCGTTCGAATGTAGCTTGTTACGTGCTCACGATAGTAGTTGTCAGTTGTTGTGCGCCAAACGTGAGCTAATACTGAAAAGTCGACAACTTCTACATCCAGTCCGTCAGCATAGGTAAACGTGTTGTTAGGGTCATCAGGAAGAATACTATTCGTTGTATATTGATAGCCGCCTTCCAAGTGTTTGTTGACCGCGTTGTCGATAATGGCTGCGTCGATCAACGGGCAATCACCAGTAAGTCTGACAATGACATCAGCAGGGTAACTGAGTGCAGCCTGATAGAATCTGTCGAGCACATCATGCAGCGAACCTCTAAAACAGCTAACGTGCAATTGTTGACATAATGTTTCAATAGGATCGTCACTGGATTCGTTACTCGTTGCAATAACGATATTACTAATCAGTTTGCTTTGTTTGACTCGTTCAATTTGGCGCGCCAATAGCGGTATGCCGTTTATCGGCATAAGCACTTTCCCCGGCAGACGGGAAGAAGACATTCTGGCTTGTAGGATGACAGTCACTCTTTTCATACAAAAGCTTTTATAAGTTAATTAAACAGACCACTGTGCTGGGTTTATCAATGCCTGCTCGTTACTGGCAAATTGTTGCCATATGTCAGACGGAAGCTTTATGGCTATCGCAGCTTGATAACTCTCAATAATTTCCGCAAGCTGTATGCTTGAGCAGCAGCCGACTACGATTTTCTCTAATACCTCAGCATTGTCAGCGTTAGATTCATTAAGCGAATTATGTACCATAAATGCCAGTGCCAATGTTAAATTTGACACCTGAAGTTGCTTAGCCATAATTGAAAATCGGTCGAGTAATGTTGAGTATGGCGCAAAGTAACTCGGCCAGCTACCTTGAGGCATTAGCAATAGCCCTTGCAAAAACGCTGAACGGGTATGTAACTTTAACTTGTGGCGAGTCAGCATTTGAATGATATCTGGCTGAATAAAGCGCTGGTCAAATGTGTTGACAGGTGCTTGCACCAAATCAAATTCAAACTCATCTAGCGCATTTGAAATCTGCTTGGGTTGATATACCGAAATACCAACGCGTTTTACCCGTCTTTGGCTTTTTAACTCGACTAATTGCCGACAAAGTTCTTTCTTGTTGGGGTGTGCGAGTATTGAATCAATATCATGAAACAATAAACCTTCGAGTGTATCACGCTTTAGCAGGCGTAAACTGTTATCAACGTATGGACGAATGTCTGTTACGTTCTGGTCAATAGTTGGTATTTTAGTGACGATATTAAATGGTTGGCTTAATTCAATATCGCCAATGCATTGCTCGCTGGTGCCGTAGGCTGCTGCACTATCTAAGGTATCAATCCCACTCTCATGTGCTAACGCGAGAATTTCTTTAACTTGCTCAGAAGGTACTTGGCCGTCTTGATTGCTTATGCCGTAATTAAGTCCGAATTGAACGGTTCCTAAAGCGAGCTTCATAGTAACGACTTCAAGGTATCAATTACATATTGTTGATCTTTTGCCGTCAGGTCCGGATATAAAGGCAAAGAGACTGCGTTTAGATAATATTGCTCGGCATTTGGAAAGTCGCCAAGCTTGAATCCCATGTCACGATAAAATGGTTGTAAATGAATGGGAATGTAATGCACGTGCCCACATATGTTGTGGTTTCGTAATTGCGTCACAAAATCTTTGTGTTTCTGTGCATCGTTAAATGGCAGTAGCACAATGTACAAGTGGTATGAAGACAAACAGTTTTTTGCAGGTGTGAGGCTTTTTAGCGACGTTTCTTCCAATGCGTCGTCATAAATACGCGCAAGTTCATTTCGTTTACCAACAAACTCATCAAGTCGAGTCAGTTGGCTAAGACCCAGTGCGCCTTGTAACTCGGTCATTCGATAGTTAAACCCCAACGAAATCTGTTGGTAGTACCAAGGGCCATGGCTTGGCTCTGTCATTTCTTCAGGTGTTGATACAATGCCATGGCTGCGCAATCTGCGCATCGCTATGGCTAAATCATCATTATTCGTCAGTGCCATTCCGCCTTCGGCGCTGGTGATAATTTTTACCGGATGAAAGCTAAAAATGCTAATATCGCTGTATTGGCAACTACCAACAGGGTGCCCTTGATACTGGCCTCCAATAGCATGTGAGGCGTCTTCGATTAGGCGAATACCGTATTGATGAGCGAGTTTGCCAACTGCTTCCATATCACACGATTGGCCAGCCAAATGCACGGCAATAAGAGCTTTAGGTAGCGTATCTTTTGCTGCTGCCTGCTGTAACTTTGTCTCAAGTGCTTTTGGGCAGATATTGCCCGTGGATAAATCAATATCGACAAAGTCGACGCTAGCTTGGCAATAAAGCGCACAATTAGCTGACGCAACAAATGAAATGGGCGACGTCCAAACTACGTCGCCTTTAGTTACGCCCAATGCCAAACATGCAATGTGTAAAGCGGAAGTTGCACTGTTAACGGCAACCGCGTGTTTTGCTCGACAATAATTTGACACCGCCGATTCAAATTCAGGAACTTTGCTGCCTTGTGTCAGGTAATCAGAACGCAACACATCAACAACAGCTTCTATGTCACTGTCTGAAATATTCTGTCGACCATATGGGATCATATTACGGGTACTTCTACAATCTAGTTAATGCTACAAACACGCGTGTTGGTTAAATGCTTTAATTTCATCTATCGTCATAAAATGATCATTTTCAAGCGAGTTATATTCAAACCCTTGTTCTACGGCATGCCCTTTTTCGCCCAATGCATTTACGGTAAAGTCATTGCTTCGGCTTGAAAAAATAATGGTAGGTGCAATGACGTAATGATCATCATACTCATACGTATGATACGAGTCGTCGGCAGGGCACATGACTTCGTGTAGTTTTTCACCCGGGCGTATACCAATGATTTTGTGTGGTAAGTCAGGTGCAACGGCTTTTGCAAGATCGATGATATTGATTGATGGGATCTTCGGCACAAAAATTTCACCGCCGTACATGCGGGCAAAGTTTTTCAAAACAAAATCTACGCCTTGTTGTAGGCTAATCCAGAATCGTGTCATATCCTGATGGGTAATGGGCAAGTGGTCTGTATTTTCACTTATCAGTTTTTCAAAAAATGGTAATACAGAGCCTCTGGAACCAACAACATTACCGTATCTTACAACCGAAAATCTCGTACGATGACCACCTGAGATATTATTAGCTGCGACAAAAATCTTATCAGAAGCAAGTTTAGTGGCACCATATAGATTTACAGGGTTGGCTGCTTTATCTGTGGAAAGTGCGATAACTTTTTCAACGTCGTTATTCAACGCTGCATCAATGACATTTTCTGCGCCATTGATATTTGTTTTCACACATTCCATTGGGTTGTATTCAGCCGCAGGCACCTGCTTCATCGCTGCAGCATGAATGACATAGTCAACGCCACGCATTGCGCGATTCATGCGCTCTTTGTCTCTAACATCACCAATGAAATAACGCATACAATCTGCGTTATATACTTGCTGCATTTCAAATTGCTTTAATTCGTCTCTGGAATAAATAATGATTTTTTTAGGGGAGTGGTTCTTTAACAGTGTTTCAACGTATTTTTTGCCGAACGAACCGGTCCCACCAGTGATTAATATACTTTTGTTATCGAACATACTCGTCATTATGAATTCCTGACAATGGCCTTTGCTCTTAATCAAAGCAAATTGCATTCCAGCTTGCAAGGAATGCGAATTGCGGTTTTGGGTGCACAATCCTGTGTTATCAATCAAGCTAAGTTATGTTATAAGTTGATAATCCTACAGACACACCGATAGTTTTTAGTATATAGAAGTATTGGCAGGACTGTAAATTATTGATTTTCATTGAGTGACGTAAACGCATATTCATTATTCAACTGCGTTTTAATTTGAACACTCTGGCGATTATTTTAGCCTCAGGGAATGCCATGGATTCACAAAGTATCTATCAGAAAAATTTTGCTGTCATTGCGTTAAAGTGGCCACAGCTGGCAGATTTGATTGACGCCTTAGTTGTAGACTTCGACCGATTTGAATTACTTCAAGGTAACAATGCGGCACTAGTTTGTGATGGCATGCAAATTAATAGCAGTTACGACAGCGATGCAGAAGCCCAAATTATAGTCAGCCAAATACCAGAAAACGCGAAGCATGTTCACGTATATGGCGTCGGCAGCGGTCAAGTCATTGAACGCTTACTTAAGGCAAATAAAAACGTAACTGCCTATATATTTGATTTAATGTTATTTAAAGTGACGCTACAAGTATTTTCGTGTCAACATTGGCTGGCAGAAGAAAAGCTCCAGTTAACACTTGCCAAAAACCGTCGCCATGTCACAAAACCTTTTGTTGCTATTCCGGCTGAGTTGATGGTTTGTGAAGAGGCCGCTGCAACACTGCGCGACAGAGTCACTCTGGAACTTGATAGTCAATATGTTGCGCAAGAAACATGTTTTGAAAATCCAGAACTCAAGCAACGAATTGAACCAAACTTAACCCTGCTAGCCAGTGACAACGATATAACGGCGTATCCCTTACCAACAGATAAGCTTTGCGTGGTTGCAGCCGCAGGGCCTACGTTGTCATTTCATATGGATTGGCTCAAAGCTATGCAAGCTAACGACAACATTGTCCTAATTGCTGTAGATGCGGCGGTGAAACCACTCTACCATCAACGAATAAAGCCGGATCTAATCGTTTCAATTGACCGGATTGGCGGTGATTTGTTTGGTGAGATTGATAGGGCGTTCTACGCAGATATTCCGTTACTGTATTTTCCATTACTTGATCATGATTTTATAAAGCAGTGGACAGGCAAGCGTTATGTTAGTTTTTCAACGGGGCAATCATTTAATCCTCTTAGTGAGCATGCTAACAAAACGCGATTATATTCTGGCGGTAGCGTAATTCACCCAAGCATTGACGCAGCGGTCAAATTAGGTGCGAAGGAAGTATTATTACTGGGCGCGGATTTTTCGTTTATCAACGAGAAGCGCCATGCAGAACATACGCAACAGTTTAGTCATTTTAACCCGCTAGCGCCCAAAGACTGCAAACATTGGGTATTAAATGGTTATGGTGAAAGGAATCCTACTTACCTAAACTATCGCGGCTATTTAAGAGATTTAGAGCATTACATTGAACTTCACCCCGATGTGATTTTTTATAACGGTAGCAAAATTGGCGCAAACATCAGTGGCACTCAGGTTTGGCCGGAGTTTGATAATGGATAAACAACAATTCAATAAGTTGGTACAAGATACAACAAACGCTTTACGATGTGGTCATGAAGGTAAAGGCAACCGTTTACTTGCTCAAGTACTGGAACAGATGCTGCCGCTATGTTCACAATTTACCAATGAAGATATGCTGTTTATGCAATCAGTTTTGCCGATATTGGCCGATGCCCAGCAACGAGGCGACATGATTTATTTGTCTGATCTTTTGCAATATGAGGTACTTCCGCGCGTGATGAAAGGGTAATAACGTTGTTATAAAGTCAAAATTATGACAGCGAGTGTCAATTTATTGTTGATAAATTTCAGTTCCTAGATACAATCTTTATTATCGGATTGAAAATTGACAGGTTATCAAAGAATTATGCACGAGCGAAAACTAATTCTTGTAGTTGATAATGACGCAACCAGACGTTTACAGCTGGAAACGGTATTAGCGTTTATTGGTGAGCCATTCATAGTTTGCACGTCGCAAGAAGCTAAAAGCACCTTTGCGCAACAACAGAATTTATTAACCGTCATTATTACTGGTACTTTGAGTGATGACTTGGTCGAATTAGTACGCCAACATCCTGCTTGTCCATTTTTAGTTCATGATGTGTTAGACCAAGCTCAAATAGCAGATCGTATCAATGTGATTGGTGAGTTGCATGCACCGTTGAACTATGCGCAGTTAACGGAAATGGTTCATCATTGTCATCAATATCATAATAAGTTACCTACACGGAAAGGCACTGCCACCAACAGTAATTTGTGCAAATCACTTGTTGGTATTAGTGAACCTATGCAACAAGTTAGGTTCTTGATTGAGCAAGTTGCTTCTACTCAGGCGAACGTATTGATACTAGGTGAGTCTGGAACAGGTAAAGAAGTCGTTGCGCGTAATATTCATGAATTGTCTGATCGTAAATCTGCACCTTTTGTACCAGTAAACTGTGGTGCTATTCCACCGGACTTGTTGGAAAGTGAATTGTTTGGTCATGAAAAAGGGGCATTTACTGGGGCTATTTCTACGCGCAAAGGACGTTTTGAACTCGCAGAAGGTGGTACGTTATTTCTCGATGAAATTGGTGACATGCCACAGCCTATGCAAGTAAAACTGCTCCGCGTACTACAAGAGCGTACATTTGAGCGGGTGGGCGGCGCCAAGAGCATTAAAGCCGATGTGCGTATCATCGCGGCGACGCATCAGCACCTGGAAGATATGATCAAAACAAACGATTTTCGTGAAGATTTGTATTATCGTCTCAATGTATTCCCTATTGAGACACCAGCACTTAGAGAGCGCAAAGAAGATATTCCTTTACTATTAAAAGAATTGATTTCGCGTTTTGAACAAGATCAGGGGCAAACGGTTAAGTTTACGGAACACGCAATAGCGTCATTACAAGAACACCCATGGTCGGGTAATGTACGCGAGTTATCTAATTTGGTTGAACGAATGATCATTATGTACGGTGAGCAAATCGTTAATGTGAGTGAATTACCTGCCAAATATCAGCATATCGATGTTGAAGAATATAAACCTGAGTACCCAGAAGAGTTACAAGAAAGGGAAGCGATTAATGAATTGTTTTCCGGTTTTGATTATGATGATGAAGAAGACGAACAAGGGTTTGATTCATTTGACGATGCGCCAGCACAAAGTGTAGGAAACTTGCCAAGCGAAGGACTTGTGCTTAAAGACTACCTCGCTGATTTGGAAGTGTCTTTGATTACGCAATCGTTAGAACGGAACGATTGGGTCGTTGCACGTTCAGCTGAATTACTCGGAATGCGCCGCACTACCTTAGTTGAGAAAATGCGTAAATACCAATTGCAAAAAGACTAATACCAATTGGTATAAGACATTGCTAGCTTTTATCACCACGTATTCTGCGTGGTGATGTCCTCCTTCCTACCACTGAATTTTTTACCTTTATACCTATTTGCCAAAAAATTGACCCTGAGGGTTTAGTATAAAAGTCTCAACTTAAGTTACTGTTAAATATCAATAAAATTATTTTGGTATGGTATGTGCTTTTGTCAGAATGATATTTAACATTTGAGTGTTGCATTATGACAGTAGCTTATTCAAAAATGACGCCAGATATACAAAAGCATGGTGCGTTTAATACCGCAACTGCCCACAAAGTTGGTCAGGTAAAGCTTTGTGAACCTTCTTCCGCATTAGCGCAAGAAGCGTACCCTGGTGAGCTAGCAACACTTCGACAACAATCTCGGCAGCTCACGCAAATTATAGATTCGATGCCAACGGGTTTAATCATGCTAGATGGTAATGGCATCGTAACCAAAGTAAATGATGTCGCTAGTAAACTACTTAATGATCCCATTTTAGGACAACCATGGTTTGATGTTATCAGACGTTCGTTTCAACCGAGAAAAGACGACTGGCATGAAGTTTCATTAAAAGACGGTCGTCGGGTCAAGCTCGAGATTACACCTTTAGGTAACCAACCCGGTCAGTTGATCATGATCACTGACTTAACCGAAACCCGACTCTTACAAGACAAGCTTAGCCAATTGCAACGATTATCATCGCTTGGCCAAATGGTTTCTAAGCTTGCACACCAGATACGCACACCACTTTCCGCAGCAATGCTTTATGGTGCGAACCTTAAGAACCGTCATTTAACTGCTCAAGATAGAGAAGCGTTTGGTGACAAAATGATGGCGCGACTTGGAGAATTAGAACAACAGGTTAATGATATGTTGTTGTTTGCTAAAAGCGGTAATAAACCCGTAGTTTCGCCTTTGTCAGTCAATAAAGTTGTTAAGAATGCAACAGCAAGTATTGAAAATTTAGTCAAAGATGCTGGGGCGAATGTTAACCTCATCATGTGCGAAAATGATTGTCTTGTACTAGGTAATGAAACAGCCTTGATTGGTGCAATTCAAAACTTAATTCACAACAGCGTTGAAGTGATTGGCAGCAGTGCTGTTATCGATATTTCAACGTATTGTCATGAACAGCACGCATTTATCAGCGTGAAGGATAATGGCAGCGGTATTCCTGAAGACATTGCCGACAAAATATTTGAACCATTTTATACATCTCGCGCTAAAGGTACTGGGCTTGGGCTTGCCGTAGTTAAATCTGTGGCTCGCGCACATCAAGGAGATGTTCATTTACTCAGTAAAGCAAATGAAGGCGCGCATTTTTGTATTCAACTACCGTTAATTCATGATGACGCCCAACATCATGCGCAAGGGGAGGTTTAACATGAGCCAAGGTAGAATCTTAGTTGTTGAAGATGATGCTGGCTTACGCGAAGCATTAATTGATACATTGAAATTGGCTGGTCACGACTGCGTGGAAGCCGATAGCGGTGAGCAAGCCTTGCTACAACTCAAAAATCATGCGATTGATATCGTTGTTAGCGATGTTCAGATGGGCGACGGCATGTCGGGTCTTTCGTTGCTGAAAAGTATCAAAGCTGCGTATAGTAGTATGCCTGTACTGATCATGACCGCTTACGGCACGATAGATGATGCAGTGCAAGCTATGAAAGACGGTGCAGTAAACTATATGTCTAAGCCGTTTGCACCTGAAGTACTGCTTAACATGGTGAACCAATATTTGCCACTAAAGAACAGTGAGTCGTTTGAACCTGTTGTAGCAGACACGCAAAGTAAAGAATTATTGCAGCTAGCAAAAAAAGTGGCATCTACTGAAGCTTCTGTGATGGTACTTGGACCTAGTGGTTCGGGTAAAGAAGTACTGGCACAATACGTTCATTATCATTCAACTCGAGCTAACCAACCATTCGTTGCCATAAACTGTGCGGCTATCCCTGAAAACATGCTCGAAGCCACCTTGTTTGGTTACGAAAAAGGGGCGTTTACTGGTGCTGTTCAAGCTTGCCCGGGAAAATTTGAACAAGCTCAGGGTGGAACAATTTTACTGGATGAGATCACCGAAATGGATCTCAACTTACAAGCCAAAATTCTAAGGGTTTTGCAAGAGCGTGAAGTAGAACGTCTGGCTGGGAGAAAAACAATCAAGCTAGATGTTAGAGTGATTGCCACCAGTAACCGAGACTTAAAAGAAGCGGTTAGTGAAGGTATCTTCAGAGAAGATTTATATTATCGATTGAATGTTTTTCCGCTAACTTGGAAAGCGTTAGCGGAGCGTCGTGATGACATTGTTCCGTTAGCCAAACATCTGGTTGAGCGTCACTGTCAAAGCAACGGTGAAGCATTGCCTGAGTTTTCTCCCGCTGCCCGAAGTAAGCTGATGGCTTACCATTGGCCGGGTAACGTCAGGGAGCTTGATAATGTTATTCAACGCGCGTTGATATTGCATGACGGAGAAACGATTGAAGCATGCGATTTACTAATCGACAATTTTGAAACAACGTCGATAGAGCCTGCTGTTAATTTGGCACAATCAAGTGATGACAAGCTAGGCAATGAACTTAAACTGCAAGAGCATCAAATTATTCTTGATACTTTGCACGCTTGTCAGGGAAGCCGTAAAGCCGTTGCTGAACGACTTGGAATTAGTCCGCGCACGTTACGCTATAAAATCGCCAAAATGCGTGACAGTGGTATTGAAATTCCTGCCTAATGTAACAACACACGCGATAATATTAATATGAGATCGGGTTAACAATCGTTAGCCTGACTCTTATTTTTTCAAAAGTTCACTCCTAAATCTATTTTTAATCTATTGGCTTTAAAGGGGAATGTTTACATTCTTTTTCTGGCACTATCTTTGCTTTATTCCTCTATATAGTCAACTTACAAAACTTTGACACACGAGAGAACGCCATGGATATCAAAGCAAATTCACTTTATGCACAAATGCAAAGCATGCAGTTAGAAGCGATGGGAAATCGCTTACCAATTAATGAAGGGAATGTTGCACCAGTTAACCAGTCTACGAGTAACTTCACAGACATGCTTAAAGAAGCCGTTAACAACGTTAACGAAATCCAACAAGAAGCTGGCGCTAAGCGCACGGCATTTGAGATGGGTGACAAGAGTGTGACGTTAGCCGAAACTATGATTGCAGCGTCTAAAGCGAGCGTGGCATTTGATGCAACCGTTCAAGTGCGCAATAAGTTTGTTGAAGCGTACAAAGAAATCATGAGTATGCCTGTTTAAGCTTTTTCAAAGCGAACCATGCAGTAAAAGAGTTTAGAAGAAAGCGGAGAAAGTAAGTGGCAGATACAGCAAATACAGCAATGACAACCGCCGACACTACAGGTGGAGAGCTTGTTGCTAACGACAACGACAATGTAGTCGACGAACAAAAATCCGGTCTTGCTGCTGCGATGGGGAACGTTGATGTTCTGCGCCAGCTGACCTTGATCATGGCACTGGCGATTTGTTTGGCTATTGCCATTTTCGTCATCATGTGGGCGAATCAACCGGAGTACCGTTTTCTTTCGAAACTTCCGACTGAACAACTTATCAAAACAATGGATTATCTTGACGCCAATCAAGTGGATTATACTCAAGAAAATAATACGATCTCTGTTCGTACTGACGAGTATCAAGACATTAAACTTATGCTGGCACGTGAAGGTTTAACTGATGAACCTGCACCGGGTACTGATATTATTATGCAGGATATGGGCTTTGGCGTGAGCCAACGCTTAGAGCGCGAACGATTAAAGCACTCACGCGAGCAACAATTAGCACGCACTATTGAAGAGTTGCAATCAATTACTAAAGCCTCCGTTTTATTAGCTATTCCAAGAGAAAACGTTTTTGCTAAACGTGTCAAAAACCCTTCTGCTACTGTGGTATTAACACTTCGCAGAGGACGCTTGCTATCTGAAGAAGAAGTTGACTCTGTTGTTGATATTGTGGCGTCTGCTGTTCAAGGGTTAAGCCCCAATCGCGTTACTGTGACTGATCAAAACGGTCGACTGTTAAACTCAGGTTCTCAAGATTCAATTTCATCTCGCTCGCGTAAAGAGTTCGAAATCGAACAAAAACGTGAACAAGAGTACATGGATAAGATAGATACTATTCTTATCCCTGTGGTCGGTTTAGGTAACTATACGGCACAAGTAGACGTGGCAATGGACTTCACTAACACCGAAGAAACGCAACGTCGCTACAATCCTGATTTACCAGCACTACGCAGTGAAATGAGTGTTGAAGATACTACGATTGGTGGCATGCTTGGTGGTATTCCTGGTGCACTAACTAACCAACCTCCATTAGAATCTGATATTCCAGAAAACGCAACAGGTGGCGCTCAGCAAAAAGCAATGCCAAGCCGTAAGCATGCAGAATCTACCAAAAACTACGAGTTGGACGAGGCAATCAGCTATACCAAACAGCAAACAGGGGTGATTCGTCGTATTACAGTATCTGTCGCACTAGACTACTTAAACACGGTGGATGGTGAGGGAAATGCATCATCTACCCCTCGTTCGGTACAAGAGTTAGCTAACATTCGTCGCCTTCTGCAAGGTAGTATCGGATTCGATATGCAACGTGGTGACACGCTCGAGGTTGTGACTATTCCGTTTTCTCGCGTAGCTGTAGATGTAAAAGAAGAGTTACCATTTTATCAGCAACCTTGGTTCTACAAAGTGCTAAAATTAGGCATGGGGGCATTAGTTATTATCGTACTAATTGTTGCGGTAGTCAGACCTATGCTGAAACGACTAATCTACCCAGATCAAACACCGTCTGATTATGGTGAAAAGTCTCTGGATACGCATGTTGATTTAGGCGATGATACTATGGACATGTTAACGGCAGACTTTGATGCTGGCGCTGTTGGCTTTGCACCTGATGGCAGCCTACAGTTACCAGACCTACATCGAGATGAAGATGTGTTGAAAGCGGTTCGTGCTTTAGTAGCGAATGAGCCAGAATTATCGTCGCAAGTAGTAAAAAGTTGGTTGAACGAAGATGACTGATGAACAAAGCCAGGAAATGGCACCCATCCCGAGTGGATTTGATGTAGACAAATTAGATGGTTCAGAGAAAGCAGCGATTTTGTTGCTCAGTCTATCTGAAGAAGACGCTGCGCAAATTTTGAAGCACTTAGAGCCTAAGCAAGTGCAGCAAGTGGGTATGATTATGGCGGGTATGGAAGACTTTACCCAAGAAAAAATCACCGCGGTCCACAAGCTGTTCATTAATGAAATTCAAAACTTTAGTACCATTGGCTTCCAGAGTGAAGAGTTCGTTCGTAAGGCATTAACGGCTGCACTTGGTGAAGACAAAGCGGGTAACTTAATCGACCAAATCGTAATGGGGAGTGGCGCGAAAGGTTTAGATTCATTGAAATGGATGGACTCTAAGCAAGTGGCCAATATCATTCGTAATGAGCACCCTCAAATCCAAACCATTGTTTTATCGTACCTTGAGCCAGAGCAGTCTGCCGAAATTATGGGGCAATTCGCTGAGAAAACTCGATTAGACTTGATGATGCGTATTGCTAACTTGGAAGAAGTACAACCTGCGGCACTACAAGAGCTCAATGAGATCATGGAGAAACAGTTCGCTGGCCAAGCAGGTGCACAAGCCGCAAAAATGGGCGGCTTGAAAGCGGCTGCTGATATCATGAACTACCTCGATACCAACATCGAAGGTGTGCTAATGGATGCAATTCGTGAACACGATGAAGAAATGAGTCAACAAATTCAAGATCTCATGTTTGTCTTTGAAAACTTGGCGGATGTTGATGACCGAGGTATACAGGCTATTCTTCGTGAAGTTCAGCAAGACGCACTGATGAAAGCAATCAAAGGTGCAGATGATGCACTGAAAGAGAAGATCATGAGTAACATGTCGAAACGTGCTGCGGAAATGATGGCAGATGATTTAGAAGCAATGGGACCTGTACGTATTAGTGAAGTTGAAGCAGCTCAAAAAGAAATCTTGTCTATTGCACGTAGGTTGTCTGATGCTGGTGAAATTATGCTAGGTGGCGCTGGTGGCGGTGACGAATTCTTATAATGTGGCTGTATCATGAAGAACTTTAATGCAATTAATCCACACAAAGAAGTCATTAAACCAGCGGATGACGAGCTGGGGGTGTGGTCGTTGCCGGTTGTTGAAGACGATGTTCCTGAGGATGATGGAAAAACTAATGCGTTAGGAAAAAAAGCAACATGGCGCTATGAACCTCCGGAGGAAGTGGAAGAAGAACCACAGCCGCTAACGGCAGAAGAAATAGAAGAAATTCGTCAGGCTGCGTATGAGGAAGGCTTTTCTCAAGGTAAAGAAGAAGGTTTTGCTAAAGGCTATGAAGAAGGCAAAGCCAGTGGCTTTGAAGAAGGAAGCGCTAAAGGTCATGAAGAAGGCGTTGCCCAAGGACTAGAAGAAGGACGAGAGCAAATTCAGCAGTTAGCTCAGCAATGGCAGGAGTTAATTGCACAGCTGCATCGTCCTATAGATGTGGTTGAAAACAATGTCGAACAGCAGCTAGTGCATTTGGTCGCTCAACTGACAGAAGCGATAACACTTGAAGAAGCTAAAACAAACCCAGACATTTTATTGCGTGCAGTGAGTGAGGGGATGAAGGCGTTGCCGAGTAAAGAACCGAACACGCAAGTATTACTTCACCCAGACGATATTGCCATAGTGATAGAAGAGTTTGGTGAAGCACATATTAATGAAGAAGGCTGGCGAATATTAGCAGCACCTCATCTTGAGCGTGGTAGTTGCCAAATTGAAAACAGCACTTCAAATATTGATTTATCGATAAAGGCTCGTTTAAAAGACGTGTTGGACTCTTTCTTGCAGGAAGCATTACATCAGAAGTAACGCCAGAGAAGTGTCAAAAAATTAGCTATGATCGATGTTGCCAAGCTCTCCACCCGATTAGAAAATTGCCAGTCATTTATTCACCGCCATCAAGTAGCGGTTGCTGGCCGTTTGGTACGGGTGGTCGGTTTAACATTAGAAGCTGTTGGCGTAAAAGCACATGTCGGCAGCCAATGTTTAGTTGAGACCACCCATGGCGACCTTATCGCAGAAGTTGTCGGCTTTTCCGGCGAAATAACCTACTTAATGCCCGAACAAAGCTTGCAAGGTGTGATGCCCGGTGCACGCGTTGTACCAATGGCCAAAAAATCACGCTTGCCGCTGTCAACAGACTTGCTAGGGCGTGTTGTCGATGGTGTCGGCAAGCCTCTCGATGGTTTAGGGCCTATCTCAAACGATGAAAATCATAAATCCATTAATGCATTAATTAATCCTTTGGCTCGAAGAGCAATAAGCCAGCCGCTTGACGTTGGCGTGCGGGCGATCAACAGCTTTTTGACGGTAGGACAAGGACAGCGAATGGGCTTGTTTGCGGGCTCAGGTGTCGGTAAAAGTGTCTTGCTTGGTATGATGACCAGAGGAACGACTGCCGATGTCGTTGTTGTTGGTCTTGTGGGAGAGCGTGGTCGAGAAGTTAAAGAATTCATTGAAGAAATTTTGGGTGAAGAGGGTCGCAGCCGTTCTGTTGTTGTAGCCGCACCTGCAGATAACTCGCCGTTAATGAGACTAAAAGGCTGTGAGACAGCCGTGAAAATTGCCGAATATTTTCGTGACCAAGGGCTAAATGTTCTTTTACTGGTTGATTCAATTACACGTTATGCGCAAGCTCAGCGTGAGATAGCGTTGGCTGTTGGTGAACCACCAGCAACAAAAGGCTATCCACCGTCAGTTTTTTCAAAACTTCCACAATTAGTAGAGCGAGCAGGGAACGGAGGAGAAGGCCAGGGTTCAATCACGGCATTCTTTACGGTATTAACAGAAGGTGATGACTTACAAGACCCAATCGCTGATGCTGCACGCGCTATTCTAGATGGTCATATCGTATTATCCCGTGATTTGGCAGATGCTGGTCACTATCCTGCAATAGATATTGAAGCGTCAATAAGCCGGGTAATGCCAATGGTAACGAGTGAAGAACACCAAGAATTAGCAAGGCAACTCAAACAAATTTATGCGCTTTATCAACAAAATAAAGACCTCATTTCAATTGGCGCCTATAGCAAAGGTAATGACCCGCGTATTGACAGAGCCATTGATATGTTGCCGGTAATTAATTTTTACTTGCAACAGAAAATGCATGAAGTGATCCCTTATGACCAAAGTTTGGTACAGCTTCAAGAAATCATGCCAGCAGCTCAGGCACATGCACAAAATATGCAACAGCAGGGGCAATAGTTTTCATGCGTTGTGTCGTCAACAAACGTAGCAATTGGGAGTGATAATGTCATTAGGCCAATTACATACATTACATAAATTTGAAAGCGACAAAGAACGCAAGGCCGCTCAGGAGTTACAACATGCTGAGCAAGACTATCAACAAAACTTACTTAGGTTGCAGAGTGTTGGTGAGTATCGTCTTGAGTATATGAAACGCCTAGAACAACGCTCTTTATCTGGCGTAGATAGTGCCACATACAAACATTTTCATGCATTTATTACCAAGCTAGACAACGCAGCTGAACAAGTCGAAATTGCGATTCAGCAATCGAAAGCTCTAGTGGAGCAAAAAAGAGCACTTTGGTTAACACAAAGGCAAAAGGTAAAGGCTGTAGAACTTTTACTAGAAAAAAGGCAGGCAATGCTTGACCTAAAAGCCAATAAACTAGAACAAAAAATGTTTGACGAAATTGCCACACAGCGCTTTGTTCGTCAATCCAACGTCTAGCTTTGGCGTGTAAATTGCATTGTTATCACCAGTGATAATGGCAACAAACCGAGTATTGTCAGTTCAATACAGTGTATCGGTGAATTGACCGGATAAATGAGTAAAATTAATCGAGTGTAAATGCTATGCCTCAAATTAACATATTACCGATAGAAAACACGCAATTACCTGAAGTTAAAGATGTTAGTGAAGGTGGTCGTTCCAGAAATAGTGAAGAATTTGGGCGACACATGGTACAGGAAGATAGTCGTCAAAAAAGGGACGATGATAAAGTACTCCGGTCAAACTCTGCCGCCAATAGCGGCAATTCATCTCAAAAGACTGCTAGTTCATCAACAGTACGTGCCAGCGACAATGACAAACCAGCACGCAGATCAGATAATTCTTCGGTTGAGGGGCATTCATCAAGTCATGACAAATCAGTTGATGAGAATAAATCACAATCAACAGATAAAAACGTTGATGTGGCTGATGAAGCATCTGTTGAACCGACCAATGACGACAGTTCTACCGCCAGCAATGATAAAAAAGTCACGCCAGACATTTTACTTTCTGTACTCGGTGCTTCAGAAAAGGTCCTAGTAAATAAGGACGTAAATACTACCGACAACCCGAAAGAAAGTGCGGACAAATCAGGCACTACTTCATCTCAGTTAGTAGGAATCGATGAACGACTAAAAGCGCTAGTCACCAAAGTTGAGCGGCCTGACAATAGTATCGATGCAGACTATGTGAGCCCTATAGCGGCGCTTCGTCGTGGTGATAGCAAAGGAGAAAACACGAAAACTGAGCTGTCTGGCGCTGATCAAGCAATGAAAAATCAGGCAACTGGCAAGAGCCTAGAAAAGGCCGCAACAACTAATAGCGACAGTGTTCAAATGGTTGAGGTAAGCCAGCAAGAAAGTGTGAAAGCAGTGAAAGAGGCTGCTGCAACACAAGCATCAGAAGAAAACGCCTTAGAAATTGCGTCAAAAGAAGTGACGGCAAAGACAGGTGATGCGAATAGTAAAGAAGACAATAATAAGAAGGAACTTACTGACAAAAAAAGCACCGCGATACAATCGGTTAATGTCAAATTGGTGAGTGATAAAGAGTCGTCAGCAGCTGATGACTCTTCAAAACCCTTGAGTAGCAACAGTGAATTACCAGATGATATCAACATGCAAGAACGCACGGTCGCTGCTAGTAATTCTGTTGATAATTCGAAGGTTAAGTTAGACTCTCCACAACCTAAAGTCGTTGAAACCGCCAATGACAAGAGCCAACCAAAACATCAAATAAACCCGGTTAGTCAAGCAGTCGCTGAGTCACTTGATACTGAAAAAAACATTGAAAAGGTGGCACATGTAACACACGCTCCAGCTGAAAAAGTGGGGCAATCAAGTAATAGCGCGCAAAATCATACCCGCTATGTTAACCAATCGACTCAAGATGCTGTGCAGGTGAGTGAATCATCGGCTGATTCGGCATCCCAAGAACAGTCTGACCAACAAACCGACGCGAAAGCCTTTGCTCAAAAAGAAATGGTTCTTAATCACAAAAATGGTGAGCAAAGCAATATTGCGGACAAAGGAACTGCTGACACTGCGCGGACAAATGAAAGGGGTTCAATGAGTCAATCTCAATACACAAACTCTGTGTCGAGTACTGATGCTGCAGTGCTGGACAAGGTGATGGATAAATTGAGTAGCGAACAGACGCAAACGAGTAACGTGCGTAACGGTTCGCAAGTGGCTAGTGAAACACTCAACATGCACCGCAAAGATTTTGTCGACCAAGTTAAAGACAAAGTTATGGTCATGATCAATAAGCGACTTCAACAGCTAGAAATAAGGCTAGACCCTGCTGAACTCGGCTCAATGCAAGTTAAACTAAATATGCAAAATGAGCAAGCTGCAGTCAGTATTGTTGTGCAAAACTCGCAAGCAAAAGAAGCGCTAGACCAAAATATTCAAAAGTTGAGAGACATGCTGCAAGAAAGTGGTGTGGATGTAGGTGATGCCAATATTGAACACCGCGAAACGAGTGAGCAACAAGAATTTGCACAATCTCGTGGTGAGGACAAACATCATCCAGCAAATGGTGAAGATGAACAAAGAGCAGAAAATATCACGAGCAATTTGTATAAAGCTTCGTCAACTGGCATTGATTATTATGCATAAATGCATAAAACAGTTTGTTCATATGCAGATCAAGGATATAGTTTAAGTAATAGCAATCATTCTTGAAGGTTAAAGGTCTAAGATGGCAGACGATAAAGAACTGGAATTGGATAATCCGGGCAAAAAGAAAAAGTTAATCATCATTATTGCCGTGGTCGCTGTTTTAGCGATTGGCGGTGGTGCAGCATTCTTCTTTATGGGCGGAAGTGAGGAAGTTTCTCAGGAACAAATAGACGCTGCGCTAGACAGTGGTGGCGAAGGGGAAGGTGGTGAAGATGGTGGCACAGCTCAACCGACAGCCACAACGGGTGATGCTTTATACGTGCCAATGCCAAGACCGTTTAGATTCAATATTCCAGGCGCTGCTCGTGATAGATTTGTAGAAATTCGTGTTCAGCTGCTTGTGCGAGGGTCTGACAACGAGGAAGCGGCTAAGAAACACGTACCGTTAATTGAAAGTACCTTACTGGCAGTTTTCACTCAATCTAACGCTGACGATCTGGCAACAAGTGCAGGTAAAACGTCTCTAAAGCAAAAGGCGTTAGCCGAAGTTCATAAAATTATGAATGATGTGGAAGGCAGTAATATTGTAGAGCAAGTGCTATTTACAGGTTTTGTAATGCAGTAACGTGCGTTATGTAGCATTGACTAATAAGAGAAAGATGCGTGAGTGACTTATTATCCCAAGACGAAATTGATGCGCTACTCCATGGCGTTGATGAGGTCGAAGAAGAAGAAATAGTCGAAGACTTTTCCCAACAGGAAGGGATGAGTGAGTACGACTTTTCGTCTCAGGATCGTATTGTTCGTGGTCGTATGCCGACGCTTGAAATGGTGAATGAACGATTTGCCCGTCATATGCGCATTAGTTTATTCAACATGATGCGCCGTACCGCTGAGGTGTCGATTAACGGTATTCAAATGATTAAATTTGGCGAATACGTACATACGTTATTCGTTCCGACCAGTCTAAACATGGTACGCTTTCGTCCGTTAAAAGGGACGGCACTTATCACCATGGAAGCGCGATTGGTTTTTATTCTTGTAGATAACTTTTTTGGTGGTGACGGTCGTTACCATGCGAAAATTGAAGGGCGTGAATTTACACCAACAGAGCGTCGTATCATTCAAATGTTACTTAAATTGATATTTGAAGACTACAAAGAGGCTTGGTCGCCGGTAATGGATGTATCGTTTGAATATCTTGACTCTGAAGTTAACCCATCAATGGCGAATATTGTCAGTCCTACTGAAGTAGTGGTGATAAGTTCCTTCCATATTGAACTTGACGGTGGTGGTGGTGACTTCCACGTAGCACTGCCGTATTCAATGCTAGAGCCTATCAGAGAGTTACTTGATGCAGGTGTTCAAAGTGACAAAGAAGACACTGATATGCGCTGGTCTAAAGCGTTGAGAGACGAAATTCTTGATGTACCGGTAGAGCTTTCAACGAAATTCCTCGAAGTGAACTTACCTCTTCAAAAAGTAATGGAGCTGGAAGAAGGGGACATCATTCCGATTGAAATGCCAGAGCACATTACCGTGTTAATTGAAGACTTACCTTCATTTAGAGCGAAGCTAGGTAAGAGTCGTGAACATGTTGCATTGAAAATTCAAGAGAAAATTAAGCGTCCTGAGTCAGTTAAATCAGAGCTGACCATATTAACTAAAGGTGGTAAGCGTCTAGATAGTGATGCTGAGCTGCACCTGTTAGAAGAAGATTTAGATTATTAAAGTAGTTTGAGGCATGACATATGAGTGATAGCGATGATGATTTAGGTATGTGGGATGAGGCGATGAATGAACAAGCCGAAGCCGAAGCCAATGCCGAAAAAGTAGAATTAGAAGATTTAGAGGAAGAAGATGCGCCGATAACGGGTGAAGAAAAACGCCGATTAGACGCAATTCTCGATATTCCTGTAACTATTTCGATGGAAGTTGGCCGTAGCCACATTAGCATTCGTAATTTATTACAGTTGAATCAAGGTTCGGTGGTAGAACTAGACCGCGTTGCGGGTGAAGCGTTGGATGTGTTAGTTAATGGCACCTTGATCGCACATGGCGAAGTGGTTGTGGTAAACGATAAATTTGGTATTCGCTTAACTGACGTTATTAGTCAGATTGAACGTATTAAAAAGCTCAAATAGCCATATGATCAAGCGCATTGTTTTAGGTGGTTTGTTAGGTGCATATTCATCGCAGCTCTTTGCGCTGACACAATCCGCTGCGAACCCCATAGAAGTCGGTAAGCATGCAGGGACGAACGTTGATGCTATGAGTATGATAATGTCGCTACTCATGGTGTTGTTGGTTATTGTCGTTAGTGCATTAGTCCTAAAGAAGTTTCAACGCGTAAATCATGCCTCATCAGCGATGAAAGTCGTGGCCAGTTTATCACTCGGCACTAAAGAACGTATTGTGGTGGTAGAGGTTAACGGCGAGCAATTGTTGTTAGGTGTTAGTAATCAACAAATCACGCTATTGAAAACGCTGGAATCCCCCATCGAAGTAAGTAACTTTTTAACCGAGCAAGTGGATAATCCGCTGTTAAAATATTTCTTAAAGCAAAATAATAAAAATGAAACTTCCTAGTGCGAACTTTATTCTGGTAACAATAACCGCTTTTTTACTGGCAGCATTTTCTGTATCCGTAGGGGCAGCCGATGATTTGTCATTGTCGGCGATCAAGTTAACCACAAACCCTGATGGCTCCCAAGAATACTCGGTAACCCTGCAGATCTTAATCTTCATGACCGCGCTGAGTTTTATTCCAGCTGCTGTCATCATGATGACGTCATTCACACGTATTGTTGTCGTAATGGCAATACTAAGGCAAGCCTTCGGCTTACAACAAACCCCCTCAAATCAGGTTATTATTGGTTTAACCTTATTCTTAACCTTATTTATTATGACACCGGTCTACAATCAAATTGATGAAACCGCTATTCAACCTTATTTAGCGGATCAAATGACGTCGGTGGAAGCGATAAACAGAGCTAAGGTACCTGTACGCGCATTTATGCTTGAGCAAACAAGGGTAAAAGATTTAGATACGCTTGCGAGCATGGCGGGTATTGAAGAAGTTGAACAACCGACCGATTTACCGATGACGGTTATAATTCCTGCGTTTGTCATCAGCGAACTCAAAACCGCGTTTCAGATCGGCTTTATGCTTTTTATCCCCTTTCTCATCATTGATTTAGTGGTTGCAAGTATCTTGATGGCCATGGGTATGATGATGTTATCGCCTATGATAGTTTCATTGCCATTTAAACTGATGTTGTTTGTATTAGTTGATGGTTGGAATTTGGTGATCGGTACGCTAGCAACAAGCTATGGCATGGGAGCAACCTGATGACACCTGAAGTCTTTGTCGACATATTACGTGATGCATTATTTCTGGTGATTGTGCTCGTGAGTGCCGTCATTGTGCCAAGCCTTGTCGTCGGTTTAATCGTAGCAGTATTTCAGGCTGCGACCTCGATTAACGAACAAACGTTAAGTTTCTTACCTCGTCTAATCGTGACACTTTTGGCGCTGATCGTAGGTGGACATTGGTTAGTACAAAAATTGATGGATTATACGTTCCGTCTCATTGGAAGTATTCCTAGCGTGGTGAGCTGATGGAATTTACTGAGTCAGTTATTAATCAGTACTTAGCTGACTTTTTGTTGCCTCTTGCCCGAGTTTCTGCACTCGTCATGGCAATGATTGGATTTGGTGCCAAGTCGATTCCTACACGTGTAAAACTGTTCCTTTCAATCGCGGTAACTGTCGCAATCATGCCTGCAATTCCCCCTGCGCGTGTTGAGTCTTTGTTTTCATTTGAGATGACATTGCTTGTAGCGGAGCAAACCATTATTGGTGTAATGATCGGCTTTGTCACTGTGATGGTGGTTAATACTTTTACCTTGGCTGGGCAGATAATTGCTATGCAAACTGGTTTGGGATTTGCGTCATTGGTTGATCCTGCGAGTGGTATGAATGTACCGGCTGTCGGGCAATTCTTCCTCATTTTATCGTCGTTATTATTTTGGGTGATGGATGGTCATTTGGCTTATTTGCAATTTGTCGCGGCAAGTTTTCATACATTACCAATTCCCCTGATAGAGTTTGACCAAACAAAATTTAGAGAAATAGTCGAGTGGGCAAGTTGGATGTTTGCAACCGCGCTGTCGTTGGCGATGGCACCGCTGACCGCGATGCTTCTGATTAACTTTTCATTCGGTATTATGACGCGAGCAGCCCCTCAGCTGAATATTTTTGCTATTGGTTTCCCTATTACCATGTGTTCTGGCTTGCTCATCATGTGGCTAACGATGGGGAACTTCATGACGCACTTTGAAAGCCAGTGGCAACGTGCACTGGACTTTAGTTGTTATCTAATTAATTGTGAGACAAGATAATGGCTGAAAGTGATAGTGGTGAAAAAACAGAAGAACCCACGGCCAAAAAGCTCTCGGAAGCCCGAAAGAAAGGCCAAATAGCGCGTTCAAAAGATCTCGGCACTATGTTTGTGCTTGTTGGCAGTGCCATCGCGTTGATGTTAACCGGTGATATGTTAGTTAATCGCTTAGTGTTAATGATGAAGCGGCTGTTTAGCCTGTCACGTGAAGAAGTGCTTGATATTCATGCCTTGTTTAATGTCGTTGGCGAGAGTGCTTATCACGTGCTACTACCGCTAGGTTGGATATTTGCCATAATCATGTTGGCCGCGTTCGTTGGCAACACTTTGTTAGGTGGTATTAGCTTTTCCGTAGAGGCAATGGCTCCTAAAGCCAGTAAGCTGTCACCCATCGCTGGATTTAAGCGTATGTTTGGTGTGCAGGCATATGTAGAGCTGGTTAAATCGCTATTGAAATTCTTTGTGGTGTTTTTTGTTGCCTACCTGCTATTGTCAAATTTGTTCGATCAGATCTTATTTCTCAGTATTGAAGATATTCCCTTTAACTTTGAACACGCAGTTGAATTATTGCTATGGATGTTTTTGGCATTGTCCTGTTCATTAGCGATTATTGTAGTGATCGATGCGCCTTACCAAACGTGGAATCACACACGCCAACTGAAAATGACGAAACAGGAAGTTAAAGATGAAATGAAGAATACTGAGGGTAGTCCGGAGACCAAAGGAAGAATACGCCGTGCACAGTACGACATGTCAAAGAGGCGTATGATGTCTGAGGTTGCATCATCAGATGTTGTTATTACTAATCCCACGCATTTCTCAGTTGCATTAAAGTACGATAGTAACGACGGTAGAGCACCTGTGGTTGTTGCGAAAGGCGTTGACGAAATGGCAATTCATATACGTACTATCGCTAAAGAACATGATATAGAAATTATTGCTTCTCCTGCATTAGCCCGTTCCCTTTATTACACCACTGAGCTTGATGATGAAATTCCTGAAGAGTTGTTTGCTGCAGTCGCGCAAATACTCGCATTTATCTTCCAACTAAATGAACATAAAAAAGGGCGTGCTAAGCGTCCTAAACCTGTGTCTAAAAATCTGCCTATTCCGGATGATTTTCGATATTAGCTAATTGACAGGTTTCATTGCGATTTCTTGGTCTGAATTTTGCTGAGCTTAGAACATGCGTCAAAATTACAGCGAAGAGATTAAATGCAACTAGCGGCACATTTCAATCAATTCAAACAGAAAAAATTCGGGTATTTTTCGGGGTTAGGCACACCTCTTTTGGTGATGGCAGCGCTCGGCATGGTTATTCTGCCTATGCCAGCATTTCTACTCGATATCTTGTTTTCATTTAATATCGCCTTGGCACTTGTTGTCTTGCTAATCACCGTTTATACGTTGAAACCATTAGATTTTGGCTCCTTTCCAGCCGTTTTGCTAATTGCAACCATTTTGCGCTTGGCGCTCAACGTTGCCAGTACGCGAGTGGTATTACTTGAAGGTCATAATGGGCCGGATGCTGCTGGTAATGTTATTGAGGCATTTGGCTCTGTTGTAATTGGTGGCAACTATGCAGTTGGTCTAGTTGTCTTTTTGATCTTAGTTATTATCAACTTTGTGGTAGTCACTAAAGGTGCTGGCCGTATTTCTGAAGTTACTGCCCGTTTCACACTAGATGCAATGCCGGGTAAGCAAATGGCGATTGATGCCGATCTCAATGCGGGCTTCATTACTGCAGAGCAAGCTAGGGAGCGTCGTACTGAAGTAACAACAGAAGCAGATTTCTACGGCTCGATGGATGGTGCAAGTAAATTTGTAAAAGGTGATGCCATAGCGGGGATCTTGATTCTATTTATTAATATTATTGGTGGTTTAGTCATCGGTATGGTCCAGCATGATTTGTCATTTGACGCCGCAGTTGAGATTTATACCTTGCTGACGATTGGTGACGGCCTTGTAGCTCAAATTCCAGGGTTATTGCTTTCAGTAGGTACCGCCATTGTTGTAACGCGTCAAAATACTACGCAAGACATGGGGGGGCAGGTAACTACGCAACTAGGGCAAGAAAAGTCTCTATATATTGCTGCTGGCGTCATGTTTGTGATGGGTATTGTGCCAGGCATGCCTAAAGTTGCATTTTGGTTGTTTGCCGTATTAATCGCAGGTCTGGCCTATTTTGGTGAGAAGTACAAGAAAGCGAAGGCGCTTGAAGATGCACAACAAGCCGAGGAAAGCCAAGCTGAGAGTCAGCAGCAACAAGCAGAAGTGAAAGAGTTGGATTGGGATGATGTGAACCATGTTGATATTATCGGCCTAGAAATTGGCTATCGTTTGATTCCTATGGTGGATAAATCTCAGGGCGGTGAATTACTTAATCGTATTAAAGGGGTTCGTAAGAAACTTTCGCAAGAATTTGGCTTTCTTGTGCCTGCTGTTCATATTCGTGATAACTTAGATCTAGATCCGAATACTTACCAAATCTCGTTAATGGGCGTAACAGTGGGAGAGGCTGAAATTCGCCATGATCATGAACTTGCGATTAACCCCGGCCAAGTATACGGCAAATTAGACGGCACTCCGACAAAAGATCCTGCGTTTGGATTAGATGCGGTTTGGATTAAGCAAAATCAGCGTGAACAGGCTCAAGCACTTGGCTACACAGTAGTAGATGCTTCAACGGTACTGGCGACTCATTTGAGTCAGATTCTTACTAATAATGCTGCACAACTACTTGGCCACGAAGAAGTACAAAACTTATTAGATATTTTGGCCAAGAGTTATCCTAAGTTAGTAGAGGGATTGATCCCTGATGTACTTTCTTTAGGAACGGTTGTGAAAGTGTTCCAAAATCTAATGAATGAAGGCGTTGCTATTAGAGACATGCGCAGCATCATACAGACGTTAGTAGAGTACGGACCGAAGAGTCAAGACCCAGAAGTCTTAACGGCAGCTGTACGAATAACACTACGTAGATTTATCGTTCAAGAGCTTGTTGGTCCAACGCCTGAAATACCTGTCATAACTTTGTCACCAGAGTTGGAACAAATGTTGCACCAGTCTATGCAAATGGCAGGAGATGATGGTGCTGGTATAGAGCCGGGTCTTGCAGAGCGACTACAAACATCCTTAACCGATGGGGCGCAACAGCAAGAAATGGCGGGTGACACACCAGTACTGTTAACCTCAGGTATCTTACGTTCAGTACTCGCCAAATTCGTGAAATACACGATTCCGGGTTTACGCGTAATTTCTTATCAAGAAATACCTGATGACAAACAAATTAAAATTGTCAGCGCAATTGGCCAATAAACCATTGTGAATGACAAAGCAGTAAATGAAGGGGTAGCTTGTGAAAATTAGACGATTTGTAGCAAAAGACATGAAAACAGCATTAGCGCAAATTAAAGAAGAGCTAGGCGCAGATGCGGTGATAATGTCTAACAAGAAAATCCCCGAAGGTGTTGAAATAATGGCTGCTGTTGATTACAACCAACAGTCGAGCACTACCGAGGCTTCAGCGCCCAATGAAGTGCAAGAGCTAGCGATTGATGGACGTGCAATTGATAACGACGTAGTTTCGTTAGGTGAACAACCACGTGCACAAGTAGCAATGTCAACAACTGCTGAAAACGCCCCCGCTGATAGTTTGCAAGCCTTGTTACAGCGTCAGGCGTCAAAAACTAATCAGAACGAATCCAGTCGTGCAGATACTGCCAATCAGTCAGCGAGTACAAACACACCTCGTGAACTAGACATCGAAGCGCAATTTAAGAATTTTACCCAGCGCTTAGAGCAGGGGACTGCGTCAAATAGTCAAGAAAGTGACACATTGTCAGCAGCTAGTAATGCTATGCAGAGCGCACATGACGTAGAGCAACAACAAGCTACGCCAGTAGGCCATATTTCACGCGATGCTGAACTTGAACAAATGAGACAAGAAATGGCATCTATTCGCCAGCTATTGGAACACCAAGTTTCAGGGCTAATGTGGCAAGATATGGCACAACGCGACCCTAATAAAGCCTTACTTGTGAATAGACTGTTGGACATGGGCATTAGTGAGCAAGTGGCGGAACAAGTAGCATGTTATGTACCTAACAACTATAGTGAAGAGCGCGCATGGGAAAGTGCTAAGCAATTATTAAGTCGTCAGCTACAAACTACCAGCAATGAAATCATACACCGTGGTGGTGTAGTGTCGTTAGTTGGACCAACAGGCGTTGGAAAAACTACTACTATTGCAAAATTGGCTGCACGCTTTGCGCAGGTTCATGGTGCAGATCAAGTTGTGATGATTTCAACTGACAGTTACCGAATTGCAGGTTTTGAGCAGCTTGCTACTTACGGAAAAATCATTGGTTGTCCGGTTAAGCAAGCGAAAAATGCACAAGATTTAGATGTACTTTTACAACAGTATGGCAATAAGAAACTTATACTTATTGATACTGCTGGCATGGGACAAAGAGATATGAGGTTAGCTGAGCACTTAACGACCTTAATCGCTAACTCTCGTGTTAGAATCCGCAATTACCTAGTGTTGGCTGCCAATGCACAACAACGTGTGCTACAAGAAAATGTTGAGCGATTTAACAAAATTCCTTTGGCAGGTTGTATTTATACTAAATTGGATGAAAGCCTGAGCATTGGAGAAATTATTGCGACGTCTATTCAAAATGGACTTCCTATAGGTTATCTTACTGATGGACAAAGAGTTCCAGAAGATATTAAAGTTGCAAATGCCGAAAAGTTAGTTACGCTTGCTGATAGGTTAGCAATCAAAACAAGTGGTCATAAGTTCTGGCGTTCAACCGGACAAAAATCCACTGCAGTTGTTTAGAATATTTAACATATCAATCAGTAGCGATTGTGGATTAATTGAACATCTAATAATTGTTTCGTAGCCTAGCATTGAACAACCATGTCTAATTCTATAATCTTAGTGCGATTATGTAATTGGCATTTGTTCAATCAATCGAGAAACACAACCGTTCGATGATTGATATTTGTAGTTGAGAATTAAAATAAATGATAGATCAGGCTAGCGGCTTAAGAAGAATGCAAGAACCTCATCATATTAAAGTAATTGCGGTATCTGGAGGAAAGGGGGGCGTTGGTAAAACTAACGTTTCACTTAATACGTCTATCGCGTTAGCGCAACAAGGAAAGCGCGTACTTGTACTCGATGCTGATTTAGGCTTGGCAAATGTCGATGTCATGCTTGGGCTGCGTGTTCAGCGCAATTTATCGCACGTATTGTCTGGAGAGTGTGAACTCGACGATATTATTATTGAAGGTCCAGCGGGAATAAAAATTATTCCTGCAACTTCAGGCACCCAGTCGATGGTTGATCTAACGCCGTCTGAACATGCCGGGCTAATTCGTGCATTCAGTGATATGAAGACTGAGTTTGACGTACTTATTGTTGATACAGCTGCTGGTATTTCAGATATGGTATTAAGTTTTGCCCGCGCAGCGCAAGACATCATGCTTGTTGTGTGTGATGAGCCTACCTCAATCACAGACTGTTATGCATTAATGAAGCTATTGAGTCGTGATCACGATATATTCAAATTTAAAGTTGTTGCAAATATGGTGCGAAGTCCCAAAGAAGGACAGCAATTATTTGCTAAACTATCTAAGGTAACCGATCGATTTTTAGATGTAGCGTTAGAGTTAGTTGCTGTTATACCTTACGATGAAAATATTCGTAAGTCTGTACGGAAACAACAAGCTATCGTAGAAGCATTTCCTGATTCTCCTGCATCAAGGGCGTTTAAGGCATTAGCGACTAAAGTAACAAAGTGGCCAATTCCTCATCAAGCGTCAGGTCATTTAGAGTTTTTTATTGAACAATTACTAGATAATTAGTTTAAGGAAGAGTGAACGATAGTGATTAAAGCGAATGCTTATAATGCTCATATCGACAAAACTGCCTTAATTGAACAGCATACCGTTCTAGTAAAACGTATTGCCTATCATTTGTTAGCTAGACTACCTGCCAGCGTTATCGTGGATGATTTAATTCAATCTGGCATGGTCGGGTTGTTAGAGGCTGCTAATAATTTCGATCACAGCAAAGGAGCAAGTTTTGAAACGTTCGCAGGTATCCGCATTCGTGGCGCGATGCTTGATGAAATGCGACGTGGCGATTGGACCCCCCGCTCTGTACACCGCAATAGCCGTATGATCAGTGATGCAATCAAAGCATTAGAGGCTGAATTAGGACGAGATGTAACGGATGTTGAAGTTGCTGAAAAACTTGATATTTCGCTGAATGAGTATCATCATATTCTTAATGAAGTGAGTACCGGGAAAATAATTGGTATTGATGATTTGGGTGTTAGCGAAGATGTCATCCATACTCAAACAGAGAGTCAAGGAAGCGACCCGTATCAGGACATTGAACATTCTGTGTTCAAAAAGTCACTGAGCGAGTGTATTACCACTTTACCTGAGCGTGAAGCTTTAGTACTGTCGCTTTATTATGACGAAGAATTGAATTTACGTGAAATTGGCCAGGTGCTGGATGTAAGCGAGTCTAGAGTGAGCCAAATTCATAGCCAAGCATTACATCGATTAAAAGCGCGTATGCAATCTTGGCAAAGTTAAGTACAATATATTAGTAAAGAAATTAATTTATCTCCCCGGAGGGCGCCTTGGATAAAAATATGAAAGTGCTTGTTGTTGATGATTTCTCAACAATGAGACGTATAGTGAAGAATTTGTTACGCGATTTAGGTTTCACCAACATTCAAGAGGCTGATGATGGTAGTACTGCGTTGCCAATGCTTCAAGGTGGAGACTTTGACTTTGTTGTTACAGACTGGAACATGCCAGGTATGCAAGGAATTGATTTGCTTAAAGCAATCAGAGCTGATGAAAAGCTAGCGCATATTCCTGTTTTAATGGTTACTGCCGAAGCTAAGAAAGAGCAGATTGTCATGGCAGCGCAAGCTGGTGTAAATGGTTATATTGTTAAACCATTTACTGCGGCTACGCTAAAAACTAAGCTCGATAAGATATTTGAGCGTTTAGCGTAATTTAATCAATCTATTTGATTAGGATGTTGCATGAATAAACTACCCAATGTTCATGTTTCACTGGAGCAGGCTAAGCGATTAGTCGAGTTCCTAGAAACAGGACAACAGGAAAAAGCAGATGAACTGATTTCTGAAATTCAGAATCCGATCAACTCAGAGTTATTTGCTGAAATCGGTAAGTTGACGCGCCAATTGCATGATTCATTAATGAATTTTCAATTGGATTCTCGTTTGAATGACTTAGCTACTGCCGATATTCCCGATGCTAAAGAGCGTTTAAACTACGTAATTAGCCGCACTGAAGATGCGGCCAATAAGACGATGGACGCAGTAGAGTCTATTTTTCCTGTGGTTGATAGTATTCAAGCACAAGTCAAAGCAGTAAATCCTCTATGGGAAAAACTCATGCATAACGACTTAGAGTTAAACGAGTTTAAGTTGTTATGCCATGATATCGATAAACTCCTGAAAACCACCGACACTGAAACCGCTAAAATGCACGCGTTGATGACCGATGTGTTGATGGCTCAGGATTTTCAGGATCTTACTGGACAAGTAATTCGCAAGGTTATCGACCTCGTCCGTGAAGTGGAAGATAGCTTAATAAACATGTTAACCGCTTTTGGTATTTCATCTGATGAAGCTAAAGAAAAAGCTAAGCCTACTGTAGGCGAGAATCTAGTTGAAGGACCTATCGTTAACAAAGAAGAAAGAGATGACGTTGTTGCTGACCAAGATGATGTTGATGATCTCTTATCTAGCTTAGGATTTTAAGAGGAGTTGGTGGATGTCTTACGAAGCGGACGAAGAAATTCTACAGGACTTTTTAATTGAAGCTGGCGAAATTCTAGAGAGTTTATCTGAACAGCTAGTTGAATTAGAAAATGATCCTGATAACGCTGATTTACTCAATGCGATATTCAGAGGCTTCCACACAGTCAAGGGCGGTGCTGGTTTCTTATCATTGACTGAGTTAGTTGACGCGTGTCATGGTGCAGAAAACGTATTTGATGTTCTTAGAAATAATCAGCGTTCGGTAACGCCTGAATTAATGGATGTTATATTACAAGCGCTGGACACTATCAATGACATGTTCGCTCAAGTGCAAAATCGAGAAGAGCTTGATGCGGCAGATCCTCATTTACTAGAAGAATTGCATCGTTTGAGTGAGCCTGAAGGGGCAGAATCTGCAGCCCCAGCGCCTGCTCCAGAACCCGTGCAAGCGTCAGAGCCTGAACCTGTAGCTGAGTCTTCAGCCGGAGGTACAGATGAAATGAGTGAAGAAGATTTTGAAAAGCTTCTTGATGAATTACATGGTGGTGGAGCTCCTGGTGCTAATGCTTCAGCTGCTGAACCTGCACCTAGCGTTGCTTCATCTAATAATAGTGATGAAATCTCAGATGATGAATTTGAATCATTACTTGATGAATTGCATGGGCAAGGGGCATTCTCGCCAAATGTAGAAGGTAACAAAGCATCGACTAATTCAGATGAAATTAACGATGATGAGTTTGAAGCGTTATTGGACGAGCTTCACGGTAAAGGAAAAAGTCCTGCTGCCCAGCCTACACCAGCTAAGGCAAAAACGGATCAACCAGCAGCTCAACCTACGCCAACGCCAGTACCTGCATCTGCTCAAGCAGCTAAGCCAGCAGCTGCTGCACCGGCGAGCGCAGCTGCAAAACCCCCAGCTAAAAAGCCAGCTGAAAAGAAACCTACAACAAGTGCTTCGCAAGGTGAAACCACGGTACGTGTTGATACTAAACGACTTGACCAAATCATGAATATGGTTGGTGAGTTAGTATTGGTTCGTAATCGACTAACCAGCTTAGGCATGACTAAGGAAGATGAAGAGCTAACGAAAGCAGTGTCGAACTTAGATGCTGTTACTACTGATTTACAAGGTGCGGTGATGAAAACCCGCATGCAACCAATCAAAAAGGTGTTTGGTCGTTTTCCTCGGGTTGTAAGGGACTTAGCGAGAAGTCTTAACAAAGAGATTAAATTAATCTTGGAAGGTGAAGAAACAGATTTAGATAAGAACCTTGTTGAAGCGCTTGCTGATCCATTAGTGCATTTAGTACGTAACTCAGTAGACCATGGTATTGAAGAGCCGGATGTCAGGGTTGCTAACGGCAAAGAACGAGAAGGCACTGTTATTTTATCTGCGTCTCAAGAGGGTGATCACATTCTTTTGACTATTCGAGATGATGGCGCAGGCATGAATGCTGAAAAGCTAAAAAGCATTGCAATTAGCCGGGGTGTCCTAGATGAAGATGCCGCTGCTCGTATGTCTGATCAAGAAGCTTATAACCTGATTTTTGCACCGGGATTTTCAACAAAGACCGAGATTTCAGAAGTTTCAGGCCGGGGCGTAGGTATGGATGTTGTTAAAACGAAAATTACTCAGCTTAACGGCACGGTATCTATTGATTCAGAGTTAGGCATTGGTACAGTACTTGAAATCAAAGTTCCTTTGACACTGGCGATATTACCAACGCTTATGGTTGTGGTTGGTGAGCAAACATTTGCGCTGCCGCTTGCTGGTGTTAATGAAATTTTCCATCTTGATTTGACTAATACCAATGTGGTCGATGGCCAATTGACAATCATTGTTCGTGATAAAGCGATTCCATTGTTTTATCTTGATCAATGGCTAGTTAGAGATTTTGTAGATAAACCTAGAGATAAAGGGCATGTAGTTATTGTGCAATTGGGCACTCAACAAGTAGGCTTTGTTGTCGATAGCTTAATTGGTCAAGAAGAGGTGGTGATAAAACCGCTCGATAGGTTACTTCATGGCACACCGGGAATGGCCGGCGCGACTATTACGAGTGATGGTGGTATAGCGTTAATTATCGATGTACCTAATATGCTGAAGTTTTACGCGAAGAAATCTTCTATTCATAAGAAATTGCGTTCTTAGCATATGCTAAGTGCTAACAAAAGAGAAAATAGATGGCCTACAAGGTATTGGTTGTTGATGATTCTAGCTTTTTCCGTCGACGGGTAACCGATATTGTCAACAGTGACCCCAATCTTGAAGTGATTGGGGCTGCAGTAAACGGTTTAGAAGCCGTTGAAAAAGCGCAAACCTTAAAACCTGATGTTATCACGATGGATATTGAGATGCCGTTATTAAACGGCATTGATGCAGTGAAGCAAATCATGGAGAAATCGCCTACGGCAATTTTGATGTTTTCTTCACTCACTCATCAAGGTGCTAAAGCTACATTAGATGCGCTTGATGCTGGTGCGCTTGATTTCTTACCCAAAAAATTTAATGAAATAGCCAGTTCTAAATCGGATGCTGGCAATATTTTACGCCAAAGAGTACTAGAGCTCGCGCGCAAAAGAGTTCCCAGATTGAGAAGAGTAACACCAACACCTCGCTCAACTACTACGGAAGGACTAAGGCCCCAAACAACGCCTTCTACACCTGCTCGCGAAATTGGCAAAACAGCGCCGTCAGCTTTTCGACGTAGTTCAGGAAAAAAATACAAATTAGTAGCTATAGGAACTTCTACTGGCGGCCCTGTAGCATTGCAAAAAATACTTACGCAGCTACCTGAAGATTTTCCTCTACCTATAGTTATGGTTCAGCATATGCCAGCGGCATTTACCAATGCATTTGCTAACCGATTGAATACATTGTGTAAAATTAGAGTGAAAGAAGCCGAGAATGGCGATATCCTCAAGCCAGGCTGTGCTTATTTAGCCCCAGGAGGCAAACAACTTATTATTGATGGTACGGAAAGTGCTGCAAGACTAAAAGTTATCGATGATAATTCAGAACGCATTGCATTTAAGCCAAGCGTAGATATCAGTTTTGGTTCTGCGGCTAAAATATTTTCTGGAAATGTGTTGGGGATTATTTTAACCGGAATGGGATCTGACGGGAGAGAAGGTTCGCGCATGTTAAAGGCAAAAGGTTCTACAATTTGGGCGCAGGACGAAGCAACAAGCGTTGTGTATGGCATGCCACAAGCCGTTACTGCGGCTGGAATTACTGATATTTCGTTACCTCTCTATGATTTTCCAGCAAGCATACTAAAGGAACTGCAGCATGGATAAGCTAAGTGTTCTTGGAATTTGCTTAGCGCTAATCGCGATATATTTTGGTTTTGTACTAGATGGCGGCTCTATTGTTACATTACTTGAATTACCCGCATTTATTATCGTTTTTGGTGGCACTATCGGCGCAGTAATGCTCCAATCTTCTACGCCGCAGTTTTTTCACGCTTTATCACTTCTTAAATGGATATTTATTCCCCCTAATTATGATGTCAATAAGGGAATTACTGATATCGTAGATTGGGCATCAAAAGCGCGAGAGTCTGGCTATTTGGTATTAGAAGGTGTTGCTGAGGAAGAAGAAGACTTTTACGTTAGAAAAGGGCTTAACATGCTTGTTGACGGCAACGAGGTTGATAATCTTCGCGTGTCGCTTGAGCTGGATTTAGATTTATATCGAGAACACAACCTTCGTTCAGCACATGTTTTTGAATCCATGGGGGGATACAGCCCAACAATCGGTATCTTAGGCGCTGTGCTTGGTTTGATACACGCTATGAGTAACCTTACCGACCCTGAAGCCTTAGGCCATGGTATCGCGACAGCATTCGTCGCGACAATTTACGGCGTCGGCTTTGCTAACCTAATATATATTCCTATTGCTAACAAAATTAAATCCATCGTACACGAACAAACAATGTACCGTGAAATGGTTGCTGAAGGTATTATTTCAATTGCACAAGCAGAGAATCCGCATGCGATTGAAAATAAGCTATCTGCATTCAGGTTAGAGCAATGAGACGACTAAAAGCGAGACGACACTCAGTTGAACACGATAATGTAGATCGTTGGTTGGTATCTTATGCCGATTATATGACGTTATTGTTCGCACTATTTGTCGTTTTATATGCAATGGCAATTGTTAACGAAAAACCTTTTGAAACGGTCACGGAATCTATTGGTCGAGTATTTCAAGCCAATGAAGCATTACCTAAAAATCGTGGCCATGGCGATGACATTCTCCCAGTGAACACTGCAAGAACAAATAAAAGGTTGTATGGAAACGGTATTTTAGAAGATGCAGGGCCGGAGTTGTTAGATGGCGAAGCAACTCTATCGAATGTAGATGAGAGTGATGTAGGAACTAATCTTACATCGCTGGAAGAAGAGTTGCATACTGCGCTATATGATTTGGTTGAGTCAGGTTATGCGCAATTACAAATAGACGGTGATTGGTTGGAGATAGAGCTAAACAGCGGCTTGCTATTCCCATCTGGTTCTTCGTCACCTACCACCTCCGCCCAAGCTATTTTAGCTGTGATACATGAAGTGATTGGAGATGTGTCCAATTACATCAGAGTGAGAGGGTATACGGATAATCAACCTATTAATACGGAAATATTTCCGTCAAATTGGGAACTATCTGTTCATCGCGCAACAGCTATATTACGTGTGCTTGAAGATTTAAATCTTAATCCTGCAAGAATGGCTATCGAAGGATATGGGCAATACTATCCTAACGCTGATAACGCGACGAGAAACGGACGGGCGCAAAATCGCAGAGTGGTTATTGCGATTTCTAAATATGGATTAGATGAAGCAAATTTAGTTAATGCTCCTACAATTAGTGTTAAGGACGTTGACGCAATAAAGAACGTTGAAACTGAAGATGATACCGATCAAATTCGTATTATTCGGTTAGAAAATGGCGGTATACGTATAACTACGCGTAAAGATGAATCAGAGCAATAACAGGTGAACGATTGATAACTTGGACTATAGCCAATCAAAAAGGTGGTGTTGGAAAAACAACGACAACGATTACGTTAGGCGGTTTGCTTGCGGAGCGTGGTTACCGTGTGCTGTTAGTTGACACAGATCCTCACGCCTCATTGAGTTATTATTTTGGTATCGAATCAGAAGATTTAGAGTTGAGTGTTTACGATTTATTTGTACAGGTGTCTACCAAAGAGCAGATTCTACAGAGTCTTTGCCCAACCAAATACCCTAATATTGATATTTTACCTGCCACCATGGGGCTAGCGACCTTAGATCGCTCACTTGGTAGCAAAGGCGGTATGGGCTTGGTGCTTAAAAAAGCCATGAACCTCTTGCACAATGAATACGATTTTGTGCTGATGGATTGTCCACCGGTGCTTGGGGTGTTAATGGTTAATGCTTTGGCTGCATCGCACCGAATTATAGTGCCTGTACAAACTGAGTTTTTAGCACTTAAAGGCTTAGATCGCATGATGAAGACACTTGAAATCATGCAAGGGGAGCAAGACGAGCCTTTTACCTATTCGATTGTTCCAACTATGTTTGATAAGCGAACCAAAGCCTCACTTCTCGCCTATCGAAAACTACAAGAGCTATATACAACAGCTGTTTGGCCGGGTGTTATCCCGATTGATACCAATTTCCGTAATTCTAGTGAGTCACAAAAGGTACCTTCGGATTTTGCGCCATCGTCACGTGGCGTATATGCTTATAATAGCTTTCTTGATTATTTACTTAAGCTGGAAAAAGAGAGAAGTTAGTTAAATGTCTAAATCGTTAGCGGCAAGTCAAGAGTTAATGAAGAACTACCTATCTGAGCTTTTAACTGAAGAGCAGATAGTAGAGAAGTCTTTGTCGCCATCTTCAACAAGTACTTCCCATAAAACAATTGAGAAAGAAAAGCTTGATCGTTTGTTAGCGCAAGCCAATGTGTTGAAAGATGCACCAAAAGAAGCCGTCATTACATCAACCAAGTCTGAAAACAAATCGCTTGAGCGTCCGATAGAAGCAACAGAAATTAAGACTGAAAAAAGTAGTGGCCCGCTTAAAGTAAAAGTAACTTCTCAACATAAAGAAGAGGCATTTCAAGCAATGTTCTTTGAAGTGGCAGGCTTGACCATTGCTGTGCCATTGATAGAACTTGGCGGTATTCATAATGTTGAGAAAACCACCAACCTAATGGGAAAACCCGATTGGTTTAAGGGCGTAATGCTGCATAGAGATGAAAAAATCAATGTGGTTGATACGGCTTTATGGGTTATGCCAGAAAAATGTGACGAAACTTTGAAAAGTTCGCTAAACTATCAATATATCATTATGTTAAATGATAGCGCGTGGGGGTTGATGGCTGAAAATCTAGTTGATACAGTCACGTTGCAACCACAAGATGTAAAATGGCTAGAGCAAAAATCTAAGCGACCTTGGTTAGCAGGCTTAGTGAAAGACAGAATGTGTGCATTATTAGATGTTAACGCGCTAATTCAATTACTTGATGAAGGTGCGAACATTAACAAGTTTTAATGATTCGTACGTAAAATAGCTCAATATCGAGCATATGCAAAAATGATAAAGTGAATAACTTTGAGAGGCGAGCTGTATGTCTGAAGAAAGACGCAATGCAAATGAAGGTGCAGACACTAATGACGAAGTGTTGCAATGGGTAACCTTTAAATTAGACAGTGAAACATATGGAATTAATGTTATGCAAGTTCAGGAAGTGTTACGACACACTGAAATTGCACCGGTCCCTGGGGCTCCTACTTATGTGCTTGGTATTATTAACCTCCGTGGTAATGTTGTAACGGTAATTGACACTCGCTCAAGATTTGGATTAGAAGCGTCTGAAATTACCGATAATACCAGAATTGTCATTATTGAAGCAGAAAAGCAAGTTATTGGTATTTTAGTTGATAGCGTAGCTGAAGTTGTTTACTTACGTGCTTCAGAAATTGATGTCGCACCGAATGTGGGTAATGAAGAAAGTGCCAAATTTATCCAAGGTGTATCTAACCGAGATGGCGAACTACTGATATTAGTAGATTTGAACAAGTTACTGTCTGACGATGAGTGGGATGAACTAAAACAATTCTAGTTATAATCCCTAGAGTTACTTAGCAAGCATTGCAGTAGTATGTTCGAATTATTTACGCCTTACATAAGCATAATAGCGATTGTGGTAGCCACTTTCGCTATTTTATTGTTGTTCAAAAAATTTCAGCAAGTCAATCGATTATTGGGGCAGTTATCGCTTAAACAAGAAGAGCTTGAACAAGCTCTTGAGACTAACGAGAGACTGTCTCAGGCAGCGTTACAGCAATTTACCAAATCAATGCAACAGCAATCTGAAGAAACTAAAGAAATCAATGAAGTTTCGCGTCATTTAGAACACCGCATTGTTCAGCTTCAGCGTTCGTTAGATGAACATAAGCAAGTTGTTGAAGGTTTACAGCAACAGGAACCTCAGGATAGGCTTTATAGCCGCGCACAAAAAATGGTGAGTTTAGGGGCTGATATTGAAGAAATTATGTCAGAATGCGAATTACCACGAGCTGAAGCCGAGATGCTTGTTGCAATGCATCGGCGAAACAAGCCCTAACCTAAGCCAACCGAATCATAGACTTTCAAATGTAAGTTGACGTTAGTATTTATCAGAAAGCGTTTTTACAAATATGAAAGTGCCAAAATTACAATTTCTTTCATTTGATTACAATTTTGCTTAGTAACAGTTGTGACTTTAGGCATATACAGCATACAAATGCTGAATCTACCATGGTACACTTGCGCGCAATATCTCTTATGCAAGACACGAAATCTAGTGTGTTGTATGCATCACTATACCAAGGAAATGTTGTTGATAATGTCGATTCATAAAAACTTTCGTGCTTTGATAACTGTGCCGATCATAGTTTTTTCATTAATTACATCAGGCTGTAGCTCAACTGGTAACAAGGAAAATGTTAATGAAACAGATACTGTGGCAGAAGCTTCATCTGATTCTCGAGATCCACTTGAGTCTGTAAATAGACCATTTTGGACGTTTACTTGGGACTATGCCGATAAATACGTGCTAAAGCCTGCGTCAAATGTTTACGGTGAATATGTACACCCTGATGTTCGTACAGGTTTATATAATATGGCGCTAAACCTTAATGAACCATCTACGATCATAAATAATTTATTGCAAGGTAAGTTTTCTGATGCTGCGAAAAGTACAGGGAGATTCTTGCTGAACTCGACTATCGGCATTTTGGGGATATTTGATCCGGCAAGTGATTTTGGCTGGGCGCGTCAACAAGAGGAGTTTGGTGAGGTATTAGGAAAGTATGGTGTACCTGATGGACCATATTTAGTGGTACCTGGTCTTGGCCCGTCATCGGTACGAGAGGAAGTAGGAGACTTTGTTGATCGCTACTATTGGCCTCTAGCTGTAATTGAGTTTTGGCCAAATATCGTAAGAGCCAGTATTATCGGTCTGGAATCACGCATTGCGCTCAAAGATCAAGAACAGTTAATTAGAGATTCTTTAGATCCATATGAATTTGTTAAGAATGCGTATTTTCAGAATATGGAATATAAAGTTTACGACGGCAATCCACCAATTAAAGTGGATGAAGAGGCTGAAGCAGATATTGAAGCATTTATGGATGAACTTGACGGTTTGTAATGTAAATAAAAATAACACCCATAAAGTGGTATTGCTTTATACCACTTTTTTATGGTGGTAGACTCCACACACAACAATTAAAATCAACTCGAATTTTCGGTGCGTAAATTATATGTTTAAGTTTGCAAAAGTTATATGTTTTTGTTTTATAACGATTATTGCAGGTGGTGCAGCTGCACAGTCAATTGGCAATATTAGCCAGCAACAATTGGAGCAATTTAAAAAGCTTCCTCCTGCGCAACAAAGAGCGTTGGCGCAAAGTATGGGGATAGATTACAAAACTATTCAAGCTCAATTAAAGGGAAAGTCTAACCAAAAGGGCGCTGAACAAGACAAAGTTCCGCAGCAATACTATCCACGAGGTACGCAGTTTGACGAATTTGGTAACCCTATATTCGATGAAAATGCCTTAATGGAAGAAAAAGAGGAAGAAGACGAAGATGAGCTGAAACCATTCGGTTATGAGGTTTTCGCTAACGCACCGTTAACTTTTGCGCCGTCGATAGATATCGCTATCCCTAATGACTACATAATTGGTGCTGGTGATACGCTTCTTATTCAAATTTTTGGTACTGAGAATGAGGAGCATGAACTACCAGTTTCTCGAGATGGTAAAATTATTGTACCAAGCGTTGGTGCATTTACTGTTAGCGGCCTTACTTTTGAAGAAGTCAAAAAACTGATCCCTGCCAAAGTAAAAGAGCGTATTTTAGGTGTGGATGTGTTGGTGTCTTTGTCTGAACAGCGATCTATCCGTGTATTTGTATCTGGTGATGCCTTTAAGCCTGGCCCTTATGTGTTAGGTGCGCTATCTAGCATGACACATGCTATTTTCGCAGCAGGTGGTATTAGCGATATTGGATCACTTCGAAAAGTTGAACTAAAACGCGCTGGAAAAACTGTCTCGACGCTAGATTTGTACGACCTACTGATTAACGGTGACTCATCTAACGACGCCATTCTTAGAAGTGGCGATGTACTTTTTGTTGCGCCAGTAGGTGACCGTATCACTGTTGATGGTGAGGTTACTCGACCAGCAATCTATGAGATTAAACACGGTGAAACATTTGCTGATGTAGTAAAAATGGCTGGCGGCTTGTTGCCTTCTGCTTTTCCGTCTTCAACGATCGTTGAAAGATTCAATAATCAAAACCTTAGAACGATAGTCAATGTTGATTTAACTAATGAAAGCGCCCTAGCAAGTAAACTTTCAAGCGGTGATTATATAAGAGTGATGCCGACTTCATCGGTAGTTGAAGAATCTGTAACGTTAATTGGCGCGGTGCCGCGTCCAGGTAAATATCAATGGCACGAAGGTCAAAAGCTTACTGATCTTTTGCCAAGCATTCATACCCATGTACTAGAGTCTGCGGATATTTCTTATGGCCTTGTTGTTCGTGAAAAGGACATTGGCAGAAATATTGAAGTACTGCAATTCAACTTATTTAAAGCGGTTTCTGATAGCACCTCAGACGACAACTTGAGCTTACAAGCTAGAGATAAAGTTCTTATATTCTCAAATATCGAAGTGGAAACGTTAGAGCAAACGCTGATTGAAGAATTCGCGTTAACTAAAGAAGCTCTATTAAAAAGAGAAAAAGAACTTGCTGAACAACGTTTTGAAGAACGCATGTTCTGGCAACATTATGGAGAAGATAGTGATCCATATGCAAATTTAGCTCTTGAAGAAATCGATAAAGCTGACGAGACTATCAAAGAGGTTGAAAAATCACTTGAAGAGTTGATGGGCAAAGAAGAAGAACCTCCTTCTATTCGTGAGCATAGTTTTTTCTCTAGAAAGCGCATGCTACAGCCTATAATTGAGCAGCTTAAACGCCAAGCCGGCACAGGTGAGCCAATTCAGTTAGTAGAGGTTGCCGGTGCTGTTAAATATCCAGGTATTTACCCGTTAGCTAAGAACATCACTGCAAGTGATCTGGTCGTTGCAGCGGGTGGACTATTAGAGTCAGCATATTTACAAAAAGCCGACATTACTCGTTATGTGGTAAGTGGTGAATCTGCAAGTAAGCAAAACTTTAGCGTGAACTTATCTAAAGCTTTGGCGAATGAGTCGACTAACGATAAATTGCTGCAAAGTAAAGATAGATTGAATATTCACCATATCCCTGAGTGGCAGGGTAATCATATCGTTGAATTAAAAGGTGAGTTCAAATTCCCTGGTAAATACGCGATTAAGCGCGGTGAAACATTGGGGGATCTTATTGAACGAGCGGGTGGCTTTACACCATACGCTTATACAAAAGCATCATTATTTACTCGCGAAAAGCTTAAACAACTCGAACTGCAAAATATTTTGAAAGTTTCTGAGAGTTTGCGAATGGAAATCGCGTCTAAGAGTCTATCATCTAGAGATGGTCAATCGATCGACTATGAACAAGCAAAATTGTTACTTGCCGATTTGACGAAAGTGACACCAGTTGGCAGACTAGTCGTTGATATTCCTGGGATTGTGGCAGATTCTGATGTTGATGTATTGTTGGAAGATGGGGACGTTTTATATGTGCCGTCGAAACAGAATTCTGTAAATGTAGTTGGTCAAGTACAGGTTGCCACTTCTCACATTTATCGCAAAGGATTAGATGCGTTCAACTATGTTGATTTAAGCGGCGGAGTTAAAGAACAGGCTGATGATGATCGAATCTACATTATTAAAGCGAATGGTTCTGTTGAAATTCCGAATCAAGGCAATTGGTTTACATCAGCGAGTAATCATGTAGAACCAGGCGACACAGTAGTTGTGCCATTAGATTCTGCCTATATGGATAACTTATCGCTTTGGGCAACTGCAACGCAAATTATATACCAAGCAGCGGTTGCTATAGCAGCTATTTCGGGTGTATAAACGAGACAACCTAAAATTATGTGAATAATTGTTAATAGAGCTCGTAAATGATTAATTTAAGCCAGTATAATATCGAAAGTTTTCGGAATTATGCTGGCTTAATTCGTTATGTCAGACTATAATTAGCGCGCTTATTGGATGAGGCATTTGCCATATTCTTAACAACAAAAAATTAATAAAACGGTAAATTATTAATGCTAGTCGATTTTTTCGCACTTTTAGTTACTTTTTCTGTGTCAGTGATGACGATTAAAGTACTTCTCCCGCTTGCTCCCCATATCGGCCTTGTTGATCTCCCAAACGAACGTAAAAACCACGAAGGAGCAATTCCGCTAATTGGCGGAATTTCTATATATACCGGCGTGCTTATTGCGTCTACGTTTTTTATTGAGCAAAGCCAGTTATTAAATCTCTATTTTATCTCTTCTGCGCTGTTGGTTTTTATCGGCACTATGGATGATATATATGATCTAAGCGTGACACCTCGGATGATATTCCAAGGCATTGTAGCGACAATCATGGTGTTTGGTGCGGGAATATATATTCACGATTTCGGAGGTATTTTCGGTTCTGGAAATTTTGATATCGGCATATATGGCATGATTTTCACTGTATTGGCCTGTATTACTGCCATCAACGCATTCAATATGATTGATGGAATTGATGGACTTGCTGGCTCAATGAGTATCATTAGTATTTCCTCTATCGCTATCTTAACCGTGTTAAATGGTAATAGCAGCCAAGAAATTTTATTACCGCTCATGTTAGTTGTTGCGACAATTCCTTACTTGTTTTACAACGTGAGTACGCGTAATCCTCGTGGTAAAAAAATATTCATGGGTGATGCTGGTAGTATGTTTATGGGCTTAACCATTATATGGTTATTAGTTTTAGGTACACAGGATACGTCAAGCACGTCACCGTCTTTTAAACCTGTCACTGCACTTTGGTTGATAGCTGTACCGTTAATGGACATGTTTGCCATTATGTTACGTCGTATTCGTAAAGGCGTTTCTCCATTTAAAGCTGATAATGGACACTTGCATCACATTTGTATTCGCCTTGGTTTATCTTCACGTCAGGCATTATGGGCGATTAGCAGCTTATCGATAGCGATGGCGCTATTTGGAATTGCTGGTGAGTATATGAATATTCCAGAAAGCATTATGCTATTAAGCTTCATCGCAGTGTTTGTCATTTATTCATTCTTACTTCAGCATGCTTGGAAATTTATTCGTGCTCTAAAATAGTTCGTTAATTTGTAAGTTGGTGTGAACTATTAACTTTGGAATATCGACAGTTGGAATTTCTGTTGATAAAATCCTCTAATCGTTTAATTGAGTTTTCGAGTAGTATGAAAAAAAATAACGGCTTTAGTTTAATGGAGCTAATGATTGTATTAATCATTTTAGGCTTACTTGGTTCTTTGGTAGCTCCTAAATTGTTTTCTAAGGTATCTTCCTCTAAAAAGAAAACCGCAGTTGCGCAAATGCAAATGTTTGAAACCGCAATTGACACCTATCGTTTAGACATGGGAACTGTTCCAAGCACATTAGAAGAACTGCGTACAAGTAATGCTCCAAATTGGGATGGTCCTTATTTGCCAAAAGCGATTCCAATGGATCCATGGGGGCAGCCTTATGTGTATCAAGTGCCAGGTCAAAATGGTATGCCATTTTTATTAATGTCCCACGGGCTCGATGGCAAACCAGGTGGTACGGACGAAAATGAAGACGTTATTCATCAATGATCTCACTAGAAAAGGAGCTGCTATCTTCGTTTAGTGTTAGTCAGCTTGATTTAGATAAAGGTAAACGATTTCAAAGCCGGAATGGTGGGCGATTAGAGCAGATTCTGTTAAATATGGGATGTTTAACAGAAGATGACCTTGTTCCTTTATATGCAAAAATACTTAGCCTACCAGAGTTTGATGCTAGCAAGTGGCAACATTGGGAGCCTGAAGAATTTGATATCGAAATGCTTGTTTTTTTCAAAACTAAGAGTGCTTTGTTGTTGGAAAAAGAAGGTTCAACGATTCAGTTAGCAGTGAAAGATCCATTAGATCTTGAGCTTATAGAATTCCTCCAACAACATTCCATTGAAGCGCAATATGAAGTCGCGCGAGAATCGGATTTACAATCATTTTTTTACCGTATTCAAGCGCTAAATGATGATGCCGTTGAAGTTGAGGAATTAACGGGGGATGAAGAGGCTCGTCTAAGAGAGCTTGCCGTTGAAGCCCCCACTGTTAATCTGTTAAATACGTTAATCACCAAGGCGTTAGCGCGTGGCGCGTCTGATATGCATTTAGAGCCGTACAACAATAAGTATCGTGTTAGATATCGTATTGATGGTGTATTACAGACGGTTGACAACTTATCATTAAGTATGCAAATGCCAATTATAACTCGTCTTAAGATTTTAGCTGGGATGGATATTGCCGAAAAACGACGTCCACAAGACGGTAAAATTGAGATGCGAATTGCAAATCAAGAACTAGATATTCGTGTTTCTGCACTTCCCCTTAATGAAAGTGAGAGTATTGTATTACGTTTCCTCAAAAAAGATGCAATTCGCTATGATATGTCGGTGCTTGGTTTATCAAACGATACTCAAATTCTTATTCAGCAAGATTTAGCGAAAACTACAGGGGTTATTTTGTTAACCGGTCCTACAGGGTCGGGTAAAACAACCACACTATATACGTTTCTAAATGAACTAAACAACGAAGATGTAAAAATTATTACCTTGGAAGATCCTGTTGAATATCAATTAGAGGGGATAAATCAAGTTCATGTTAATCCTGAAATAGGATTTGATTTTGCTGCAGGATTGCGTTCAATTGTTCGACAAGATCCTGACGTTATCATGGTGGGCGAGATTCGTGATGCAGAAACGGCACGAATTGCATTACAATCGGCTTTAACAGGACATTTGGTTTTTTCTACTGTTCATACAAATGATGCTGCGAGTGCTTATACACGTTTGTTAGATCTAGGAGTCGATGAGTTTCTATTAAACGCTGCCCTAGTGTCTATTGTAGCTCAGCGTTTAGCAAGAAAAGTATGTAAAGCGTGTGCAAAACCAATCGTCAATGATAAAGATCTATTTGCTGAGTACCCATTGCAGAAGGTTGCAGATAAAGCTGGTTTAACTTCAATACAATTGCTCGAAGCTGTAGGTTGCGAAGAATGTAATCATTCAGGTTATAAAGGGCGAATTGCTATTAATGAATATTTACGTTGTGATGACGATATCAAGCAAATTCCAAAAGATGATCAATTTATCAATAAAGCGCATCATCATAATGATAGTTTAAATCGCAGAAATCTTATTGAAGATGGGCTTTATAAAGCAATGCTTGGCATTACTACTATTGACGAAGTACTACGAGTTGCAGGGTAATGGATTTTCACTATAAAGGAATTGATTCAGAAGGCAGTCGTCATACTGGTAGCATTGTTGCTAGTGATAATGCAGATGCCCAAAAAAAACTCGAAGCTGATGATATTCATGTTATTGAGTTAATTTCCCTCACAGATAAAAAATCTATTTCCGATTTTTTTCAAAAAGGGGTTGGATTAGATGATTTAGAATTTTTTACTTCTCAATTAGCGCTTTTGTTAGAGAGTGGCATACGGGTTGATAAAGGAATTGAAATTATTCAGCAAACGAATACTCATCCGGCACTTAGCAAGTTACTTTTCAAAATATCTGCAGCGTTGAAAAAGGGATCTAGTTTGAGTAATGCATTTGCAGAACATCCTCAATTATTTGATCCGCTATACATAAGTTTACTCGAAATAGGGGAAACCTCGGGTAATTTACCTGAAGTACTTAAGCGTTTGGGGGACGATTTAAAATTTCGCAAAGAATTGAAGTCACAAATAACGCAAGCGTTGACCTATCCAAGCGTTATCATGTTTGTGTGTTTAGCGGCAGTTTACTTTGTTTTAACGTTTATTGTTCCTAAGATGGCGGGTATTTTTACCGATTTATCACTTGCTCCTTGGTATACCCAAATGATTATTGGGGTGAGCAACTTTTTCGTCGATTATGAGCTCTTTATAGTTGGCGGAATTATCATGGCACTAGTTGCCATAAGTTATGCTTTTAAGCAGGCCGAGTTTAGAAATTGGTGTTATATCACAGCGTCAAAATTACCAGGTATAGGAAAAATTATTTTAACCGCTGAACGTATTCGTTTTGCATCCTCAATGGCAATGATGTTAGACGCTGGCTTGCAGTTGGATACTACTTTTAAGTTAACTGCTAACACGTTGAAACATCAGGATTTAAAGCGAGAAGCAAATCAAGCCTTAGGGCAACTTAAAGCCGGTAAACAGTTAAGCTACGTACTCTCTAAAACGAGCATATTTCCTGAGTTTTTTTTATCTATTATTAAAGTTGGCGAAGAAACGGGCACATTACCTAGAGTTTTCCAAGAAGTTGCGTCTCGTAGTCGTACTGATCTTGACGGCGTTATTAATAAACTCACCACGCTATTGGAACCACTTATGTTGATTTTTATGGGGGGATTTGTTGGTGGTATAGTCATTTCTATGTTGATGAGTATGGTATCGATTAATGATGTTCCGCTTTAATCAATATAAAGGTTTTTCATTAATTGAATTAATGGTTGTGCTCGCCATTGTTGCTGTATTACTTTCATTAACTGGCGGTTTATTACAAAGGAATATATCTCAACAAGAGCGTGTAGTTGAATTGGAAAAAGTAAATCAATTATTGAGTCAACTTAGTTATAAAGCTTATTACGGTGCGGGCCCCTATAATATAAGATTTCAAGAGAATAAAATTACTATCGTGGATAGTAAAAATACTGCTTACAACAATCAAGGTAAGTTTAATGCTAATAGCGATACTTTAGAATTAGTTTTTGCTCATCTTACATTTGTTGCACAAGATGTTGAAATTTCTTCAAAAGGAGTGATTACGCCATCATATTATTCAGTGATTGCAAAGGATAATCTCCAACAGTTTCCATTTAAGATGATATTTAATGAAATACCGCGATAATAAAGGCTTTACACTAGTCGAAGTGCTAATTGCTGCAGTTATATTATTTAGTGCGTTATCAATTACTGCGGAGCTTTATAATTCATCTTCATTAATTGCAAACAAAGTGATTGATAATAGCCGACTTGCTCAAGCGAGCTCGATAGCAATTCAATCTATAAAAGCAGACCTTCGATTGTTATCTGAACAAAGAGGGCTTTCGGAACACAGTGGAAATGTTTTGGTGATGGGGATCAATTTTCAATGGACAGCCAATAGGGAAAAGTTCAGTTCTCGTGCTATTGAATTATCAGATATAGAGCCTCCTAGAAATCAATTTAGTATATTTTTAGTTAATGTTGTACCAACCCTGAACGAGCGTAATTATCAATCGTTTAGTTTTAAGGTTATTACATGGTAGTTGAAAGTATAAATCAAGAAAAAGGCTTTACATTAATTGAGCTTATGTTAGCAAGTGCCTTGCTAATGACTGTAATGTTTGCTGGCTATTATGGTTATAGTTTGTATAGCCAAAAATGGCAAAAGCGAGTTGATGAATATTGGCAAAGTACTAATCTTGGGATTGGTATTGATGCACTAAATAAACTTTTGATTTCTGCTAACAATTATGTGGTAAAAAATGATGATGGAAAAGAAAGTGTTTTTTTTGAGGCCAATGACAACAAAATAAAATTTATCTCTAATTCTCCTATTATGTCAGAGGGGACCGCGCTAGTTGAGATAGAAGCTATTGATATTAATGGATTGAAGCAAATAATTTATCGTGAAAAAAATTTAGCAAATTATCCATTGTATTTAACTTCTGAAATTGAATTACTCGATAGCTGGCAGCATCAGGTGTTGCTTTTGAACAACATCGAAAAAATAAGCTGGAATTTTTATGGTTGGACCTCGTTTCAAGACGCATTAAAACAAGCTGAAATTACCGAATCTGCTGGAAGTGAAGAGTTGAGAAAAAGTTACCAGGTACACGATTATAATATTATTAGAGTGTTACCGGTGCACGTTCATATATCTATAGAGATGCAAGAACAAATGTCTGAGTTTACAGTTGAAATGCCTAACCACTCAGTATTTTCTGTTATTGCTAATTTGAGGAATGATGCTTAATGCACTCAGTTAGTAATAAATATCAACAAGGCATAGCATTAATACAAGTGTTGATCATAGCAATAATCTTAACAATGTTAGGTATTTTTATAAACCAATCCGTGCGTGAACAAGTAGGGATAGCTGGATATATACAAAACAATCAGAAATCTGAGTTACTGTTAGAATCAGCAGAGGCAGAATTACTTCATGCATTGCTGACGAATAAACGTTATTCGAAGCAAGACAGTGAAAATGAAATCGTAGCAAATTGGAATTTTTATGGTGAGCCTTTTAATGTTCGAAAAGGTGTGGAAATTGTATTACAAGATTTGAGTGGTTTACTTAGTATCAACTATATGAACCAAGCTGTGGCAGCTAGGCTGCTTGAGCAACTTGGCCATGATGAAGCACAAGTTAGAGTTTTTTTCGATTCATTGAAAGATTGGAAAGACGAGGATGACTTAAAACATCTAAATGGCGCAGAGAGTAATTATTATCAGAAGTTGGGTAAACAAATTCCAAGAAACAATTACCTACAATCTTATGATGAGGTAAGCAATGTGCGTGGAGGTAAACTTTTAACACAAGAACAGTGGCAGAGTTACTTTTCGTTGGGGCTGATTTCAAGGTTTAATCCTTTAAATGCGCCTGAGCTGTTATTAAAGTCTTTTTTAAATAATGAAATAATTTGGCAGCAAGTAATTGAATTAAGAAATCAAAAGCAGCTTAATATGTCCAGTTTTTTCCAGCTAACTGGTATTGATGAGGATGAAGCAATTACTTTTACCACAGGAAGGAAGATAAAAGTAAATATAATTGTCAAAACAGAAAAAAATAAAATAAGTAAAAGTTTTCAGGTAGAATTGCGCCCTAATTCTACAAAACGCCCTGTGATTATTTCAAAGATAAAATGGAATGAAGAGTGACATTATATAAAATTATAAAACGCCTTAAATTGGAAGGATGGCTTTCTAAACAAATAGGGTATTATTCAGAAAAACTATATTTATTTGTGAATGAAGAACTTGTTGAAGCACGTAAGTCAGTTAATATCCCTAAAATAATTATAGTTGCCAAATGTCACTATCAAGAATCTAAGAGGGTTTTCCCCTCAGTAAGCCGAAAAGAGTTGGATAAAATAGTTAACTTGAAGAAAAATGTGGCAGTTGAGTTAGGTATAAAGTATCAAATTTATAGGAATGAAAAAGTAGATGGCTTTGATGTAAGAACTGTCAAATTGAACAGTAAGCTAATTTCTGTTTTAGGTGAAGATAAGATATATATTCCTGAAACAGATTTATTAACTATATCATCAAATAAAAATTTAATTGAGGTTGAAACTCCAGCTGGCTTATTATTTTGTGCGAACCAAAATGATGTTGTTAAGTCATCTTATGCAAAGGGTATAGTAGAGAATATTGAAACATATAAATTATCAGTTGGGCTACCAAGTGATAGTGAAGCTAAGAAAGTAGACAGTTTAACTTTTCCAAAATACTTGTTATCAGCTCTATATTCCTCTTCTGTTGCGAAGCTAACCAGGGTATCAATGTATAATGTTGCAAATTGGTTTAATATGAAGCATTTGCATCTGCTATATTGGGGTCCTTTATTAACTGCTTTATTGGTTTACCTTGGTGGAAATGGCTACTACTTTTGGCTGAACGAAAGCGTAGAAAATAGTATAAAACAAGGCGAGCTTGCTGTTACTAAGTTGTTGTCTAAAAAAAGAAAGTTAGATTCAAATAAAAAAATACTTACAACTTACTCTTCTGAATTTAATAATCAAAAACTCATTCATTCACATTGGAATATTATTGAGCAATTATTAGAATCAGGAATGCAAATATCTCGAATACTTTATAAAGAAAATTTATTGACTATTAGAGGTAGTGCAGAAAAGGCATCTAATATATTGTCAATTATAAGTGATTACCCTATGGTGAAATCTGCATCATTTCAGGGGAGTGTTAGAAAATCAATAGGTAAAGACTCTTTTGTGTTGAATATTGAGGTACACGACCAAAATGAAAATTAAAAATTCAAGGTATAATCATTACTTTTTGATTTTATTAGCTCTTTTGTTAACAATATACGCGCTTTTACCTTTGCAAAATCTATTAAAAGAGCAACAAAACCATTTTAATTTGATTACTAAACAATACGAAAAGACAGATTACCTTTTAAACAATGAAGAACAATTAACTGCGTTGTTAAAAGGTGCTCAAGATGAAATTATAAAAGCAGAATCTTTATTTTTTACCTTCGAAAGTACTGACAAGTTTAAATTAGGTGCTCAGTCTCAGATCGAAAACTTAATAGGTGCAGGGGGATGCACAATTGAAAGGTTTACATTTAAAGGCAGTACCTCTTTATTAGCGGGTACAGAACGATGGCTTATTGAAATACGTTTTAAGGGCGATATAAACTGTGTTACTCACTCAACTAGGATACTTGAGTCAAATATGCCGTTGGTTAATATAGCACAATATAGCTTTGCACATTCAGGTGTGACAAAGGATGTCAAAGGTACGTTTAATGTGCAGCTTAATTTAGTTATTTGGTATAAGGAAATAGGCGCTTGAAATTACTAGTGATTTTGTTTTCAGTTGTGACTTTTGTCATGGCGGTTAGTGATTCAATTAATAGTACAGGTGCTTCATCCAACGCGAGTTCAGAGGATAAGATTATATTATTTACTGAGCCTAAACGGTCGTCACCTAACCCTATTTTGGTTGAAGAAAAGTGGAAAGCTATCGCGAAAAAACGCAATCAGCCAGATAAATCAAAAAAAAATGAAAATAGCGGAAAAGGTAATTCTTTTTCAATCGGTGGAGAAAATTATCGTTTTTCGGGGGTTTTCACTGAAAAGAATACAATCTTTGTTTTATTACAACCATTGAATAGTAAAATGATGAGGCTAGAAATAGGGGATGTGTTAAAAGAGAGTTTTGTGTTAACTAAGATAAATCATAACTCTATCGTATTTGAAAGTGACGATGAGCAAGTGGAATATAAACTTTTTGAACTGAAAAATAATGTTAAAAACTAAAATTAAAAAATCGCTAATTTTAATACTTGCTTCCTTAACTGCGGTGGGATGTGCTAGTACGGTTACTGAACCAGGAAGTGCTGTTGAAGCAGGAAAACTGGGAATTAAAAGTTCTTATTTAGAGCAGGCAGATCCAGTTGCTTTTGTTGAAAATGCAGAGGTGACTTCTCAAAGTGGAAAATCTGCAGAATTTCTCCGGTTAAATAGAAATAAGTCAACAGGTCTAAAGTTAGAAATTGATTTGTCTGATAAGTTTGGAAGCGAGAAAAACTATCAGATATCAGTGAATGAACTACCGATGAATGACTTTGTTCATTATGTACTAGGAAACTTGCTTAAAGTTTCTTATTTAATCGAACCCAAAGTAAAAACTAACATAACTCCAGTAACTTTAGAGCTTAAAGAAAAGGTTACCGCACAAAGATTGTTCCAATTGGTTCAGCAAGTACTAGTTCAAAATAATGTATCTATTACGTTAAATGATGATGTCTTTTTTGTTTACCCGTTAACTTCTCAAAATGATAAGTCCAATATGGCATTTGGTTTTGGTGCTAAACACAAAGATGTTCCTAATGTATCTAGCAATATTATCCAGTTAGTGCCGGTGAAATATGGCACGTCAACAGGTTTGCGATCAACCGTTGCTTCTTTAGTAAATGCGACCGTAGCGATTGATCCTGATCAAGGGTTGATTTCATTACAAGGAAAGCGAGAACAGATTCTAAGGGCTCTTTCTTTAATAGAGCTTCTTGACAGTCAAGCTATTCATGATAAATCGATAGCGCTGTTAGGTTTTGAGTATATTGATTCAGAGACTTATATAGAAAAAATATCACAATTGCTCGTCAAAGAAGGAATTTCTATAGGGGGAAATAGAGGGGTATCTTCTAGTGTTGATTTTATTCCTTTAGAACATTTAGGAAAAGTTGTAGTTTTTGCGAGTGCAGATGAAATCATTGATCGTGTAGAATTTTGGACTGAACAGCTAGATAAACCAGCCACAGGCGCTGAACAAAGTTTTTATGTGTACCACCCTAAATATGCAAGAGCATCTGATTTAGGTCAAAGCTTGGGCCCTTTATTAAAAAGTGACTATAGTCCTGTGAACCGTACTGAAAACGTGTCTTCATCAGCAGATAGTAGGCAGACTAACAAAGCCAATTCTCAAACAAAAACGGTAGAGGCAATACACGGTGATAATTTAAGGTTAGTTGTTGATGAAAGGGCGAATGCGCTAATTTTTTATTCATCAGGAAAACAATATCAAGAATTACAACCAATAATTCGTAAATTAGATATTATGCCAAAGCAAGTTATGCTTGAGGTTGTTATTGCGGAAGTAAAGCTAACAGGAAGTTTTGCTAAAGGAGTGAGTTTTGCTTTAAAAAACCGCCCTTCTGGTAATAGAGTCGAAACATTTAGCTTTAACTCAGAAGATGGTTTTGGCTATTCGATTGTTGGTTTAGATGGCAACATTAATGTTAATTTAAATGAGAAAGATGGTTTAGTAAATGTGCTGTCGAGACCTACTTTACTCGTTAGGGACGGCGTAGCTGCGACTATTAGCGTTGGTGATGATATACCTACGGTTGGCAGCACTACATCAGATCCAGACGGGGAGCGCCAAACAACGTCGGTGCAATATCGTAAAACAGGTGTTGACTTAGCCGTGACTCCGACAATTAACGCGCAAGGTACTGTTATCATGACAATAGAGCAGAGTATCTCAAGTGTCGCTGAGGATGGTTTGACAGTACAAGGTTCTCCATCGGTGTTTGAGCGTTCAATATCAACGGAAGTTGTAGCTGCTGATGGTCAATCTGTATTGCTGGGGGGATTAATCAGCGAAAATAAAACGACTAACGCGGCGCAGGTACCTGTATTAGGCTCTATTCCTGTGTTGGGGCATCTATTTAGAAGTGATTCTGAATCTACAGATAAAACGGAAATGGTCGTTCTTGTAACGCCAAAAATAGTAAGTAACGCCGATGAATGGCAAAGAATACAGAAAAGTTTTATGAAAGGGCTAGAAAATATTAAATTTTAAGCGTTTTTTTGAAATAGAATACTTGAAAACTTATAAAATACAGGTTAGCTTTAGCACTGGTTTTTTTATTAAGACTTTTATTACTTGTTAATTAATTTTTACCAACAGCTAAGTTTGTTTAAAGGGCATCCTTAGTGGTAACAAGAATAATTTGAAGTAAATTCTTTTGCACAAAGGTCTCATAAATAAAACTTCAATTAACTTAGGTAGAGCTTAGTAAAAAGGTGTAACTAGTAAAGCTAGTAGTAGCTTAGGTTGTAAAATCAACAAATTTGGAAATAAAAAACCTAATTACTTGACATCAGATGAGCTTTATCATTAAATTTGCTTTGGTTTGGCTAGGCGCCTAGCCAAAATAAGAAAAATATTGGCATTTTGGCTCATTACTGAAATGCTGGTTTCATGAAACTAGGAGAAAGAAAATAATGAATTTATTCAAAAAAGCTTTAGTAGCGTCAGCAATTGCTGGTGTTTGTGCTACTACTCAAGCGGCTGATTTGACGGATGCAACGGTTAAGCAATCTATCCAAGGTGTTGAGATTGGTAACGCAGCTTTAGACTCGTCTATTCGAGTTATTGTTCGTGAACAATTAGAAGCTGGTGACCGTATTACTATTAAATTAGGTGCAGGTATCACAGGTGTTACTACTGCTGCTGCTGGTGCAGCTGCTGTGGCTAACCAGTTAGTGTTTGAATATGGTTCAGGTACTTATACTATGACTCATATTTCAACTACTGCAAATGCTGATGGTACTACTGACGTGATTTTAGAAGTTGAAACTGGTGACCCAATCGCTAAAGATTCATCTTTTGAATTACACGTTGATAGCTCTAACTTTGTAACTGCTAAAGCATCTCAAGCAACAGCTACTTACTCAGCAATTTCTGGTTTAGATTCTTCACCTAAAGATACTTCTGGTGATAACGTTGGTTTGTTCTATGTTGCTGCTGATCAATACGGTTCAGCTGTTAAAACTAAGCTAAATGGTGTTATTGAGCGTGAAGCTCAAGTTACATTTGTTTCAGGTTTTGCAGGTGCTGATGTAGACACAGATACATTGGTTATTACTCTATCTGATAATCAAGCTCTTGGCGGTGCAGCTAATGGTGCTAATGTTCAAGCAACAGTAACTGTGTTTGGTGACTTCTCAAGTGCAACAATCGCTGGTGCTGGTACATCTACTTCAGCTGATGATGTTTTAGCTGGTTTTGCTATTGCTGCTGATAAATCATCTATGAGCTTCACAGTTACTGATACAGTTGCTGCTGACGGTATTGCTGGTGATGTTACTCTTACTTTAGATAACGCTACAGGTACTATTAAAGCATCTGAATTTACAGCGACAGTTTCTGTAGATGCTGATACCACAGATGGTACAAACACTGCTCAAACTACATTAGATAAAGCTGATGCTGGTGAGTGGGAAGTTGATGCGACTATCGTAACTATTCCTTATTTACCAGTTGGTTTTGAAGGTACTTCATCTTCAGTACACTTCTCTAACACTTCATCTTCAACTGTAGACGTTATCGTTTCTGCGGTATCTACAGTAGATGCTGAAGGTAACTCAGTTAAGTATGATGCAGTAGATTTAGGTATGGATTTACCAGCTAACTCTGTAACTAAGATCTCTCAAGGTATGTTAAAGACATTATTCGGTATCGAAGGTTCTGCTAAGTTAAGCGTAACATTCAATCTTGACGCTGATAATGACGATGTAACTGCATACGCATTTACTACTGACGACACAGGTCGTACTGAGATCTCTAACACAGCTCAAAAAGGTATTAAGTAATAACTAGCTAGTTTTACTACTTACTGATAAAAGCCTAGCAAATGCTGGGCTTTTTTATGTGTAAAATTTAGTGATTTAATTTGGGTACAAGAATGTATAGAACATTATTAACTATTTTTATATTAATAGTTGCTTCAGCAACAACTTCAGCAAAAACTAAAACTTGCGGACATAAATTTGTACTACCAGAAACAACTAAGGATAGAACACAAATAGTTGATCTTGCGCCGGGCAAGTCGGTCGAATTGTCACAATACCTCTTTTTTACAAGTGCTAAAAAAGCTCAAATAGCAACCAATGTTGTTTGCCAGAAAGTCTCTGGTATTAGCTATACAGGTCAGCCGGAAGAATGGAAGAAATTTTTTGATTCTGCGTTAACTGGTTTTGTAAATACAGGTTATCAGCATCTCTCATTTACATTAGTTGGTGAAAATGAAGCGGTATTGAAAAATAATAATCTTGCAAAAGAGTATATTTTTAGAGGCACTAAAGAGGGAAATGAGCAGATTATTTATAATGTAGCTATGTTATCAACAGATTATTCTTCTATGTTGACTATTTCTGTTAGTGGAAACGTTATTGCATCCGAAGAAATTAAAAACGAATTTATAAAAATTACCAGTACCGTTAGTTTTCCTAAGGTTGCGACTAAATAGTTATGCCTAACCCAATATCTCCTTAGCACGCAAGTAATTCCTATTTTCAAATTCACACAAGGCTTTTACGCGGTTAAGAGTCTCAGGTTGTGCAAAGTAATCTTTCAGTGTTTGTTGAACAAATTGTTCGTAGTCGGTATTGAGGTCTGCCGTTCTATTGAGCGATTTGATTTCGAGCGGCTTATTGATGACTTTTATGCACTTTTGTTCAAAGTCTGCTAGATCATCTAAAAATCCAACGACCTTAAATTTCTTCAAATTATTGATAAACTCTTCGCCCATTTCTTGGGCATCAGCATTATCCCTCGGATAGCGGCCTGTAATAAACATGGTAGGTGTATTGGCCATATGCCAGCCTCTCTTGCTAGCTAAAATTGTATCTACTTCAGCAATCAGTTCATCTTGCGTGAGTGAGTGCTGATCTTTAAACGGTGCCATGATCTCTAGTTCATTGGTTAGCTTATTAAAGACATAGTTTGAAATGAATCTGTCTACAGGATCGCGTAATAGGGTGATGAAATCATATTCACCAGAATAAGTATCGAGGAGCTTCTTACTAACGTTTACGTGTCCACTAACATACTGCCAATTAAGGTTTAAATGATAAGCCAGGATCTCTCTTATTTTTTGTGCGTGAAATTCGCTGAAGTCTGCTTGCTGTTCAAGAGAATTGAGCGGCTTATCGTATTCGAATAAGCTGGACGCAATCATTGGCTTTCGCTTGATTTTTCCTTGGCCAACTTGCCCCAATAAATTTCTCAATGCGGTATCGATAGATACGCCACCGCATTTTGGAATGTGAATGTAAACGACTTTGGTGTTTGCGCTTGTAAGCTTGTTAGCAATCGGCTGAACGGTGACATCATACCCCAATAGGTTGATGAGTTTTCTCATCGTAGTTTTCATTCGTATTTATTCCAGAATTTATTCATATGTCGTATACACATTCGGACTTGCGTAAGTTGGTTCAAAATTAGTGTTGAATACATTGTTGTAATCATCGATTGCTTCGCAATAGCTTTGGTGCGTTAAAGAAAAAGCGCCTCGGTCTTCTTGACGTACCTTAATTTTGCCAATTGTGCTTTTAGCACGTGTTAATGTAAAGTCTCCCGCCGCTGGGTTATTGCCTTCGTCAAAGGTTGCGAGAATGTTGCGTTCTATCTCTTTTGTCCAATCTAGCCCCAAAAAACCAAACATATGGCGGAATTCATCTAATGGCTCTCTGCATATTTGTTCATAAACAAATACTTTGGCTTCTTGCGCTAATAGATTATGGCGAGTACGTGACTCTATCCAGCCTTGTAGATAGCCTATTTGCTCCCAAAACCCGCTACTAAGGAGATTGGTTCGCTTAGCGGTAATGTGCGCCAGTTCATCCGTTGACAACTTTGAGGAGATAATGTCCTGCTGTTGCCAATTTAATGCATTATAGCTTTTTGCAACGGCATATGGGTGCCGTAATAAATACGCAATCTTTGGAGCATACTTTGCGTATGCTTCCACATACAAAGGGTTAACTTCTTTGATGACTAAATGCCGTGATTCATGCATGCTTAACCATTGGGACGGAAATGCCACAATATTTTTAAGTGGCGAAAATTGACCATTTAGCGCTTTCGAAAAAAATTTGTCATATTTATCCGCATATTTCGCTTTTTCTGGACAGAATACCGACGGCAACTGCTTTTCGACAAACTGATAATTCGTAGTAACAGGCTCGCGCAAATAACAGGCATCCATAGCTTGGCCAATTATTGAGCCTACCCAACTTGAACCGCTGCGCGGAAAAGAAAGGACTACTTTTGCGCTAGGGTAAAAATTTGGTGATTTTTTGTTATAGAGCAATCTTGGATTTCGCAGATAAAATCGGGCTACTTCAATTCGTTTTTTGTTGCTTGCAGACAACAACCGCAATAATTGCTTTGTTATGACATTTTTATTCTTCATCTGCTCTTAGCTCTCACAGAGTCTCTTGTTGCCGTGCTGATTGTTGGCGATACTGATATAACTTCCACGGAAACAATAGCATCGCACTTGTCATTAAGTGGGCAAATGGACGCGTCTTCGCTGAGAAAAACAAGCTCACGTAACTAGCAAACATATAAGAAACTACTGTCGCCCAGGCTGCACCTATTATTCCCCATTTTGGAATGAATAGAATGTTTAATAAGACGTTTGTAACTGCTCCAAAGCCATGGGTGAATAAGCTCATTTGGTATAGCTTAGTGGCTATTAGCCATTTACTAAGTACTGCACGTTGGAAGATAAAGATCGTGGCAAAAATATGAATTGAAAGTACAGCTGCACTAGGCGCGTATTCACTGCCAAATATAATATCGATAATAAATGGGCTTAAGAGAGTCACTGTAATGCTAATAAGCAAAGATATAGCGATAAGTGCACTCAAAAACAAGAGTATGAATTGTTGAAACTTGTCTCGGTCTTGTTGGTGAAGCTTAAATAAATGACTACTGTAGGCATTTGCAATTAGGATCGGAAATACATACCAAAATTCAGACAAACGGGCGGCAGCAGCATAATGACCAACCTCTTGCACTGACTTGAGTTGGCCGAGCATAATCTGATCTATTTTTAAGTAAATAACCGCGGCAAACCCCGACATCAATAACCATTTACCCTTATGAAATAGGGATAACATTCGTTTGAAATGTGCTCTTCTAAATCGAAACATATATCTGCGTTGCTTGGCATGTTTGCGGTAATGGATTAAGTAACCAAGTGAAACAATCACATAACTAAGACCATGTGCCAACACGAGCATTTCAATGCTACTTTGCCAATATACACACAATATTTTTAATAAACTGGAGACGAGTAAGGCAATAACTCTGATAACACTTGAAATGACAACTTTTTGCTTAGCGAGAAAGAAAAATTCAATCGCGTAGAACAATTGCAAGCACTGTAAGGCCAGCAGCTGCATCATTGAAATTGCCATGCTCTGGCTATCAACGAACATTGCAATGATGGCAACGCCGATGAAGAGTGATGCAAATGCGCCCGCGCCACGAATGATAAGAATGAGCATTAAAAAGGTGTGTTCATTTTTGGGGTACTTAACAACATATTGGGTTGTTATGTTGTTTAACCCCATTACACACAGTGGTGAAAACAAACCAACCAATGAAAGGATGTAGGTGTACTCGCCAAAAACACTAGCACCGGCTACCCGAGCGATGTAAACGCCACTGAGAAAAGCGACAGCAATCGCGATGATTTTCTCAATGAGTAAAATGGTACTGTTTTTCTTATTTTTAGAAATTAACATCAATGTTCTTGAATACGTTAGACGAACTTTGCGATTATATATGAATATCAACAATAAATCAGATTGAAAGTTAGCATTAATTTTAAACGCACGATGTTGCATTATAGAGTTACTACTAGCTGTTTTCGCTAATATTCGTTAGAATTTCCCCCTTGCATTTTGAACTGAACACTATGAAAAAACTCCTTAAATCTGTGCTACCGGCTCGGTTGATTATCAAAATACAGCAGATTAGACAAAAGGTAGATGCCGTATTAATTAGATTCTTTGTGAAAACAAAGTGGTTAAGCAGTGTCTATTATGTCTTATTTAATCTCAGTTTTGGCCGTGAAGCGCAAGCAGTGTTGGCTGGACGTATTAAACATGACAGAGATATAGAGGCGGGGAGTCAGTTTAAGCTAAGGCGCAATATTCATCGCCTTGAAAAAGGCCTAATAATGAAGCCAAGAAGGGCAATATTTGCTGAAGGCTATATTGGTGAAACGGTTGACAGTTACGTTGCGTGCTTAGCGGAGACAAACTATTGTCATCAAGAACAAAAATGGGCAAAAGATGTACTGCTTGAATATTTCTCAGTTGTTGAGGCGTCGCCTGTAATTAATAAGGCGAGCCAAGAGTTTTTTAATGCTGACACGTTAACCGCAGAAGGAACTCGCTCGTCAGTGCCTTATTTCGCTGACCAACGCCCAAGTGTAGATGTTACCCCAGATGAACTTTATCAATTGTTTCGTAAAAGGCGTTCTGTTAGATGGTTTAGTGAGCAACCTGTTGAAATGTTGTCTATTGAGAAAGCGATTGAAATGGCTGCACAGGCACCAAGTGCGTGTAACAGGCAACCTTTTAAATTTCACGTAATTAATAATCCAACTAAAGCGCAGCAAATTGCATCGATTCCGATGGGAACAAAAGGGTTTTCGCAAAATATTCAGTCTTTACTGGTGTTAGTAGGTGATTTGAGCGCTTACCCTAAAGAACGTGATCGTCATGTTATCTATATCGATGGTGGCTTAGTTGCCATGCAACTAATGTTAGCACTGGAGTCTTTAGGGCTGTCTTCTTGTCCGATAAACTGGCCTGATATGGAAGCATTTGAACGTAAAATGGATAAAGCCCTCTCGTTAGAGCCATTTCAACGTCCCATTATGCTGATGGCCGTTGGCTACGCAGATGAAAGTGGCCAAATTCCATATTCTCAAAAGAAAACGGCGAAAGCATTAATAAAGGAAATACATTAATGATGATAGAGTTGAAAGGCGTCCAATTCGTAAACAAGGGCGCTGAACTGATGTTGTGGGCAATTTTGGACGAATTGGCTTCCGCTCATCCATCGGCTGAGTTTTGTATGCAACCAAGGCAGACATCTCCTTACCATAAACGCGCAAAAATAGGCGCGTTTCAAAAACTTAACCTTGTGAAAGGCTCATTTGACTTCAATCGCATCAGCTACTTGTTGCCACAGAAGCTAAGAGCGTATTTAAAGAGGGCTTGGGGGATTGTAACTGAAGCGGATATCGATGTGGTCTTTGACGCGTCAGGGTTTCGTTACGGTGACCAGTGGTCAAATCATGATTTAAAAATGGCAGCAAAAGAAAGCAAGCGTCTTAAGGCAAAAGGGAAGCATTATATATTTTTGCCTCAAGCATTAGGGCCTTTTACTCAACCTGAAAGTATTCAACACGCCAAAGTTGCGTTTGAAAACGCACGGTTGGTTGTTGCAAGGGAAGAACAATCATTGTCTTTCGTACAATCCGTTAGTTCGTCAGAAAATGTTATTTCTAGTCCTGATTTTACCAATTTGATAACGCCTGAAGCTTCTGATGAACATAAAGAACTTAGCGGAATGATTGCGATTATTCCGAATAGTAAGATGATAAGCGCACAAAATGCGAATGATTATTGGCGAAATCATTATGTTCAAGTGCTTGTCGAGATGATTGACGATTTACAATCTCGACAGAAACAGGTGTTTTTATTGAACCATGAAGGGAAAAGTGACGCTCGATTATGTCAAGAAATCAATAGTAAACTGGCCAAGCCATTGCTGGTAGTTTCTCCAGATAATGCGTTAGAAGTAAAAGCGATAATTGGGCAGGCGTCATTTATTATATGCTCAAGATTTCATGGGTGTGTAAGTGCATTATCACAGGGCGTGCCTTGTGTAGCGACAAGTTGGAGCCACAAATATGAGGCTTTGTTTAGTGAGTATGAGCAAAGCGATTGTATTTTAGAAGAGGGAATGGGAGACTCAGGTAGACGAGCGTTCCTCACTGCTTTTATTGATGCATTGCCTGAACGACATAATGTGTTGATGAAAAATGCACAGATTCAAAAAGAAAGATCTACTGCAATGTGGCAAAAGGTTAAGTCATGTATATCTTGATTGGTTTTGTATTAAAACCTGACACCCGTGTCTATCAACAAAGTTAATAATAGGCTAGAATGCACGGCTATTTATGCTGGGTAAACCAAGTAAATAGCGTATTGTATTATCTATCTGTTAAATTGCTTAGACGCACGTCGATGAATGAAATTCAAGATAGCGTCTATTAGGGAATGCCTAAATGTTTCGAAATCGCTCTGAAATTATTCTCCTCGTATATGGAAAAGGAGGACATACAGCTCAAATGCAAAGGTTTTTATCGCAACAACCAAGTAATGAGTATTGTTATGTTGCATTGACAAATTCAGAAAAAAATTTCCCACAAATTACAAAGAAATACTTCTGCATAGAAGCACGCGACAAATATTCTTGGATAAAAAACATCTTTGTGACATTTGCTTATTTATTTGTGTCGCTATTTCAAATGTGCCGCTTAATGTCGAAATATAAAATTAAAGGCGTTATTTCAACCGGCCCCGGACTAGCAATTATTCCTTGTATAATTTGCCGCTTAATTGGCGCGAAAGTTGTTTATTTTGAATCATGGTCACGATTTTATAAGCCGTCAATCGCTGGGCGGTTTGTTTATCGGCTCGCCCATTTGTTTTTTGTGCAGCATAAGACTATTTGCGCCAAATATCCCAAGAGCATATACAACGGCAGGCTATGAATATTTTTGTAACAGTGGGGAATACCCACTACGATACGTTAATTAAACACGTAGATACCTTAGTTGACGCCAACGAGCATTCAGTCGTATTACAAATTGCCGATGGGGCTTATACGCCCAAAAACCATACCCATATCCGCTTTACGCAAGAAATAGATAAGTACTTTGATGAAGCTGATATTGTCATCACCCATGCGGGCGCTGGCAGCGTGTTTCATTTACTCGAGCTGCAAAAAAAAATGATTGTAGTGCCGAATACGGAACGTATAGATAATCACCAGTTAGATCTTGCGAACTTTGTTGCAACTGAAGACATTGGTGGGGTTTGCACTGAGTTAAGCGGTATTAGCCTCAAAATAGCTGAAGTTGGTGCAAAAACTTTTAAGCCATACTTTCATGAACCTTTTTATGGTTACGATAAAATAGATCAACTTTTAGAGCCTTCTGAGGTAAGTAGTGAAGTTGCAGGCATTCCCATTGAACCATTTACGTCAATAAATGACGCTGTCTCGCATGTTATTCGGGATGACGGCACGGTGCTGGCTGGTAGTGCTATTGCAACGAATCCTGAAAAAATTGTATCAGCAATCAAAAGTGACAGCGTCCGTGCCACGCTGATGAAAGCGACTTTTAGATATGCAGATGGCATCGGCGTGGTTGTTACGTTAAGTCGTAAATTGAAAAAGCGTATTCAACGCATTCCCGGCTGTGAGTTATGGGAAGCACTGATGGAAAAATGTGGACAAACAAAAACATCTGTTTTTCTGGTGGGGGCAAGTGCTCACGTATTGCAAGAGACTCAAGAGAAGCTAAAAAAACAATATGGCGTTGAAATTTGCGGTGCGCACGATGGTTATTTTCAAGATCAGCAAGCTGTAATTAATGATATTGTTGCAGCTAGACCTAAAGTCGTAACGGTCGCATTGGGCTCCCCTAAACAAGAGTATTTCATTGCAAATTGTCAACAGGCACATCCTGACGCTTTCTATATGGGTGTTGGTGGTACTTACGATGTTTATACCGACAATGTTAAACGCGCACCAAAGTTTTTCAGAAAGCTAAATTTAGAATGGTTTTATCGACTTGCCGCTCAGCCTACACGATTAAAACGTCAAGTTAATTTGTTGAATTACTTATTCCTAGAGTTTTTCAGAAAGATTTAAACTACAAATTCGACAGGCATTAGCTATCCCTTTATAATCCTCAAGTTTTTTACGAATAGTCGACGAAATAAATGAAACCAAGTAGCACTCATCACAATAAAACCAACGATGATATTACCTTGTACGGCTTAATATCTTTGTTCATACGGAACTGGCTGATATTAGTTATTTCTGGATTTACATTTGCAATAGTAGCCGTAGTTTGGGCAATTCAGCAGCCAAACATCTACAAAGCAGAAGCATTGCTTATGCCTGCTAGTGGTGAAGATGGCGGTTTAGGTGGACTTGCCGGAAAATTAGGAGGGTTAGCGTCAGTAGCGGGTGTAAATTTAGCTTCAGGCAAAGATAACAATACTAAGCTAGCGTTAGAGCTTGTTGAATCACGTGTATTTATCGACAAATTTGTTAATGAATTAGATATCAAAGTTGAACTAATGGCAGCGAACGGTTGGAATGTAACTACTGGAGAATTGCTCATTGATCCAGAAGTTTATGATAAAAAAACGGGCACGTGGTTGCGCAAAGTTGAACCTCCTAAAATGCCGGAACCTAGCAAGCAGGAAATTTATGAAAAATTCATATCAATGCTAGATGTTGAAGAGGATCCTAAGACAAAGTTTGTTAAGGTTTCAATCGAGTATTATTCACCACAACTCGCTGCTCAATGGGTAACTAAGTTAGTTGATATGCTGAATCAGCATATTAGAGAACTTGATAAAGATGAAGCAACTCGCAGTATCAATTACTTAAAAGATATCTCAGATAGACCATTTACCAAGGAACTCAAAACAGTTATTGCAACCCTTACCGAAGAGCAGCTTAAATCTAGAATGCTAACTGAAGTACGAAAAGATTATGTATACAAGATAGTCGATCCAGCAGTAGCACCTGAGAATAAATCTAAGCCAAAAAGAGCACTTATTGTAGTATTGGCAGGTTTTATCGGTGGGATTATCGGGATTATTATCATTTTATTTCGCGCTGGTAAACCAGAGTAGCTTTTGAGTTAGCACTGAAAAGTTCAATGCGTACAGAGTCTATTTCACTCGGATTTGCACTGTTCCAGCTCACTTTTTTGATGCTGGGTTTTGCGTTATTTATTGATTCAATAAATGGCTTTTTTCTAGCTGGTATGGGAATAGATCCTAGACTGTCAGCAGTGTACAAATTTCTTTTCTTTATCATCGTGCTTTATCAAGTGGGATGCTATTCTCGACGAAGTATGGCTGGCATTTTGTTATTGTTGGTGACGTTTATGGTTGGTCCTACAGTTACGCTTGTGAAAACTTTAGATGCCGCAGGTTATTTCACTGATCTTACAATGGCCTTAAAAGTTCTGGCGCCTCTAAACGTATTTGCGTTTTGTGTATTAAGTTGTCAACAAAATGCAGACCTAGTGCTTAAATATGGAAAAGCAGCAATATGGCTTAGCTTTTTTGTTCTTCTGGGGAATTTGATTTTAGGCGCTTTAGGTGTCGGCTTTGCTAGTTATGGAACTGGTGAAATCGGTATAAAAGGGTTCTTTTTTGCAAGTAACGAATTAAGTGGTGTATTTGTCACGCTTTTTGGCGTTTTTCTTCACCATGCTTGGCAAAAAGGAAAATCTTTCTATGCTCTTGCTTCATTAATTGCCTTTGTTTTTGGGTTCATGATAGCAACTAAGGCTGCAATGTTATCTGCTGCAGTGTTATCATTTGCTATTCCTATTTTTAACGAAAGAAACCGAATATTTCATTTGTCGCGACTTAAACTCGGCATGATGTTACCCATTATTATCGTAATTTCAGTATTAGCAGTAACTATTGTGCAAATACTTGAAGCAACTGGGCTTTGGAGTCGATTTGTTTGGTTATATGACAAGAAAGGAGCATTAGGTCTAATACTTTCTGGAAGAGATAAATATGTCATTAATGCTGTTGATGCGGTAGACCACTATTCTAGCTTATTAACTGCTGTTTTTGGCTATGGCCGGTCTGGGCTAGAAGTAATTACTCAAGGTACGGTCGAGGTTGATCCCATCGATATGTATTTTTGGTTCGGTATACCGGGTTTGGCATTTTTCTTATTTATTTCGACATTATTTATTCGCGTGTCTTATTTGTCTACTCGGCTCAAACAAGGGTACTGGGGACCTACAGTATTGCTCACAAATATTACGCTTATTGGTATAAGTATGATCGCTGGCCATACGCTTACCTCAGGAATGTTAGGGCCTCTACTCGGCCTTATAAATGGTCTTGCTTTCGCGGATTGGAAATTAGCTCAGCGGAATCATCAAGCAACTCAAGTGACCGTTGCATAGGTATATAAAATTAATTCTGAGTTTGAATATGAATCGTAAAAAAATAATTGTAACTGGTGGTGCTGGATTTATTGGTTCTGCAGTGATCAGGTTTCTAATCAACAACACATCACACGAAGTGTTGAATATTGACAAATTAACCTATGCCGGTAACTTAGAATCGTTACTGCCGATAGCTGACAGTGATAGATACTCTTTTATTCAACTTGATATTTGTGATAAGGCGGAATTAGATAGGGTTGTGGCCAAATATCAGCCAGATGTCATTATGCATTTAGCCGCTGAAAGCCACGTAGACCGTTCAATAGATGGCCCTATGGATTTTATCCAAACCAATATAATAGGCACTTATAATTTATTAGAGTCTGCTCGACATTACTACTTAGGGCTATCAGAAGAAAAAAGAGAACAGTTCAAATTTCATCACATATCTACCGATGAAGTATATGGTGACCTAGTTGATCCGGATGCTTTGTTTACGGAAACCACAGCGTATGCGCCATCGTCTCCATATTCGGCTTCTAAAGCATCGAGTGATCACCTCGTTAGGGCATGGATGAGAACTTATGGTCTACCGACAATAATTACTAATTGTTCTAACAACTATGGTCCATATCACTTTCCGGAGAAACTGATCCCTTTAATGATTCTAAATGCCCTTGAAGGAAAAAAATTGCCTGTTTATGGTGATGGGCAACAGATTAGGGATTGGCTTTATGTAGAAGATCATGCCGAAGCATTAGTTACTGTTGCCATGCATGGCAAAGCGGGCGAAACATATAACGTTGGTGGGCATAACGAAAAAACTAATTTAGAAGTGGTTGAAACGTTGTGTGATTTGCTTGATGAGTTAGTTCCAGAAAAGCCTAACTCGATTGTTAGCTATCGAGAACTTATAACATTTGTCGCAGACAGGCCAGGTCATGATATTCGTTATGCGATTGATGCCAGCAAAATTGAAAAAGATTTAGGCTGGACACCTAAAGAAACATTTAAAAGCGGAATACGCAAAACGGTCAGTTGGTATTTAGATAATAAGCAATGGTGGGAAAGAGTGTTAGATGGTACATATGCTCGAACTCGCTTAGGTATAAAGGAGTCTTAGATGAAAGGTATAATTTTAGCGGGTGGTTCAGGCACTAGACTCTACCCAATTACGAAAGGCGTATCGAAACAGCTATTACCGATTTATGATAAGCCAATGATCTATTACCCACTTTCAGTGTTGATGCTATCAGGGATTAAAGATGTGCTTATTATTTCAACTCCGGAAGACATTGACGGTTACAAACGATTACTTGATGATGGAAGCCAGCTTGGTATAAAGATAACCTACGCAATTCAACCAAGCCCAGACGGATTAGCGCAAGCTTTTATTATCGGTGAAGAGTTTATTGGTGATGATAGCGTGTGTTTGGTGCTGGGTGACAATATATTCTATGGTCAAGGGTTTGTTGATAAGTTAAAGACGGCCGCAGAACAATCATCTGGTGCGTCTGTCTTCGGTTATCAAGTGAAAGATCCGGAAAGGTTTGGTGTGGTTGAATTCGATGATAACTTCACTGCGCTTTCCATTGAAGAAAAGCCAGAATATCCTAAATCAAACTGGGCGGTTACTGGTCTGTACTTTTATGACAATGATGTCGTTGAAATTGCTAAAAAAGTTAAACCATCAGCACGCGGTGAATTAGAAATTACTGCAATCAATCAGGAATATCTCGAGCGAGGAACTCTAAATGTTCAATTGCTAGGTCGTGGATTTGCTTGGTTAGATACTGGTACGCATGATTCCTTAATTGAAGCAGGACAATTTGTTCAAACGATTGAGCACCGACAAGGATTAAAAGTAGCATGTCTTGAAGAGATATCATGGCGCAATGGTTGGTTGTCTGATGATGACTTAAGAGAAATTGCAATTCCACTGAAAAAAAGTGGCTATGGTCAATATTTATTAGGGTTACTTGAACGTGGATACAAAAAGCATCCATAGACTTGATTGGGAAAGTGACTTTTTCCAGCAGGATATTAGTATTGTTAACGATATTGATTTGTTAGCGTCAGAAGATTGCGCTCATCAGCAGTTAGTCATGGCAAAAGTTGCGTCAGGTGACTATGTGCGAATAGACAAATTAACGGAGCTTGATTTTCAGTTTGTCGAAAGTGAAATGCGGTTCTCTGTTGAGGTAAACCGTAGCACGATGCCAATGAACAATTCGTCTGTTGCTATTAGAGAAGCAAATGAGCTCGATATTCCTCACTTAGCGAATTTGGCGTCTGAGAGTTACAACAATAGTCGGTTTAGACAGCCGTGGTTTACTGATGGCCAAAGATCGAAGTTTTATGCTCTTTGGGTAACCAATGCTGTTAACCAAACTTTCGATGACATTTGTTTAGTAGCATTTGAAAATTCAGAGATATTGGGTTTTATCACTTTAAAAGCTACGCAACAAACAATGTCTGTTGGACTTATAGCTGTTGGTAACAAAGCACAGGGTAGAGGTGTAGCAAAATCTTTACTCGCTCAGGCGCAAAAATACACTAAAGACTCGAATTGTACCCAGTTAAATGTTGCAACCCAAGGAAGCAATGTTTCAGCGATGAACTTATACAATAGCGTTGGGTTCAAACTTATCGAGTCTAATTATTGGTTTTATAAAGGAAAAATATGATCCCCTTTAATGTTCCACCATTGGTCGGTACTGAATCGAAATATATAGCTGAAGCGCTAAGTAACAATAAACTTTCTGGCGATGGACCTTTTAATAAGAAGTGTCAACAATGGTTTGAAGAAAAGTTTTCCAGTTCACTTACTTTATTAACGCCTTCATGTACAGCGTCTCTAGAAATGGCGGCTATATTGGTCGACATTCAGGCAGGGGACGAAGTAATTATGCCTAGTTTTACGTTCGTATCTACGGCTAATGCTTTCGTTCTTAGGGGGGCAAAAATTGTTTATGTAGATATTCGTCCTGATACGATGAATATTGATGAAAGCAAAATTGAAGCTGCTATAACATCTAAAACCAAAGCGATTGTACCCGTTCATTATGCAGGCGTGGCTTGTGAAATGGACAAGATTATGTCGATAGCTGAGAAGCATAATCTATGGGTTATCGAAGATGCAGCCCAAGGCGTTATGTCAAGCTACAAAGGAAAGGCGTTAGGGACAATTGGTCATATTGGTTGTTTTTCATTTCATGAAACCAAAAACTACACTGCTGGCGGTGAAGGAGGTGCGATTCTTATTCAGGATGAAGTGTTGCATGAGCGAGCAGAGATAATTCGAGAGAAAGGAACTGATAGAAGTCAGTTTTTTAAAGGCCAAATTGATAAATATACGTGGCAAGATGTCGGTTCCAGTTTTTTGTTGTCTGAGGTGCAGGCTGCGTACCTTTACGCACAATTAGAAGCCGCCGATAAAATTAATGAAAAGCGTTTGTCTATTTGGAGTAGTTATTTCAATGCGTTTAAATCACTCGCTCAAGAAGGCAAATTGTCAGTACCACATATTCCAACTGATGTAGTTCACAATGCCCACATGTTTTATATTAAACTTGTTGATATAGAAGAACGTACCCAATTTATTGATTATTTAAAATCTCACAATGTAATGTCTGTGTTTCATTACGTTCCGTTACACTCGAGCCCTGCGGGGAAAAGATTCGGACATTTTTCATCACTAGACCAATATACTACACAAGAGAGTGAGCGACTCGTAAGGCTGCCAATGTTCTACGAATTATCTGATGACAATGTATCTAAAGTCATTGAAGTTGTTGTTGCTTACTTTAATAGTCACTGACCTATTAGTCATAGATGGGTAAATAATAGTGCGTGTATTTCATTTTTTCCATGGTAGTCTTGAGCATCATAATCAACCAATGTTGCAGTTGTTTAAAGGTCAAGAAAACAACGAATGTGACTCAGTGTGTTTTATTGTTGCCACAGATCCTCATAAAAAAATCGTACATTCGGCGGTTTATGATCAGATTATTACCACACTCAAGGGCTACATATCTTTTATTAGGCATTCTATTTCTGTAGATGATGTAGTTGTAATACATGGGCTATACACAAATTGGCACTATTTACTGCCTTTATTAAATCCTAAATTGGCACCTAAAGTTATTTGGGATGTTTGGGGAGATGATTATTACTCTGTAAATAGGTTAATATCTTCAAACAAGTTGTCAGATAAAATTCGTTATTATTTCAGACGATTTGCGATCCCAAAGTTTGGCGCAGTTGCGGGATTTCAAAAGGACGTTGAGTTGGTTTGTAAAACGTTCAATTTCAGAAATCATCAATTTGAAGTCAATCACCCATTACGCCCAGCGTTAGATAATTTGAGTTTCGAGTCCAATCTCCAGAATCAACCAAGAAAAGTACTCGTTGGTAATAGCGGTTCACGTAGTAATGAGCATGTTAGAGGGATTGAGTACCTCAAAAAAAACAAACATTTTGAATCACTAGACATAGTTTGTTTATTTAGCACAGATACTGAACATGAGTATGAAAAAGAGTTTAAGACTTATTTAAAAGATAACAAGATTCAGAACGTAACAATTATCAAGGAGATGATGAGCTTTCCCGAGTTCATCGCTTTTATTAGGAGCCTAGGTTGTATTGTCTTACCTCACCGAAGACAACAAGGCGTTGGCACTTCTAATTTAAGCCTTGTGCTAGGTAAGCCTGTGTATATGGACATGAATGTTGCAACAGCAAAGTATTATTCAATGCATAATGTTCAAGTGTTTGACATTGAATCACTAAATAATGCAGAGCCTAGTGAATGGCAAAGTTTCAATGGAGAGCATAACAGTGACTCTATAAAGTCACTTTTTGGAATAGAAGCTGTAAAAGCTAAATGGCAAACGATTATTGCTGAGTTTAATCGTGACTAGTATAAAGAACAACGCACTAATATTATTAGCATCAACATTTGTTGGGATCATTACACAAATTATTCAATTTGTGCTTCTTGGTCGCCTTTTGACACCCGAGCAAATGGGGATCGCATCAATTGTGTTGGTTGTAGTAGTCTTTGCTCAGATGTTTACAGATTTTGGCTTGTCTGGCTATTATGTGCATCGTCAAAGTGCGGAAAAAACTGAGAAAAGTACACTTTATTGGCTGAATGTTGGACTTGGTTTTGCTGTTGGCATAGTTGTTCTGGCTGTTGCTCCAATCATTGCGTATTTTTACCAAAATTCATCAATTACAGTGTTAGTGTCTCTCTGTGCCTTATCATTTCCTATTATTGCCGCAGGCAGTCAGTTTCAAGCATATTTACTCAAAACATTTAGATATAAACGAATTGTTGCTGTTGAGATCATTACGAGGCTAGTTGCCTTGTCAGTGTTTGCCATGGCGATATGGATTGACGCCGATCCAATTGTGGTTGTTATTGGACATTTAGCTATGTCAATCGTGAAAACATTGTTGTTGTTAGTATTGGTACCAAGAAGTGAATACCCTTCGTTTGTATTTGATCGGCAATACGTCCATGGTGGTCTGAGTTACGGAAGTTATTTGATCATGGGACAGTTTTTAAATCAAGTAACTGCCAATTTGGATAAAATACTAATAGGGAAATTCATAGGGCTATCTAGTCTGGGTACATATACTTTGGCTAAAGACTTGGCGATGCGCGCTATGCAAGTGATTAATCCAATGGTGAATAAGCTATGTCTCCCAAAATATGCACAAGCTCAAAACGATCAAAACGAATTGAATTTGATCGTGAGTAATACGCTGTTAGTACTTGGTTTTTTCTCTTCAATAATTTTTATTGGTATCGCTCACTTCGCTGAATTGATCGTGCAAATATTGTATGGGTCGGGCAAAGAAGATATCGCCAAGGTGCTAAGTATCATTGCTTTTTACGTTTTATTCAGAAGTTTTGGTAATATTAGCGGTACTTTGTTGAATGCTGTCGGGCAAACTAAGCGTGACTTTCAATGGAATATTTGCGCTGCGTTGATTGCACTGCCAACTATTTTTACGTTAGTGCAATTTTCATTTGAGTATATGGTCGCTGGCATTGTGTTGTTGCAACTGTGCTTAACATTAGTTTCATATTTTATCATCATTAAACCAATATTATCGATGTCATTCATGCGATACTGCGTTGCTGTTGTATTATTTCCAGCGATTGGTATTGCTATTGGCATACCGGTTTCTACTATGGTTGGCTCAGATACGTTGCAATTGATACTATCGTTTCTCTTGTGGTTGGCATTATATGTGGCGGTTGCATTTGTACTTTACAAAACCTTATTAAGAAAGTTTTATGTCTCATAATTCCAAAAGAGTGCTAATTAGCTCAAATCTTTATCGCCCCAATATTGGAGGGGCAGAAAACTCTTTGTACAACCTAGCATTAGAATATGAAAAGCTGGGGTATTTTGTTGATGTCGTCAGTAGTGATATGAATAATGTGACTGATGAAAAATTGCCGTTGGTGGAGAAGTTTTCTGACAGGATTACGGTTTATCGTTACAAAGCTGATCATGCCATTGTTCCTCGCACATTTTACATGTACAAGACGGCATTTTGCTTATACCGAAAATTAATGAGAATGTATCGCTATGAATATTTATTTGTACGTTCTCATTTCAATGTAATTACTGCATGGCTAGCGGGAATGAGGGATATTAGATTTTTACTCGCGGGCGTAGTTATTAATCAACGCGCTAATGAAAGAGCATCATTGAGTCAGTCTAAATTGCAATTGTTCAAACGTTCATTAGATAACTTTTATCATCATAGTATGCAAAAACTTGCCGTTAAGCTCGCTAGTCGATTAATGGTATTTTCGCAAAATATGGTTGACCAACTTGTGAACGTGTTCGGTTGCAAACCTGATATTCCAATTGTCAAACCCGGTGTTGACCTTCAAAAGTTCTCTTTGGTGACGCCAGACGCTAAACGTCTCATTCGAGAAAAACTGGGTATTCCACTAGATAAAACTATTCTGCTAGGGCTTGGGCGATTTGTACAGTCGAAAGGCTACGATCAAGTAATCAAGGCTCTGTCACACCTGTCCGATGATTACGTCTTCTTGGTAGTTGGTAAAGGTGTCGAGCGACAAACGTATATCGATTTGGCGAACGAGTTGGGCGTTCAAGATAAATTGATGTTTGCTCCGCCTACAGATGTTCCTGAACAATATTACCAGTTAGCAGACATTTTTATGATGACATCAGTCTATGAGACGCTCGGCCAAACTACGCTTGAAGCTCAGGCTTGTGGACTTCCCGTAATAGCATTTGAACCATCAGAAAATATTATTACAGCGACGCGAGAAATAACGAAGGCGTCAACTTCGTTATTTTGTACTGACAATGACGCTAAACAATTAGCTCAGACTGTTACTCAGGCGAAGTTAAAGTTAGAAGACAATACGTTTAATGCGCGTGAAATCAATTCGTTTATTGAAGAAAACTTCAGTTGGCGAGCGCTTGCACTTACGATAGAGGATACTCATTAATGAAGATAGCGGTTTTAAGTTCAAGGTATCCAACTACTGACAACCCATACAGTCACATGTTTGTTCATACACGCAATAAAGAATATGTGATGAAAGGGCATCAGGTGACTGTATTGGTACCAAGTACAAAACCTGAACAATATGAAATTGATGGTGTCGTTGTCATCAAAGGAAGCGTCCAGTCATTTCTACCGCTATTAGATGAAACCGAAGGGGTGATGATTCATTTATTATTCCATCGTTTTAATAGGGAAACGGATGCTAGTGTTCTGTATGACTATATTCAAACGCATAATATTCCTTGTTTGTTCTATATACACGGAGTTGAATGTCAAAAAATTTGGCGTAGCAGAAGAGATGACATCAAATTAACAGCTCCTATGTCTATTGCTCGCTTTATTTATCGAGATTTTTATTTAATAAATAAAATGCGCAAAACGCTAAAACGCTTTTGTATCGAAAATTCTCGTAGCGCGTTTGTCACTCCGTCACAATGGATGTCTAAAGAGAGCGTTGCATCAACTGATGTCGATACAAGCGCTAAGACGGTGATTATCCCCAATGGCATTGATACCGAACGATTCAAGTATCGAGAACAATGGGAAAATAGACATAAGTTACTATCAATTAGGCCACTGTATGCCAAAGGAAAATATGCCAACGATTTGTTGATAGAGGCCTCAAGACACTTAGAAAACTCTCAGATTACAGTTAACTTGTTTGGCGATGGCCCTGAAAAAGACATCATTAGAGAACAGGTGGCCAAGTTGAACAATTTCAACCTCAATGTTGGATTTTTGCAACCCAGTGACATAGCGAACATACACCAAAATTTTGGTATGTACGGTGCTGTAACTCGAATGGATGCGCAAGGGGTTTCAATGTGTGAAGCTATGGCAAGTGGTCTTCCCGTTATCTCTTTTAATACTTGTGCAATTCCTGAATTTATAGAACATGGGGTAACAGGGATGCTAGCAAGTTGCTATAACGTAAATGAGTTTGTTGACTATTGTCGGGACATTTCTACCGATAAAAACAAGTATATTTCAATTGCAGAGAGTGCCAGAAACTTTATTGAAGCGATTGACATAAAATCGACAACTGAAAAAGAATTGAAATTATTAAATAGCTTATAGGCAGATTAATTTTGTGTGACATTATAGCTAGTACGCAGAATAAGAGTTAAAACGTATCACGCTTAGGTAAGGGAGAAACAGGAACGAAAAGGTTGCAAATAACGAGAGATATTTCACGCTTTTTAGTTAGTTTTTTTAATAGAAGATATGGTAAGCATAATAATACCCGCACATAATGAAGCAACTGGTATCAGTAAAACATTAGCGTGCTTTTTGCGTGATAAAACACTGACCAATGCCGATGTTTTTGTCGTATGTAATGGGTGTACAGACGATACGGTGGTTAATGCCAAGGAGTTTGCACATCAACGCATCGAAGAACTTACTAAACGCAATATTTCGCTGAACGTCATAGAAATTGAAAAAGCGTCTAAAATAGCGGCATTAAATAAAGGGCTAAGTTATGTCGAGACCTGTCCCGTAATTTTACTTGACGCAGATATTCTTATAACCGGTCATGATTTAATTGCGTTGGCATCACACCTATTAGAGAATGATTTATTTGCCGCTTCACCCAAAGTGAAGTTTGATTGGAAACACAGCAACTTTTTAGCGCAATGTTATTATCGAATCTCGAGTAGCTCGACTTATAATAAAGCGCATCGCCTGTCTAACGTGATAGCACTTTCAGAAAGCGGCATAAAGCGAATAAGTCAGTTACCTGAAGTAATCGCTGATGATGAATACATTCGCCGACAGTTTAACCATAAAGAATATCAAATTTGCCAAGACATTTCGTTTGTATTTACCTGCCCGAGAAACATTGCAAATGTGATTAATGTGCTTACCCGTGTAGAGCGAGGAAATATGCAACTCAGTGCACTAGGTTATGTTGATGGTACTGGGGCAAAACTTAGCGGGCCAACTAAAAGCCCATTCTACGCATTTATCGTGTTTGCTGCCTGTAAACTCATTGCAAAATATCGAGCGAAGAGACAATTGCGAAGTGGGCAAGTAGCACAGTGGGAAAGAGATGAGTCCAATCGTTAAGACTAGGAACACTAAACTAGCCAATAATAATTTGAGAAGAATAGACACGTGCCATTAAACAAACCTCATTCGCCATTAGTCAGCGTTTATATGCCGACAAAAAATAGACTTGAACTGCTAAAAAGAGCGGTCGAATCTGTATTTGCTCAATCATATACGAACGTTGATTTGCATATTGTCGATGATGGCTCTACAGATGGTACCTATGAATACTTATTAGCGCTAGCCAGTGAAAAAGCGAATGTGCATGTTTATCGAAACGAAAAAAGTTTGGGCGCGTGTGCGTCCCGAAATATCGCTATTAAGAGCGCTAAAGGTGAGTTTGTTACTGGGTTAGATGACGACGATTTATTTTTACCGCATCGAATTAGCTCACTCGTTGAAGCGTATGACGATCAATATGCTTTTTGTTGTTCCAGTATGTGGTGGGATTACGGTAGAAAGCAGCGTCTTATTGACGCTTCAGAGCAGGCCATATCACTTGAACAACAGCTAAGTTATAATGAAGCAACGTCGCAGGTGTTGGTCAAGAGACACAGAGTGTTAGATGTTGGGGGCTTTGACGAGTCATTCGTTGCTTGCCAAGATTATGATTTATGGACGCGCTTAATGCTTAAATATGGTTCTAGCTATCGTATTGCCAACCCTAGCTATATCATCAACGATACTGGGAGTTCGGAGCGCATGATCGGCAACCCTAAAAGTGTTCAAGGCTATCAACAATTTTTTGATAAACATCATATGCATATGACAAAGGCCAATAAATCTAACCAACGATTTATGACAATTAGGCGAGAGAGAAAGGCGCTGACACTAATCGAATTTATCCGCCAAATACCGGCTGGTCACGTGTCTGCGAAATTTCGTTACTTTCTCTCGTCAAATTTTGGCTGGGTGAGAAAGTTCCGTCAATTTTACACCAAAGGGTAACCTCTATTCTGGAGCTGACTCTTGATTGTGTTTGGCAACTGCGTCATCCATATATTTGGATAAAAATTTGAGGTTAAGTGGCCTTAATATCACGACATAGATGAACAAAACTACCACTAGTGCAACAACAAAGCCTAGCCAGTTATGGGTTGCTAACATCCAAAATAATGGAATTAATAGCACGAGTTTCAATATATTCAGTATGAGTTTTTCGGGAACGGTTAGTTGAGCTTGTGCTCTGGCAATAATTTGTTGGCGCTCTTTGAATGTGAATTTATCTAAGGCTTCAAACTGCTTCGATGAAAAATGACTCATAATGAATGACTGCGATTTACGAAATTTTAAAATGGCTATTTTAGCGTGATGTGCTCATAAATGCATTAAAGCGTAAGAAATTGATAAAGAGATACCGTAATTCTAACTTTTTTGATAAAATCGCCGGAATTTTGATTAATAGGTACTTTTTAGAATGAACATAATTGAAGGTAATTTTGTTGCAACTGGCAAAAAATTCGCAATCGTCGTTTCTCGCTTTAATAGCTTTATTGTGGAAAGCCTGCTTGAGGGTGCTGTTGATGCATTAAAACGCCATGGTAACGTAGCCAACGCAGACATTACTGTGATTCGCGCGCCAGGTGCTTATGAATTACCATTAGTAGCTAAAAAGGCTGCTAAGAAAGGAACTTATGATGCAATTATCGCTATTGGTGCGGTAATTCGTGGTGGTACACCACATTTTGACTTTGTTGCAGGAGAGTGTAACAAAGGCTTGGCACAAGTTGCACTTGATGCTGAAATTCCAGTTTCTTTTGGCGTTATTACAACAGATTCTATTGAGCAAGCCATTGAGCGTGCAGGTACCAAAGCTGGTAACAAAGGTGCAGAAGCTGCACTTGGTGCTTTAGAAATGGTTAATGTTTTAGAACAAATTTAGTTTGGAAAAATACTGTGAAACCCTCACCTAGAAGAAAAGCTCGTGAATTAGCCGTTCAAGCGGTTTACTCATGGCAAATTAGCGACAATAGTGTGGCTGATGTTGAAGCGCATTTCCTAACTGAAAATGCGAAACGTCGATTTGACATAGACTATTTTCAGGCACTTTTTAAAGGCGTTGCTAATAACGTTGCAGACATAGATGCCGCAATCGAGCCTCATGTGGAACGTCCGCTTGCAGACGTTGATCATGTTGAAAAGGCGGTGCTCCGCGTAGCAATCTATGAACTAAAAGACTGCCCTGATGTACCATATCGTGTGGTGATTAATGAAGCGATTGAGTTGGCAAAGTCGTTTGGTGCTGACGACAGCCACAAGTTCGTTAATGGTGTGCTAGACAAGGCGGTTAAATTAATTCGTCCTGAACAATAGTACGTATACCGCAAAGGACTTGAGTGATCGTGTTTTAATGGTAAAACGCCTACTATAATTGAATTTGATCGAAATAATAGTCATGCTAAGCCATGACTATTTTTTTCTAAGAAAATGATAGGTTTATGAAAGAATTCGAATTAATAAAGCGTTACTTTACTGAACAAATAGTGAAGAGAAAGGACGTTCTTCTTGGTATTGGCGATGATTGCGCCATATTGAGACCACCAGAAAACTACAATATTGCTGTTACGACTGACACGTTAGTTGCAGGGGTACATTTTCCGCAAGACACAAGCCCGCGAGCGATTGGCCATAAAGCCCTCGCTGTCAACTTATCTGATCTAGCCGCTATGGGAGCAGAACCTACTTGGGTTTCTTTAGCGATAACACTACCAAAGGTAGATGAATTCTGGATAAATGAATTTTGCGCTGGAATCTTCGAGTTGTGCGAGTTTTATAATGTGCAGCTTATTGGCGGGGATACCACACAAGGGCCGCTTAGCATAACGATAACAGCGCAAGGAATTGTGCCAGCAGATATGCAGTTGACGCGCGGTGGGGCAAAGCCAGGCGACTGGATATATGTCACAGGCGAAATAGGTGATGCAGCACTAGCGTTGAAATCGCTCACTGATGGTGTAGCGGTTGAATCTATCTTTCAAAATCAGATTCAGCAGCGCTTAGATTGTCCTAAACCGCGTGTGCTAGCAGGACAAACACTTCGAAAATACGCAAGCGCAGCCATCGATATTTCTGATGGACTTTTGGCTGATTTAAAGCATATTTGCGATGCATCTAAAGTTGGTGCCAATATCGTCTTAGAAGATTTGCCATTATCTAATGCTTTAGTTGAAACGTTAGGTATGGAAAAGGCTATAGAGCTTGCTATTATTGGTGGTGATGACTATGAGTTGTTGTTTACCGTTTCTGAAGACAATAAAGTCGGCATGGAAACAGCAATTGCCAATATTGGTGTTGATGTTACCTGTATTGGGCAATTAAATGGCACTGATAAAATAACTACTACACTTAATAGCAAGCCGGTTAATATTAACGCGGCGGGCTATCAACATTTCTAAATCGGTATTTACGTGAATAGACCTTTTTCACTTAAGAACCCTATTGAATTTTTGGCGGTGGGGTTTGGTTCAGGCTTGTCACCTGTGGCCCCAGGAACGTTCGGTACGATAGCGGCTATTCCTATTGTTTTCTTCATGGCTAATTTGAGCTTGCCAGTATATATTGCGCTGACGGTGTTATGTGCAATTGCCGGAATTTATATTTGTGGTAAAGCAGCTACAAATGTTGGCGTTCATGATCATGGTGCAATCGTTTGGGATGAAATTGTGGGCTACATGATAGCGATGGTGGCTATTCCCGTTAGTTGGCATAGTATGCTAGTGGCATTTATTTTGTTCCGTATCTTCGATATCGCCAAGCCTTGGCCTATTTCTTGGCTTGATAAGCATTGTAGCGATGGCTTTGGCATCATGATTGATGATGTCGTTGCTGGGTTGGCGGCACTCGCGCTCATGCACCTTATTTATTAAACTGTCACATTATAAAGATAAGATGATGGTATAAAGGCTTACATTAGGAATCTTAAATGAAAATTACGGTCGTCGGTACGGGTTATGTCGGTCTGTCAAATGCGCTATTGCTCGCACAGAATAATGCGGTTGTTGCGTTGGATATAGAGCATGACCGTGTCGAGCTTATAAACCAAGGTAGCTCTCCAATCGTCGATGATGAAATAACGTCGTTTTTACAGAATAAATCGTTAAATTTTCATGCTACTACAGATAAGCAAAATGCCTATTTGGATGCACAGTTCGTTATCATTGCCACGCCTACGGATTACGATCCCGACACCAATTATTTTAATACGGATACCGTTGAAAGTGTCATCCGTGATGTATATGAATACAATGCATCTGCCACAATTATCATTAAATCAACCGTACCTGTTGGTTTTACGGAAAAAATAAGAAAACGCTATAGTGATTGCAATATCATATTTTCGCCTGAATTTTTAAGGGAAGGGAAAGCACTTCACGACAACCTCTATCCATCGCGGATTATTGTGGGTGAAGATTCACCACAAGGCCAATTGTTTGCCCAGTTGATGGTACAGGGAGCGAAAAAAGAAAATATTCCAACGTTATTCACCAATTCAACCGAAGCAGAAGCAATTAAGCTCTTTTCAAATACCTATTTAGCGATGCGTGTGGCTTATTTTAATGAACTAGATAGTTATGCTGAGTCTCATGGGCTAGATACTCGTCAAATCATTGAAGGTGTTGGTTTAGACCCTAGAATTGGCAATCATTACAATAACCCTTCATTTGGTTATGGCGGATATTGTCTTCCAAAAGATACCAAACAGTTACTCGCTAATTATCAAGACGTTCCAAATAATATGATTCGGGCAATCGTCGACGCTAATAATACACGTAAAGACTTTGTCGCAGATTCAATTTTGAGAAAGTCACCGGACGTGGTTGGTATTTATCGACTTATTATGAAGTCGGGGTCGGATAACTTCCGGGCGTCTGCGATTCAAGGTGTGATGAAGCGTATCAAAGCCAAAGGAATCGAAGTCATTGTTTATGAACCTGAGCTTGATGAAAAAGAGTTTTTTCACTCGCGTGTGGTGACCAATTTAAGTGAGTTTAAAGCATTGTCTGACGTAATTGTGTCTAACCGTATGTGCGATGCATTGGCTGATGTCAGTGATAAAGTATACACACGTGATTTATTTGGTAATGATTAAACTTTTTAGAGTTCCATAAATAAAACAGCGCTATGCGCTGTTTTTTTATGGGGTAAGCCGTGATTAGTGAAGAATTCTCGCTTTTATCGTACCTTCGATCTTCTTCAAAGCTTTCAAAGCACTTGCGCTGTCCTCTGTTTCAATATCAATAACAACGTAACCAATTTCATCATCCGTTTGTAGGTACTGAGCGGCGATATTAATATCGAACTCGGCAAACGCTTGGTTAATCTTGGTTAGAATACCCGGTTGGTTTTTATGAATGTGCAGTAATCTACTGGTACCTTCATGGCTAGGCAAAGATACTTCTGGAAAGTTAACAGCGGAAAGCGTAGAGCCGTTATCAGAGTATTTAGCCAGCTTGCTAGCAACTTCTAATCCGATATTTTCCTGAGCTTCTTTGGTGCTACCACCAATATGAGGCGTTAAGATCACGTTGTCAAAAGCACGTAATGGTGAAACAAATTCTTCATCGTTGCTTTTGGGTTCCACAGGAAATACGTCGATGGCAGCACCGGCAACTTTCTTGTTGTCTAGCGCTTCCGCCAATGCATCAATATCTACAACCGTACCACGAGAGGCATTGATAAAGATAACACCGTCCTTCATTACTTCGAATTCAGCATGACCCATCATATTTTGCGTTTGCGCTGTTTCTGGTACGTGTAAGCTAATAACATCGGCTTCTTGCAGAAGTGAGGTTAGGGTATTCGCTTGGCTTGCATTACCTAGCGGAAGTTTGGTTTCAATGTCATAAAACCTTACTTTCATGCCAATCGTTTCGGCGAGAATGCCTACTTGCATTCCGATATGGCCATAACCAATAATCCCTAACGTTTTACCTCGGGCTTCCACAGAACCAGCAGCCGATTTATTCCAAACGCCACGGTGTGCCTGAGCACTTTTCTCAGGAATGCCACGCAATAACAGGAGAAGTTCTCCAATGACTAACTCCGCTACTGAGCGCGTATTTGAAAATGGCGCGTTAAAGACCGGAATACCTCTTTTTTGTGCGGCCTTAGTATCGACTTGGTTAGTGCCAATACAAAAGCAACCAATCGCGACGAGTTTCTTAGCATGAGATAACACTTTGTCGGTAAGTTGTGTACGCGAGCGAATACCTATAAAGTGAACATTAGCGATTTTCTCGACAAGTTCAGCTTCAGCGAGTGAAGTCTTTAGGTATTCAATGTTGGTATATCCTTGGAGCTTTAATTCCTCTAAAGCGCTTTGATGTACTCCCTCTAACAGCAAAATCTTAATCTTTTCTTTTGAAAGTGACTGGTTGCTCATGCGTGAAATTTCTCTTAGCAAAATTGTTTTTTAGATGGCTAGATTTCTAAACTAACATATAGTGTATAAACTCTAAAGTATTATTTGATGATTTTTGCGCCGTCCGGAGTGCCAAGTATTAAGACATTAGCGCCACGGTCTGCAAATAAACCGTTAGTGACGACACCTACAATGGCATTGATTTGCGATTCTAACAGTTTAGGATCCAAGATTTCCATATTGTGTACGTCTAAAATCACGTTGCCATTGTCAGTTACAACACCTTGTCTATAAACAGGATCGCCTCCTAGTTTTACGAGCTCTCTGGCAACATAGCTTCGCGCCATCGGAATCACTTCAACAGGTAGAGGGAAGTTACCAAGTACAGGAACTAGTTTGGATTCATCAGCGATACACACGAAAGTTTTTGCGACAGCAGCAACAATTTTTTCACGCGTTAATGCAGCACCACCACCCTTAATCATATGCATGTGCTCAGTAATTTCATCAGCACCATCTACGTATACGTCAATTTCACTGACGCTGTTTAAATCGAATACTTCGATACCATGTGCTTTCAAACGTTCTGTTGATGCTTCGGAGCTTGAAACTGCGCCTTCAATGCGGTCTTTCATTGTTGCCAACGCATCGATGAAATGGTTGACTGTAGAGCCAGTACCAACGCCAACTATTGTATCTTCAGTGACAAATTCCAGCGCTTTAATTGCCGCTGCTTTTTTCATTTCATCTTGTGTCATAACGCTAAATAACCTTATATAAATTGATAATGTTTAGACGGAGTGTATATTTCGGGAATAGGTACATCCCAGTGCTCCGTTGGAATTTTTTCAACAAGCTGGCAATCGTGTGCCAAGCCAATTGGCCAAAGGCTTGTGTCTTCATCTTCTTTAAATGATTGAAACCATTGACTAAGTGTTCGGTCATAGAAGCCACCACCCATACCAAGGCGAGCACCGTCTGAATCAAAAGCAACGAGCGGTGTAAAAATGATATCAATGTCCTTTAACGGAACCACATTAAGGCAGTTGAGTTGTGGTTCAGGTATCCCGTATTGGTTAGGGAGCATTTTACTGTGGGCTTGATACTTCAAAAACAATAAGTGGTGTGGATTAAATGGATGAATTCGTGGGAGACATACGGTCTTGCCCTGTTGCCAACACCAATGAATAAATGGGGTAGTGTCTAGCTCACCATCGTTGGTTAGGTATATCGCAATCGTTTTGGTATGTTGAATGCGTGAGTTTTCTTGTAGCCGCATGTTTAAGGCCATCGCCGCTTCTTGTTGCGCATGCGACGACAAGTCTCGCCTTTTTTGGCGTATTATTTGACGTAAAGATTGTCTGCTAACTGCGGTCATCTGCTAGTCATTTGCCACTTAGGGCGATGAAGAAAGTTGCGCTATTGTAATGTGAATTGCAGACAAAAAAAAGCTCGATTTGAATCGAGCTTTTCTTAGAAGTGTTTGAGTAAGATAAGCGTTAATTAGCTATGCCTTTCTGCCATTGCTTCGTGCGTAGCAGTTACTTCCATTTCTTCTTCAAGTTTTTCATCAAGTGTTTTTGTTTGGTCGCCTTCAGCGCCATGCATCCACTCAACAAGCTTGTTAGCACTTAAGAAGATAATTACAGCAGTAACTAGTGCACCAATACCAACGCCTAAGAAGATATTTAACGCATTGTTCACTTGCTCTTCACCCTCACCAACAAATGAGCCAATAAATGCAGCAAGTTTGTTAGAAAGAGCGGTAAAGAAGAACCAGCAACCCATTAACAGAGATGTAAATTTAAGTGGTGCTAGCTTAGATACCATTGAAAGGCCGATAGGAGATAAACACAGCTCACCTAAAGTATGGAAAAGATAAGCGAACACTAAGAATAACAAGCTAACCTTAACTGATGTATCGCCGCCTTGCGCCATAGTAGCTAATACCATAACGAAGAAGCCTATCGCAAGAAACACCATCGCAAGTCCAAATTTCACTGGTGATGTAGGTTCTTTACTACCCATTTTCACCCACACGGTTGCAATTACTGGTGCAAGTAAAATGATAAACATCGCGTTTAATGACTGGAACCATGATGCTGGGACTTCAAAGCCCATCACATTACGTTCAGTAAATTGTGAGGCATAAATGTTGAATAATCCGCCTGCTTGTTCAAAGCCTGCCCAGAAAATAACAGAGAATACACTCATGATTAGGATTACTTTAGTGCGGTCTTTTTCCTCTTTAGTGAGTGCTGCAGCTTTTAAATCTTCTTTTGATTTTTTCGCTAATTGCGCAGAAGGTTTAACACCAATGTCGCCTAGATATTTGTTGGCAAACGTCAGTTGTAATGCTAGACCAATTAACATACCACAGCCTGCAGCGATAAAGCCGTAGTGCCAGTTAATTTGTTCGCCTAAATAGCCAACAATAAGTGGAGATAAGAAAGCACCTAAGTTGATACCCATGTAGAAAATAGTAAATGCACTATCACGGCGATGATCACCATCTTCGTATAAGTCACCTACTAAGCTTGAAACGTTAGCTTTAAATAGACCGTTACCACAGCATATTAATACTAAGCCGATGTAGAAAACCATTTCTTCCATACCTGGAATCATAGTTTTAGGAATACCTAGTGTGAAATAACCTGCAGAAAATAAAATACCACCTAAAATGATGGCTTTTCGCTGACCGATGTAGTTATCAGCTAACCAACCACCAATCATAGGTGTAAGGTACACTGCCATGGTGAATGTGCCGTACAAGCCAAGTGCATCACCTGTTGTCCAGCCAAAACCGCCATCTTCTACCGCTGCTACCAAATATAGTACTAGTAGGGCACGCATACCGTAGTAACCAAAACGTTCCCACATTTCAGTACCAAACAATAGGAATAATCCCTTCGGGTGTCCTAAAAAGTTACCCTCAGATCGAACTGTCATAAATTTATCCTTCCAACGAGCGCTTTTTCGTTTACTTCTTATTCTTTTTGTATATTTACCCGTCAGGGAGTAATAAAAAGCGCTTTAAATTATTAATGTCAGCGGGTGTTATACCTTTGAAAGCGTTCAAAGGCAAGTCTAACCAGCGCTTGAATTGGAATGGTTAATGAAAACTTTCTCGGTTTTAATCAGTTTCACATTGCCTAAGTGAATATTTAATCAACGACTAATTTAGCGCGATATCAGCCAGTGCATATTTAAGTGAAAACACTTTTAGCTAGAGTTGAAGCTAGGATTCATAGTAGACTAGCGCGATAAGAAATTATCAATCATGTCGTAGTACATTCAGGGAAATTGATTCAGTATGTTAAAACCAATAGATGATACGAAAGTTGCCATTATAGGCTTAGGATATGTAGGCCTTCCTTTGGCTGTAGAGTTTGGTAAATCTTATCAGACTATAGGGTTCGATATTAATGAAACTCGCATTAATGAACTTAAAGAAGGTAAAGACTTTACACTCGAAGTGTCTGATGAAGAACTGGCTAGCAGCAATCATTTGCAATATACATCGGTTGTTGAAGAGTTAGCGGTTGCGAATGTATACATTGTTACAGTTCCCACCCCGATTGACGAGCATAAACAACCTGACTTAACACCGTTAATCAAAGCAAGTCAAATGCTTGGGAAGGTTATTAAACAAGGTGATATTGTTATTTATGAATCAACTGTTTATCCAGGAGCTACTGAGGAAGTTTGTATTCCACAATTAGAGAAAGTATCAGGTTTAACGTTTAATCAGGACTTTTTTGCAGGGTATAGTCCAGAACGTATCAATCCGGGAGACAAAGAACATCGTGTAACGAATATCTTAAAGGTCACTTCTGGTTCTACTCCTGATGTGGCGCAGTTTATTGATGAGTTATACGCCTCAATTATTACCGCTGGCACGTATATGGCATCATCGATCAGAGTAGCTGAAGCAGCCAAAGTTATCGAAAACACGCAGCGAGATTTAAACATTGCGCTAATAAACGAGTTAGCTGTTATTTTTAATAAACTAGGCATTGATACCGAAGAAGTGCTAAAAGCTGCAGGTACTAAATGGAACTTCTTACCGTTTAGACCGGGATTGGTCGGTGGGCACTGTATTGGTGTTGACCCATACTATTTGACGCATAAGGCTCAATCTATTGGTTACAACCCAGAAGTGATTCTTGCGGGCAGACGAATCAACGATGGTATGGGTGCTTACGTCGTGGCAGAGCTAACGAAGGCGATGATTAAACGTCGCATTCAAGTACATGGCGCAAACGTTTTAGTGATGGGACTTACATTTAAAGAAAATTGTCCGGATGTTAGAAACACTAAAGTGGTTGATATATTGTCAGAGCTTGCGGAATACGAAATTAATGTTGATGTTTATGATCCTTGGGTGAATCCAGAGGAAGCAGAGTATGAATATGGCGTTCAATTAATTGAAGCCCCTAAAAAGGCACATTATGATGCGGTGATATTTGCTGTAGCTCATCATCAATTCAAAGCAATGTCGAAACAAGATATTGAATCATTGGTTAAAGATGAGCGTGTGATTTATGATCTGAAGTACATGCTTGATCCAAGCTGGGTTGATTTAAGGCTCTAAGTTGCCAAGAGTTAAGATAAAAACGCGACTTTATAGTCGCGTTTTACGTTTTAAAGAGCTGATTATTAATACATGTCACGGTATCACCTAGAATTAAATGGCCATTTCTTTTCGTTGTCGCATTTCACGTGTACACTATCTGCAACTTGCTAATGGAGTGGATTTTTAAATGAGTAAATACCTAGAAGTGCAATCACAATTAAAGACCATACAACATACTTGGTTAGTGACAGGTTGCGCAGGTTTTATCGGTTCTAACCTTGTCGAAGTGTTATTGCTCTTAGGCCAGAAAGTTATTGGGCTAGATAACTTTGCGACTGGTCATCAGAAAAACTTAGATGAAGTTAAACAAATTGTAGCTAGTGAACTTTGGTCGAACTTTACCTTTATTGAAGGGGATATTCGTAATTTAGATGATTGTCATAAAGCTGTAAGTGGAGTTGACTATGTTTTGCACCAGGCTGCATTAGGCTCTGTACCGCGCTCAATTGCCGACCCGATAACCTCTAATGAAACTAACATCGGTGGTTTCTTAAATATGTTAGTGGCATCAAGAGATGCTGGCGTGAAAAACTTCGTATATGCCGCATCTAGTTCAACATATGGTGACCATCCCGCGTTGCCAAAAGTAGAAGAAAACATTGGTAACCCTCTATCACCTTATGCTGTTACGAAATATGTAAACGAACTATATGCTAGTGTGTTTAAGCGCACTTATGACTTTAATACCATTGGTCTACGTTACTTCAACGTGTTTGGTAAACGTCAAGATCCTAATGGTGCTTATGCTGCGGTTATTCCTAAATGGACATCTGCCATGTTTAACAAAGAAGAAGTGTTTATCAATGGTGATGGTGAAACAAGCCGAGATTTTTGCTTTGTTGAAAATGCTGTTCAGGCCAATATTCTTGCTGCCGTGTCGCAAGAACAAGGGTTAAACCAAGTATATAATGTAGCAGTGGGCGATCGTACAACGTTAAATATTTTATTTGATAGCCTTAAGAATGCATTGCGTGAAAATAATGTTGATTACGATGGTGTCCCTACCTATCGTGAATTTAGGGCAGGTGATGTGAGGCATTCACAAGCAGATATTTCAAAAGCACGTGAATTATTGGGATATGAGCCTGAATATCGTATTCAACAGGGCATTTCTAAAGCAATGTCATGGTACGTAGATAACCTATAAATAAATATGCAATATTTTTACGCATTATAAAAGCTCGGGAAAATCATGAACAAGAAAATAACGAAGGCGGTAATTCCTGTTGCAGGACTAGGAACACGGATGTTGCCAGCCACTAAGGCTATTCCCAAGGAAATGTTACCAATTGTTGATAAACCACTTATCCAATATATCGTTAGCGAGTGTGTTGATGCAGGTATCAAGCAAATTGTCCTTGTGACTCACTCATCAAAGAATGCGATTGAAAATCATTTTGACAAATCATTTGAATTAGAGACGACGCTAGAAAAACGGGTGAAGCGGCAATTGCTTGATGAAATTCAAAGTATCTGCCCTCGTGGCGTTACTATTATGCATGTCAGGCAAGGGGAAGCCAAAGGGTTAGGACATGCTATTTTAAAGGCTCGTCCATTAGTGGGCGAGGAACCATTTGCCGTTGTTCTGCCTGATGTTTTAATTGATGATGCTAGCGCCGACTTAAAAACCGAAAATTTGGCCGCTATGGTTAATCGCTTTGAAAGCGGTGGAAAAAGTCAAATCATGGTTGAGCCAATTCCGATGGAAAAGGTGAGCAGTTATGGCGTTGCTGATTGCGAAGGTCATGAACTTGCCGAAGGTGAGTCGAAACTGATGACTGCAGTGGTAGAAAAGCCTGCGATTGATGAAGCACCGTCTAATTTAGCGGTGGTAGGACGCTATGTGCTTTCAGAGCAAATATGGCCTTTATTAGAGTTTACTCCTCCGGGGGCAGGCGATGAAATTCAATTAACTGATGCGATAGCGAGCTTAATGAAAGTGGAACCTGTAGAAGCATTTCATATGACGGGTAAGTCTCATGATTGTGGTTCTAAGTTTGGTTATATGCGTGCTTGCTTGGAGTATGGTTTGCGACATGACGAAGTTGGTGAGAGGCTCAAAGGATTAGTTAACCAATTGGCGTTGAACGAATAACCTATACTTACAGAGGTAAGAAACTCATTTATTCCTAAACGTTCTAAGTAATCTGTTTGTTATATGGAAGTTGTAGTGGAATTGTGTGAAAATCTCTTCAGATTAACATTGGGCTAGCACTAAGATGAACCTAACACATTTAAAGAAACTAGAAGCTGAATCTATCCAGATTATTCGAGAAGTTGCTGCAGAATTTGATAAGCCAGTAATGCTTTACTCTGTCGGTAAAGATTCAGCGGTTTTGCTTCACTTGGCGCGAAAAGCGTTTGCGCCAGGAAAAATTCCTTTCCCATTATTACATGTTGATACAACATGGAAATTTAAGGAAATGATTGCTTTTCGTGATCGTATGGCGAAAGAGTACGGATTCGATTTAATCGTACACAAAAACCCAGAAGGGGTTGCCATGAATATCAATCCATTCGTTCATGGCAGTGCCAAGCATACTGATATCATGAAAACTCAGGGCCTAAAGCAAGCATTGGATAAACACGGTTTTGATGCTGCTTTTGGTGGCGCACGTCGTGATGAAGAAAAATCACGTGCAAAAGAGCGTGTTTATTCATTCAGAGATAAAAATCATCGCTGGGATCCGAAAAATCAACGCCCTGAACTGTGGAATATCTATAATGGCAAGGTTAACAAAGGGGAGAGCATTCGTGTGTTTCCTTTGTCTAATTGGACTGAACTAGATATTTGGCAGTACATCTACCTAGAAAGTATTGAAATTGTGCCTCTATACTTGTCTGCTGAGCGTCCTGTAGTTGAACGAGATGGCACATTAATTATGGTTGACGATGAGCGTATGCCGTTAGAAGAAGGCGAACAACCGCAGATGAAGAAAGTACGTTTTAGAACATTAGGGTGTTACCCACTAACAGGCGCAGTTGAATCAGAAGCTGCCACCTTACCTGACATTATTCAGGAAATGTTACTTACGAAGACATCTGAACGTCAAGGGCGAGTAATCGACCATGACTCTGCTGGTTCTATGGAGAAGAAGAAAATGGAAGGCTACTTCTAATTTCTTCTTTATATCTTCATTGTTAAATTTTTCTAAGGAATTCAAATGAGTCACCAATCTGATTTAATCGAAAGTGATATTCAAGCGTATTTAAAGCAACATGAGAACAAAGAACTCGTGCGCTTTTTAACTTGTGGTAGTGTAGACGACGGTAAGAGTACATTGATAGGGCGTTTACTACACGATTCTAAGATGATCTTCGAAGATCAACTCGCCGCCATTGAAAAAGACAGCAAAAAGTCTGGTACTACTGGCGAAGCGATTGATTTAGCATTACTAGTAGATGGTTTACAGTCTGAACGTGAACAAGGGATTACGATTGATGTTGCCTATCGTTATTTTTCAACGGATAAGCGTAAGTTTATTATTGCAGACACCCCAGGCCACGAACAGTACACACGGAATATGGCTACGGGTGCTTCCACCTGTGATTTAGCAATTATTCTGATTGATGCGCGCCGTGGAGTTCAAGTACAAACTCGCCGTCATTCGTTTATATGCTCACTACTTGGCATAAAGCATGTGTTGATTGCGGTAAATAAAATGGACTTAGTTGACTACAGCCAAGATCGCTATCAAGAAATCAAAAAAGAGTATCGCGCTTTCGCTGATGAACTGGCATTTGAAGATATACGCTTTGTGCCTATTTCTGCGCTTAATGGCGACAATGTGGTTACCGAAAGCGAGAACATGCCTTGGTATCCTGGCGCAACATTAATGAAACTACTAAACACAGTGCGTGTTGACAACGACGACACATGTACTGAATTTAGATATCAGGTTCAATATGTGAACCGTCCAGATCTAAATTTCAGGGGCTTTTCCGGTACAGTGAATTCAGGTCATGTTAGAGTTGGTGATGATGTAGTGGCACTACCCTCTGGCAAAGAAAGTCGTGTTAAGTCAATCGTGACGTTTGATGGTGAACTTGATCGTGCAGACAAAGGCATGGCGGTGACCATCACACTTGAAGATGAGATTGATATTAGCCGTGGCGAAATGATCGTCAAAAAAGGCAGTTTACCTACATCGTCTAAAGAGTTTAATGCGAATGTCGTGTGGATGAATGAAGACGAATTAGAAACCGGCCGTGAATACTACATTAAACACGGAAGTAAAATGACGACAGGGCACGTGGTTGATTTTGAATCACGAACTGATGTGAACACGTTGGAAAAAACGCAGGTCACACAGCTTGCTTTGAACGAAATTGGTTCTGTGAATTTTGAAGTAAATGAAAAGCTCCACTTTGATCCTTATCATGCTAATCGTGCTACAGGAGCATTTATCATCATAGACCGTTTGTCTAACATCACTGTTGGTGCGGGTATGATTGTTAAAGCAAATGAGGATTCTGCTGCGCATCAATTTTCCGATTTTGAATTAGAGTTTAACTCGCTCGTACGTAAGCACTTCCCGCACTGGGGTGCGCGTGATATTTCAAAATTATCCTAACGAAAACAAGTGTGAACAACGTCATTTATTGTTCACACTTTTTCCTGACTTCTGAGTTGCTTAGCGATTTGTTAACCGTTAATGTAGACTGGCACGTGATATTTTTAAAGGCATACTAGAATGATATCTGCCCAATGGCAGCTGTTTGCCATTTTCATTTTTACTTTCATAGGCTTGCTAAAATATCAGCGAGTGCCTGAGCGTGTCTTTGCAGCTGCGATGCTCATTTGTTTTGCTTTAGGGTTTCTTGAGCCTCAGGACATCCTAAACAATGCGGTTAATCCTGGTTTAGTGACATTACTATTGTTGGTGCTTAGTTCGTTTGCAATAGAACGTACGAGTGTTTTAAGACGTTTATCTAGTAGCTTAATTAATGGTTCAAAACTGAAATCAACAGCAAGAACATTAATATCTACGGCGTTGGCATCAGCAATGATGAATAACACCGCTGTTGTTGCGGCACTCATTGCAACGATCAAAAATAACCAGCTTATCAACCCCGGAAAGCTACTTCTTCCATTGTCTTTTGCCGCTATTTTAGGTGGAACACTTACACTTGTTGGTACTTCGACCAACCTGATCATCAATACAATGTACATAGAGCAGGGGCAGCCTAGTCTTGGCTTTTTTGATTTTACGCTAATAGGCGGCAGTGCAATGCTAGTGTGTTTGCTGCTTATCCTTTTCAGACAACGAACTTTACCGGATATGGAATTTGAAAGTGATGCTAATCAAGATTACTTGTTAGAAGCGGAAGTGTCAGAGCAATCAAAATTAATTGGTTTAACAATCGAAGAAAATGGCTTACGCAACCTTGATTCGCTGTTTTTAGTCGAAATTGTTCGCCGAGGGCGATTGATATCGCCAGTAGCACCGGATGAGATTGTGCTACAAGGTGACAAATTAATATTCTCTGGCGATATTTCGAAAGTGCTTACCTTACAGCAGTTTGATGGTTTGACTTTGTTTGCAGAGAAAGATGGCCTTTTAAGAGATAATTTGACGGAGGTTTTGATAAAGCCAGACTCTGCGGTCGTTGGTAAAACGTTGAAAACCGCTGGATTTAGGGCACGTTTTGATGCTGCAGTCGTCGCAATACGTCGAGAAGGTGTTTCGTTGTCAGGCAAGTTAGGTGAACTCATAATTCAGCCCGGCGACTTTTTGGTGCTGGCCGTTGGCAATGATTTTAGTTCTAGGACAAATTTAAGTAAGAACTTTTTTATTCTTTCGGGGCACAAGCCCGATAACATGCTGTCGGGGTGGCGCGATACAACTACAGTGCTTGGGTTCATTACTACGATTGGGTTGTCAGTGGTCACTGAACTAACACTATTAAAATGTTTAATATTTTATGTGGCATTTTTAATTTTCAGTCAGGCATTATCGGTGAATGAAATAAAGCGTCGCTTCCCATTAGAAATATGGATGATTGTACTCGGAGCGTTGTCATTAGCAAATGCTTTGGAGTCTACCGGAGCAACAGAAGTATTAGCGCAACTAATTCAAACATTTTTGAATGGACAAAGCCCGTATATAACTTTAGTAATAATTTTTTTCACAACGTTAATCGTAACTGAAATTGTGACGAATAGCGCAGCAGCAGCGCTGATTTTTCCAATTGCTTATAGCATTGCGTTAGGAATGAATGTCAGCCCAATGCCATTTGTCATGGCGGTTGCATTTGCTGCAAGTGGTAGTTTTATCAGCCCTTACGGTTACCAAACTAATGTCATGGTATTTAATGCGGGTAATTATACATTGGCGGACGTCGTTAAATTTGGCTTACCTGTATCGTTAACCTATAGCGTAGTTGTTTTAACGCTTCTGCCAATAATTTTTCCTTTTTAAAGTGGTCTATCAATATGAAAACCGAAAATACTGTCTGGCATCATCAAGCAGTTACAAAATCACAAAGAGCGTCTTTAAATAATCAAAAGCCTTGTTTGCTTTGGTTTACGGGACTAAGTGGCTCAGGAAAATCAACTATCGCAAATGCAGTCGATGTCATGTTGTTTGAACTAGGATGCCGTACTTATTTACTTGACGGTGACAATGTACGTCATGGGTTAAACGGTGATCTAGGGTTTTCTGATGCGGATCGCATTGAGAATCTACGACGAATTAGTGAGGTCGCCAAATTGTTTGTAGACGCGGGCGTAATTGTTTCTACAGCATTCATCTCACCATTTAAGCAAGAGCGGGCCATGGCTAGAGAAAAACTCGCAAATGGGGAATTCATCGAAGTATTCATTGATACCCCAATTGAAATATGCGAGCAAAGGGATCCAAAAGGTTTGTATCAAAAAGCACGCGCCGGTGAAATTAAAGATTTTACAGGCATAGATTCAGTCTATGATGTTCCAGAAAGACCTGATATCCACGTAAAAACCGATAAAGGTAGTATTGAAAATTGTGCAAGGCAAATCGTTGATTATCTAATTGCGAATCAATATGTGAACATACCTCAGTAAGGACTTACTTAAATGCATTACGACGTATTTAATGGCGATGCAGACGGCATCATTGCACTGGTTCAGCTAAGATTGAACGATCCTAAAAAAAGCCAGTTAATCACCGGAGTCAAACGCGATATTGAATTAGTTAAGCGTGTTGAAGCAGGTAAAGCGTTTTCCGTGACGGTATTGGATATATCAATGGAGAAAAACCATACGGCACTGGTCAATTTACTAGCGAATAATGTTCCCGTTTTTTATGCCGACCATCACCGTGCTGGCGATATTCCTCAATCTACTTTTCTTGAAGCACATATTGATTTAGACGCTAATACATGTACCAGTCTGATTGTTAATCACTACTTATCAGGAAAGTATGCTAAATGGGCTGTGGCAGCAGCGTATGGCGATAATATGATTATTGCCGCCGAACAGCTTGCCGATGAAATTGCGTTAAGTGTTATGGAACGTGAGCAGCTGAAGCAGCTTGGTATATATGTAAACTATAATGGCTATGGTGCAACAGAAGAAGATTTGCATTTTCCGCCTGCTGAGCTGTTTAATCTTCTCGTAAAGTATGAAGACCCGTTAGCGCTAATTAGTGACAAATCATCGGTGTTTTGGCTATTAAAAGCAGCTTATGAAACAGACATGACGCTTGCCGATAGTGCACAAGAGCTTATTAATGATGAAATTTGTAAAATTATTTCTCTGCCAGATCAACCTTGGTCTAGACGAGTCAGTGGGGTAATTGGCAACGAGCTCGCTAATCAATCACCAAGTAAGGCGCATGCTGTTATTACCGAAAACGAAGATGGTAGTTATCGAGTGAGCCTACGCGCACCGCTCGTTAATAAACAAGGGGCAGACAAAATTTGCGTGAAATATGATACTGGTGGTGGGCGAGCGGCTGCTGCTGGTATTAACTATTTACCCGCAAATAAGTTACAATGCTTTATTCGTGACGTGCACGAATATTATGGAAAGCAAGCATAGGACGATAAAATGAGTTTACTAGTCACTGGTGGTACGGGTTACATAGGTAGCCATACAGTTGTTGAGTTATTAGCCCTTAACCACGATATTGTAATTGTTGATAATTTATCGAACTCTTCTGAGCTGGTTTTAGAACGAATTCGAAGAATCACAGGTAAATCGGTGACCTTTATTAAGGCAGATATTTGTGATGAATCGGCATTATCGGCGATATTCGAGCAATACAACTTTGAAGCTGTTATCCACTTTGCCGGATTAAAAGCGGTTGGTGAGTCAAACGAAATACCTTTGCATTACTACCAGAATAATGTTGCAGGAACCTTAACGTTGCTTAATGTAATGAAGGCGAATAATGTTAAGCGATTAGTATTTAGTTCGTCTGCAACGGTTTATGGAGATAAGAATAAAGCACCACTTGATGAATCTTTGCCAACTTCAGCCACCAATCCATATGGGCAAACCAAATTAATGGTTGAGCATATTTTATTTGATTTGGCAAAAAGTGATCCGTCGTGGTCTATCGCGAGTCTTCGTTATTTTAATCCGATTGGGGCACATTCAAGTGGCTTGATTGGTGAAAACCCCAATGGCATTCCAAATAACTTATTGCCATACGTAGCACAAGTAGCTGTTGGTCGACTCGCGCATGTTAATGTCTTTGGTGATGATTATGATACCGTTGATGGCACGGGGGTGAGAGATTATATTCATGTGGTCGACTTGGCGAAAGGGCATGTTAAAGCATTAGAAAAATTAAACGTAATTGAAGGCTGTCGTGCGATCAACTTAGGCACAGGCAATGGTACTTCGGTTTTGGAAATCATTCGTACTTTTGAAGAAGTTTCTAAGCGTAAGGTTGCATATCAAATAGCGCCTCGCCGAGAAGGGGACTTAGCGACAGTATTTGCTGATGCATCGTTAGCTAAATCACTTTTAGGTTGGCACGCTGAACATAATTTGAATGATATGATTGCTGACACATGGCGCTGGCAATCGGAAAACCCAAATGGCTTCGAATAGACAACAAGTCAAAGGAAAACATAAAAAATGCGCTGATTAGCGCATTTTTTTATGGTGTTTGATTAGCTTATATGTTTTGACTGTTCATCGGCCCAGCTGAGCGCTTCATTATAGTCTTTAGTGACTTGTTCTTTGTTCAGCCCGAGTTTTTCAATAACTAATGATGTTTTATCCCACTCTGCTCGCTCGATAAATTCCAGTAACTTAATGATCGCGGCCATTACGCCTTTCTTATTCAACAAAGTGTCTTTGATCTCTGGTGCAAGCGGCAGTTTTTCTAAAACACTAGAGAGTTCTTCATCAAGAATCGCATCGATTAGTGAAAGCAAGCCAGTGAGAAATGCAATTGACGTATCAAGTGGTGTTTTAACTTGCGTTGCTACCAGTTCACAGAACTTTGCTCTGGTCATTGCTTCGTTGATAAGCTCGCTTGGTTTATCTGGGTTGACATTGGTGGCAAACATTAACCCCAAAAAGCGTTTTAACTCAACTGAACCAAGTGTAACCAGTGCTTGTTTTATCGTTGAGATTTCTGCACGGCGTCTGAAAATTGCTGAATTAGCATAACGTAGCAGTTTGTAAGACAGCGATACATCTCTCTCAAAAACTTTAGTAATACCGGCTAAGTCTAGCTCTGGTTTAGATGTCTCATAAAGTAACTCTGCCATGGCCATTTGTGATGGCGACAGGTTTTTCGCTTTCACCATTTCTGGCTTGGAAAAAAAGTAACCTTGGAAAAGGTCAAAACCCAGTTCTACAGCTTGATTGTATTGTTCGTAAGTTTCTACTTTCTCGGCAAGTAACTGAATGTGGGGATGTAATGATATTGCAGATTTTATTTCTTTAATTGTTTCAACATTGGTACTTTGCCAATCGACCTTAATTATTTTGATATAAGGGTAGAAATGTGCCCATACTTTCTGGTGTTCATAGTCGTCGAGTGCAAGTGTATAACCTTTTTGATGTAAATCTTGGCATAAACCTAACAGTTTTTTACCAGGTTTTATGGTTTCAAGAATTTCAACCACGAGCTCATCTGTGGTCAACATTTCAGGAAGGCCTTTACTAAGTGTATCTAAGGTAAAATTAATAAATGCAGGTTTATTGGCGGTGAATTCACTAATGCCCATATTAAACTGGCTCGCTTCTATCATCTTAGATGTAGCCTCATCGCTATCTACCTCAGGGAAGACGTTGTCTATACTGTCCCTAAACAATAACTCATAGGCATATAAGTTCTTGTCTTTATCGAGTATAGGTTGTCGTGCTGCGTAAAAATACATATAAAACCCTGATTTTAAAAGCTTTGTTACAATGATAATATGAAAGTATAGTTGCAAAAATCAATGTATGATGAGATTTACAGTGATTTATTAATAGTTTACTTGCTAATTTAGCGTCCTTAAAGAATTTTATGGTAATGTTTAAAGATATACCGGCTCACATAATCAAGCTAATAAGTATAGCAAAAGAAAAAGCACGCAATTATCAGGCTACGATTTCATAATAGGTTGTTATAATTCGAGTTTAAGTAGTTAAGTTATTGCAAACTAGTATCAACATAGATTTTTGAAGATATGAGTTTGTGGCATTAGTCAAGTTTGTGACATTCGAGCTAAACATTTAAATAATGTGATAGTTTAGTCACTAATTTTTTGGAGGTTATTTTGGCAATTGGCACGATAATATCGCTCGCCCTATATTTCATCACTATGCTAGCAATTGGGCTTTATGCATACAGAAAGTCCACCGACGATGTCTCTGGTTATATGCTCGGCGGAAGAAATCTAAGCCCTTCAGTTACTGCGTTATCAGCAGGTGCTTCAGACATGAGTGGCTGGATGCTAATGGGATTGCCCGGTGCGATGTATATTACAGGGTTAAGTAGTGCGTGGATTGCGGTTGGCCTTGTAATAGGGGCTTATCTTAATTATCTGATAGTGGCACCTAGACTTCGAACCTATACTGAAGTGGCAAATGACTCTATAACATTACCCGACTTTTTTGAAAATCGTTTTAATGATCATTCGCATGCACTACGCATTATTTCGTCAATCGTTATCATTATTTTCTTCACGTTATACACGTCATCTGGCATTGTTGCTGGCGGCAAACTGTTTGAAAGCTCATTTGGGTTAAGCTATGAGTTGGGGCTTTATGTAACGGCTGGTGTTGTCGTTTGTTATACCTTGTTTGGTGGTTTTTTAGCGGTAAGCCTAACTGATTTTGTACAGGGTTGCATTATGTTCTTAGCCTTGGTGCTCGTGCCATTTGTAGTATTGACTGATGTCGGTGGTTTTGACGTGCTTGTGAACAGCATCGAGCAGAAGAATCCGGATTTACTCGATATGTTTGGTGGAGTTACCGTTGTAGGTGTTATTTCAGCAATGGCATGGGGGCTGGGATATTTTGGCCAGCCACATATTATCGTTCGTTTCATGGCTATTCGTTCAACCGAGGACATACCTACAGCAAGAAGAATTGGTATGACTTGGATGATCGTCGCTATTTGTGGTGCGATGGCAACAGGCTTTGCGGGTATTGCGTTTGTTGCTAAATCAGGGATTGCATTAGATGACGCGGAAACAATCTTTATCGTCTTATCACAACTATTATTTCATCCATTGATTGCTGGATTTCTCTTGGCGGCAATTCTCGCAGCGATCATGAGTACCATTTCATCACAGTTGTTAGTAACTTCTAGCTCGCTAACTGGTGATTTCTATCAAATCTTTGTTAATAAATCGGCTTCAGAAAAACAGTTAGTAACTGTTGGCAGAATTTCTGTACTCGTAGTGGCATTAGTCGCTATATATCTTGCCTATGATCGCAACAGCACTATTTTAAGTTTAGTAAGCAATGCATGGGCAGGTTTTGGCGCTGCATTTGGGCCGGTGGTCATTTTGAGCTTATATTGGAAACGGATGAATAAACAGGGGGCCATTGCGGGAATGCTGGCGGGCGCAGCAACTGTACTAATTTGGATTTATGCTCCTATCACGGTTGGTGGCCAGAGCCTCAGCAGCGTGATATATGAAATAGTGCCAGGGTTTATAGTTTGTACGCTTACTGTATATGTGGTGAGCCTACTAACTCAATCACCAGAGTCAGGTTTGGTTGAAACCTTTGAGCAAGTAGCAGCTAAATAACCACTTAGTATCATTAGACTTAAACAATGAAAAAGCTCGAATTAATTCGAGCTTTTTTAATGGTTTAACGGTAACTTTTTAAGTTGACCAACGTACATTTCGGTTTAATTTTTGTTGCCATAAACTAACAGGCTCATCTTGCGCGCCGACAACGATTATGTTGCTTTGACTAAACCTTGTTGATGTGCCGTGAAGTCCATCTTTTGAAAACTCTGGTTGAGACGCTAGGTGTTCGCTATTCGGGATAATAAACACATTCACAGGGGAAGACTTTCCTCTAAAAACTAAATGAAGGCTCTTCATTCCATCAAATCGACAATAGTCTGCCATCATTAGCTCACCCATAGAGTCAACAAAGCTACCATTAAACGACGCCATTTTTTGATTTAACGCGGTCAACGATACATTGGCCTCACTGTCGTTGGTGAAATATTTCGCTTCATGCTCAGTATGCGCAATTGCATATTCACCAATGTCTACGTATGCATGAGAAAATTGTAACGTGTGTACACTAATACCAACAGCGAACGCAACAGATGCTGCTATAGCTAACTTGATACGCTTAGCTTTAGTTTGTTGGCGATGACTCGCTAATGACTGTCTAAGCATCAGCTTTTCTTTTAAATCACTTGGTACTGGTACCGAAAGTGCACTGTGAATTTGTGCATCGAGTTGTTCTATCTCGTGCGCAAACTTTTGTCTTGCAGGATCCTCTGCTTTGGCACTCAACACTGCTTCTTCAGTGGAGTTGGGATCTGCATATAAAATACGTCTAAATTGCAAATCATCCATTGTAAACGCCTCTTAACTTAGGTTCGTTGTCTATTGCTTCTTTGAGCTGGTTGCGTGCTCTAAATAAGCGTGTCATCACGGTATTTTTGTTGAGATCTAGTAGTGAAGCGATTTCTTCTCCACTGAAGCCACCGATAACTTGTAGTACAAGCGGTTCTCTATATTCCTCCGGCATTTGGGCTATTTTTTCTCTTAACCAGTGATTTTCTATTTCCTGCTCAGTACTAGTTGATACTGTGTCAGTAATTGATGACTCTTCATATTCGCCCATATCAAAACGCTTACGCTCAAACCTTCTTGCATTTTCACGTCGTAATATCGTGATTAGCCAAGATTTGGCTGCCTTTTCATCTTTTAGTGAGTCTAAGGACTTCCAGGCCCGTAAAAAGGTTTCCTGCACAAGATCTTCGGCAACCTGTTTTTCGTGGCAAAGCCAATAGGCGTATCGATACAGATCACTATGCAATGCGTTAACTAGAGCCTCATATCTAACTTGCTTACTTGCCATATGCATATTTCAAATAGTGTATTGCCTGTTGTAATGCTATGAGTATAACGACATTTTCAGGCTGTACTAATTTATCTCCATTGTTACTTATTTCTGGTGACGGTCTATTGGCATATTGCATATGTAATCAAACCTTTTCGCCAGTGCTCTTACATTATTCTTTAGTAATGTAACTGCGTTACATTTCGTACTTGCGTACAGAGATAATGCTTATTGTGAATTGCTGATGTATAAGACCAGAGAGGTCTCGAAATCATTTCACGTGCGGGAAATTTTTATTATTAATAGTCGCAAAGGTTAGTTGCATTGATGCAGGGGAGTCACTTAGCGTTACTGAAATCACTGGTTTCTGCGTAACGCTAAGCGGTAATAGTTGAAGACTAAATGGGATTGAGGGTCAATTTAGTTTGTTTGTTAGCTTTCGGTGTTTGGTTTAAACGTTGAATGGATTCGAGCAAAGAGTCAGGCTGCCATTCAATTGAAGAACGGCCAAACTGCGCCTGCTGCAACTGATTGATTGCTTCATTAAGCCTATCATCGTTAAACGCTGCTAATGCCTGAGGGAGAGTAACTATTTGTTCTTGGTGAATCTCATTAGCCCATTCAGGTATTAGCCTTACTATTTCGTTGTAATTTTTCTTTTTTGTTGCAGCAAGTAACAACAAATAGGCTTTATTAGGTTTTTGGTTGTCATTCATCTTAACCGACGAAGTTTGGCGACGCCAATGCGTATATCCCCACGCTAAAGATGTTAGTAGCCACAATGACAAAAATAACCATTGTAGTGGATTATCACGATACACAATACTTTCACTCACAGGTGAGCTACTAGTTGCTGGCAGTTGTGTAGGTAAGGCCGGTGTTTGGGGCTGTGTTGATTCAAATGCCTCGTTAGGTAAAACGCTTATCGTTTGTGCTGGCAATGTGGCCGTTTCAAAACGATTAGTTTGAGTATTCCACCAAGGAATAGATACTTCTGGCAGTTGATATTCACCTGCTTTACTCGCTACCAGTGCATAGTTGCGAACCATTTGGCTGACGAGACGTCCGTTGTTTATACCAGAATGTAGCTCAGGCTGATCGGGATAAACTTTCAGCCCTTCAGGCATGTCTAATATAAGCTCAGGTAACTGTTCTTTTGCTAAACCTGCCGCGGTAATGGTAATTACTCTAGTAATCGGTTCTCCTACTTTGAAAGTCTCTGGCGAGGGTTGCCAATCTTGATGAATGGCAAGTAATTCGCTTGGCAACCACATGCCGTCAACAGACGGAGGTATTGGCTTGATTGTTAAGGCAATGTCGTCACCTAGCACGCTTACGGGTTTTGTTTCAGCAAAACTTAAAAAGCTGCCTCTTCTAGACGAAGGTAACATAATTTCACCGGAGAAAACCGGAGAGCGCAGCACAAATTCACCACTAGTTTGAGGGCTAATTGTGTAGTTGCGTGTAATCACCCGATAACGTTTACCATTGATAATAGTTTCAGTTTCGTCATCCTTTCCTATTTGAGAGATGTTAGCGTCTTCAAGCTCAGGTTCACTAAGGCTGCCACGTTTGAGTTCCGCAGAAAAATGAAGCTTAACCGTTAGGGTAATTTGCTGTTGTACAAATGCCTCTTTCGTTGAAATGTCAGAGGTAATAAAAATATCTTGTTGGGAAGTCGCAGCACTGTCCGTTGCGGATAGTACTTCGAGCTCTATTGGTGTAGTTTTCGCCCCATTAATAGAAAGGGAAGGGATAGTTAATAACCCCTCTCTTTTGGGAACAAGTAGTGTTGTCCAGCGAGTTGAACGTGATGTTTTAAAGTTAACCATACTGGTTTGTGAGCTTACCGATGTTCTGCCAACAATGAAGTCTTGCATTAATGGAGATGTATCTAGCGCATTGGTATCTACATCATCATTGGCAGTAATGGTTAATACAAATGATTCTTTCACCACAACGGGGTTCTTATCAACAGTTGCCGTAACTTCGATAAACGCGTACGCGCTGTAACTTAGGGTTATTAGCTGTAAAATCAATAATAACCTTACCATTTCTTTTGTGCTCCTGGTTGGCTTCGATTGTGTCGACGTTTTTGGTACTCAAGCTGCATTTTATTTCTTAGCAACAAATATGGGTCATCGGTGACTTTGTTCAACAACTGCATGTGCTTTTGTTCCGTTTCTTTTTCTTGTTGCTCAGCTAGTCTAGCTTGTTGTTCGGCCATTTTGGCATCTTCATCAGCATCGCTCTTAGCATGAGCCTGTTGCTCTGATTGTTCGTCATTGGACTCTTGCTCCTGTGACTCTTGTTGCTCAGACTGCGACTGCTTGTCGCTTTGCTGCTGCTCTTTATTTTTCGCCTGACTGTCTTGTTGTTGTGATTGTTCACCTTGCTCTGATTGATTCTGTTGTTGATTTTGCTGCTGACTGTCTTGCTGTTGTTGATTTTGTTCAGACTGAGATGACTGATCTTGGTTCTGGTCTTGGCTATTTTGACCTTGATTTTGTTGCTGATTTTGCTGATGCTGCTGCAGCTTTTCTGCCAATGATTTGTTAGCTTTGGCATCCTCGTGGTTTGGGTCTATAGCAAGTACCTCTTCATAGGCTTCAATGGCTTCCTGCAAACGACCTAACTTGGCTAACGTGTTCCCCTTATTGTATGAGGCATCAATAGAGTCCAATTGTTCGTACTCGGCGAGTGCTTCTTCGTAATTTTCAGCTTTATACAATGAATTGGCACGCCACATAGGGTCATTAAATAAAGTGGCAGCGGTTGAATAATTGCCATTGTTAAAGTGTTTTTGTGCCTGCTGATCTTTGGTTTTCCACAAGTCTTGCCAAAAGTCTGCTCTGGCATCTGTTGGAGCATAAACCAGGAGTGCGAGCGGGACTATTGCGAGTAAATTACCTCGTCGAAAATAACTCAACGTAAGTGGCAGTATGAGCAATAGCAAATACGGACCAAACTCCTGCCATTGATCACCTGCATTTTGGCTTTCTTTTTCAGCGTCTTGCTCAAGTCTAGAAGGCTTTTCTAGCAATGCTTCAATGTCTTGATTATCTGCCGTTAAGCTTGAATAGTTACCTCTCGCGCGTTTAGCCACACCGCTTAATCTTTTCTCATTGAGCGTTGGTATGACAATGCCACCACTGGCATCTTTCATTAATTCGCCGTTAGTTAACTTTATCGGTGCTCCGGTTGCGGTTCCAATGGCTAGAATATTTAAGCGATGTTGGTTTTCTCTGCTCCACTCTGTGATTTCTTGTAAGTCTCTTGATTCAATGCCATCGGTAAACCAATAAATATCACCTGCAATGTGTCCAGCGTTTGTTAACATAGCATTCGCAAGCTCTAGTGCTGCGATCGGATAGCTACCTAACTCTGGCATCAGATCAGGTGACAATGACGGCAGGAGTAGCTTGATGTTATTGGTATCTTCAGTTAATGGACTAATGGTAAAAGCGTCACCAGCGTAGGCGATAAGTCCAACTTCACCTTCGTTAACATGTTCGAGTAAATCAAACGCTTTGAACCTTGCCCGTGTTAGTCGGTTCGGTGTGATATCTGTCGCATACATCGAATACGACATATCCATGATGATGACTGAACCTCTAGCTACCTGATATACAGGTTGCGGGAGTTTTTTCCATGTTGGTCCAGCCAATGAAATGATGATTAGGGAACCGATTAACAGCGGTCGCCACAAACTAAAACCAGTATCTTCATTACTGCCTTTAATAAGTACACTTGTCAGATGACTTGGGATGATCTGCTGCCAGCCAGAATTTGTTATGCGTATTCTTTTTAGCAAGTACAGACAAATAGCCAGTGCTATAAATGCTAGTAACCAAAGTGGACGAATAAAGTGAAAGTCTGCCATAAACTACCTGCTCTTTCTCATTAAACGTGAGTTAAAGATACCCGAAGGTAAATTAATGTATAGAATAAATAAAACACTTAGTATGACAGCTAAACTCAATGGGTAATGAAACAGCGCGGTTAATGGACGCATTTGTTGCTGATCCTGTTCAACTGGTTCGAGTTTATCAATTAATTGATAAATTTCGTTCATATCTTTACTGCTTCGGGCACGAAAATATTGGCCATTTGTTTGCTCAGCAATCGCCATTAGGGTCTTTTCATCAAGTTCACTGGAAGGGTTGATTCGTCGTGCGCCAAACAATGATTTTTGTACCATTACGTCGGCTCCAATACCAACGGTATAGATTGTAATTCCTTTTGCCACAGCAAGTTCAAGTGCTTGGTCAGGCGTTATTTTACCAGCCGTGTTTTGACCATCTGTTAATAATAAAAGCACTCTATTTGAGTCTTGTTTTTCGTTGAAGCGTTTTACTGCTAATGCTATCGCATCGCCTATAGCCGTTTGTTTACCGACTAGGCCAAGTACAGTCTCATCCAACATCTGTTTGACAGTCGCGCGATCATAAGTCATTGGGGTCTGCATGTAAGCATCGTCGCCAAATAATATCAGACCAATACGATCGCCAACACGACGCTCAATGAATTCGCCTAACAATACTTTTAACATTTCTAGTCGATTGACGGTTTGACCATTCAAATTCATATCTTCTACTTGCATACTGCCTGATAAGTCAACCGCAACCATCATTTCTCGGCTTTCTGTCGGGATATTTACAGCCTCCCCCAGCCATTGTGGCTGACTAGCTGCGAAGACTAACAGACACCAGATAATAGCCAAAAGAGACTTAGGTACTATTGGCTTATTGGTACCGCTGATGGATGATTGTGTACCACCAACTACGGTAGGCATATAGAGTGGCGCGGTCTGTGCCTTTCGTTTTGCTGGTAACCAGTAAACCAAAATAGGAAGCGGGAGCGCTAGGAGTATCCAAGGTATTGCCAAATCAAACATCGCTGATGGCTCCTTGCGCTTGATTCTTGTTCAATAGTTCAAATTTAGCGTGTGTTAACCACAAATTTGCTGCGTCAATTAATGAGACATCACTTTGCAGAGAGGGAGCATAATGTTGGTTAAGTTGACCTTCTATTAAGGAATTAAAATTAGCCCGATACTTTTCTGGCAATTGAGATTGTAAGTATTGTGCTAGTTTTTCACCATGCAAGCTGGCGACATTTTCTCTCGGTAAATAATGCATAGCGACCGTTTTCATCAGTACTATAATTTCAGCATTTGAAAGCTGACCATCACGCAATAATTTCTTGGCAACTTTTCGTTGGTGGTTGAATTTCTTGTGGTTTACAACTGTTTTTATGGCCCAAATAATTGCCGCTAAAATGATAATAGCAAGCAACCACCAACCTGGGGCTATGGGGTAATTATGAATCTGTTCAGGCAAATGAACATCTTTTAATTGCGCTAACGGATCCACGTGTTGTCTCCATTCTTCAATTGATTTTCTAGTGTTTCACTTGTACAAAATGATAAAATTCGTGCGCCAGCAGTTTTCAGTGCATCGGCTTTTTCCGAAATTAATGTTTGCGCTTGTTGTGCATATTGTTGATGAACGCTGGTGTCGCCTAACGTAAACTTTTGAGTTTGAACTCCGTCAGTAATACTAACGTTTAGCTTATTTTGGGTGCTTGGTAATTCTCTTTCTAGCGGATCTGTCACCAAACAAACGATGAGTTCACAGTGACGACTTACGTGTGACAAATGCCTCACAGCTTCCTGTGTTAGATGAAAGCAATCTGATATTAGATAAACGAGACTGCCAGGTTTTGCTATTTGTCGTAGGCGTAAACAGTTTTCGGCAAATGCCTGCTCGGCTTGCGTATGAACAATTGCATCATTCATACTGGCGAGTGATTGATGGTGCATCATTTCGATGGCATGAAGGTAGTGAAGTACGCCTTTTTGTCTGCTACGAGGCTTTAACTCAGAATGTTGATTGTCATTAAATACTACACCCCCAACGCGGTCTCCACGTTTTTTGGCATGCCACGCAACAAGTGCTGCAATATGTGACGCTTGTACAGATTTAAACAACAACTTACTACCGAATAGCATATTGCGACTTAAATCTGTTGCTAAGATCACGGGGCGTTCGATTTCTTCGCGAAATAGCTTAGTGTATGTTTCACCAGTGCGTGCAGTGACGCGCCAATCTATGGCACGAATGTCGTCGCCTATTTGGTAATGTCTGACCTCATCAAACTCCATACCTCTACCTTTCGAACGCGCCAAATAATTGCCTGACATTCTGCCATGCAGGTTTTTTGTTGTGTGAAAGGCGATTAGCGATGATTTACTTTGGTAATTCATGAGCTCAGGCATACCTACATGTACACCATCACTATGTAACGATGCGAGTAAATGAGATACATCTGTGCGTTCGTTTTTTACTTGATTAAACCACATAACGCTAAATTACAATTAACCAACCGCGACTAGCTTTAATAGATGGTCTAACACTTGATTGGTGTTAATACCCTCAGCTTCTGCTTGATATGTAAGTAGTAAGCGGTGACGCAATACATTGTGGACAACAGCCTGAACATCTTCAGGGCCGACAAAATCTCTGCCATGCAACCAAGCGCGGGCACGGGCACAGCGATCGAGTGAAATAGTCGCTCGAGGGCTTGCGCCAAATGCTAACCATTGTGCAAGTTTGTCGTCATACCGTTCGGGAGAGCGCGTTGCCATGATTAGGTCTACTATATATTTTTCAATCGCGGGCGCCATATGAATTTTCAATACTTCTTCACGCGCTTTAAAAATATCGTCTTGAGATATTTCACTGACTGATTTTGAGGTCTGTTGAAGCGCTTCACCGCGATTGAGCTGAAGTATTTTTAGTTCACTGTCAGCATCAGGGTAATCAATTTCAAGATGCATTAAGAAGCGATCAAGCTGAGCCTCTGGCAACGGATAAGTACCTTCTTGCTCTATTGGATTTTGTGTTGCCATGACCAAGAAAAGTTTTGGTAAAGGATAAGTTTTACGGCCGACGGTAATTTGGCCTTCTGCCATCGCCTCTAACAATGCTGATTGAACTTTTGCTGGTGCACGGTTGATTTCATCTGCCAGCACTAAGTTTCTAAAGAGTGGGCCAGCCTGAAATACAAAGCTGCCATCTTCAGGGCGATAAATATCTGTACCAGTTAAATCGGCTGGTAACAAATCAGGGGTAAATTGAACGCGATGGAAGTCAGCTTCAATTCCTTGCGCTAAGGCATTCACCGCACGTGTTTTTGCCAATCCCGGAGGACCTTCAACTATCAGGTGCCCGTCGGCTAACAAGGCAATCAATAAGTTTTCAACTAAAGACTCTTGCCCGATGATTTGTTCAGATAAATGCTGTTGGAGTGATGAAAAAAACTCAATGGCCATAACGGTAAAATTCTTATTCTAATTAATAGTGTTAATGATTCAGTACGACTAGTAGATAGATATATGGTTCAACAATTTAAAAACAAGCGCCAGACAAAAATTGTAACCGATTTTATTGTAATTTTTACTATTCGCTACTAGCACTCATCACAGTATCACACGTAACCTCACTATTGCTACGGTTATAAGCCAGTCTGACTAATCTTCAAGACAAAAAGGAAAGCTGATAAATGATCATGTATTTTCAACAATTTACTACTAGGCTATAGAAGGAATATCGTATGAAACTTGAAATATCGGGCAAGCTGTCAAAACAGTGATTGAAAAAAAAGTTGAACTCGTTAGAATTGAGCTATCAACCTAGAGGTCAGACCTCTTGATAAGGAACTAAAATGACAATAAAACTTGAAACTCGAAACGGTGAAAGAATCGCTGTTGTAGCGGGCTTAAGAACACCTTTTGCTAAACAAGCTACAGCATTCCATGGTGTGCCAGCAGTCGATCTAGGCAAAATAGTTGTAAATGAGCTTGTTCAACGCACTGACATTGATCCAAAAATCATTGATCAGCTAGTGTTTGGTCAAGTAGTACAAATGCCAGAAGCGCCAAACATTGCACGTGAAATAGTGCTAGGAACGGGGATGGACGTGAACACTGACGCGTACAGTGTCTCAAGAGCCTGTGCAACAAGCTTTCAGTCAACGGTAAATGTTGTTGAGTCGATTATGGCGGGCGTTGTCGATGTGGGAATTGCTGGGGGCGCTGACTCTTCATCAGTCGCTCCTATAGGCGTGTCGAAAAAGTTTGCTCGTACATTGCTTGACCTGAGCAAAGCCAAAACATTTGGCCAAAAGTTTCAACTTATCAGGCAACTAGGTTTCAAAGATATCCTTCCTGTACCACCTGCCGTTGCTGAATACTCAACAGGGCTTTCAATGGGACAAACGGCGGAACAAATGGCCAAAACACATGGTATTTCTCGTCAGGCACAAGATGAACTTGCCCATCGTTCACATGTATTAGCAACGAAGAGCTGGGCTGAAGGGAAGTTAGATGGCGAGGTAATGAAGGCATTTTCAGAACCGTATAAGTCGTTTATCGAAAAAGACAATTGCTTTAGAGAAAACTCTGAGCTCGAAGGTTATGCAAAACTTCGTCCTGTGTTTGACAGAAAACATGGCTCTGTTACTGCGGCCAACAGTACGGCTCTAACAGATGGCGCGTCAGCGGTGTTACTGATGCGTGAAGGTCGTGCAAAAGAATTGGGCTATGAACCATTGGGGTACATTAGAAGTTATGGTTTTGCAGCCATTGATGTTTGGGAAGACATGTTAATGGGGCCAAGTTACGCAACGCCTATTGCTTTGAAGCGCGCAGGATTAGAACTAAAAGATCTTGATTTGATTGAAATGCACGAAGCGTTTGCTGCCCAAGCGTTAGCAAACATGAAGATGTTCGGTAGCGATAAATTTGCAAAAGAACAACTGGGGCGTGATAAAGCGATTGGTGAAATTGAAATGGACAAATTCAATGTTATGGGGGGCTCGTTAGCTTACGGCCATCCATTTGCGGCAACAGGTACTCGATTAATCGTACAAACGCTTAATGAATTGAAGCGCAGAGGTGGTGGTATCGGCTTAACTACCGCATGTGCTGCTGGTGGTTTGGGAGCAGCTATGGTAGTGGAGAGTAACTAATGAGTAATAAAACGTTTAGTTTGATACGTCAAGATAACGGCTTGGCACACTTAATCATGGATGTTCCAAATGAATCCATGAATACCTTAAAAGCAGAGTTTGCAGTTGAAGTGTCTGAAATGCTCCAGGAAATTAAATCTGATACGGCGCTTAAAGGTATTATTCTTTGTAGCGGCAAAGATGACTCGTTTGTAGCAGGCGCGGACATCAATATGTTGGCGAGCTGTCAAACTTCAGCCGAGGCTACTGCGTTGTCTCGACAGGGTCAAATGATATTCGATCAAATCGAAGGCTTAAGTATTCCGGTAGTTGCCGCGATTAACGGCGCGTGTTTAGGCGGTGGTTTGGAATTAGCAATGGCTTGTCATGCTCGTGTATGTAGTGACAATGCGAAAACTGCACTTGGCTTGCCAGAAGTACAGCTTGGTTTGCTACCAGGAAGCGGTGGAACCCAACGATTGCCAAAACTTGTGGGTATTCAAAAGTCATTAGACATGATGCTAACAGGTAAACAGTTACGCGCCAAACAAGCGTTAAAAGCAGGCCTCGTAGATGATGTAGTACCGAATAGCGTGTTAATTGACGTTGCCGAAAAGCTAGCGTTATCAGGAAAAGTAAGATTAGGCACGAAAAAATCAAAACCGGCGAAGTCGTTGGTCGATAAGTTCTTAGAAAAAACATCGGTAGGCAGAAAAATTGTATTTACGCAGGCAACCAAAAAAGTTCTCAGTAAAACCAAGGGGAACTATCCTGCGCCATTAAAGATTATCGATTGTGTGCGCACTGGTGTAGAAAGTTCACCTGCACAAGGTTATCAAGTGGAAGCTAATCATTTTGGTGAGCTGGTAATGACCCCTGTTTCTGCTCAACTTAGGCAGATTTTCTTTGCTACTACTGAAATGAAGAAAGAGCAGGGCGTAGATGGTGTAGAGGCGGCAGAAGTGAACAAGGTCGCAGTATTAGGCGGTGGCTTGATGGGCGGTGGTATTGCTTTTGTTACAGCGACTAAAGCTGGCTTGCCCGTGAGGTTAAAAGACATTGCTGGTCAAGGTATTCAAAACGCGCTGAAATATAGCTTTGATATTCTTAATAAGAAAGTTAAGCGCCGTTTTATCAAACGAAGCGAAATGCAAAAACAAATGGCGATGATTACAGGCACAACTGACTATACCGGTTTTAAATCTGTTGACGTAGTCATTGAAGCGGTTTTTGAAGATCTTTCGCTAAAGCAAGCCATGGTAAATGATATCGAAGCCAATTGTCATGAGAACACCATTTTTGCCAGTAATACCTCGAGCTTGCCGATTGGGCAGATTGCTGCCAATGCCGAGCGACCTGAGAATGTGATTGGCCTGCATTATTTTTCGCCTGTAGACAAGATGCCGTTAGCGGAAATCATTGCTCATGACAAAACGTCAGATGCAACGATTTCAACAACAGTTGCACTTGCCAAGAAACAAGGCAAAACACCTATTGTAGTGAAAGACAAAGCGGGTTTTTACGTTAACCGTATATTAGCACCGTACATGAACGAAGCAGCCATTATGCTATTGGCTGGTGAATCAGTTGAAAAGCTAGATCGTACAATGGTTAAGTTTGGCTTCCCTGTTGGAGCAATGCAGCTGCTTGACGAAGTAGGTATTGATGTAGGTTCTAAGATTGGCCCAATCCTGCAGAAAGAACTCGGTGAAAGATTTGCGCCGCCAGCAGCTTTCGACAAGTTAATTGGCGATGGGCGATTAGGTAAAAAGGTGAAGAAAGGATTTTACGACTATAAGAGTAAGAAGAAACAAGTGGATGAATCCATCTATAGCTTGTTAAACATTGCTAAAAACGAAAAGCTTTCTGAAACAGAAATTGCTGAACGTGCTGTATATATGATGCTTAATGAAGCGGCACGATGCTTAGATGAGGGAATTATCCGCAACGCAAGAGATGGTGACATTGGTGCTATTTTTGGTATTGGCTTTCCTCCATTCTTAGGTGGCCCATTCCAGTATATGGATAGCGTAGGAATCACAGAGGTTGTTACTCGCTTGAATCAATTTAAAGCGCAATATGGTGAGCGATTCGCACCGTGTGAAAAGCTTATTGAAATGGCTGAAAATAATCATAAGTTTTATTCAGCAAGTTGATATTTGTTAAAGCGGCAACTACTGCCGCTTAGTGACCAATTTTAACGTAATAAAGGGGCAATCTACTGCCCTTTTTTGTTTGCCTGTAAGTAACTCGTTTTGACTTAAGTTTGCACAGGGTTTGTTTTTTATTTGAACAAAAGCTCTAATTTTGATATATTGCCGCCGCTTTAATTTTCTGCCATTTTTTGAGAGCTTAGACTATGTTATTTGCGATAGCGTTATTATCGATTTGTTGTGCGGTATTCTTTTATTGTCAGGCCTTGTCTAATGGCTTAGGAAGAAAGCGTTGGGCAGCAGCAGGTCTTGTCTTTGGGCCTGCAGTTTGGCCGATGTTTTGTATGCAGCGTCGAATGAAGATAAACCGTTTATTTGGTTTTGATTACTTGCTGTGGCGAGCGTAGAAAAAAGGCAGAGGTCTTGAGAAAGAAAATATGCGCTAACATCCTTGTAGCGTTATATAATTTTACGTGAGAAGTTAATTAACTTCTTTAATTTGAATTCTAGAAGCGATTGGATTGGCTTTAGGTTCAATAACGAAAAGTGCTTTAATTAGTTTAATCATTAAGAACACTCCTTAAATGCGGATTGCACCGCGAGAGCGGCCAGCTTCTTCAATCTCTAGCTCTTGCGCATTAATACGAATAGCACCGCGAGAGCGGCCTGCTTCTTCAACGTCTAGCCCTTGTTCATTAATACGAATAGCACCGCGAGAGCGGCCAGCTTCTTCAATCTCTAGCCCATGTTCATTAATACGAATAGCACCACGAGAGCGGCCTACTTCTTCAATCTCTAGCCCATGTTCATTAATACGAATAGCACCACGAGAGCGGCCTACTTCTTCAATACTTAATTGTTCATCGTTAATGCGGATAGCACCACGAGAACGACCAGCTTGTTCAATTGCTAGATTATTATCAACAGGTTCTGCAGGAGACAAGTTCATTGTTAAAGAAAGGATTAGTGAGGTTAGCATTATTATTATTCCTGTTTTACTAGATTAAAATCGTAGTTTGTCAAGCTAATAACGTGCCAAGTGTGCAACGCAAGGAATTTAGAGGGGTTTAGCTAAAGAGAAAGTGTTAGTCAGAAAGTTGACGTTGGCTCTAAGAGCCAAACGTCGTAGATTTGTCGGTAATATCGTGGGAGACTAAATAACTTTCAAAGTGTGTCTGTGAAAGCGGTTTGCTATACAGATAACCTTGGAGTTGCTCGCATCGTAAGCCCGCGAGAAAGTTTAACTGGTTATTCGTTTCTACCCCTTCTGCGACAACTTGCAGGCCAAGGTTGTGTGCGATAGTGACAATAGTCGCTACCATGTTACGACCTTGTTCAGAGGATTCAATATCGTCAACGAATGCCTTGTCGATTTTTAGTGTATTAAGTGGGAATCGTTTTAGATAGGCGAGCGATGAATAGCCAGTACCAAAGTCATCTAAAGATAAATGAATGCCCATTGCGCGAATCTGTAGCATAGTATCGATAGCCTTTTGCGGTGAATCCATTACCGTGCCTTCGGTTATCTCTAATTCAAGGTGTTTTGCCGGTAGTTGGCTTTCTTTCAGTATGTCAGAAATCATGTCAACTAAGTTGGGTTGCGTAAATTGTACTGCAGATAAGTTAACTGCGATACGGCCATCAAATAACCCTTTAGAAATCCATTCTTTTGTTGCAAAACAGGCCTTTCTTAACACCACTTCACCGATGTCAATTATTTGTCCAGTTTCTTCTGATACAGGTATAAATACGCCTGGGCTGATAATGCCCTTAGTTGGGGTCTCAAAGCGTACCAGTGCTTCCATGCCAGCTATTTTACCCGTAGATATTTCAATTTTGGGTTGATAGAAAACAGAAAAGAAATCTTCTTTAAGCCCATGACGGATGAGATTTTCAATTTGCAGACGCTTAACCGCCTGTTTGTTCATCGAATCGCTAAAGAACTGGTATTTATTACCACCAGAACGTTTTGCGTGATACATCGCAGTATCAGCGTTCTTTAACAGTTCTTGCGGTGTTGCTCCGTCTTCAGGGTAAAGTACGATACCGATACTTGAATACAGCACGATTTCCTGATTCTTTAGTTTTAATGGTTGAGCAATAGAGCGCAGAATGTTCTTAGCAATAGAGGTAATAGTGTGTATATCATTTGTATCCTCAATGATAATACTAAATTCATCTCCCCCTAAACGATAAACAGTATCCTGCTTACGGCCAATGGAACGAATACGCTCAGCAACTTTACATAACAATACATCACCCACTTCGTGCCCCATTGAGTCGTTAACTTTCTTAAAGTTATCCAGATCGAATACTAATAATGCGTGTGGCGTTTTGTTTTTAACAAGTTTGAATTGGTTTGCCTGAAAGTACGAGCGGTTGGGAAGGCCAGTTAACGTATCGCTATTCGCTAATTTTCTTAGTTCAGCTTCAGTTTCTTTGCGCTTAGTTATATCTGAAAATACACCAACAAAGTGAGAGATATTACCGCTTTCATCTTTAATAATATCGATGTTTAGATCTGTTAGGTAGAGCTCGCCATTATCTCGTTGACTTTCTATTTCACCGTGCCAACCACCTTGTTGGATCAAATGTTTTTTAACATTTAGAGTGAATTGTTCAGGATAGCGACTGAATTTTAGTTGGGTGCCAACCATTTGACGTTTCGGCTTACTGGTAATACGTTGAAATGCCTTGTTTACATCAACGATGTTGAATTGACGATCATAAATCACCACGGCATCCGAAATATTTTCGATACACTTGGCGAATAATTTTAGTCGTTCGTCTGCTTTCTTAATTTGGCTGATATCTTTGAGTGTGCCTGTCATGCGAGCGGGCAGGTCTTTATCGTCTCTTTCTACAATTTTTCCGCGATCGAGGACCCAAATCCAATTATTGTTTTTGTCGCGTACCCGGTAAGTCGCTTCAAAGTGTTCAGTTTCGTTGGCTATGTGTGCTTCTAGCGCTTGTTTGATTCGAGGCAAGTCGTTTTCATGTACATTGGTTTCCTCACCACTACCAACGTTACGCTTGCCGTCTTGTGGAAATTCTAAAATGCCCCAGATGTTCGAACGATAGATTTTAGACTTTTTAATATTCCAGTCCCACATTTCATCGCCACTTCCCCATAATGAAAGTTTCAAGCGTTCTTCACTTAACTTGATTTGCAAGTGATACAAACGTTTGTGACGCATTTGCTGCAAAAAGTAAGCTAATATGAGTAATACCGTTAATGTGTAGATCAGAATTGCGCTGTTTGATAGCCACCACGGCGGCAAAATTTGTATGTCTAATGACTGCTCGACAAATTGGCTAGGGTCAAACTTGTCAAACGCTTGAACATAAAAAGTATACTGACCTGCACTTAAGCCCGTATAGTGGGCACGATAATTTTCGTCGCCCGATTCAATCCAGCTATTCTCAAGACCGGCTAGCTTATATCGATAACCTACTTGCTCTAAAAACTCAGGGTTTGGTGACACAAACTCAATACTAAAAGGCGATTGCTCGTGCTTTAACGCTAAGTTTCCTATATAGGAAAGTTGTACCGGCAAACTGAATTTAATCGCAGACATAGGCTCAGAATCTTTATATTGAACCAGTGGGACTGCTTTGTTAGCAATAAACAGTTTGTCGATAATCGGTGGATTAATTGCTTGAGAGATTTTTGATACTTCCACAGGATCAAAATAGTGGAAACCATTCATCCCCCCTAGATAGATATTGTTGTTGGTACTAATAAGTGCAGATTGATTGATAAATTGATTGTCGAATAAATTAAACGACTGTCCGTATGTAATAACGCGTTTATTTTTTGGCGAAATATGAACAATCTTGTTGTTTGCTGATATCCACGCAGCTTCGCTTTCGTCGACTAAGATTGAAGAGATATTTTTGCTGGTTACCACTTCTGAATTGTTAAACAGCGTCACTTGCCTGTTGGAGCGCTCAATTAATAAAACGCCTTGCTCGGAGCCTAACCAAATATTACTTTCACTGACCGCCAAACTGGTAACACTTGAAAATGCATAATTTTCAGGGGTTCTAAATTCATGGATTTCTTGTACTAAGGTTGTTAGATTGATCGAGATAAGTCGGTTGTTGTCGGTAACAACCCACAATTCGTTGCCTTTTTTGTAATGATAATAGTTTATGGCGTTTACGCTACTCGCTTCAGGGAATAGAATATTCGTTTGGTTTTTAAGCCCATAATGGACAAGTTTTTGGTCATCATTGATATACCAAAGGTAATCGCCTGCAACAACAAACGGATACAAGTCATTATAATATGTTTGTTCATACCAGTTTTCGAGTGTTTCAAGCGAACCTTTTTCTATATCATAACGATGTAAATTACCCGTTAAGGCATATATCCAAACTATGTTATCGCTGCTAATTTTAAATTGAAAAATTTCATCGTCAATTTTAACTACAGGAGTAGCAGTTAACGACGATTCATCGAATATACTCAATTCAGATTGTTGTGAAATAAACCAGACGTTTCCAGCGTTGTCCTGATCAAAAAAGTCCACGGTAAACAGATCATTACTGAAATTTCTGTGGTGGAATAGGTTTGCTTTAGGTGAGAATACACTTAAACCTTTCCCCCAGGTACCTAGCCATATTTTACTTGTATTGTCTTGAAAGACATCAACGATATAGTCCTCTGAAATGCTTTTCGCATGAGTTTGGCTTTTGATACTTTGTACGGAGCCATCAAAGGTATTGATGATATTTAAGCCATTTTTAGTCGCCGCCCAAACATAGACTTTGTCTATTACTGTAATGCCCCTGACGGTGTTGCTTAATAAAGAGAGTTCAGTACTGTTAACGTTATAGTGTTGAACTAATTCAAGCTGTTTATTAAGAACATAAAGGCCAGCATCTGTGGCAAGCCAATATTCCTTATCTATTTGCACCATATCGTACAAGGCATTAGCTTCAATGTTCAATTGCCAGCGGTTGTTACCACGTAACGTTGATGCAAAGCTAAAATTTTCGTTTACTACGGTTATGCCGTTAGCATACGACCCTAACCAATAATTCTTGTTCTCATCCTGAAATATGGTTTTGATTTCTTTAAAGTTATCATCAAACCCTCTCAGTTTTTTTCTAACAAATGTGCCTTCTTTTCGATCAAAGGTATGGATACCTTCGCGGGTAGAGATCCAAAGCGTCTTGCCGGTATCGTTCGCTTCGTATATATCCCAAATTTCATTATCAACTAACGTTGCTTTATTTGTGGAAGAATGAAAATAGTTGGTAAAGTCGTCAGTCGCCTCGTTATAACGACTTAATCCTTCGTTAGTACCCACCCATAGCGTACCTTTTGAGTCGACAAATACTTTTCGTACTAGGTTGTCAGCGAGTGAGTTAGGCAGGGAGATGTTTTTGCGGTATTGTTTGAAGGAGTATCCATCGTAGCGATTTAAGCCATTTTCTGTACCAATCCAAATAAAGCCTTTATGGTCTTGAGTAACGCTAAAAACGTTGTTCTGTGAAAGACCCTGTTCAACAGAAAGGTGTTTAAATTTGAGTGCATCATTGGAATTTAGCGTTAACGCGCTAGCTTGCATCCAGATACAAGAGAATAAGAAAATTAGGCACGAGGTAATTTGTTTCAAGCAATGTTGATATTTTTTTAAACGCACAAAAACAGCCTTTATAGGAATATTGTCCTCCTGTTAAATGCAACAAATAGCTTTTTCATTCGAAATGATATTTGTTAGGAGGTGTTATTATTATGTAATTTTTGTTCCCCAAACCCTTTCATTACAAAGGAAGCGCGGGGTTATGTCAAATCTAAATACTGTTTCGGCTGGGTTAGAATTTAGTTGAGCATTTTTTTGTTAAATTTTCTATATAGATAGCGAGTTCTGTGTCAGTAATTTTTTGACAGTACTCTTTATCTTTGAATGATAAAAGCGTGATGTAGTCCACTGAGTCGCTGAGAGATGCTAATTTTTCGTGAACAAATGTCGTAATGTCATCAAGGGCTAAACTAAGAATAATGCCAATGAGCTCTTTTTTCTGAGAAAAAGAGGCCTCTTCGTTACAAATAGCCGCCCAAAAACGTTGGCTTCTAATACGCATACTTGTGTCTTTTTCTTGTAGCTGGCCTGCTAAACCATGTTTTAAGTGTAACCAATCTTCTTCGGAAACCTCTCTTATGATGACTGCGCTTTCTGATATAAAATTTTCTATCGCATCACTTAGCGAAAATGCGTCTACCTTGGGTGATTGAATATAAAATGCGAGACCCGGGTAGCGGTTAATTGGGACAAAACCAACACCAACTAAATAGCCAAATTGCTTTTCTGTACGCATTTGTTGGAAAAATGGCGGAGAAAATAACTGACTGGTAATCATAGTGAGCGCGGCGGTGTGTAGGTCTTTATCGCGCATCGGGAAATAGATAACGTTAGCATGATCATGCTCAGGCAAATGCAATGGCAGCTTCAGGTTGCCTTGACCACTTATATCCAGCGACGGAATCTTGGCAGAATAACTATTTTCATAATGTTCTGCGAACGCAGACTTGATTATGCTGTGAACTTCTAGCGCGTCTTTTTTATGCCAATTGCCATGCATAAATACGGTGATCGCTATTTCATCAAATAAAGTCTTTGTGAACAAAATAAACTGTTCATAATTGACATCTGATAAAGCCTCAACAAGTTGTTCTGCCGTAGGGTTTATTGGTTGCATGAACGAACTTAACGTTGAGAATAATTGTGAGATTGATTTACTGGTATCCGTATTCTTCCAGTGTGTTATAAGTTGTTGCTTAAATAAATTGAATCGCGCAGGAGTATATTCAAATGATTTTAATTCATCGAGTAAACTCTGCAGTAGAATTGGCTGTTTTTCTGAAAGACCCGATACTTGTAAGGTCATCCCTCCTTGATGAGCATACAAATGATAATGAATGCCTGCCAATTCAGCGTCGTAATGAGCTTCAATGACTGAATCACTATACAAATCCGCAAAAAGGCGCGTCATGGCAATATGCGCATGTGATTCATATGTGATAGGTGCATCTATACCAATATACAAATACCCCTTAGGTACTTTAAATGTAACATCTTGCTTAAACCACATGGTAAAGCCATTGTCATTGACAATTTTTTGTGGGACGAGAAGTTGCTGTTCGTCAGGTAATTCGGGCGCTAAAACTTTTGGCTTTTCTACGATAAAGTTATTTTTTGGAGGCAGCATAATTTGAGGGTAGTGGCGTTTTGACGCCCATAATGCTTGCTGTTCGCTGCTAAATGGTAAAACCTCGTACGGAACCGTATACCATTTACTGGTCTTGGAAAAACTACCTTGTTTTGTCACTTGAGTTACACGCATATTTTCTATGTTGAAGTACGATAGGAGCGGAATGACTTCGTCGCAATTACCTCCCTCCATTGCATAGTCACCATACAGGTAATGTTCTTCGGGGTAGTGCTGCATATTGATAACGAGCTGGCATACAGAATCTAATGGCTTCAACTTTTCATGATAATGAAATGAAAGGCCGGCAATCGCTTTTTTTTCTAAATAATAAAAGTGCTGCAGTGTGTCTGCATTTAACTGCTGTACATAATCAATGACAATACTAACAATTTCATCAACATGTAATTCTCCGAGCTCCGTCAAAGAAATACTAATGTTGAAGTCTTTAAAGTTAAAACCATTTATACCCGAACCAGCAGTTAGCCTAAGCCCCCATTCTTTTTGCTTGAGCAAAGATAGGATACTGCCTGGTCCTTCGTAGCCAATAATATAGGAGAGAACAGTTTCTGGTTTGGTAAGATACATGAGATCAATACCAGGCAAGGCAAAGCTTATTATAAGTTGCCTGTCGTTTTTAATTGGCTTTACCTTGATAAATATTTGTTGGTGTTCAGGCAAATATAATGGTGTTTCTATATTTTGTTCTGGCGCTTTTCCACTTGGAATATCAGTAAATAACGTTTCTGCCAACCGTTCTAGTTCCGTTAATGGCTGAGGCCCTTCAAGTACAAGCGTCATTGAGGATGCACGATAATGACGTTCGTAAAACTCTCTCACTTCTATATGCAAAGAACGGTCAGGTCTATCATCTAGCGTGCTGGTATTGCCAACTGAAAATTTTGAAAATGGATGGGCAGGGTTGATTGTCTCCTTATGTACGTCGTACAACCGACGAATACCGTCTTTAAGTTTTAACTTGAATTCTGCATCAATGTTTTTGCGTTCTTTGTTAACGAATTCTTCAGATAATAAAGGCGCAATGAAAAACTGGCTGAAGCGTTCTAAAGCAGGCTCGAAGTGTAAGTGGCTAATATCAAAGAAAAAGCAGGTATGTTCTGTGGCCGTCCAAGCGTTGTGCGTGCCGGCAAACTTACTGATAAACTTTTGGTATTCGCTGCCGTCAGGATAATCTTTTGTCCCTAAAAACAGCATATGCTCAAGAAAATGTGCCATACCTTGACGGTCACACGGATCTGAAAAATGGCCTACATTTACAGCAAGTGCAGCAGCGGACTTTTGCGTATTTTCGTTATGAACCAGTAAAACCCTAAGGCCATTACTTAATGTGCGCGCTTGATATTGTTTGAGGTCATTTGGGCTTTGAATCAATTGTTGCTCCCATAAAACACTCTACGGCACTTAGGTTGACTAAGTTGGGCGTTTATTCGTGATATTATTTTTAATTATTCCTAAATTACCCTAAGGAATAAGCTGAGTCCATTTTATTCTTAACTGATGTTATAACAATTGCTTATATTCCTATACTATAGCCGCGTTTTTTGAATATCTCTTACTATTTCGTTCATCACAGGTTAATTATGCAAGTTTATATTATGCGTCACGGTCAGGCTGAAGGCTTTGTTAAAAATGACGCACAAAGAGCGCTAACTTCACAGGGGATAAAAGAAGTCTCTGCAATGGCGCGATGGTTTCGTCAAAATAAACATGACGTAGACTTAGTACTTGTTAGCCCGTATGTGCGAGCTCAACAAACAGCGGCAACATTTTGTCAATCAGCTGATATTTCATTAAAGCCTGAAACTGTAACGTTTATCACACCATCAGGTAGCGCAACTGATGTTCATGATTACCTTGATGGCGTAGTCGCTGCTGAGAAATATTCATCAGTATTAATTGTTTCGCATATGCCATTGGTAAGCTACTTAGTTGGGGAGCTTACCTGTGAAGGACACACACCAATTTTTCAAACTGGCGCAATTGCTGATATCAATTATGACGTTAAAAAAATGAAAGGTGAGTTAGTAGCATTAGTATCACCTGTTGATATTGCTCACCTAGCTCAATAATCGAATTATAAGATAGTCTATTTTAGCTCTAGTCTCGGCGATATTTGTTGTGTAATTCAACCAATACCAATAATGCTCCGTCACCGCCCCATTCTAAAGGTGCTTGATGAAAGGCGATAACGTCAGGGTGCTGTACAAGCCAGTGTGGGACCTTGTTCTTTAAGATACGAGCTCCTAATCCGTGTACAATACAAACACACTGAGCATGCTCTTTTTGACAGGCATATAGTAAAGCTGCGATTTCTTGTTTCGCTTGGTGTTGATCTAAACCATGTAAGTCTAGAATGAGATCTGGGGCATACACACCGCGGCGCAAATTTTTGGCTTCAAAACTGTCAGCGCCATCGCGTACGTACTTTGTTGGCCCTAGAGTGTTTAAGTTTGGCTCAAATTCATCAGAAAAATGGAAGCTAGCTTGCTGTTTTGCTTGTTTTTGCTGATTGGAAGCGGTTTTCTGCTTGATGGATTTTCTGACAGGGTGTATTGTGTCCTGCACTAAAGGCTTGACCTTGCCTATAGCGTCTTTAAATAGCTGTTTTTCTTGTTCAGATAAAGTGTCTTTACGTTTCATGGCTGAAGTCTAAGAATATCTGTCATAAATAACAAGATAAATACGCGCTAATACAATCTTTAATTTTATAGAGGAACGTCAACTCTCATGAATCTCAGTAACCAAGCTGGTTTATATAATGACTTAAGAACCGTTGCCGATTTTATTCGGTTTGCAGCAAGCCAATTTAACCAAGCTGATGTGTTTTTTGGACATGGTACTGACAATGCGTGGGATGAAGCGGTTGTGTTGGTAATGTATGCATTGCATTTGCCTACCGACAATGTCTCGGCTGCGCAAAATTGTCGGCTGACGCAACGAGAAAAAGAAAGTGTTTTAGCATTAATTGAGCGACGAATTACAGAAGAGGTGCCTCTGGCATATATTACGAACCAAGCTTATTTTGCGGGCTTACCGTTCTATGTAGACGATAGGGTATTAGTGCCGCGCTCACCTATTGCTGAATATATTGAACAACGATTCGCCCCTTTTATCCCAAATGAGCGACAAGTGCACAGAATTTTAGATCTATGTACTGGCAGTGGCTGTATCGCAATTGCTTGTGCCGCTTACTTTCCTGAAGCTGAGGTTGATGCGGTAGATTTGTCAGTTGATGCTTTGAATGTTGCACAAATCAACATAGAAAACCATGGTGTGTCAGAACAAGTTATTCCAATTCAGTCTGACGTTTTTTCTGGGGTTGCTAATGAAGTCTATGATTTAATAGTCACTAATCCTCCCTATGTCGATGTAGATGATATCGCGTCTATGCCTGCCGAGTTTCATCATGAGCCGGAAATGGGGCTGGGTTGCGGACACGACGGTTTAGATATTGTCAGAACAATTCTCGCTGAAGCGGCCAGCCATTTAAGTGAAAATGGTCTCTTGGTTTGTGAGGTAGGGAATTCACAAGTACATGTAGAAGCCACGTACCCTGAAATTCCATTTACATGGTTAACGTTTGAACGCGGTGGCCACGGTGTATTTGTATTAACACGTGAACAACTAGATTCTTACTCTCAAATATTTACTGAACGGGCGAAATTGTAAAATGTCAGGTAATACCTTTGGAAAATTATTTACAGTAACAACCTTTGGCGAAAGCCATGGGCTAGGGTTAGGCGCGATTATTGATGGCTGTCCACCGGGCATTCCATTATCAGAAGAAGATCTACAACATGACCTCGATCGCCGCAAACCGGGTACATCTCGTTATACCACGGCGAGAAGAGAAGCCGATCAAGTTAAAATCATGTCAGGCGTTTTTGAAGGCAAAACAACTGGTACGCCTATTGGTTTGTTGATTGAAAATACGGATCAACGCTCTAAAGACTATGGCAATATTGCACAAAGTTTTCGTCCGGGACATGCCGACTATACCTATTGGCAAAAATATGGTATTCGAGACTACCGTGGTGGTGGCCGTTCTTCAGCGCGCGAAACAGCAATGCGAGTTGCGGCAGGCGCGATTGCTAAAAAGTTCTTAAATGAGAAATTTGGTATCACCATCAAAGGCTGTGTTGAACAAATTGGTGATGTATGTGCTGAAACCATTGATTGGCAAGTGGTTGAACAAAACCCATTCTTTTTTCCTGATACCCGTAAACTGGATGCTTTAGATGAGCTACTACGCAGTATAATTCGCCAGAAAGATTCGATTGGCGCCAAGGTTATGGTTGTTGCCGAAAATGTACCGGTTGGCCTTGGTGAGCCCATTTTCGATCGTCTTGATGCTGACATCGCACATGCTTTGATGGGGATTAATGCGGTGAAAGGTGTTGAAGTTGGCGACGGCTTTGATGTGGTAAACCAAAAAGGCTCTGAGCATCGAGACGAATTAACACCTGATGGCTTTGCTTCAAATCATGCCGGTGGTGTTTTAGGCGGTATATCGTCAGGACAGCCAATTGTTGCCAAACTTGCTCTTAAGCCAACATCGAGTATAGGTGTAAGTGGTAAAACCGTTGATATTGAAGGCAAGCCAACTGACATCATCACTAAAGGACGCCATGACCCGTGTGTAGGGATTCGTGCTGTACCAATTGCAGAAGCGATGCTTGCACTAACGTTAGTGGATCATTATCTTCGTCATCGTGGCCAAAATGCTGATGTACAGTGTTCAACCCCAGATATATGTAAATAGGTTAGGATGGGGTCACACAACTTTATAAAGCTGTCCGCCAGCTATTTTTGGTATTTCGCAATCTTGGGACTTATTGTCCCATTTTTGTCTGTGTTTCTTGATGGTAGAGGCTTTAATTCGCGTGAAATAGGCGAAATACTCGCGATAATCGCTGCAACCAAAATATTAGGGCCGCCCATTTGGGCCAATATGGCTGATAAGGCTCCTAAGCTGTTACCGATCATTCAACAAGGTACGTTATTAGCAACGCTATCATTTGCGTTGCTTTATGTCGTCGAAAGCTATTGGCTAATTGCGGGTATTTTGGCGATTTTTAGTTTATTTTGGAACGCAGTTTTACCGCAATTGGAAGTACTAACATTAGGCTCTGTAAAATATAGCGCAAAAATTTATGCCAGAATTCGACTGTGGGGAAGCATTGGTTTTGTTGTACTGGCGGTTGTAGCGGGTGAAGTGATTGGCACTTGGGGAAGTGACACTTTTATCACACTAGGAATGGCAACGGTTGGCTGTTTGTACTTATCTACATTAACGATTCATGAGCGTAATCGACGCAAACAAGTTAATGTTCAGTCTGGCGCTTTGATTCACAAAATTTTTCATATTAATTTCTTACTGTTTTTCTGTGCAGGTTTGCTATTACAAATGAGCTTGGGGCCGTTTTATAGCTTTTTCGCATTATTCTTAAGAGACCTTGACTATCCTCAATGGTCTGTTGGTTTGTATATGTCAATTGGCGTTATCGCGGAAATAGGCATATTTATTGTTGCTGGAAGGTTATATCAGGCATTTGGTACTAAGTGGTTAATTGTCTTTAGCTTGTTTGCTACGGCCCTTCGATGGTGGCTCACAGCTGACTATGGTGGCGTTTGGTGGATGCTAGCGCTTGTGCAGGTATTACATGCAACCAGTTTTGGCTTGTATCACAGTGCGTCACTGCAATTCTTACAGCAGCATTTCACAAAGGCGCAGCAAAATCGTGGACAAGCTATTTATATTGCTGGTGTCTATGGCATAGGCGGTGCGGCTGGCGCTTATCTAGCTGGCATTGTGTGGTTAGATGGTGTTGGCGCACAGTGGTCATTTCAATTGGCCGCCTTGGCCTCACTTACTGCAGCGTTTATTGCAATGTGTCTAAAACAGACCCAAAGCCGTTGTTAATATTTATCGGTCAAAGAAAATTGGGCGATTGTACGATTAGTTTGACCTTGTCAGAGGATTGACGTTAAATAAATGTACCATATGACATGCAATTAATTCGATAGTCTTGACTATAGTGTAATTAATGACAATTTAGAGGCGTTTAGTTGTAATGACGCGACTTATTACAATATTTGTGTTGCTTTTGTTGCCGTGGTACAGCAACTCTCAAGAGGTTTCTGTAGGACTAGAGATATTTCCCCCATTTTTAAATGAAGATGGCACTGGTTTAACCGTTGATATGTTGCGTGAAATCGAACAAATTTCCGATCTTAAATTTGATGTTCGAGTAATGACGTATGCTAGAGCAAAAAGTGAATTGCACAATGGACGCCTTGATATTGCAGGCCACACGCCAAAAAATTTGGAAACCCAGAGTTTTTATCAATATGCACAAGAATTGGACTGGCAAATTGAAACTAGATCTGATTTTTTTACCTTTAATCCTAAGTTCTTCAACATTAATGAGGTAGCGCAGAAACGAATTGGCACGCCAACAGGAAATGCTGCATTTTTTGCTGAGCAATTAGGCATTGATGAAAGCCGATTTATTGAAGTCTCAACTTTACCTCAACTCGTTGATATGTTGCTGAAACGACGCATTGATGTCTTGTTGTTTGAACGTGTTTCCGTGATGACTATCTTAAGAGAAAAGCAGGTAAAAGGCGTACACTACAAAAGTATCGGTGTTATACCTGCCAGTATTGCTGTGGCGAAAAATGAAAAAGGTGATAAATTGCGCCAGCAATTAGATGACTATATTGCTCAGCTCGATAGAGAGAATATATTTTCGGGGTATTTGAATTTGTTAGTGCTACCCGAGAGCGGCGTGGTGCCTATTGAGTAGTCTTTTTCTGTGAGAGGGTATTCTTTAATAATATTTGCAAAGAGTTGAAGCACTCGTATTGAGTGCTTCAAATGTTACTATGTTCTGTTACAACTTTTTAGTATAAACGTCGATAGTCTTTTCCAATAATGCTTCCCTTGGGTACTGAATATCAAGCTCTCTTAAGCGCACTAAACCTTCATTAGTACCATATATAATTAACTTTAATGTGTTTGATGTCGTAGGTATATCTAGTGTAAACGTTACGGTATAACTCTTGTGAACATCAACTTCATGAAAGTACTCAATATGTTCAGTGTTTTCCTTGGTTATATTTTCTTTAAGTACTCTTTCTTCTCCTGAATCAAGGACTTCAAGTAAAGTAAACGATGTTGGAAAATCTTCTGGCGTTGTGGAAGTAAGTACGAGCTTATTCAATACGCCTGCATCCACAAAATTGTCTGCTAGTGAAATAGTCAAGTCGACAGGAAAGCGATAACTTGACCAGTAATTTCTAATTGACCAATAGCCATCAAATAATCGATCTGGGCCAAAATTTGTCGAGTTAATCGTGCTAGATGCCTCTACATTTAATATTTTAGTCGTGCCCGGATAGAATTTATTGATCATTTTCAAACCTGCCATATCTTGGGCTAAGAACTTAGCAGTATATTCTTTTATTTTCTCTTCCCGCGTTAAATTGTATAGCCAAGCAAGCTGATATACGTGTAGTTCGTGATAGGCGTCAGGCCCTTTAAGCGTAGATGCTAATTGAAATAGTGGTCCATAGGAATAACGAGAGGTAAAGTGCCAGTCAAATTTGTCTATTTTGTTTACTAAACTTGTAACGCCAGTATTAAAGATATCCACCGAAAGTTCATCGTGATAGTTTCGAGTGAAATCGTAAATACCACTTAACGCAAAAAGAAAACCATTTAAAATATGGTTAGGCATTTCAACTGAGCCGTACTCTTCATACCATACATCGCCTTCAAAATCTGCTGTAAGCCCTTTTACCTCTAATGGATAGAGAAACGCAGAAAGTGCGTCATGTGCTACTTGCCCATAGCTTTCATCACCAGTTAAATAGTGTGCAGCAACTAATACTGATATGGCTTGACCTTGTCCCATTGCTGTGGTCCAGTCTGTATCGAGTTTGTATGCGTCATATTTAAAATAAGAGCGATAGCTGCAAAAACCATAGTCGGTATATACACAGTTATCTCTTAGCCAGTTCGCTACAGCAATTAGTTTACCTTGGATTTCTGCATTTTCTTCGCCTTTGGAAAGGTGGAAATCGTAGAGTGCTCGGTAAAGATCATACCCATAAGCTGCAATTGTTACAGGGTAATAGTAAAACTCGTTGTTTTCTCTCTCCAATAGAGGAATGCCTGCAGAATCAAACTCTCTGATGTAGTGTTTCGTATAGTTGGATGAAGCAAAAACATTTGGTTTTGGCATCTCGTTAATTCTTGGAACTACTGTGTTTGTTATTGTAAGCGGCGCTTTAGCAATAAGTGAGCTTTTTCCATCTGCTGATAGGTTTGCAGTGAATACTATTTGGGCATCCTCAGTTACATTAGGTGCAATAAAAGATAATGTGTTATCAGCATTTACAAAAAAATAAGTTTTTGGCCCTGACTCTTGGCTCCATGTAACTGTATAAATATCGTCAAGGTTTGTGGTGACTGAGAGTTTATTTAATGAACTCTCAGTTATTGAGCTACTATTTGTCACAATCTTAGCGTAAGTTTGTGGTTCTGAAGTTTCGCTGCTCCCACCACCACAACTAATTAATAACGAGCAGCAAAACGCTATCGCGCCAGATTTAAATATTTTCATGAGAATTCCTTTTTGTGTGAGGCATTTGTGCAAATTAACGGTCATGATAAAACTCTACTATTTGCTCAAGCACGTTACTGCGAGAATATTGAACATCAACTTCTCTTAATCTTACGATTCCGTCATCAGTTCCAAAGATGCGAATAATTAAAGTATTTTCGGTTATTGGCAAAGACACATCAAAAGTCACTGTATAACTGTCATAGCCACCAACCTCGTGGCTATACTCAAACGTAGGTGTGTTTTCTATAGAAATATTTTCTTTTAATATTTTTTCAGCACCATTTTCAGTCACTTCGATTAAGCTAAATGAACTTGGAAAATCTTGCTTTGAAATTGATGTTAGAACCACTTTATCCAACTTACCTACTGTCTTTACATCTTCATTTAAGGAGAGCGCCAGGTCTACAGGGAAGCGGTAACTAGACCAATAGTTTCTAATGGTCCAGTAACCATCAAATACTCGATCGACTCCAAAATCTGTACTGTTAATAGTACTTGATGCACTAATGTCATGAATTTTTTTACTTTGTTCGTAAAAAGGGCGCATGGTCTTTATTCCTGCCATATCTTGAGCAAGAAATTTGCCTGCATATTCTTTGATTCTTTCTTCTCCTGAAATATAGTACAACCAAGCTAATTGAAAGATATGTAGCTCATGATAAGCGTCTGGACCTTTTATCGTTGACGCAAGTTGGAACAGAGGGCCAAACGAGTAACGTGAGGTAAAATGCCAATCGAATTTATGAATATTATTGACTAAGCTATTAATACCAACATTCAAAACGTGTGATGATATTGAATCGTTATAGTTTCTCTTAACATCGTAAACGCCGCTTAATGCGAATAAGAAACCGTTCAAAATATGATTGGGCATTTCTACAGAGCCGTATTCTTCGTACCATGTATCACCATCTAGATCAGCTGTTAAGCCTTTTTCTTCAAGTGGGTAAAGAAAAGCGGATAGAGCATCAAACGCTACTTGAGCATAATCTTCATTTCCTGTTAAATAATGTGCAGCGACAAGCACTGATAGCGCTTGGCCTTGCCCCATTGCGGTAGTCCAGCCAGATGTTAGTTTGTATGTATCTATCTCGAATTCAGTACGATAGCTACAAAAACCATACTCTGTATATTCACAATTATCTTTAAGCCAATCAGCAACAGCCAAAAACTTTGTAAGTAGTTCTTGCTTATCGTCTTCGCTTGTTAAATACGCATGGTATAAATCATAACCGTAGGCGGCAATTGCCACTGCATAATAGAAGTCGCCTTCATCTCTTGTTGTTAAAGGAATCCCGGCTGAATCAAATTTCTTTCCTTCATGCTTTGTATAATTAGCGTTTGAAAATACATTTGGCTTTGGAGCAGAAGTTAATGCACTAAACTCACGGTTTGTAATATCAAAGCGAACGGTTGATTTGTTACTTTGCTGATTATCTTTGATAACCACCGCTGAAAACTCGATACTAGTAGCTTCATTAATATTGGGTGTAACTAAATTTAGTGTACCGTCATCTTCTACAGTAAAATACGATTTAGGCCCTGATTCTTGAACCCACGCCACTGTATACGGCGCTGTCGTATTTGTATTTATAGAAATTGCTCTTGCCATACCCTCTTCAAGTGGCACTTCTGGAGAAACTATTTCGATGTTTAATTCATCATTTACGACAAGTTCTTCGTCGTTAGAACCATTACATGCAGAAAGTGTAACTAATGCACTTAGAAACAATGGAATATGTAATTTTGTCACTTTTTTTCCTTTTGTTGGGTTGCCTATACCTATGTCCGTTATCAGGTTTGTTAATATGGGGCTTTCACAATTGAAGCCTTTCACAGGAGTGGTTTATGTGTAATATGGGGGGAATTTTAAAGAAGTCGGTAGTAACGGTCAAGAAAGTATCTTTACAAAATTGTTACACAGCACGCGTAAATAAAGCGTTGATATGGGATGGTGTCTGTGACTGGTTGAGAGATGAGGCGAACAATCGTGTAGTTGTATGAATGTTCGCCGTTAATTATATAAAACCTTGTTATTTAACTTCTTCACCAGCAGCTTGTTTATCGGCATGATAACTTGATCGAACAAGTGGACCACACGCGGCATGGTCAAAGCCCATTTTCATGGCTTCACGGTGGAACATGTCAAATTCGTCTGGATGTACGTAACGCTCAACTGGCAAATGGTGCTTGCTTGGTTGCAAATATTGACCAATGGTAAGCATAGTAACGCCATGTGCACGTAAGTCTCTCATTACTTCAAGAATTTCTTCATTGGTTTCGCCTAAACCTACCATCAAGCCTGACTTAGTTGGTACGTTTGGATTCGCTTCGCCAAATCGTTTTAGAAGGTCAAGTGACCATTGATAATTAGCGCCTGGACGTGCTTTAGTATATAAACGAGGAGCCGTCTCTAGATTATGATTAAACACATGCGGAGGATGCGCGTTTAAGATTTCTAGCGCTTTATCCATGCGACCACGAAAATCTGGCACTAATATTTCAACTTTAGTGTTTGGTGCATGTTGTTCGATCTCTTTGATACACTCAGCGAATTGCTGTGCACCACCATCGCGTAAATCATCTCGGTCTACAGACGTAATTACCACGTATTTCAACGCCATATCTTTTAGTGTGAGTGCCAGCTTTTTCGGCTCTTCACTGTCAGGGGCGAGTGGACGACCATGACCCACGTCACAGAAAGGACAGCGTCTGGTACAAATGTCGCCTAAAATCATGAAAGTTGCAGTGCCATGGTTAAAACACTCTGATAGGTTAGGGCAAGAAGCTTCTTCACACACAGAATGTAGATTATGCTTACGTAGCGCTGATTTAATGCTATCGATACGTTCTGTCGTACGAGGTAGCTTGATTCTTAGCCACTCAGGCTTGCGCAACATTTGTTCTCTTTCAGAAGGCACAACTTTGATTGGAATATGCGCCATTTTATCGGCGTCACGTAATTTAGTGCCTGGCGCAATGCGCGACGATTTGGTAACTGTCATGTTAAAACTCTAACCCCGTTTTATAACGTAAATCTGTTGCTTCAAACATATTGGCAAGCTGCTTAACTAAAGCGTCACCTGCTTCTGATACCGTTTGAGGACCAGACAAATCTTTTGTTTGAACCATTTCTAATCCTGCATACCCGCAAGGATTGATTCGTAAAAATGGTGACAGATCCATGTCAACATTCAGCGCTAACCCATGAAAAGAACAACCTTTTCTCACTCTTAGTCCAAGAGATGCAATTTTCTTTTCATCAACATATACCCCCGGTGCATCAGGCTTAGCATATGCTTCTATTTGATACTGTTTTAACGTCGCCACAATAGCATTTTCAATCAAGGTGACTAGCTGGCGTACGCCCATCTTTCTTCGACGAAGATTGATCATAAAGTAGATAACTTGCTGGCCAGGCCCATGATAAGTGACTTGCCCACCTCGATCGACTTTTACAACAGGGATATCGCCTGGCATCAATAAGTGTTCTTCTTTGCCTGCTTGTCCTTGCGTAAAAACAGCAGGGTGCTCAACTAGCCAGAGTTCATCCAATGTATCTTCGTCTCTTTCGTCGGTGAAAGACTGCATAGCCTGCCACACATCAACGTAGTCACTATTGTCAAGCTGTCGAATAATAAGCGAGTTATTCAAGTTATTTCTCTTGTAATTCGGTCGGATGGATTATATCCAAATATTAGGCGGAAAATACAGTGTCTATTAATATTAATTGGCTATAGCACGTAACGAACTTGCTCGATAGCGGTAAGCGTTTTGTAAATGAGCTCTATATGCTCTTTACTAGTCACTGTTACAGCGACAGAAACAGAGTGATAGTTACCTTTACTGCTCGGTTTGATTGTTGGTGAATAGTCACCTGGTGTGTGTTTTTGTAATTCAGCTACGACCAAATCAGGTAGTTCATCACATGCTACACCCATCACTTTAAAGTTCAGCACGGTAGGAAATTCTAATAATTCGTCAAATTTGGTTTTCATGGTTGCTCTCTAATACACAATTTACCGCGCCATTTTAACACTATTTCTGAGAATGCAAAATGACAGACTAGGGATTACTTTAGCTAAGATCAAAAAAGCTCGACTTGTGTCGAGCTTTTTATAAGAAAACCAAAGATTAATTGGCGAATTGCATTTTGATGTAGTCTACAAGTCGGCTGAATAATCCACCTTCAGTGACTTCTTGTAATGTAACTAATGGGTATTCAGCGATATCTTCACCATCCAAAGACAAAAACACTTTACCTACTACTTGGCCTTTAGCCAATGGCGCTACTAGTTCTTGCGTCAATTCAAAGTCAGCTTTTAAGTTTTTACGTTGGCCGCGAGGAATAGTAATCGGCGTATTTTCTAAAATACCTAGATCTACTTCTTTATTTGCACCCATCCATACGCGACTTGAAACAAATTTTTCACCAGCCTTATATGGTGTATATGTTTCAAAGAAGCGGAAACCGTAGTTTAATAGCTTTTTACTTTCGACTTTTCTTGCTCGCTCGCTTTCAGTTCCCATAACAACGGCAACTAAGCGCATATCGCCTTTAGTTGCAGAAGATACTAAGCTATATCCCGCTTGTGACGTGTGGCCTGTTTTTAAGCCATCGACGTTCATGCTCTTGTCCCATAGTAAGCTGTTACGGTTGTATTGCTTTATATCGTTAAAGGTAAAAGACTTTTGCTTATAAAATTCATATTCATCAGGCACATCTCTGATAAGTGCGATTGCTAGCGTAGCCATGTCTCTTGCAGTCGTCTTGTGTTCTTGACTGTCTAAGCCATGACTGTTTTCAAAATAGGAACTATTCATCCCTAATTGCTCGGCATGAGCGTTCATCAAGTCAGCAAAGGCGTCTTCACTCCCTGCAATATGCTCTGCCATTGCAATACAGGCATCGTTTCCTGAGGCAACAATAATGCCCTGATTAAGTAAGCCAACTTCTACTTCTTTGCCCACTTCAAGAAACATTAAAGAAGAGCCTTTTAATACTGGGTTGCCTGTGGCCCATGCATTTTCACTAATTTTGACTTTATCTGATGTCTTAATGTTACCTGACTTCAACTCAAGGCCAATGATGTAACTGGTCATCATTTTGGTCAAGCTAGCGGGCGCAAGCAAGGCGTCAGGGTTTCCTTCAGCAATGACTTTACCTGTGGTGTAGTCAATTAATATATGGCCTTTGGCGTTAATTTCTGGTGGTGACGGAATAATGTTGATGGCAGAGGCCATTGAAGAAAAAGAGAAGGCAACTGCGCCGATGAATGTAATTAGTTTATTTTTTTTTAAGGTCATATTTTTCGCCATATTTTTGTCGGCAATTGGTTTAAAACTTAGGAAATTAGCTGTGTACCGTTAATTCGATATACATTTTCGGCAGTATAACATTTTTAAACACGAATACTATGGCCGAATAATGGCAATTTGTTAATGAGTATTGCGAGACGTTAGCGTGTATTGTTTTTACTAACCACCGACGGTTTTGATGAAGGCTTTCGGGTAACCATTAGATTTAAGTGCATTGAGGAGGTTGTTTATTTTCTCGTTGCTCTCTAATGGTCCAAGTTGCACACGGTAAACGCCACTGCTTTTAGGCCATACGCTGGGGATTTGATACAAGGCCGTTAGCGCTTCGCCAGTTTTACGGGCGACGTCAAGATTACGTGTGGCAAATACCTGAATAAATTGTTGTGTATTATTTGCTTTTTTTATTAATGGCACTTTCTTAGTACTGGCCGTGTCAAAAGAGGTAATCGCTTCGAGTTTCACATTTGCCGTGCCAGTTTTAAGCATATCGAGTTTGTATGCAGCACTATATGATAAATCGATAACACGACCTTCATGAAAAGGACCACGATCATTGACCCTGACAATCACTGTTTTATTGTTTTCCAAGTTGGTTACTTTTACGTAACTTGGTAGGGGCAAGTTTTTATGCGCAGCACTCATTGCATACATATTATAAATCTCACCATTGGAGGTGAGGTGACCGTGAAATTTCTTCCCGTACCAAGAGGCAATACCTTGCTCGACAAAGTTGTCGGCACTGGCTAAAACTTTGTACGATTTGCCTAACACAGTATAGTTTCGATTTCCGCCTTTACTTTTAGCTTCTGCTCTGGGTATCGCATCTACAAGCTCAGCAGAAGAAGGAAGGCGGGTAGGCGTGCTGTCGTGACGCTGCTGATATCGACCCGTTTGCGTGCTACATGCGCTAACTAATATCAATGCGCATGTGACAACTGCTTTAAGTCCATTGTTCATAGCTTGTTTCATTGTTAGGCATTGAATCGTCTGTGAGTACTAATGGCCATTAGGATGCCAAATCCTGCCATCAATGTCACCATAGAAGTGCCACCGTAGCTTACAAGCGGAAGCGGGACCCCAACTACAGGCAATAATCCTGAAACCATGCCGATGTTGACAAAAACATAGACAAAAAACGTTAAGGTTAAACTACCCGCTAAAAGTTTGGTAAAAGCCTGTTGAGCATTTGCAGCAATCCATAAGCCTCTCATCACAACTGCTAAATACACCAGCAGTAATGCGGCTACTCCGATAAGGCCAAATTCTTCGCTAAATACCGCAAAGATAAAGTCGGTATGTCTTTCCGGTAAGAACTCCAGCTGTGATTGTGTGCCTTGCAGCCAACCTTTACCGTGAATACCGCCTGAGCCAATGGCAATCTTAGATTGTATAATATGGTAGCCAGAGCCGAGCGGATCTTGTTCAGGATTCAAAAAGGTTAGCACACGTTGTTTTTGATATGGCTTCATCAAAAACATCCAGAGAATTGGCGTAAATGCAGATGCTAAACCTACGCAAGCCATAATCAGCTTCCAGCTGGCTCCTGCTAAGAAAATTACAAAAATACCGGAACTGGCAATGAGAATTGATGTGCCCAAATCAGGTTGTTTGGCGATAAGTAATGTTGGGATGAGTACCAGAATAAATGCGATAACAATATTTTCGACTTTTGCTGGTAAGTTGTCTTGACTAATGTACCAAGCAATTGTGATTGGCACGACAATCTTCATGATTTCAGATGGCTGAAAACTGGTTATGCCGATATTTAACCAACGCTTGGCACCACCGCCCATTTGACCAAAAAGCAATACAGCGACTAGCATCGCTAGTCCGGCCAAAAACATTGGTACAGCCCATTTTCGCCAAAACATTGGAGGGATTTGCGCAATCACGAACATTGCGGTCATTGCCACGCCAATACGAATGAGCTGGCGGTATACAATCGCCATGTCCTGTCCACCAGCACTGTAAACAACGAATAGGCCTAAAGTCATCAAGCTGAGCAAGCAAAACAATAATGGCAGATCAATATGTAGTTTTTGCCAAATGGTACGCACACGTGCTTGGTCTGTTCCTACTGAACGCACTAATGACTCCCTGAGTTGGTTAAGTACTTCTCACCGTACGTATTGGTGTGGTGAAAGTGTTTGGTTTTACTAACAATGACTCGATCACCGAAGTATTGGTCCATCATTTGGCGTGCCACAGGGGCAGCATTAGTGGCCCCGCCGCCTTTAGCAACGTTTTCTATTGCAACCGCAACGACGATTTCAGGTTTTTCATATGGCGCAAATGCGATAAACATCGCATTATCTCGCTGATTTTCAGCAACTTCTTCGGCGTTGTATTCTTCATCTTGACCTATGCTGGCGGTTTGAGCAGAACCCGTTTTACCAGCTGCGTCATACTTAGTGCCTTTAAACGCGTTGTATCCGGTAGCACCAATCTTTTGTACTGTATTATGCATGGCGTCAAGAACTACATCCCAATGCTGTTCGTTTTTAAGTTGTATTGGGCGCTTTTCATCCACCTGATGCGGAATCTCAACTAATTCATTACTGCCATCTTTGACGATGGTTTGATAGCTAGCTTTTAATAGGTGAGGCACTTTTATCTCACCTTTATTGACTAATATTGATACCGCTTGCGCTAATTGCAGTGGTGTTACCGTCCAGTAACTTTGTCCAATACCTACAGATAGCGTTTCACCGGTATACCAAGATTGATTGTAGCGTGCACGTTTCCATTCAACGCTAGGCATAACCGCACGATTTTCTTCATGCAGATCAATCCCCGTGTAATCGCCAAAACCAAATTTTTCCATCATTCGGGCGATTTTAGTTATACCTAATTTGTACGATAGGTCGTAGTAATAAACGTTGCAGGACTGTTCGAGTGACTTAGTTAAATTAACTTTTCCATGCCCCCACTTTTTCCAGTCACGACGTTTATTTTTTACGCCTTTCAACTGGTACCAACCTGGATCCCACACTTCAGTTTCGGGGGTAACAATGCCTTCTTCTAACCCTAACAGGGCTAAGAACGGTTTAACGGTTGACGCTGGCGGATAACCTTGTACTGTACGGTTGATGAGTGGCTTATCTTTGGAATTCAGTAACTTGCTATAGTCTTTTGTACTAATGCCATGAACGAATAAATTACCATCGTAACTAGGGTTTGAGTACATGGCGAGGATGCCGCCGTCTCGTGGGTCTATTGCAACAATAGCACCACGCTTACCTGACAAAGCTCGCTTGGCGATCATTTGTAATTCAATGTCTAGCGTTAAGGTAAGATCTTTGCCGGGAATAGGAGGCGTATAGTCTAAGGTACGAATAACTCGGCCTTGGTTGTTAATCTCTACTTCTTGATGACCAATCGTGCCGTGTAGCTCTTTTTCATAAAATTTTTCTAAACCGAATTTACCAATATTACGGGTAGCAGCGTAATTTTCGCTTAGCCCTTGCTCTTCTAGCTTTATCGAATCACGACGGTTAATACGACCAACATAACCTAAGCTGTGGGTTGTTAGATCTGCAAACGGGTAAGAACGTTTCAAACGGGCATCGATAAATACCCCTGGAAACCTGTGTTGGTTGACTGAAAATAGTGCAACTTGTTGATCGCTAAGCCTAGAATGCAACTCAACAGGTTTGAAGCGTCGTTTAGAGCGCAATGATTTGAATAGTTTGTCTTGTTTTTCTTGGCTTATGTCGAGCAGCTCAGCAACTTCACGCACTGTCTTCTCTAAGTCTTCAACTTGCTCTGGAATAATTTCCAAGCTGTAGATAGGCTCATTTTCTGCTAAAAGCACACCATTTCGATCATATATTAAACCCCTGTTTGGAGCTACGGGCAATAGTTTGATGCGATTTGAGTTGGAGCGCGTTTGATATTTCTCATATGAGTTGACTTCTAACTCATAAACGTTACTAAACAGAATGAGTAACATTACGATCACACCGAGTAATGCAATAAAGCTGCGGCGGGCAAACAAGTTCGCTTCGGCTGAGTGATTTCTAATTGCAACGCGTTTAGCTGCCATGATTACTCTCGGTGATATGGGTGATTATTATTGATACTCCATGCCCGATATAGGCTCTCAGCTACGAGTACTCTTACCATAGGATGTGGTAAGGTTAATGGCGACAAAGACCATTTTTGCTCAGATGCTTTAATGCAAGCAGGTGATAAGCCTTCTGGGCCACCGACTAACAATGCTACATCTCTGCCATCATGCTGCCAACGTTCAAGTTGGTTAGCCAATTGTGGCGTTGTCCAAGGCTTTCCTTCCACTTCAAGGGTAACGATGCGGCTTCCTTTAGGAATAGCAGCAAGCAGTTGCTCACCTTCTTTTTCAAGAATGCGTGCGATGTCTGCATTTTTACCACGTTTTCCCGGAGGTATTTCGACTAAATGAAACGACATATCTCTAGGAAATCTGCGGCTATATTCGAGAAATCCTTGCGTAACCCAAGCGGGCATTTTATTACCAACGGCATAAAGGGTAAGGCGCATACTCCAGGACTACTCCCAAAGTTGTTCTAAAGCGTAGCGATCTCGAATTTCATCAGTCATGATATGTACAACAACATTACCTAAATCAACCAATGACCATTCGCCAATATCGTTACCTTCAATACCTAAAGGCTCAACACCTTCTTTACGGCATTCCATTGATACGGATTGGGCGATGGATTTTACATGACGGTTAGAATTACCTGAAGCAACGACCATTACGTCGGCAAAATTTGATTTCTCGGCAATATTGAGTGTGACAATGTCACGACCTTTCATATCTTCAATCTTTTCAATGACAAAAGCGGTTAAAGCGTCAGCTTTCAATGTTATCTCTCATGGCTTGTTAATAATAGTGAAATAATATCACCAATTGGCTTATTCGTTAACTCTCTCGTCTGTAAAAATATATGAATAAACCAAATTTAGGTTGTTACGGTAGATAGAGTTGCTGCTCTTTTATAAACGCCATTACATCGCTAGGGATATATGAAGAGATGTCGTTGTTGCGCGCCAAAGCATCACGAATTTCTGTCGCTGAAATATCAATAGCTTTATTTGCCAAAAGCAAAATCTTGCCCTCTTTACAGGTACGAAGTGCTTCTGCGGATGTTGTAATCGCTTCTTGTATGGTTTGAGGATAATCTGATGCGGCTAATGTTGAATCGTATCCCGGCCTAGTAGAAACCACTAAATGACATAAATCGAGGATTTCTTGCCATTTGTGCCATTTGGTAAAGTTGATCAATGAATCCATTCCCATCAAAAAATAAAGTGTTGCTTGTGGATGCTCGGTTTTAAGCTCTCTCAACGTGTCTACTGTATACGAGACCGAACTTCGATTGAGCTCACGTTGATCAGGCGTGAAAATAGAATATGGTCGACAAGCACGTTTAACCATCTCTAGCCGTTGAGCTGGACTCGCATGAGTAGAATCTTTATGCGGTGGAATGTGAGCAGGTAAAATCAACACTTCATCGAGTGCAAGTGCTTGTGCAACGCTCAATGCAGGCTCAATATGGCCAATATGAATTGGATCAAAGGTGCCGCCTAGAATTCCTAAGTGGTAATTTAGTGTGTCTTTTGAGGGAGTATTGCTAGCGTTGTCTGTCATAGTCTAGCTTAAGGGCATTGGTTTGTTCACCATGAAACAGTGTAACAATCACGTCAAATAGTGGGATAAATGGATCAAATTCGCCTGAGCTTTTTGATAGCAGATCAACTTCTGCAAGCCTTGCCTGAGCTAACCCGAGGTTTTTGTCTGAAATGTGATTTAATGCATAGTTGTATGCTGGCTTTTTCTTATCCCAGATACGATTCTGACTGAACGCTTCGTTTAACGGCGTGCCATGTGCTACTGCTGTTTTTATTGCTAACAGTATGTTTAGCTCTTTATGAATGAACCATATGAGCTGACCGATAGCTGAGCCGTCTTGTTGTAACTGTTGAATAATCGTCAGACATTTCTTAAGATTACCTGATAGGATTTCATCAATTAGTTGGAACGGATTAAATTTTGATTGGTTAATCAGCAGTGCTTCTATATCGCTTACTAGAACTGGTGTAGCATCAAAAAGAATGGCTAATTTCTCGAGTTCTTGGCTAAGTGCAAGCAAATTCCCTTCGCAAAAGTCGATGATTAGTTGGCTGGCCGCAGAGTCTAAGTTCAAGCCTAATGTGCGACAATGTTGAGCAGCCCACTGATGTAGATGTTTACCTTCTATGTTATAAACAGGTATATAGCAGCCCTTGCTTTCTAGCGACTTAAACCATTTTTTCTTAGCTACATTGGCATCTAGCTTATCACCGAAGCAGATGACAATTGTGTCATCATTAAGCTGTTCAGCGAGGGATAATAACGCTTTTTGTCCTCGCTCATTGAGCTTAGTTTGAATAAAATCCAGTTCAAAAATACGTAGGTTTGCAAATAAGCTAAGTGCTTGAAATTCACCTAGCAATAGCTCCCAGTCAAATTTGTCATCAATGGCAAACCGTTGAACATCAGAAAATCCCTGCTGGCCATAGTGTTGCTTAATTTGCGCAATAGCGTTGTTTTTTTGCCATGGTTCGTCGCCAAAGACTAGCCATACGGGGTGTTGTTTTTGCTGTAAGGTGTTGGCTAATTGATTGTGATAAATTTTCATATTGCCGGACAACCTAGGTCTATTGCGTTGAATTAAAATTAAGTATGTTTGCTACTTGCTCAAGTATTTGTTCAACTACTTGCTACATAATGATTAAACTTCGATGCTCGCCATATTTCGCAAGATGCGATCGGCTGCTTCTTGTCGCATCTCTCGTAACATTAACGAAAGTTCACGGCTTTTCGCTAATGCAGCGTCTGGGTCATCTTGGTAATCACGATTTACTTCAAATTTAAAGGATTGAGGCTTCTTATCTTTTACTTTGATTTGATAATGAACCGTATAGGTAAGCTCATATTCAGCTACTTGGCCATTTGGAAATACGGACAAGGTTCTTCTATCAAGTGTATCTTTAAGAATAACAAGCTGAGCAATGTCTTCTTTATAACTCTCAACAATCTTGATGTTATGCTGAACTAAATGGCGTTTAACAACGCGAGTTAACTCACCAAATCTGTCAGTGGAGCGAATAGAAAGTGTTTGCAATTCAGGGGCGATGAGGTAATCGCCCCGTAAATGAAACCCGCAACTACTGAGTGTTAATAGGCTAAACGTTAATAGGCACAGCAATATGCTGTGCTTATTAAGGGAAAAACGGCTATTTCGTTGCATTTACTATTTCCTATTTGGGGCTGTTAGTTCGCGACGATATTCAGCAACTTACCAGGTACATAGATAACTTTACGCACTGTTTTACCATCAACGAACTTAGCTACATTTTCGTCGCCCATACCCGCTTGTTCAACAAGTTCTTGGCTGGCGTCTGCTGCAACAGTAATTTTACCGCGTACTTTGCCGTTCACTTGAACAATAATAAGTTTCTCATCTTCAACTAACGCTGAGTCATCAACTGTTGGCCATGACGCATCTTCAACTGGCGTGTTATCACCAATTAATGACCAAAGCTTGTGACTTAAATGCGGTACGATTGGCGTTAGCATCAAGATAACGGCTTGAATAGCTTCTTTCATGACAGTGCGATCTTCAACCGTTTCCATACTTGCTTTGGTTAAATGATTCATCAATTCCATGATTGAAGCGATTGCCGTGTTAAACGTGTTTCGACGTCCAATATCGTCAGTGACCTTTTTGATCGTCTTATGTAGTTCTCTACGTAGCGCCTTTTGTGCACTGTTCAGGCTGATATCAGTTAAAGATGCCTTATCGCCGCTTTGTTGGAAGTCATAAGCAAGTTTCCAAACACGCTTAAGGAAGCGGTGTGCACCTTCAACACCAGAATCAGACCATTCTAAAGTTTGCTCTGGTGGTGAAGTAAACATGATAAATAAACGAACGGTGTCTGCGCCATATTGTTCAATAACTTGTTGAGGATCGATACCATTGTTCTTCGACTTTGACATTTTACTCATGCCGGCCGAAATCACTGGCTTACCATCAATCTTACTTACCGCAGAAACAACGGCACCTTTCTCATCACGCTCAACTTCAACGTCAGTTGGCGAAATCCACTCTTGGCCACCATTGTCCGCTTCACGGTAATAGGTATCAGCCAATACCATGCCTTGACACAATAAGCTCTTAAACGGCTCGTCGCTTTTCACTAAACCAACATCACGTAATAATTTATGGAAAAAGCGAGAGTACAATAAGTGTAAAATTGCATGCTCGATACCACCAATGTATTGGTCTACTGGTAACCAATAGTTAGCCTTTTCTGGATCTAGCATTTGCGAATCATCGTTTGGCGAACAGTATCTTGCGTAATACCAAGATGATTCCATAAACGTATCGAACGTGTCAGTCTCTCTGAATGCTTGCTCACCGTTATATGTAGTTTCTGCCCATGTAGGAGCGTCTTTGATTGGCGAAGTAACACCATTCATAACGACATCTTCTGGTAGTTCGACAGGAAGTTGATCTTCAGGTACTGGTACTGATTCACCATTCGCCAAATTAATCATTGGAATTGGCGTACCCCAATAACGTTGGCGTGATACACCCCAGTCTCTTAAGCGGTAATTTACAGTAACTTTGCCTTTGTCTTCAGCGATTAATTTATCTGAAATGGCTTTGAAAGCATCATCAAACGCTAAGCCGTCGAACTCACCAGAATTAATCAATGTGCCTTTTTCGGTAATAGCTGCTTTAGTGATGTCTTCGTCAGCAGCGCCTTCGATGACCTGTTCAATCGGCAAACCATACTTAGTCGCAAACTCCCAATCGCGTTGGTCATGACCTGGTACTGACATTACGGCACCTGAGCCATAGTCCATTAATACGAAGTTAGCTGCCCAAACTGGCACTAAGCGACCAGTAATAGGGTGAACAGCTTTTAAGCCTGTATCAACGCCTTTCTTCTCAATGGTTGCCATATCGGCTTCAGTTGTTTTTTGCGTCTTACATTCTTCAATAAAAGCGGCAAGCTCAGCATTGTTCTTAGCTGCTTCTAGCGCTAATGGGTGCTGCGCAGCTAATGCAACATAGGTTACACCCATTAAGGTATCTGGACGCGTGGTATAAATATCAAAACTTTCACTTGAATCAGCCACTTGGAAGGTCATTTCTACACCTTCTGAACGACCAATCCAGTTACGCTGCATGGCTTTAACCTGCTCAGGCCAATCTTCTAACTGGTCTAAATCGTTTAGTAGTTCTTCTGCGTAATCGGTAATCTTAATAAACCATTGTGGGATTTCTTTACGTTCAACTATCGCACCTGAGCGCCAGCCGCGGCCGTCAATAACTTGCTCGTTTGCCAAAACTGTTTGGTCAACTGGGTCCCAGTTAACAGTCGCATTCTTTTTGTATACTAAGCCTTTTTCGTATAGCTTCGTGAAAAACCATTGTTCCCAACGGTAGTAATCTTTCTTACAGGTAGCAAGCTCACGATCCCAATCATAACCAAAACCTAATGACTTCAATTGTTCACGCATATACTCAATGTTTTGGTATGTCCATTTTGCTGGTGCTGAGTTATTTTTAATTGCAGCATTTTCTGCAGGCAGGCCGAATGCATCCCAGCCCATAGGCTGCATAACATTCTTACCTTGCATGCGTTGATAGCGAGAAATCACATCCCCAAGGCTGTAGTTACGTACATGCCCCATATGGAGGCGACCACTTGGGTAAGGAAACATAGAAAGGCAGTAGAATTTCTCTTTGCCTGGTTTTTCTGTAGCTTTAAATGTTTGGTTTTCTTGCCAAGATGATTGTACTTCAGCTTCAATCGACTGAGGATTATAAATGGATTCCATTAAAGACTTCTCAAATATTGGTGTGACACTAAACGCGATGAACTATCGACAAAGTTAGCATCAAATGGTCTAAATTAATCGGCATAGAATACATTAACTACGCGGTTACCGACAAGGGTTATAAAGGTTATTTTAACAATTAAGGTAGAAGTTCGATGGTGCTGAGCAATTTGGCGCATTTTGTACTATACACAATAGAGAGAAGTCAATTGAAATCTCGGGGAATGAAATGCCAAAACCATCTGTTTTTGAACGCTTTTATAAAGATCTTACCCAATGGCTGCATGATATAGAAGAACATGAAGGTACGCGTATTGTTGAAATCGTCGAATATGCTAAAAAACTACTACAAGCAGCAGAATCCTTACCAGAAGAAAAAGTGAAGCAATTTATTGATAATTTTGCATACGATTTGAAAGAGTTTTATCAACAAAATCAAGAAGAAGCTAAACACTCTATCTACTTAGGCTTAATGAAAGAGTCATTTTGGTCTGTCCTTGCCAATATTACCGACAAAACCCAAGTCGAATGGGCAGAGCTTTGTGAAGATTTTGAACAAGAGGGGGATTATCAAGTGGGTGATATGATAGGTTTTGGCCAACTTACTTGTCGTGAGTGTGGGCATTCTATCTTAATCAGCCATTTGTCTGAGGTTATGCCATGTATTGAGTGTGGGCATCGTCATTTTAAGCGTAACCCATTACAGCCTTAACACGGCTTGGCACAAATTTAATTCAATCTGCTTTTGCCAAATCACGTTTTGAAAGAGTACACTGTCGGCAAGAAATCTGATTTTTATAATAAGTGCTGGTTTTTTAAGCACAAACAGCGAGATATTCTATGACAGAAGCTTTAAAAACGCTCAAATTACCAGTAGAAAAATTAACAGCGGAATTAGCTGTAGACTTGTTTGAACAAAAATATGACGAAGGTGAACAACAAGTTTTTATTGGTCATCATAGAGCTAAAGAAGCGTTAGAGTTTGGGTTATCTATGGAGGCGCCAGGGTTTAATGTATTCGCTATGGGCGAGCATGGTACTGGGCGACAGACACTCGTTAAACAAATGTTGGCGGCAAGTGCTGTCCAACAAACCACACCACCTGAGTGGTGCTATATCAATAATTTTGACGATTTCCACGCACCTTTTAAGCTTTATGTAAGTCCAGGCGATGGCAAACAATTATTAGCACGCATAAATACGTTTATTGATGAGTTAATGGACTTATTTCCCGAAATATTTGATAACCCGGGGTATCAGCGTAAAAAAGCGGCGATAGATCGCGAGTTCAATCAAATGTATGACAACGCATTGACCGTTGTGGAAGAGACCGCATTGCGAAATAACGTGGTGTTGTTTGAAGAGGCGGGAGAAGTTGGCTTTTCTCCAATTATTGATGGTAAACCATTAAGTGACAATGAACTCGCTAATTTAGATGATGACCAGCGAAATGCGTTTTTTGACGTATTAGCCAAGTTAGAAGACTTGTTAGCAGAGCAGCTAATTGAATTGCCACAATGGAAGCGAAAATCTTCCGACAAACTACGTAAATTAAGATACCGCACAGCGGAAGATAGCATTCGCCCATTTATCAAAGAATTAGAGCATGAATTTTCAAGCAATATTGGCGTGCTTAAGTACCTGTCAAAAGTAAAAGAGCATGTTGTTGATGCGGTACTGGAAATTTTAGTTGAGGAAGGGCAGGAACAGCTTAATGATAAAGATGCCCGTAAGCTAATGGTTGAACGCTTTCTACCTAATTTATTGGTAGCGCGTGAACCAGAAGCAGGTGCGCCAGTGGTGTATGAGCAAAACCCAACGCATCAAAACCTTTTTGGTCATGTCGATTACGCGTCTTTCCAAGGCGGCACTTATACCAGTTATCGCTTGATCCGCCCAGGGGCGTTGCATAAAGCCAATGGTGGTTATTTGCTGCTTGATGCGGAAAAGTTACTTAGTCAGCCGTCGGTATGGTCAAAACTAAAATTAGCGCTTAAAACACAAGAGCTTACCATAGAAAACCCGTATTCTGAGTTTACACCACCGAGCGCACATACGTTGCAGCCAGAAAAGATACCGCTGAAAGTGAAAGTGATTCTGCTTGGTGGCTCAGACATATACTATATGCTGCAAGATTATGATCAGGAATTTACTGAGTTGTTTCGTGTGCTTGCGGATTTCGATCGTCACTTAGAGTTCAACGATACCAACTTAGCAGAATATGCGCAGATAATCAGGCAACGCGCTTATCGCTATAATTATCCCAAAGTATCCGCTGAAGCGATTTTAGAGCTTGTGCGCTATGGATTACGCCGAGCAGAGCACCAACACAAAATTTCAGCCAACATTGTGCAAGTTAATGACTTGCTCGATGAAGCGTTTTATTTATGGAAAAAAGCTGGTGCAGAAGGTGAATTGGCAGCCGAATTTGTCCTAGATGCATTGGCAGCTAAACAGCGCAGAACTGGGCGCATTAGTGAAGCCTGGTTAAGTGAGATCAAAGAAGAGCAGCTGCTGATTAGCACTGAAGGCAAGCAGGTAGGTAAGGTCAACGGTCTGACCGTACTTGAAATTGGTGATAGCGTATTTGGTACACCAGCACGCATTACGGCAACTGTGTATGCGGGCAGCAATGGTATCACTGATATCGAGCGTGAAGTCGATTTAGGTAAGCCTATCCACTCCAAAGGGGTATTGTTACTGTCTGGCTATATTGGACATAAATATGGTCAGGAACTTGTAGTGTCTATGTCGGCTAATATTGCGATAGAGCAATCCTACGGCCACATTGACGGTGACAGTGCTTCAATGGCAGAGTTGTGTGCGCTTATTTCTGCTATTTCTCAACTACCAATTGACCAAGGTATCGCGATTACTGGCTCGATGAACCAGCACGGTGAAGTGCAATCAATTGGTGGTGTTAATGAAAAAATTGAAGGCTTCTATCGTTTATGTAAAGACACCGGCCTTACAGGGAAGCAAGGGGTGATTATACCTAAAACGAATGTGATTAACCTGATGTTATCAAGCGAAGTGATCAAAGCGGTTGAGCAAGGGAATTTTAATATTTTTGCTGTAGAAAACGTCGATCAAGCCTTTGAAATACTAATGGGCATGGATGCGGGTAAGGTGAGCAGCACCGGTCGTTATCCGAGAAAGTCTATTCATGGTATTGTCATGAACAAACTAGCGAGTTTGTCTGCGCTACTGGAAGGTAACGAAGAATAACTTTAGTATAGCACTCACAAAGCTCTCTTAACATATGTCATAACTTTGCTACAAATTGCAATCAAAAGCGGTAATAACATAATTAGCCTGTTATTACCGCTTTTTACTTATTTGCAATCAATTCTCGAAAATTTCAAATTTTTTTCTATACTGATCAAAGTGAACTGATTTGCTTGATCTTTCTTCAAGTAATCATGAGGTGTAACTTATACCAAGTGAAAGGAGTGCGTAAAATAACAATAAAATTACGCTGACATTCTGACATATGTGTCTTCGGGATATACTGTGGCTTTCGCTGAAATGACACTACTTACTAACCAAACTGCTCGTTCAAGCATCGTTTGAACGCTAGTCTCCTTCGTTCTGATAAAAATGGAAATACTTGAAAAATAAGCTTTTTTTGCAAAATAAATATCTTGGCATATGCTTAATATCAAAGAATAAATTTGATTGAACTTTGTACAATTCCATTGTGTGAAGTTTATTGGGGGAGCTAATGGACAGCACGCAATTACTTGCTGATGTTTGGCCTATTGCCGCATTCTTTCTGATATTGGTGACCATGTTAGGTGGCATGTTAATGTTGTCACATTTTCTTGGTGGCCGTCGCCAACATGTACGACGTCATATTCCGTACGAATCAGGTGTTGTCAGTGTAGACAACAATAAAACGCGTTTTGGCAGTCACTTTTTCCTTTATGCGATATTTTTTGTCATTTTTGATTTGGAAGTCATTTTCTTATTTGCATGGGTTATTGCATTTAAAGAAGTAGGGTGGCCAGGATTTTTTGAAGCGAGCATATTTATTTTCATCTTATTAGCGGCACTATGGTATTTGTGGAGAGTGGGGGCGCTGCAGTTAACCCGAAGGCACGCTCATCAGATGCAAACGCAAGACAGCTTCAATACGGTTAACAAGCAGGAGGCCAATTAATGGAGTGGTCTCTTACGAAAGCATCGCTTGACCAAGCGTTTTCTACCTCTGAAAAGTCGGTGGAAAAAGATCTACATCGTCACCTATTCGTCGCCAAACTCGACGATATGATCCGTTGGGGACAGAAGCATTCAATCTGGCCGTTTAATTTTGGTTTAAGTTGTTGTTATGTCGAAATGGCGACAGGTTTTACTTCAAGACATGATATTGCACGATTTGGCGCTGAAGTGATTCGTGCAACTCCTCGTCAAGCTGACTTAATGGTGATTTCAGGTACCTGTTTTCGAAAAATGGCGCCAGTCATCCAACATTTATATGACCAACTGTTAGAACCTAAGTGGATTATTTCAATGGGCTCTTGCGCCAATTCTGGCGGAATGTATGACATTTATAGTGTAGTCCAAGGCGTAGATAAATTTATTCCTGTTGATGTTTATGTACCAGGGTGTCCACCCAGACCAGAAGCATTGCTTGAGGGACTACTACTTTTACAAAGTGCTATTGCCCACCAGCCGCGGCCATTGAGTTGGGTTGTGGGGGAGCAAGGGGTCAAAAAGGTGCAAAAGCCTTCTCTTCGAGACATTAAACATTCGCATCGCATTGAAACGACCTTTCTTGATTCTCCGGATAGTGTCTAATGATTGATTTGAAACGGTCAATTGACTGGTCACCTGATGCGCAACACACCGTCAAAGAAGAGGTGCATGCACTATGTTCTTCACTTAGTTTAGATGCTGAGCAAAGCCATATTTTCGATGCCATTGAAACCTATTGGGCTGATAAGCATCAACTCAGTCGATTAATGCGTATTCTAAGGTTTGATTTGGCACAGCCATTCACGATGTGTTTCGATTTAACCGCAATAGACGAAAGCGAAAAGCGCACGCCATGTGAAAAAAGCAAGCATATTACGGTGAGTTATCACTTACGATCATTTGACAGAAATCAGGACTTAAGGATTAAAGTTGCGGTAGATGAAAACAATGAACTAGCCAGTGTGTCTGATATCTGGCCCAATGCGAATTGGTATGAGCGTGAAATTTGGGACATGTTTGGTGTGATATTTGTCGGCCATCCGCATTTGGCAAGAATTTTGATGCCGCCTACATGGCAAGGGCATCCACTTCTCAAAACACACCCTGCGCGCGCAACTGAACTACCATCATTTACTTTGTCACAAGAACAACAGCGCATTGAGCAGGAAGCCCTAAAATTTGATCCCGAGCAATGGGGGATGAAGCGTCAGGGCAAAAACAATGACTTTATGTTCCTTAACCTTGGTCCAAACCACCCAAGTGTTCACGGTGCATTTCGTATCGTATTGCAAATGGATGGGGAGGAAATTGTCGATTGTGTGCCCGATATTGGATATCACCACAGGGGCGCTGAAAAAATGGGAGAAAGGCAGTCTTGGCATAGTTATATCCCATACACCGACCGGATTGATTATCTGGGCGGGGTAATGAACAACTTCCCATACGTCATGGCCGTTGAAAAACTCGCAGGGATCACAGTGCCAGATAGAGCGAAAGTAATTCGTATCATGACATCGGAAATGTTTCGCATACTCAGTCACTTACTATTTTATGGCACATTCGCGCAAGATGTAGGTGCATTATCGCCGATATTTTACATGTTTGTTGATCGCGAAAAGTTGTTTGGCATTATCGAGGCGTTTACGGGAGCGCGTATGCACCCAAGTTGGTTTCGCATAGGTGGTATCGCACAAGATTTACCGAAAGGCTGGGATACGCTAGTGCGTGATTATGTTAATTACCTTCCAAAGCGATTGGATGAGTATGAAAAAATGGTTATGCAAAATGGTATTTTGAAAAAACGTACTCAGGGCGTTGGTGGCTATACAACGGAGCAAGCAATTCAATGGGGGGTGACGGGCCCGGGATTACGAGCAACAGGTTATTCTTGGGATTTGCGTAAACAAAGACCTTACAGTGGTTATGATCAATTTGAGTTCGAGGTGCCAACTGGCAATAGAGGAGATTGCTACGACAGGTGTCGAATTCGCGTTGAAGAAATGCGCCAAAGTATTCGTATTATCGAACAGTGCTTAAACAACATGCCAGAAGGCGATTACAAAGCCGAACACCCTCAAACAACCCCGCCGAATAAATTAAGGACAATGACTGATATTGATACGCTTATTCCTCACTTTCTTAACGTCTCATGGGGGCCTGTGATTCCAAAAGGTGAAGTGTCGGTTAGCGTAGAGGCGACAAAAGGCGAGATGGCTTACCACTTGGTTAGTGATGGTAGCACCACAAGCTATCGGACTCGAATTCGCACACCGAGTTTTGCGCATTTACAAATGTTACCTGTGATCAGCAAAGGCCAAATGGTTGCTGACCTAATTGCTACGCTAGGTAGTATCGATTATGTGATGGCGGATGTGGACAGATAATTATGATGCAAGTGATTCGCGCAATAGCGCCAAATGCCAACACCTACCTTAGTGATTCAGAAAGAGCACAGATTGATCATGAAGTTAGCATACTTGAATCTCGAGAGGCTGCAGGTATTGAGGCTCTAAAAATCGTCCAGGCTAATCGAGGGTGGATAAGTGACGAAAGCTTGGCAGCAATCGCGCAGTATCTTGGTATGTCCACGGCCGAATTAGAAGGTGTAGCAACCTTTTATAATCTGATTTATCGTCAGCCCGTGGGCAAACATGTTATCCACGTATGTAATAGTGTGTCCTGTCATCTGAATAATTATCAGGCAGTGTTGTCTGCGATTCAGTCACATCTCGGTATCGAGTATGGTGAAACAACGTCAGATGGCATGTTTACTTTGTTATCCAATGCTTGTCTTGGTGGTTGTGACAAGGCACCTGTCATGATGATAGGTGAGCGGCATTATGAGTATTTATCACCAACTAACGTAATAGATGTGCTTGAGTCGTTACGCGCAGCAACGAAGGGGCCATAGCATGAGTATCAACTTAGCGAATGCCCAATCTAAGCCATTAACCTACCTTGCGGATCGCGAAAATCCATTGAGCTTTGCTGCATATCATGAAGCTGGTGGGTACTCTGGTGCCCATGCTGCTTTGAAAGAGCATACCGCGGAACAAGCTTTAGAGTTAGTAAAGCAATCAGGATTGAAAGGACGAGGTGGCGCTGGATTCCCAACCGGTTTAAAGTGGAGTTTTGTGCCAAGTAAACCAGAAAAAAGTGCTAAAACTAAATCAAAAGGGAGCGTCAAAGGGGCTTTAGAACACAGATATTTAGTGTGCAATGCCGACGAAATGGAGCCGGGCACATTCAAAGACCGTTGGATACTTGAAGGTGTACCACATTTACTGATTGAATCAATGATCATTGCTGCGTTTGCTATTGGTGCTGATAAGGGATTTATCTTTCTTCGTGGTGAGTACCATCTGGCCGCAAAACGATTACAACAAGCTATTACTGAAGCAATTGCCAACGGCTGGTTAGGGGCAAATATTAAGGGCAGTGGCTTTACTTTTGAATTACATCTACACACCAGTGCCGGTCGGTACATTTGCGGTGAAGAAACGGCGCTTATCAACGCCTTGGAAGGTAAGCGAGCTAACCCCAGAGCTAAACCGCCATTTCCTCAAGTTGCTGGACTATTTGGCCAGCCAACCATTGTAAATAATGTTGAAACCTTATGTAATTTGGCAGGCATCTTCCGCCATGGCTGTGATTGGTATCAAAATTTATCACCTAACAGCGATGCAGGCACTAAGATATATGGCGCTTGTGGCAATGTGCAAACTCCGGGCTTATGGGAATTACCTATGGGCATCACCGTTGGTAAATTATTGAATGACCACGCTGGCGGTGTGCCGTCGGGTACACAGCTCAAAGGCTTACTGCCAGGTGGTGCCTCTACAGATTTCTTATTACCTGAACACCTTGACGTACCAATGGATTACGACTCGATTGCTAAAGCAGGGAGTCGCTTAGGCACTGGTGGGCTTATTGTCTTAGATAGTCAACATTGTCCTGTGGCTATGGTGTTAAATTTACTAAAATTTTTTGCCCAAGAGTCATGTGGTTGGTGTACACCTTGTCGCGATGGTACGCCATGGGCAGTGCAACTATTGAGCAAAATTGAACGTGGTCAGGGGTGTAATGAAGATATCGACCAATTGTTGTCACTGTGCGAATTCATGTGGATTGGCAAAACCCATTGTGCCTTGGCACCCGGAGCCGTTGAGCCATTACGTAGTGCATTGAAATATTTTGCTGATGACTTTCAGGCGCATATTGACAAGCACTGTTGTCCTTACCATACGGAGCATAGTTATGGGCAATAAAGTGACAATATTTATCAATGATCAAGCGTATCAAGTGGATGCTGACAATAATCTGCTTGCGGGCGTACTGGCGAATCATTTGAATCTGCCTTATTTTTGTTGGCACCCTGCCATGGGCTCGGTTGGCGCATGTCGGCAATGTGCAGTGACGATATATCAAGATGAAAACGATCAACGTGGTCGCATTGCCATGGCATGCACAACGCCTGTGACAGATGGGCTTCGAGTGTCAATTAATGATCAGTCTTCGGTAGAGTTTCGCGAGCAAATCATTGCCGCCATGATGACTAATCATCCTCATGATTGCCCTGTTTGTGCTGAAGGCGGTGAATGTCATTTACAAGACATGACCGTGATGACAGGGCATACGTTAAGAGAATATACAGGTAAAAAGCGAACGTTTACCAACCAATACTTGGGTGAATTAGTTGGCCACGAAATGAATCGCTGCATTACGTGCTATCGCTGCGTTCGTTTTTATCAGGACTATGCCGGAGGTAAAGACTTTGGCTGTTACGGTTCTAAAAACCAAGTGTATTTTGGACGGCAACAAGACGGGACACTAGAGAGTGAATTCAGTGGAAATCTCGTTGAGGTATGTCCAACAGGAGTGTTCACCAATAAACCATTCTCAGCTCACTATGCTCGTAAGTGGGATTTGAAATCTTCGCCCTCAGTTTGTGGGTTTTGTAGTGTTGGGTGTAATACAACGATCGGTGAGCGATACGGCATTGTTCGCCGCGTGATTAATCGATACAACGAAAAATTAAACGGCTATTTTTTGTGTGACCGTGGCCGTTATGGTTTGCAGTTTGTTAACAACAAATCGCGTATTACGACAATTCGAGTTGATAAAAAATATTACCAGCGTCCGATAAGTCCCTTGGCGTTTGCGAAAGTGTTCAGCCATTTTCGAAATAAAAAGTGGTTAGGCATTGGCTCTGGCCGAGCGTGTGTTGAATCTAATATTTTACTTCAAGAAATTGTTGGCAAAAGGCACTTTAATTCCGGATGGACTAATGACCAACTCGCGCTTGCTCATGTTCACCGAAAAGCAATGTCACGGGGAAATATTCCGACATTACAAGAAGTGGAAAGTGCTGATTGGGTATTTATTGTTGGGCAAGACATTCAGCAAACTCACCCGAGGCTGGCTTTGTCAGTTAGGCAAGCATTGCGTGACGAAGAAACGCAATTAGCAGACGAACTGAACGTGCCGTCATGGCAAGATGGCGCTGTTCGTGTAGTCGGGCAACAACGCAAGAAGCCGCTTTATTCTATTCAGGTAGCACCAACCAAATTAGATGAAGATGCTAGAGCCAGTTTGATCGTATCACCAGAAAGAATTCCACTTATTGTTACTCATTTTGCAACGTTACTTAAAGAGCAATCGAAAGACCCCAAATATGTAGTCAATCACAATCTATCTGACCGTGAAAATGAGTACTTATCTGAGTTACTGACGTCTTTTTTACAAGCTAAACAGCCTGTATTCATCAGCGGGTGGTCTATTGGCAATGAAGGTAATTTGCAGTCTTTCACCGAAATGTACAGCGCCGCCAGTGCGTTTCTTCGCACTAACAAACCAGATACGGACGCCCATCAAATTGTACTTGCGCCAAATGTAAATGATGTTGGTCTCATGCATTTGCTTAATGATGAGAGCCAGTCCATTGAACAGCAGTTAGAAGAAAGCTATGAAGGGGTTATCGTACTCGAAAATGCCTTGGATTCACTATCAGAAACCGAACTGAAAAAACTTAAAGATAATAACCGTCATCTCATTGTACTTGAGCATTTACCTACGCAAGTGACTGAACTGGCCGACATCGTTTTACCAGTGTCACCTGTGTCAGAATATGACGGTCACTTTGCCAACTATCGTAGCGACCTACAACGATTTCATGCGGCTGTTAATCCTCAAAACAATGTTAATCCCAGTTGGCAGTGGTTAATGACCCTTGCAGAATACTGTGGCGGCAGTTCGATAAAAGGGAGCCCAGATTCATTGAAATCGCTGCATGAGAACGCCAAAACGTCAATCGAAGGTTGGCCTTTCGTGCAAGAAATAGATATGGTGATGAATGCAGTCGCACAAGAAACTCACCGAGTGAGTGGGCGAACGGCAAAACAAGCAAATCTCAATGTGCACGAACCACAAACGCAACGTGGAGTTAATGTATTTCATCCTTCAATGGAAGGTAATATGCAGTTACTTTCACATCTCTCTCCGTTCGATTGGGTGCCCGGATGGAATGCCAATCAATCAGCGAATATTACTCGTACTAAACCACAGGCATCCTGCGATAGATTAGACTTTAGTCTTCATCGAGAGAGTGAAATAGTACACACACAGGTTGTTGAACCAGAAGCTGAACCAAAAAAACTCTACAACATGCCACAATGGCAGCGAATGGAATTTCAGTCGAGTAAAACGATTGACTTGGCAATCAGAGAGGGAAGCTTTGTACTTTATGTTTCACAACAAGAGTTTAAACAGCAGCAATGGGAACATGGTCAATGGCTGATGCTCAATGTGTATGCACATAATGAAGAGGACATGATCGCTGTTCCGGTGCAAGTGTGTGCAGATAAACGATTAGCGAATGACTACTATTGTAGCCAAATTGAGTGGTTACGCCCCGATTCTTGGTACAACTTTGACAGCGTTACCTCTTTATCCATTGATGAGCAGGAGAAATTTCAAACTCAGGTAGGTGATCACATAAAGCGGCTGAAAGCACAACAGCAAGAGCTCTTGGCCAAACTCAAATACGACGATCAGTTCATACCAATTTACATGACGCAGGAAGATCAACATGGCACCTGAAGCTCTGTGGAAATTATTTGAAATAGTCGTCATCATCGCACTGCTTATTCCCATGGCAGCAATGCTCGTGTGGGTAGAGCGTCGACTTATTGGTATCTGGCAAGACAGACTAGGCCCTAACCGAGTTGGCCCTTTTGGTATTCTCCAATCATTTGCTGACTTACTGAAAATTTTAGCAAAAGAAGATTGGGTGCCAGACTTTAGTGACAAGAAAGTGTTTGTTCTAGCGCCAATAATAGGTGCACTGTGTGTGCTAATGAGCTTCACTGTCATTCCGTTTTCTCCTGATATAGGCATATCAAATCTAAACATAGGGCTACTCTTTTTCTTTGCGATGACATCGCTTGCGGTGTATTCCGTGGTATTAGCCGGTTGGTCTTCTAATTCAAAATATGCGCTTCTAGGTGGCATGAGGGCCGCTGCGCAAACCATTAGCTACGAAGTATTTATGGGACTGTCAGTAATGGGCGTTGTTCTACTGACAGGCACCTTTAATTTGAGAGAAATCGTGCTGGCGCAATCTACAGGGTGGTTTGTGCAAAGCCAGTTTATTGCGGTGTTTATTTTTCTTATAGCAGGTATTGCCGAAAGTCACCGTTTGCCATTTGACTTACCTGAAGCTGAAACGGAGTTAACTGCTGGATTTCATACTGAGTATTCCGGTTTGAAATTTGCCTTATTTTTCTTGGGCGAGTACCTCGGTGTCACGTTGATTTCTGCAATGACCGTCGTGTTGTTTTTCGGGGGCTGGTTAATGCCATCCTCGATTGCTTGGCTATTGCCACCATTAGCTTGGTTTGTTTTGAAAGTAGCATTGCTAATTATCTTTTTCATTTTACTTCGAACGTCCTTACCGCGTCCTCGTTTTGACCAGCTTATGCAGTTTGGTTGGCTGGTAATGCTGCCTTTGTCTCTACTCAATCTAATCGTTACCGCATTATGGGAGCTCACAAGATGATCAGCCAACTAAGAACAATGTGGTTAGTGCTAAAGCATACCTTTACTAAAGCCGATACGGTGGAATATCCCGATAAAAAGCCATATTTGGCGCCACGATACCGCGGCCGCATCGTATTGACACGAGATCCTGATGGTGAAGAACGTTGTGTTGCCTGCAATTTGTGTGCAGTTGCATGTCCAGTAGATTGTATTGCGTTGCAACAAACCGTTGACGATGACGGGAGAAAAAGAGCGGAATTCTTCCGCATCAATTTTTCTCGTTGCATCTTGTGTGGATTGTGTGAGGAAGCGTGCCCAACCTATGCGATTCAACTTACGCCTGACGTAGAACTTGCTGAGTATGAACGCACAAATCTTGTCTATGAAAAAGAACATTTACTCATAAACGGCCCAGGAAAATATCATGACTATAACTTTTATCGTCAATCAGGTGTTGCAATAGAAGGCAAAGGAAAAGGCGACGCAGAACAAGAAGAAAAACCAGTAGATGTTAAGGGACTAATGCCATAGAGCGGTAAAGAACACATAATCATATTGGCCAACATGTTAGTCAATATTAAGGCGAAGTGAGGCAGGGACAAATGAACATAAGAGTAAGAGGTGATGGTTAAATGCAGGCATTACTTTCATTAAGCACATTGTTTTATTTAGCCGCTTTTGTAGCGGTATATGCCAGTTTACGTGTGGTTTTACAGAATAATACGGTTCATGCGCTGCTTTATCTTGTGGTGTCGCTATTGGCGGTTGCGGTATGTTTTTATCTTTTGGGGGCACCGTTTGCGGCAGGTCTTGAGGTGATTGTTTATGCAGGTGCTATTCTCGTGCTTTTTGTTTTTGCCATCATGATGTTTGGTTTAAGAGAGGATGAAACGAGAATTGCGCCTAAGGCTGGGCAGGTAAGGTATTGGTTGATGCCTTCGCTACTGGCGTTGGTGCTTTTTATAGAAATGATTTACGTCATTACCTTGGAAGAATCGAAATTATCGGCAACGGCAACCACAATCGCGTCGAAAGAAGTAGGCGCACTGTTATATGGACCTTATCTACTTGCTGTGGAGCTTGCTTCATTCTTATTGCTGGCAGGATTAGTTGCTGGATACCATTTTGCCAAATCATTTGCGGGAGGGGGACGCTAATGGAAATAGTGCCGCTCAGCCACGTACTTATATTTGCGTGTTTATTATTCGTCATAGGTTTTGTTGGGGTTGTTGTACGAAAAAACACACTATTCATGCTGATGTGTTTAGAAATCATGTTGAATGCAGTTGGCGTTGCATTTATCGGGGCGGGCAATGTGTGGCAACAGGCTGATGGTCAAATCATGTTTATTCTTATTCTTACTTTAGCCGCAGCAGAAGTCGCCGTTGGGCTGGCGTTACTCATTCGTATGCAACAGCGCTGGCAAGACCTTAATATTGACAAGCTGTCTGAGTTGAAGGAGTGATGCGATGAGTGCCATGTTAGCTGCGTTGCCCTTTATGCCTCTTATAAGTTTTATGATACTTATCGTTGCCAAAGATCGATTGGCATGGCGATTTGCGTCGCTGATTAGTGTGGGCGCGTTGTTATTTTGTACGATTGTCAGTTTGCTGATAGCACAGCGGGTTTTATCTATAGAAGGTGAGCCTATACGCGTAATGTTGTGGCAATGGATGCAACTCGATACTGGGGTGTCGTGGCTACCTATTTCTTTTTCATTAGTCGTTGATCGACTCGCTGCCGTAATGATATCGGTTGTCTCGGGCATTGGTTTCTTGATTCATCTCTTTGCTGCGTTTTATATGAAAGAAGATGAGAATTTCGTTCGTTTTATGGCGTACCTTAATTTATTCATCGTTGCCATGTTGTTTCTGGTTTTAGCCGATAATCTCGTTTTGTTGTATTTGGGCTGGGAAGGCGTTGGGCTTTGTAGCTTCTTATTAATTGGCTTTTGGTATCAAGATAAAAAGAACGCTGATGCCGCAAGAAAAGCATTTGTTATTACGCGAATAGGCGATACATCAATGATGCTTGGCTTACTGCTATTGTTTACGTCGATTGGTGAGTTGCAGTTCGAACGAATAGACAGTGCAGTCATACAGCAATGGAGTGTTGGTAATGAAACGGCCTTTTGGGTCGCTTTGCTATTGCTGGGCGGTGCGATTGGTAAATCGGCGCAGTTACCACTTCATACATGGCTGCCTGACGCAATGGCAGGCCCTACACCAGTCAGTGCACTCATTCATGCGGCAACTATGGTTACTGCGGGTGTTTATTTAATTGCCCGTACGCAATCAATTTTCATGTTAGCGCCAGAGGTAATGAATTTGGTTGCATGGTGTGGGGCGTTAACATTATTACTGGCAGGCATTACGGCATTAGCACAAACAGACCTCAAAAGAATCCTCGCATATTCAACGATGAGTCAGATTGGTTACATGATGCTCGCACTGGGAGCTGGTGCGTGGTCAGCTGGCGTGTTTCATTTGATGACCCACGCATTCTTTAAGGCACTACTATTTCTATGTGCTGGCTCTATTATTTACGCCTTACATCATCAACAGGATGTATTTAAGATGGGAGGGCTGCTTAAAAAGCTACCGATTGAAAGTGGGCTGTTTACGATTGGATTAATTTGTTTGGTCGCATTGCCGGGTACATCTGGTTTTTTCTCTAAAGAGTTTATTCTTGGACACTTATGGCAATCACCGACAGCAGGCCCTTTGTTTTGGTGGTTGGCAATCATAGGTGCGCTGTTGACGGCACTTTATAGTTGTCGATTATTCTTTCTAGTATTTTTGGGAGAGAGTCGCTTTGAAGGTGAATTACATCGTTTGACGAGCAGAGGGGCGTTACTAGCGTTGTTATTTCTAGCGGCTCTTTCATTGGTCGGGGGTATCTGGCACAGTCAATTCAATATGCCACTATTGCAATCACAAGAATTACAAATGCTAAACCAATCAATATTGACGGCCAATAATGCGACTGTAGTACCAACATGGCTTCATACATTAGCGATTGCAACACCATTCATCGGCATTGCCATCGCTTGGGTGTTGTTTGCCAAATATCGTCGTAGCTTCGAGCAGCCGTTGATTTCGGTGAATAACGCTTGGGTAAGGTTTTCGCGTGCGGGTTTAGGGTTTGACTATCTGTACTTGTTCTTGATACACAAACCGTTTGTATTTTTAGCACACGCGAATAGACGGGATGTTTTAGATCAGTTGTTGATGCTGTTGTCACACTTTTCTTTATGGACGAAAGATGCCATTTTACCCACGCAAAACGGCAGTATTCGTTGGTATGCTGCCGTTTTTGCGCTTGGACTCAGTGCTTACATATTAGGGTGGTTACTATGACAATCACTTTCTTAATGCTGAGTTTCGTTGCTTTTGGTGCATTGGCATGGATGGCGGAAGTCTTTCGAAAAGAAACTGCAAAATGGATCGCATTAGTGAGTACATCGGGGCTAACGCTGGAGTTTTTGCGACTTTGGATTACATCAAATGAGGACTTATCCCAATTGGTGGTCATTGCAGAATATACTTGGATTTCCGTGTTCAATATAAACTACTTACTTGCTGTTGATCAGCTAAGTCTGACGTTACTATTGTTAACATTTATTCTGGGTGTTATCGCTATTCTCATTTCTTGGCGCGAAATATCCGAAAATCAAGGTTTTTACTACTTCTGTCTGATGTTAACAAATGCGGGAATAGTTGGAGTCTTTACCGCTTTTGACATGTTCCTATTTTTCTTCTTTTGGGAAGTCATGCTCATTCCAATGACTGCGCTAATCGCTATTTGGGGACATGAGAATCGATTGTTTGCTGCACTGAAATTTTTTATTTTCACGCAAGCCAGTAGCTTGCTCATGCTCATTGCCATTATCGTATTTGCTTACTGGCACTTTCACGCGAAAGGTGCCATTAGTTTTAGTTATTTTGATTGGCTGTCGGTTGGCGCGCCTAACGGGATTGGCTTTTATCTAATGCTTGGTTTTTTCGTTGCATTTGCTGTTAAGTTACCACTCGTGCCATTTCATTCGTGGTTACCAGATGCCCACACGCAAGCGCCAACCGCAGGTAGTGTGCTATTAGCAGGGATTTTATTGAAGACTGGCGCTTATGGCATCATTAGATTCGTGCTATTTCTCTTTCCCGAAGCAAGTAGGGAGTTTGCGAATATTGCGATGATGCTCGGTGCAATTAGCGTCATTTATGGCGCAGTAATGGCGTTTTCACAATCAGACTTTAAGCGACTCGTTGCATACAGTTCGATAAGCCATATGGGGTTTGTTATTCTAGCACTCTTTACCTTTAGTAATAACGGCTATAATGGCGCGATTTTGACGATGGTTGCGCATGGTCTAAGCAGCGCGGCATTGTTTAGTTTTGCCGGTATTATCTACGCGCGATTACATTCAAGGCAACTAAGTGATTTTGGTGGTTTGTGGCATTCTGCTCCTGTGATGGGGGGCTTTGCGCTAGCATTTGTTGCAGCAGGGTTTGGCATGCCGGGGCTTGCAAATTTTGTTGGCGAATTCTATAGCCTTGTCGCTGTATTTCGTTACCAGCCTTTGTGGGCGATCTTGGCTGCGTTTGGTTTAATTGGTTCCGCCATTTACGGCATGAAGTTGTTTCAAACGAGTTTTCATGGCCCTAGCGTTTCGCCAATAGCTGATTTAGACAAACGAGAGTTGTTACTCGCCAGTAGTTTATTCGCTTTCTTGTTATTACTTGGACTTTTTCCGACATTGCTCATAGATGTTGTGGGTAGAGGAGGCGCTTGAATATGTCACATGCTAATACGGTTGCACTTACATGGGACACTGGCGTATTCGCATTGCCAGTGTTAACAATTGCAGCAGGCATAGTGTTGGTGATGATACTTGCAGGCTGGCGACGTTCTAATGTTACATCCTACATTGCCTCTCAAGTTATCTTATTGCTGGCTATACTGTTGTCGCTTGTCTATTTTCCAACTACTACCATAAACTTTACGACGTTGGCTAAGCTGGATAAAGTCTCAGCGACACTGTTCATCATTACGTGCTTTACTGCATTGGCGATACTTAAAGTTGCAAGAGAACAACTTAAAGGACACGTCGAGGCACATGAAGAATATTATATTCTTTTCTTGTTAGTGATTTTAGGTGCCTCAACGCTGATTATGGCCAATCACTTCGCCACATTATTTTTGGGATTCGAATTAATGAGCATCGCCCTTGTTGGGCTAATTGGCTACCTAAAACAACAAGACTCAAGTGTTGAAGCGAGTTTCAAATATTTAATTCTTAGCGCCGCGGCATCAAGTTTTATGTTGCTAGGAATAGCGTTACTTTATGCCTATTCTGGCACGCTTTACTTTGACGGTAGCCCTTTGACCGCCGCTACATTGCTTAAGGCAAATGCACATGAACTACCACCACTTGTTTTAAGCTTGGGTTGTCTGCTATTTTTTAGTGGCTTGGCTTTTAAGATTTCATTAGTGCCATTTCATTTTTGGACACCTGATGTATATGCGGGGGCACCAACATCAGTAACGCTACTTTTAGCCACCATTTCCAAATTAGCCATTTTTACAGGGGTGCTTAAATGTAGCTTCTCGCCATTATTTCATGGTTACTTTTTGCAGCCCGAAGTGTATTCGGTGTTTGGTGGCCTGGCCATATTGTCGATTATTGTCGGTAATGTGCTAGCTCTGCAACAACGGCAACTGAAAAGGATTCTTGCATTCTCTTCAATTGCGCACATGGGATACCTGATGATTTTGGTGTTTGTCGCATCTAATAATAGTGTTAGTTTGGCGTGGCAGTCGATGATCTTTTATTTTGTCGCTTATTTATTAGCAAGCGTCGCAGTGTTTTATCTTCTTAATATTGTGGAGATCAATAATGGAGGAAAACAGGTTGTCATTGATGATTTTAAGGGGATGTTCTGGCGAGCACCGTATGACGCACTATTAATTGTCATATCATTATTAAGTTTAGCGGGCATTCCGCTAACTGCCGGGTTTATTGGCAAATTTTATCTCGTAACATTTGCGAGTTTTCATGCGCTGTGGCTGTTACTCGGCGCCATTGTCGTTGGCAGTACAATTAGTCTTGCTTACTATTTACCGGTTGTTTTTGCTTTATTTGGCGATCGAGGAGCTACAATGCCATTAGCGCGAGTGAGAGTGTCCTCGTCTATTCTTGTTATTACTATGATATTGGCTTCGCTTTATCTAGGTGTATTGCCCGGGCAGTTTTCTGAGTTTTTAACTTGGTTATAGAGGAACAAAATTTAGTTAAATTCACCAATATGTTGTGAGACTGATTAGTATCACTTCAAATTACCTTTGATTTTTTGGTCTAATATTTTGATATATAAGGTTTTTTAATGTTGGTGCGAATTTTGTTTATACTCGACAATTGAAACGATGAATTAAACAATGCGCTAAGGAATATAAAAATGAAAAAAACGCTAATTGCTTCACTATTTGGTACTTCAGCAATACTTGCCGGTTGTGTTGTCGTTGCGTCACCGCAACATGCTAGTTTTCATCAACAGGAAACTTTGAGCCTTGACGCTGCTATGTTTACTGAACTGGAAATCACGGCAGGTGCTGGATCTATGAAAGTGATTGGTGATAGCAGTGTATCAACGATTACTGTAACGGCCGATATATATACGGAAAATAAGGATTCTGATGCGTTTGATTTTTCTTTGGAGGCAGATGGTAAGCAAGCTGAGTTAGTTGCGCAAATGCATAGTACGTCTGGATACTGGCACGGCAGCTCACCTCGCATTGATTTACTGGTATCTGTGCCTGAACATATGAAATTAAATATTGTAGACGGGTCTGGTGTTATTGATATTCAACTAATGAACGCTGCGATAAAAGTAGTCGATGGTTCGGGAGATATTTATATTGATCAAGGCCAACATGAACTTGATATTTCTGACGGTTCAGGCGGTATCACAATTGAGCGTTTTGCTGGAAACGTAAACATTGAAGATGGCTCAGGGAGCATTCGTATTGAAAATGTGTCGGGTGACGTAACGTTAGATGATGGCTCAGGTGACATTGATATTAAAAATGTCACGGGCAATGCGTCAATTAATGATGGTTCTGGCGATCTTAATGTTGATGATGTTACCGGAACGGTTACGATTGACGATGGTTCTGGCAGCATTAATGTACATAATGCTGGTGGTTTGAAGATAACAGAAGCAGGCTCTGGTGGCTTGAAATTTAACCGAATAAAAGGTGAAGTTGAAGTAGACAGCTAATTTTGAACTCTGGCTACTTTGAGCAAAAAGGTGGTGAAATGAGGCTAAATCACCACCTTTTTACGTTTAAATAACGATATTCCTTGTTTGTTATTTAAACATCTGTATAATGCGCGCCTCGATATTGAGTACTACAGATCGGAACTGTAGTTATGCATGGGGTTATCCCAATAGACTTGCCCAGCTAGTTTCAGCCTAGCAAATCGAATGTGCCTTAAGTCTTCCTGGTGGTTTCCTCGTATTTGAATACGCAGGATCACTGGGATCATAGTTTCCTGCCTTGAGAAGACAAAATTTTATATGACTGACATTAACAATGCCTCAGTGGGCTTTGACGCCCTTGGTTTACCTGAATCTTTGACAACTGCATTAACAGACATCGGTTTTGCTAATGCAACACCAATTCAAGCCCAAACGATTCCGCATTTATTAGCGGGTAAAGACGTGCTAGGTGAAGCACAAACAGGAACGGGTAAAACTGCTGCGTTTGGCTTACCTGCGTTAGCTTCAATAGACGTTTCTGTGCGCAAGCCGCAATTACTAGTACTAGCTCCTACACGCGAATTGGCTATTCAGGTTGCTGAAGCGATTGAATCTTTCGCGAAGAACATGAAAGGGTTACGTGTTGCTACATTATATGGTGGACAATCATACGGCCCTCAATTTCAGCAGTTAGAGCGTGGTGCACAAGTTGTTGTAGGTACGCCAGGCCGATTAATGGACCATTTGCGTCGTAAAAGTTTAAAACTGTCTGAAGTTTCATTCTGTGTGCTTGATGAAGCAGATGAAATGCTTAACATGGGCTTTTTGGAAGACATTGAGTGGATCCTTGAGCATTTACCTGAAAGCTGTCAAATGGCATTGTTCTCAGCGACTATGCCACAGCAAATTCGTAAAGTAGCAAATCGCTTCTTGAAAGATCCTGCGCACGTAAAAATTGCTGCGGTTAAAAAAGAAAAAGCGAATATTAGTCAATATGCGTGGAAAGTTAGCGGCATCCACAAAATGACGGCACTTGAGCGTATTGCTGAAACATTTGATTATGATGCGATGATCATTTTCGTGCGCACACGTAATGATACCGTAGAAGTTGCAGAAAAGCTTGAGCGTGCGGGTTATCCTGCAGTAGCACTGAATGGTGATATGAATCAGGCGCAACGTGAGCGCACAGTTGATCAGTTAAAGAGTGGTCACTCTTCAATATTGATTGCGACAGACGTAGTTGCTCGTGGTTTAGATATTCCGCGTATTTCATTAGTTGTTAACTATGATTTACCAGGTGACAATGAATCGTATGTACACCGCATTGGACGCACAGGTCGTGCTGGTCGTACTGGTACCGCGATTTCGTTTGTAAGACCGAGAGAAATGTACCTACTACGTCAGTATGAGCGTTTAACGTCGAGCCGTGTAGAGCCGTATGAATTACCTAGTATCCAAGAAATTGGTAAGGCACGTATTGAGCGTACTCGCGAACAACTTACATCGGTTATTGCTGAAAACGATTTATCTGGCATGCGTGAAATTATTGAGCAAATGGCAAATGAGTCAGAATGTTCAATGACTGATTTAGCAGCTGCGCTACTATATGTGAAACAGCTTAAGCAGCCGTTGCAGCCAAAAGAAGATCCTAAACCGCGTCGTGAAGCCAGAGAGCGCAACGACCGCGACGGTAGAGGAAGAAAAGATGCGCGTGGACAACGTGGTAACAGAGATGGTCGTGACAGCCGTGAACGTCAACCAAGACGAGCGCGTACGGAACGCAATGATGTAGATTGGCAGACATACCGTTTAGAGGTGGGCAAAGAGCACGGTGCTAAACCTGGCGACATCGTTGGCGCAATTGCGAATGAAATTGCACTTGATAGCAGTTACATTGGTGCGATAAACCTTCAGGAACGTCACTCACTTGTGCAATTACCTAAAGGTATGCCTGATAAAGTATTCAAGCAATTAAAACGCGTGCGTGTACGCCGTCAAGCGCTTGAAATCTCAGTAGCTGATGCACCTATAGCGAATGAGAGACCAAAAAAGCGCGCAGAACGTCCACGTCGTGATAGCTAATTCATGATGCTATAATGGCGCTAAATAACCTTATGAAAGCCAGCTTTATTAAGCTGGCTTTTTCGTTTTCATCGGCACGACTCGCTACTTTTTCTATCGTTACTACGCTTCGAATTCATGATTAAAATAGCAGATTATCCGGCGGTGAAAATTGCTGTATCAAATTGTTTACAGGGTTGCGCTAGGGCTTATATGGTCTGCGCTGAATAAGATCGATTATTGCGCTTTTGTATCGTACAAATTCATTTACGTTATTCGAAAAACTAGATGCTGGCTCACTCTTTCGCTTCGCCATTTTGCTGGTAATAATTAAATCATCAAAGTTCGAGAGAGATGATTATGACTGAAGTTGCAAACCCACTTAAACTATGTGGTATTGAATTTACTGAATACGCGACACCTGATTCAGATTTTATGGAGAAGGCGTTCTACGGTTTCGGTTTCTCTAAAGTTGGTAAGTTTAAAGGTCGTGACATTGATTACTTTAATCAGAACGATATTCACTTTTTACTTAATAATGAAAAAGCAGGTTTTTCTCGTGAATTTGCGAAAAGCCATGGTCCTGCTATTTGTTCAATGGGCTGGCGTGTAGAAGACGCTCAGTTTGCATTTGAACAAGCGGTTGCTCGTGGTGCAAAATCTGCTGAGCATGAAGAGAACAAGCTGCCTTATCCTGCAATTTACGGTATTGGTGACAGCTTAATTTACTTCATCGATAAATTTGGCGACAAAGGCAGCATCTACCAAGATGATTTTGAGGCGCACCCAGAACCAGTTGAAGTTGAAGACAAAGGCTTTAGAGCGGTAGACCACCTAACAAACAATGTTTACCAAGGTACAATGGAGCATTGGGCAAATTTCTATAAGAATGTATTTGGTTTTACTGAAGTACGTTACTTTGATATCAAAGGTGAGAAATCGGCGCTAGTTTCATACGCTTTACAATCTCCATGTGGAAAGTTCTCTATTCCAATCAATGAAGGTAAAGGTACAAACAACAACCAAATCGATGAGTACTTAGATGAGTACAACGGTCCTGGTGTTCAGCATTTGGCATTTATCACTGATGACTTAGTTTCGTCATTAGATAAGATTGATAAGTCTATTATCGACACATTAAACATTGTACCTGAGTATTATGATGACGTATTTGATCGTATTCCTTGGGTGAAAGAAGACAAAGAACGCATCAAGGAGCACCAAATCTTAGTTGATAGCCAGAAGGAAAACTCTTACTTGCTACAAATTTTCACTAAGAACATCTTTGGGCCAATCTTTATTGAAATGATTCAGCGTGTAGACGACAAAGGCTTTGGTGAAGGTAACTTTACTGCTTTATTTAAGTCGATTGAACTAAATCAGATTGAGCGTGGCGTATTATAAACGTTCATAGTTCAGCAATATAATAAAAAACCGCTAATTCAAAATTAGCGGTTTTTTTGTGTCTGGTAAATGTATCTTGGTATAAGCAGTATTTACTAACTAATCTTTGTCATTCACTAAGTTTGTTGACACTTCTAAATTCTTCAAAATGCCGTCGCTTAAATTATAAACAAAACCGTGAACAGTAACGTCTTGATCGTTTGCCCATGCGTTTTTAAGAATCGTGGTGTTGCAAACATTGGCGACTTGTTCGATAACGTTTAATTCACACAGCTTGTTTGCTCTTTCTTTAAAATCAGAAATATTATCTAACGTGTCTTTGTGGAAGCGATATACGTCTTGGATGTGGCGAAGCCAGTTATCGATAAGTCCATAACTCTTGTCGTCCATTGAAGCTTGAACACCACCACAACCATAGTGACCGCATACGATAATGTGTTTTACTTTTAAATAATCCACAGCGTATTGCATAACAGACAAGCAGTTAAGGTCTGTATGAATGACTTGGTTGGCGATATTACGATGTACAAAGACTTCGCCTGGCTGCATACCTAATAACTCATTAGCAGGTACGCGTGAATCTGAACAGCCTATCCATAGGTATTCTGGTAATTGTTGCTCAGATAACGTCTTGAAAAAGGTTGGATCTTTTTCTTTAACAGATTCTGACCAACGTACGTTGTTTTCAAAAAGGTGCTTAATTGAAGACATAATTCCTCTTTTATTGCTTATATTACCTTGGTGGTTGATGACATTTTATGTCAATGTGCGTCAATGTCAAAGGGAATTGAAAAAGATAAGCACCGAGCCGATGTTAATGTCTGTGCTAATACTGTTACAATAAGCCACCTGAAAGTTATCAATGCATTTATCAGAAAGTGGTGAAGTGAATGGCTACAGCATGTGCACGACACATATTAGTGAAAAGCGAAAAATTAGCGCTGGAATTGAAATCTAAGATTGAGAAGGGCGCTGACTTTGGCGTTCTCGCCAAGAAACACTCTATATGCCCGTCTAAAAAGAAAGGGGGAGACTTAGGTGAGTTTAAGCGTGGACAAATGGTAAAGGCGTTCGATGATGTTGTTTTTAAAAAGCCATTACTCACCATTCATGGACCTGTTAAAACAAAGTTTGGCTTCCATTTGATTCAAACTATTTATCGTAGTTAGCGCCATATAAGTTATTTTTCGTTTTCTTCTTTTTCCCGCTGTTCAATGGCTTGATTGCGTTTTTTTATCCGTGCAAGTTGCTCATCGGTTAGGTTGAATCGCTTACTTGTTTTACGAATCAATAATATCGCCCCAAGTACAATACCGATCAAAATCACAATCATCAGGTATTTAATAAAACTCTCCACAATAAAATTTCCTTTATTTAAATATAGTTATGCTAGCAGTTTGCATGCGATTGTTCATAAATTTTTCATCAAAAGAATTTTATCTTAGACGTTAGAAATTGTTCGCCAAAGCACTCAATTAAGTGTAACTTGTTAATTGTCATTAGATTCCTGACGAAAACTAACAATAATTCTGAGACTTAGGATTGCTATGCTAAATCAACTAAATATTAAGTTACTACTACCTACTGCGCTGGTAGGTATTTTCTTTATCTTATTGTTGCTAATCTTTGCCGATATGGGGCAGGGAACTGTTATCGGTTTACTCATTGCCATGGTACTTGCTCAGCTTGGATTAAGTTATTGGTTCACCAATGCGCAGGTGACCCAACGGTTAGACAAGCTTAACCATTTCATACAGTTGGTGGTTGATCCTGATAATGCACCAGCACAACCGTTGAAAGATGACAAAGGCGATGAGCTAGCAAACGTCACGAATTCATTGAGTGACTTTATTGGCGATTTGGGCGATGTGATTTCAGAAATCAGAGAAGAATCCGAACGACTAAAAGAAGGAGCAGCATCACTTTCATCTCATATGAGTCAATCAGTAGATGCTGTTAATAATTCAACTCACCAAATAGAGCAAATGGCGGGTTCAATTGAGCAAATTGCGAATACTTCTACCGTGTTATCTGACAATGCTGATCAGGTAAGTGAAACCACAAGAGAAGTGCTGTCTATTCTACAAAAGGGCACCGATTCATCAAATACCAGTCAGAAAACAATTGAGTCATTTGCTAATGAAGTTTCAGAGATGGCCAGTGATTTGTCTTTGCTACAAGAGGAATGTGCACGTATAGGTACAGTACTTGATGTAATTAGAGGTATTGCAGATCAAACTAACTTACTTGCATTAAATGCAGCAATTGAAGCGGCTCGTGCGGGAGAACAAGGACGAGGCTTTGCTGTAGTTGCTGACGAGGTAAGAGCGCTTGCTCATCGTACGCAAGAATCAACGGTCGAAATTCAGTCTATGGTAGAAGGATTGCAAGAAAAGTCTGATAATGCAGTAGCAGCTATTTCTCGCGGTCAGAGCCTAACGGAAGATAGTCTATCTCACTCTGCAGAAGTCGTAGGTGCATTAACACAAATTGGTGATGTATTTAATCAGGTTGAAAGTTTAACAACACAAATTGCCAGTGGTACAACTGAACAGCAGCATTCGACTGCATCAATTCATGACAATATGGATTCGGTTGTCGCCTTGAGTCGTGAAATCAATGAAAACTTATCTCAAGTTTCAGAGCAGGCTGAAAAACAGCACGCAACGGCAGCTGAAGTTGATAACACACTTAATCGTATTTGCGTTTAGTAGCATAATCTAAGTAGATAAGTGAAAAGGGCAGAGATGCCCTTTTTTCGTTCTAAACATTAAGCAATTGATTTGACTGTTCAATCTAATTATTAGGAAATAGTTTTATGAGCCGTCTTCATTATTTTGGGTTTGGGTGCGTTGTTGTGCCTTTTCTTGAAGCTGCCTAGATTGCTGATGCAAGCTAGCTCTTACAATGATTTCCCGATCCTCTTCTCGTATATGGGTAAAAATAACGCGATATCGATTAGGCATATCATGTGACTCAGGTGCAATGATTTCTATGATTTCACCGTGGCAATAAATGGCGCTATTTTCGAGTGGGAAAAACAGCTTAAGTTCAACTTGTTCCTCTAAAGAAAATGAAGGCGCTACGCAGATGTCTTCAAACTCGATTCCACTTCCACCAAATTTTGTACCCAAGAATCGAAAATCTTGTTCATCTTGTTGGTTGATAATATAGCCAACTAATAAATCAATCTTTTGTGACTGGTGATTAAGATATTCCACAAGCTGCCCAGCCACACTCCCTAATGTTTGCAGGGGTCTTAATGCCGATTGATCCAACGTATTTATGTCTGTTGACATCTTGAAAGGTAGCGGGATGCATTGCAGAAATGTCTGATAAGACATTTCTGGACGAGTAAGAGGCTTTATGTTGATATTAAACTGATGCTCAATCGAGAAAAATTCTTGATACTGTTCGAGTTTGCTTTTATCACTGGTGACTGACATATATTCAACTGGCTAAACGATTGTCTATTGATTATGAATTATTAGTGACTAAATCACAATTTTTCCTTAGACAATAACAACCTAACAGCACATTCGCCCATTTCGGCAATATTGCTGGCATCAGTGTATATTCCATCGATAATTAAGCGAGCTATTCCGTGAAGTGTACCCCAAATAACCTGTGCTAATCGCAAAGACGGTTCGTTGTTTGGCAAAAGTCCTTGATCCTGCCATTGCTTGGTCATAGTGACTTGGTAATCAAAACATGGATACGCAACAGCTCTCAGTTCGTCTGTGCTGTTATTATCTTTCCAGATGGCGCGACCAAACATCAAATCATAGGTATTGGCATTCTCAGTAGCAAACTTCAGGTACTGATGAACAAAAGCCCTATATTTCTCTTCAGTTGAAAGGCCGGTGTCTTGAACCAGCTGATCGGTCTGCTCACGCCACTTGGTAAACCCTTGTGCAGCAATAGCACATAACAGGTCATTCTTATCAGTGAAATGATGATAGGCGGCCGTTCTGGAGACCCCCACGCTTTCAGCAAGTTTACGCAACGAGAGTTGTTCAATACCGTGAATATTGATCGTCTCTGTTGCGGCATCTAACAATGTTTGTTTCAAATCACCATGATGGTAACTGCTTTTTTCGCTCGTCATAGGCAATACTTATAATGCTTTTCTTGAAGGTAAGGCAACATTAGCAAAAATTAACCCCGCCACTAACGACATAAATATTAAAAAGGTCTGAGAGCCGATATTTTCCGCGTTTAACATAGCTTGCCCGGATATTGCCGTATTCAAGCCGATATAGACTTTACTCCCGGGAACTAATACGACGAGGCCGAGAAGTTTTACAATACTCGAAGGCAGTTTAGTAATACGTGAAAACAAATTGCTATAAACACCAAGGGCAAAGGCGCCAACAAAAGCACCTAAGGCGACGTCTAAATGCATTGCGCCCCAAATGCTTGCACCATACGCTACAAATCCAGAGAGTATCCCCCATGGTGCATCTTTAATACGTGCCTTGAAGAGTATGACTAGGCTGATTGATAGTACGGTTACCGCTAACCATGATGTCCAAACTGGTGTTTCTGGTGGCTGAACAAATGTAACTTCACCCCACAGTAATTTACCTAATGCCATGCCAAGTACTGCACCAAAGTATAATTTGAATAACACCATAATGGCATCCATGATCCGAGCAGTACCTGACATCAAGTTACGGGCTGCTAGTTCAGATAATCCGAGTGTTAGTGCTAAGCCGGGAATAAAAGCGATGATTGCCGATAGTATAACTAATGGCATATTGATACTTGGATCAATCAGCATAATCGCTGAAGCTAACATAGCTGTAGTTAAGGCTGAGATAGGTTCAAGCATTTCTGTTACGCGTCGTGAGCGTTCTGACCAGAAAACGAAGATGCAAACAACGAAACCAAGAATAGTTGACCAAAATACATCATTCCAGCTGGTATGCATGAGCATAGCAAATGCACCGCTTGAACCACCAAATGCTAAAAATGTAAGAAATCGGCCATAAGGGTTAGGTTTGTTGGCGATTTCATCAAGACGCTCTATGGCTTCTTTGAGTGTACGTTGCCCTGAGCTTAGTTCTTCGACTAATTCGTCCGTTCGCGCAAGCGAGCCTAGATCAAGATCACCTGGTTTTACCCGCACGATATGATTGTAATCTTGATTGTCGTCGCCTTGTGAAAGTACAAAAGTTAATGAAGTGGGTGTAATGACAAAGTTGGCGCTAAGCCCTAGAAATGTAGCAACGCTTTGTAGGTGCGCCTCCATACGATAAGCCGGCGTACCAAACTTGTGGAGTGCCTTACCTAATCGAATAATAAAGTTACGTTTGTCGTTAAAGTTGTCTTGCTCTGTCATTAATCATATTCACTGTTCTGTGGGAAGCACGGTCGCTATTGGCTAACTATTTGATTTGCCTTAGTGATATTTTATGTTAACTTGGCGTTTTCGCAAAATAAGAAATTCTCATATGACGCTATTAATTATATTGGGGTGTGTATTTGCTGGTGTGGCGCTTATGGTCATTTTCGGTGAAAAGTTTGGTAGCCCTATGACGCAAGAGCAGCAAGCGAGCTTTGCTAAAGTTGCACGAATCTTAGTATTTGTATTGATTATTGCAGCCATCATTCGCATGTTGGTCATGGGCTGATAAATGCTAAATTTACACGAGAAATACGCTAGCGTTAGCTTTAGTTTTCAATAGCCATATTCGTATATTTGACCATATTTTTATAATTGATTAGGGCGTTGCTCCATAAACTGCCCATCAACCAGCAGAAAAGATCGCTCCTCACATAGTTCGCCATTTTCATTAAATAGCCTTTCAATAATGCGTGACTGACCGTTTTTATCTCTTAGTAATATTGTGCTGGAGCGAGTACCATACTGAGGCATTTGCACGAAAATGCTCGACAATTCTGATTCAACGTCTAAATCTACACCCGTGTTAGGTAGGCAAATTTCTGGGGCTTTTTCATTGTTTTTCAGTATCTCAAATAGCTTTGTTTCGGATACTTGTGCGTCTAAGCGCAGTGTTTGTTCCAATTGCTGATTGCCCTTCGCCATTTTAGGCCAAATATCATCAATATCGCCATTACAGATACTGTGAAAACCTGCTTGAAGCTGCTTGGCCTGCTTGTTAACGCTATTGAAGTAATATAGGGAATCATTGCGCTCAAAGATAAGATTAAAAGGATTATATTGATTGGCCTCTTGAGAAAGCTGCTTAATAAATTGATCTGACATTCTATCTGGCGCTAATGCGTCTAGCACTAATGTGCCTCGAGTTTGCTTGTTTTCGCTATAGCGCTCGGGCATTCTCAAATTGGTCAGTGCTGAAATATGTCCTGTGCTATTTACGCCAAACCATGTACCGCTTGCTTGCATGTCTTTGCCTGCGAGAATGTCGCAGTTTGGCCATACGTGCATTGGCAAAGTAGGTCTGTTATAGAACTCATCTCGATTTGCACAAACTATCAATGGGTATTGTGGATGTTGTTTAATGGCGATAAATAAAATACACATAATTTAGATGATAATAGGCTGAATAGTTACTTTATCTCAAAATGCGGATTCGTTACACTCTGCATAACTTAGCATATTTCTTTTTTACTAGTGACATCAATCATCTAGGTGAACACTAAATCACCTAATCAATTCCAATGGCTTTGATAGGTAAAATAGCGATTATACTGAGTAATTGGTTTGTGCATGATATTTAATTCATTGCAAGTTAAGTAGACATTACCGGGCGTACTTCTGGTTCTATACGGAATGAAGTTGCGTGTGTTAATTAATTTCTAATGTCTGCTCAATAAGGAAAAAATATGTTCGAAATACCCTTGATTAAGTTGAAAGGCAAAGTGTCAGATGCTGAGTGGCAAACGCGTGTAGACCTTGCAGCTTGTTATAGGTTAGCAGCCTTGCATGGCTGGGATGACCTTATATACACACATATCTCTGCCCGCATTCCTGATACAGAGCATATCTTAATTAACGCTTTCGGCTTGGCTTTTGATGAAATAACAGCGTCAAACTTGGTAAAGATTGATATTGAAGGCAATGTGATTGATCCTGATTGCCCATTCGAGATAAATCCTGCTGGATTTACCATTCATAGTGCAATCCACGAAGCGCGTCACGATGCCATGTGTGTCATGCATCTACATACAAATGAAACAATCGCAGTCGCTAGCTTAAAAGAGGGACTGTTGCCGTTAAGCCAATACGCCATGTTTGCACTGGCTTCAATGAGTTACCATGATTATGAAGGGCTAGCAGTTGATCATGATGAGAAAAAACGCTTGCAGGAAGATCTAGGCGGTGCAAATTTCATGCTATTGCGTAACCACGGTGGTCTTACATTAGGACAAACGGTAGGTGATGCGTTCATGCATATGTACGATTTAACCCGAGCGTGTGAAGTGCAATTACAAATTCAATCGACTAATCAAGAAGCTATTCTTGTTGACCAGTCGATTGTTGACGGCATTAAAGCGCAGGCTAACATTGTCCATACGGGTACTACTGGCGGACAAAAATCGTGGCCAGCGATGTTACGTCTCGTGTATCGTCATGACCCAACGTTTGCTAGTTAATCAATTGTTTTCCAGCTAATCAGCTAATTACCCGTTAATAATTTAAGAGAAAAATTCATGAAAATAACGCAAGTAGAAATATTTGATATTCATTGCCCAAAGCGTACGCAATGGAATCCGGTTTTTGTACGCATTACCACTGACCAAGGTATAACAGGCGTTGGTGAAGCGGGATTAGCATATGATTGGGGTCACAGTGCCGCTGCTGCAATGATTAAAGAAATTGCAGATGCTATTCTCATAGGTTTCAACCCATTCAACACAGAACTTCTGTGGACACGTATGCTACGCGAAAGCTTTTGGGGGCTCGGTGGTGGGCCGGTGATTTATTCGGCAATGAGTGCAATTGATACCGCGTTATGGGATATCAAAGGTAAGGCATTAGGCCTGCCGGTATATCAACTGTTAGGCGGTAAGGTAAATGACAAGCTAAGAACGTATGCCAGCCAATTACAATTTGACTGGGACTCTGAAGTTAACAAGCTTATTGTGCCAGAAGATTACGGTAAGGCTGCTGAAAAAGCGGTAGCTCAAGGTTACGACGCTGTAAAAGTAGATCCAATTGTTTATGATAAAGACGGTAATTCATATTTTGACCGCACGAAATTGTTTACCAAGCCTGAAATGCGTTTATTCAGAGACCGTTTACAAGCTATTCGTGATGCGGTAGGTGAAGACGTAGACATTATTTTTGAATCACATTCATTAATGGGCACCGCAACAGCAATACAAATGGGTGAGATAATTGAAGAAATCGGATGTTTATATTATGAAGAGCCGGTAAATTACCTTAACTCGGCAGTGCATAAAAAAGTGTCTGATCGAGTGAATGTGCCTATTGCTGGCGGTGAGCGACTATATCATCGATGGGATGTTCGTCCGTATTTAGAAGACCAAAGTATTGATGTATTGCAACCTGACGTTGGTTTATGTGGCGGATTCACTGAAACCAAGAAAGTGTGTGACTATGCAGATGTATATGACGTACGTATTCAGGCACATGTTTGTGGAGGTCCGGTTGCAACAGCGGCATCACTGCATTTAGAAACGGCAATTCCTAATTTCTTAATTCACGAACATCATACCTATGCGATTAAGGACTGGAACAGAGAACTGTGCCTGCAAGATCCACAACCTGTAGATGGTTTTATGCAGGCGCCTGATACCCCAGGAATTGGTATTGAACTTAACGATGAAGTGGTAAAACGCTCACCACATGTAATCGTTAAGTAGTAAGTATCGTTACTTACAATATTGACAGCCCCAAGTTGCTACAGTGACTTGGGGCTAATCACCGCTTTTTCTGCTAATAAGTGATCGACTAGATTAGCCGTAATCTACAGGCAGGGCGGTGGTATATTTAATTTCTTCCATGGCGAAACTGGAGCTAATGTCAGCAAAACTCGCTTTGGTAATCAGTTTCTTATAAAACCTGTCGTAAGCTTTCATATCTGACACAACCACTTTCAAAAGATAATCGACATCGCCACTCATGCGATAAAATTCTATGACTTCAGGAAATTCATCGGCAACAGCGGCAAACGACGCTAACCATTCTGGGTTGTGCTGATTGGTTCGAATGGTCACAAAAACGGTTAAACTTACATTAAGTTTTTCATTGTCAGCAAGGGCAACGCGTCCTCGAATAATACCTGCTTTCTCCATCGCCTGAATGCGTCGCCAGCACGGCGTTGAAGACAAGCCTACCTTTTCAGCGATCTCAGTCATTGAAAGGGTACAATCTTGTTGCAGCAACGATAGTATCTGTTTGTCAAATTTATCCATTAGTAGGTCACTGTCCTAACAAAGTCGTCAATTAAGCAAATTCGTAACATCTTAGGGCGTTACTGTAACACAATTTTGTTTGCAGTTGTTCCTGTAACAAACTGAATGTTTGGTGCCAGTATGTATTATAGTCATGAGAAAATAGCGCCAGTGGAAAGTTGCTGGCCATCATGATTTTGTCTTCGCTAAATAGCGAGATGATGTTAGAGATGACTTGTTGTTGCCAAGATACATGATATTGGCGACTAGCCATTTCCCATCCCGAACATTTTATCCAGACATTTTCGAACGATGCGAGTTGTTTTAGGTTTGATTGCCAATGTTGCCACTGTAACTTGCGTTCGTCGTCAGTGCCTGTTGTCGGCAAGTAAGGTGGAAATCCTGCATGATTAAGGACAAAGCGAATGTTCGGGTTGTTTGTAATAGCTGACAGCAGTGCAGACATTATGGCGTTATCACTCAAATATACCTGAAGCTCGAAAATCGCTGACATCTCATTGAGCATTTCAAAGTTTTTAAGCGCTATAGGATTCGTGAGAATCGCCAATGCATCGTCGTCCAAAATGTGCCTGACACCCACGAAGGAGTTAAATTGGGCAAGTGTGGTTAGCAACGCTTTATTTGATGTTGGCTGCGCTAGTAGGTCAAATGTTGCGATAGACTTAAAAGGCGATTTAACGGTTTGTTCAAGCCACGCCAATTCTTCAGCTGGTTGTTGATTATTAAAACCAGCTTCAATGTGAACAAAGCCACCCAACTCTATATTGGTTAATGATAGTGATCGCTCGCTAAAATTCTTTGCGATCACACTTTTATCTTCCCAAAATGGCGGGTTGGATGCTTTTAACCAGTGATATTGCCCTTTAGCAAGGTCGAATAAGTGAATATGTGGGTCAAAAATTTTCATTAGATGCTGTTATGTCCGTTTTATATTTGTCTAGAGCGTGTTGATCTTTGCTGTTCATTTTTGCAGCTGACAGTTTGGCATTTAGACTAGGCAGAGCCTTCGTCGTGTAGTTATTCTCCTCCAGTAAGGCGATAACACAGTATAAATGCCAAACGGGCGCTGCCCGAAGGGTTCAATTGAGCGCGCTCTGCTCATTGTTGCCTACATGGATGTAGGTACTTAGCGATAGCAGGACGCGATAGCTGTGCTCGATTTTGACAACGAACAACTATGCTACAAAGCGAGCGCCGCGATCAATACACGCTCAAGTTGAACAAAATTTGTACCCCTAAGTTCAACACGCTCTATATGTTAGCTCTATTGAGCTGTGTAGCCGCCGTCTATCACTTGTAAGCTGCCGGTAATAAACGAGGCTTGTTCTGATGCTAAAAAGAGCGCAAGTGCAGCAACTTCTTCTGGCTGACCTAAACGGCCGAGCGGCTGTAATGCTTGCTCTTCCTGATGTATGTTCGTTTTATCTGCGCCCGATTTTGCACAATAATTATCGATAGCAGTATGATACAGAGGCGTTTCTATAGTGCCCGGGCATATTGCGTTGGCACGAATATTAAAGCTGGCATAGTCGATGGCAGTCGTTTTCGCCATTGAGGCAAGCGCTGTCTTACTCAGGTTGTAGGCAAACGAATTTGGTTTTGCAACGAGTGCTTGATCTGATGAAATCAACAGAATCACCCCGTTGTTCTTTGCCTTCATCGACGGCAAACTCGCCTGAATTGCGGCATAGGCGCCTTTTACATTTAAGTTGATAACGCGATCAAAGTCTTCAGGTGATGTGGCCTCTATGTTGGCAGAAAAATGCACGCCTGCATTGGATATCAGCACATCTATTGCGCCAGTTTGAGAAGCGATTGTAGCGATTGATTGATGAACTTCATCAAAGTTGGTTACATCACAATGATGATATGTGCCGATATCATTTGGGGTAATATCCAAATTGTGCACTTGATAGTTATTTTCATTAAAAAGTTTTGCTATTGCTAAACCAATGCCTGAGCTGCCGCCAGTGATAACACATGTTTTTTTCATAATAAATGGTGATTTTACAGAGAGTAACTGGCGATCATATTAACGTCTTTGCACGTGCTGTGCTAACTTTTGCTTATACAATCACGTATTTTGAGACAAGTCATGACGCCCCCTGTGTTAAGGCATAAGCTGAAAATTTACTATTTCACGACGATATTCAGTATTATTTTTTCCATCGTCGCTTTTAGTTACAACGCGTGGCGGCTTGAACAATCGGAATCTAATGCCAGCGCAAGAGTTGCTGCCTTCTCGATGTTGTCTACGCTCGCAGAGTTTGAACAAGTGGTGTTTGCCAATCATTACGATCATGATCAACAACGTGGCAATCCGAGAATAGGGTGGGGTAAAGTTATTTTACTGAATGATTTGGCGAGTTTGATGAGTAAACAGGTGATTCAGGCAAGTCAGGATCTACGTGATGCGTGGCAGCATAATTGGCAACACCTACCCGAGCAAGAAATTGCGTTGAAGGTTATCGAAGCAAAAATAGATCAATTACGGCATGCAATTAAAGGTGACATTAAACAGCTTGAATAATAAGGGGCTGTTGATCATTGCTGTACATTTTTGCAGCTTAATGTTTGGTCGTTAGATTTAGGTAGAGCCTTTGTCGCGTGGATATTTTCGACTATAGAACTCAGGTGTGGCAATACTGTTTATATGCCAAACTGGTGCTGCCCAAAGGGTTCAATTGAGCACGCTTTGCTTATTGTTGCCTACATGGATGTAGGTACTTAGCGATAGCAGGACGCGGTAGTTGTGCTCGATTTTGACAACGAACAACTATGCTACAAACCGAGCGCCGCGATCAAAACGCGCTCAAGTTGAACAAAATTTGCACTTCAAAGATCAACAGCCCCTATGCGTTGCTAACTGTTAACTATAAACAGCTAGCAATCTCCATAAACCTTGAGTTAACTACTGTGTGGCAAGCTCAACTAATACTGCAGTATACATTCTTAAGTTCAATGCAAACTGTGCAACAGTTATAAACTCGTGTTCTGAGTGACCTGTGTAGGCTTTGCCCGGCATAGATGGACCAAAGCTAACGGCATTTGGAAACAATCGAGAATTTGTACCACCGCCGATGGATACAGGTTTTGCATCAGCGATACCAGTGTACTTGGTGAATACCGACAGTAGAGTGTCAATGTGTGGTGCTTCAGTTTGTACAAATGGTTCGCCTATGTAATGGTCGAGCTCAATAATGTCAGCCATTTGTTTAACTTTCCATGCTGCAACTGCACGGCTAATTTCACTGCGTAATTGCTGCTCTGATTTACCTCTGGGGCGGCGAATGTTGATATTTAATTCAACTTTATTATCCTGCTGTTTAATCACCGTTGGTGATACGGTCATCGGTCCCATAAAATCATCTTGATACGCGATCTTGCCAAATTTTGCGCCTGTCAGGCTTAGGCCAATATTATCGTTGATAAAATTAACCATTGTGCCTGCGCCATTGTTTGGCCAGTGACGGTCAGCTAATAAATCAGCCAGATAAGTAATGGCATTTTCACCGTCTTCAGGTTTTGAAGAGTGTGCTGACTTACCTAGTGCAGTAATGGTCAATTGCTGCCCTTTAAGCTCAAAATCAAAATTAACTTGATGGTATTGCTTGGCCTTGTTCATCAAGGTTTCAAGCATTGCAATGTCAGCATTTTCGATTGTTACAATAGCATCTTCAGGGATTTGACTACCAAAATAACCACCGTGGAAATGTGAGATGTAAGGATCGATATTGCTGATTTTTTTTCGTTTAAATGCAAATTTAAGTGTGCCGTATCCTTTTTCCGCTGTAACCACAGGATATGACGAGTCTATGGTGATATTAGTTTGTGGTAACGAGTGTGTTTTAATGTACTCTTCCAATGGACCCCAATCAGATTCTTCCGCCATATATACATAAAGCTCAAGGCGTTTAGTTAATGGAATGCCTTTGTCTTTTATCGCCTTCATCGCATAAAGCGCAGTTGAAATAGGCCCCTTGTCATCTTCGGTTCCACGGCCAATCAATTTGCCCGGTTCCGAAGTTGTATCGAGTTCGTAAGGTGATTTAGTCCATTTTTCTGGATTCGCTGGTTGTACGTCTCCGTGTGTAATGATGCCAACGCGCTCTTTAGCATCTCCTAGGCCAACAATCACAACATATCCTTCGTCTTTATAATCAAGCCCGAGCGCATTGGCTTGTTTAGCTAACTCTTTTTTAAAGGCTATATGAGCAGGATTATCATTGGCAGAAATGCCTTCTTTGGCGACGGTGTTATGTTTAACAAGTTGCGCCAAGCTGTCTGTCATCGCTTGTTGGTAAGTCTTAACGGCATAGTCAGCTGTGCTGTCAGCTAATTGACTTACGTCGCTTGCTTGGATACTTAGTGCGGTCAAAGTGGTTATAGAAAGGGAGCAGAAACGTCTTAACACTTTATTGTCCTTTTGATTGTTAGATTGAGCTTGGACAAATAATAAATAAATTCATTCCAAATAACAGATACAAAAATGAATAAACTAGACCTGTACAGTTATCAACAATAAAGCGGTATCGCCAAAATACCGCTTTATATGTTGGAAGGTGCATAGTAAAGGAGCGTTACAACAAATCACCCTGTTGGTCGACAGCAATAACGGGTTTGTCGTCAGGAAAGTTTGCTTGATCTTGCTGTTCAACAATCCAAGGACTTAGGCACTCGCGGTCTTTTACGCATGGATCAGTTAGCGCTCTTAAGAATGCCGCAATCGCTGATACTTGTTCACCGTTCAAGTTTGGTCGAATGCGAAGTGGCGCACGCGCAGGTATTTGGTTGTTAATCGCTTGCTGAAGATATTGTGCTATGTCTTTCGAATTTTGATAAGCATCAGCAAAGACATCCTCGCAATTTTGGTTATTTTTAATTAGCAGGGCATTAATTTGTGGCAGACGACAATATGGCGCGATGCCGTTTACAAAGGGAACATTACCCTGTGCGCCGAATAGCTGATTAATGGCGCGGTCAGGATTATTGTAATGGTCGATAACTTCTTCTAGCGTTTGATAAGCACCCGAATGCCCATATGGTGCAGTTACCTCAACATTGAGTAAACTGGGCGTTCTAAAATGAAAGCGATCGGCGGTGTCGCCTGTGACATTTTCACGTCCAAAGTCTTGGCTTGTTTGCGTGCTGCTTGTATTCCCTTTACCCACGCCAATTTGTGGAAATGCGGTTAAATGGTGGCGCTCATCGCTAAAGTTATCGCCACTGTGGCAATTAACACATCCGGCACCTCCTTGATTAGGTGGCGTAAAAAATAAAGTTGCGCCTATTTTCTGTTGATCTGTTAAGGCATTAGAATTTCCAGCCAGATAATTGTTCCAAGGAGAATTGACAAAAACCATCGCGCGTTCATATTCGCCAATCGCGTCAAATATGCGGTCAGGTGTAACCGAATCGTCTCCGTACGCAAGGGCAAATTCGCTTGGCCATTGTGCAGCGATATTCTCTAATTGGTTACTTAGTCGGTCAGACAGACTGTTTCTCAGTGTTTGATTGTCTTCACCTGAGGCAAATTCTCCGCGCATTTCTTCAACCGATGTTACGGGGAATCGTGCCTGCGCAGCCGCTAAAGTTGTATCTGCAGATAAGTTTGGATCGGGCAATCTTCTACCTTGCTCGTTTAGAGGTGAGTCGGGGGTAACTATTCGATTATCACGCACACGCTCTACGCGACTATCCCAAAATAAGCCACGTTGAAATAACGCGACATTAAATATGCTGGGCGCATTTCGAGGAACAACCGGTAAATTGTAGTCATCATTCGTATCAATACCATTAAAGCGTCCGATGCCTAGTAAGTCATGCGCGGCATTGCTTAACATATCGATTGCGTTTATTCCGACTGATAGAGATAAATTATCACCGCCACCAAGACTAGGGTGATGGCAACTAACACAAGCAGCATCTTGTTCTCCTCCAAGGTTTTTTGTGAAAAAGAGCTTTTTACCAAGCTGCACTTTGGCGTGTTCTACCGGCAAGGTATTGATAGTCGCTGTATTTATAGGTCTCAACGCCAATGCGTTGATAACTTCTTGTAGCCTTTGTTCGGTTTGTTCAGGAGTTGCTGGTGGATTAAATGGCTGCCCACGTCCTCCAGGACGATTGTCGCCATTATTTTGCCCTCTTGGATTTCCGTTACTGGGCGGTGGACCATCTTGTGCCAGTAGTGGCATCGCCATTAAAGTAACGACTATGAGTCCACCAATTAAATTTTTCTTGCTCATAAAACTATCCTTTCACACAAATTTAGGGGGCGATACCAACCTTAGTGAGTGAATGTGCAAGAAAAGTGTAAATATCGTGCAAATAATGAGAAATAGCTGAAGGCGCTTTGTTTTAATTTAACTAACCCAGTAAAGTAGTGGGTAGAAAGTATTTTTATTGTGTTGATAACTGGTTACGCCTCGTTAAATGAAGATTCAAAATAAGCTGTTCCTCATTCTGTGCTCGTTTAGCCTTGTCTTGGTCACGCTCATGGTTCTCGTGATCCAGTGGAGCTTGGCGAGAGGCATGATGGATTACGTCAACCAAAAGGAGTTGAATGCGCTGTCTTCTTTATTTCCAGAGCTTTCGACTGTGTATCAACAGCAAGATGATTGGTCAGAGTTAGAAGGTCGGCATCGAAAGTTCCATCACTTGATAAGTGAGCATTTACGAGGCACAGAGTTTGAAAGACCTCAGCGACCTCCAGCAAGGGATAGACGTCCACCACCTCGTCATAGGGTGGAGCGGGATGCTGAGAGACCACAGAGAAACAATAAACCACCCGGTAGGCCGCCAGTAAGTTACGCTTTACTCGATTCAAATAGAGAATTGATCGTTGGTGACTATCCAGAAGATAGAGATTTCTATTATCAAGAATTAACGAGCGATGAACAGGTAATTGGCTATTTCGCGATTTCGAAACGGCACCAGCTGATTAAAGATTACGAACTTGATTTTATTGCGCAGCAGCAATCATTTCTTTGGGGGATTGCTTTGGTGGTTATGGTGCTAGTGATCTTAGTAACATTACCGCTGGCAAGACATTTCATTAAGCCTATTCAGCTATTCATGATAGGCATGCACCGTTTGGCGCAAGGCGATTATAAACAAACACTTGATGTGTCGAGAAAGGATGAGTTTGCTGAATTAGCGCGCGATTATAATGAGCTCGCAAGAACGCTTGCTGAAAATGAATCTGCCCGCAAACGTTGGTTAGCCAACATTTCTCATGAGCTTCGCACACCTGTGGCAATTTTACGTGGGGAACTTGAGGCAATTATTGATGGCATTAGAAAATTGTCATTAGAGCAGATTAATTCATCTCATAGTGAAGTTTTACATTTAGAACGATTAATTGCTGATTTACACGCTTTAACGTCTGCTGACATAGGTGGTATGTCTTATAGAAAAGAAGATGTGGATTTGTGCGACTTTTTACGCAGCGAAGCGACAAAGCTATCGAGTTTCGTCGATGATAGTTCATTAAGTTTACATCTTGATGTACCTGAAGGCCCATGCTGGGTATTTGCGGACAGTACTCGATTGTGTCAATTGCTCGAAAACCTGGTCGCAAATAGCGTTAAGTATGCTGATGAAGGCACTCAAGTGAAAATTAGTCTCGCTCAGGATAAAGATAACTCTCAGGTTGTTATAACTGTTGAAGACGATGGCGGTGGTGTGGAAGAACACCATTTGCCGCATTTATTTGAGCATTTGTATCGCGTAGATTCATCGAGAAACCGTGCGACTGGTGGTACTGGATTAGGGCTGTCGATCTGCTCCCATATTGTTTCTGCACACAATGGCAGCATAAGTGCGCACAAATCATCTTTAGGTGGTCTGGCAATTAATATTAAACTTCCTGTTATACAAGGGTAATGAATATATGGAAAATAATCAGATCTTAATCGTTGAAGATGAACTAAAACTGGCGAGTTTGCTGGCCGATTACCTGCAAAATGCTCAGTATCAAACCCATTGTATTCATGAAGGATTGTCTGTGGTTGATTGGGTTAAAGCACATCAACCCAGCGCAATCGTTCTTGATATCATGTTACCCGGAAAAGATGGCATGGAAATATGTCGTGAAATTAGAGCATTCTCTGATGTGCCTATTTTGATGCTGACAGCCAGAGTAGAGGAAATAGATAGGCTGCTGGGCTTAGAACTAGGAGCTGACGACTACATTTGCAAGCCATTTAGCCCTCGTGAAGTCGTAGCGCGTGTAAAGGCAGTGCTTCGACGAGTTAAGCCAAATAAGTATACTGAGAATAAGCTCGTTATAAATGAAGATAAATTTGAAGTTTGCTATGGCGAAAATAGCCTAAACCTTACCGCTGTGGAGTTTCAACTTTTGGTGCCGCTTTATAAAGAGCCTGGTCGTATATTTTCGCGAGACCAGTTAATGAATTGTATGTACGCTGATCATCGCATTGTTAGTGATAGAACCATAGATAGTCATGTTAAAAAACTGAGAAAAAAATTGGCGACTATCAGCGATGAAAAAGACCTTATTCATTCTGTTTATGGTGTTGGTTATAAACTTGTGCTTGATTAGTGCTATGCTGTAAGTAGCGGTCTTGTTACATCGGGAGTGTCACTTTATGCCAGAGCAAGAGTTAGAGTTTATAAGCCAAGAGGATCTCGACGAATTATTGCGAATCAATGAATTCATCGGCCAGAAAGATGAAAACTCATTAGTGAGTGAAATCCAATCGGCTATATTGGACTCTGGTAAGTTAGAACTTAGCCAATGGCAAGCGCTGAGAGATCATATCCGAGAAATAGAAGAGCTCATTCCCCATATTGATTTGATTATTCAGTTGAAAAAACAACATCGTCGCAAGAAAAAATAGCACTTTATATCCGTCAGATTATCCTAAGAAAATATTGTAAATATGATTTGGGGGCTATCGAATTGCCCGTATCTCACCTATAATATCGCCAATTTTACTAATGAGAATGCTTATGAAAGTTTGTGGTGTTGAACTAAAAGGTAACGATGCAATTATTTGTGTCATGTCAAAATCGAATGGATTGTACGATTTACCCCATGTACGTGTCCCTAAAGTAAGTATTGTTGACGCGGGTGACGCTGAGCAAGTAAGAAAATTTCAGTTTACCTTTGCCAAGTTAATGGCCGATTACCAAGTTGAAAAAGTACTCATTAAAGGCCGCGCACTAAAGGGTAAGTTTGCTGGAGGACCTGTAGGCTTCAAGCTGGAAGCGGCCATTCAACTTATTGTAGATCTTGACGTTGAAATTATGTCTTCAAGCGAAATTAAGAACACGCTTGCAAAAACTCAAGTTTCCATTGATTTTCGAGATACAGGGCTGAAAAAGTTTCAGGAACAAGCATTTAATACCGTATTCGCTTACTTGGAAAAAGCCTAGTTATTTTCTCGCATCAGCTAAAATCATATCTGCCGCCTTGGCGGCAATCATCATGGTTGGTGCATTGGTATTGCCACTAATAATTGTCGGCATTATTGATGCGTCAGCAACTCTAAGGCGAGTAACACCTTTCACTCGCAACTGCTCATCAACAACCGCTTCTTCGTCTTGTCCCATTTTGCAGGTCCCAACAGGATGATAAATCGTATTGGCTTTTTGGCGGATAAAGGCTTCGATTTCACTATCGGATTGCATTGATTTGCCTGGAAATATCTCTTTAGATAGCAAGTTACTCAAAGGCGGTTGATTAAATATGGCACGGCTAATTTTAACCGCCTCGACCATCCTACGCACATCGTCCTCATCAGATAACATGTTTAAGAGCACTTTAGGCTTTTGCAGGGGAGATGCGCTATTTAGTGTTACACAGCCTCTACTCTTGGGTCGTAATAAGCAAGCGTGAAGGGCGCTTCCATACTTGAATAGCATAGCGTCATTGCGTCCATGGTCATCCATAGCTGCTGGAATAAAATGGAGCTGAATATCAGGGCGTGATTCAGCACTATTTGTTTTTATGAACCCGCCAGTTTCCGCGACAGGTGAAGTAAGAATGCCTGTGCGGTTGAGCAGATACTTGATACTTTCTTTGCAAGACCATAGTAACGATCTGAATCGGTACGCTAATAACTCATGGTAGTTGAGTTCAAATACGGTAAGAATATCGACATGATCTTGCAGGTTTTTTCCTACCCCTGTTAACGCATGTTTAAGCGGAATATCGTGTTTCTTTAACTCACTAGGATCACCAATGCCTGATAGCATTAGCAATTGTGGCGAGTTGAAAGCGCCAGCACTTAGAATGACCTCTTTGCGCGCAATAAATTCCTGTTTTGTTCCTTGATAGATGCAATTTATGCCTTTCGCCTCTCCTTGTTCAATTATGACATTGTGTACGATAACATCAGTGAGTACGGTGAGGTTTTTTCGTGTTTTGTTAGGCTCAAGAAACGCGGTTGCTGCGCTGCATCGTACACCATTTTTTTGGGTGAGTTGATAGTAACCAATACCTTCTTGCACATCGCCATTAAAGTCTTGGTTGAGAGGAATACCGAGATGCTGGGCTGCGTTAATAAAGTGCTGGTTAATCGTTGGTTTTGCGCGAGAGTCTGCGACGTTTAGAGGGCCGTTTTCACCGTGGAATTCGTTTTCACCCCTTTCTTGATGTTGTATTGCCTTAAAGTAGGGTAAAACTTCATGGTAACTCCAACCTTTGTTCCCCAACGATTGCCAGTGGTCGTAGTCTTCTTTCTGGCCTCGCACGTAAAGCATTGCGTTTATTGAGCTACTGCCACCAAGTGTTTTTCCACGAGGATTAAATATGCGTCGATTGTTTAAATAGGGCTCCGGCTCAGAATAAAACTGCCAGTTTCGTTTTTTGCTGCGCATTAATGTAACGACAGCAAGTGGGATTTTGGTCATCCAATGGTTATCATGTGGTCCTGCTTCTAATAAGCACACCTGATAGTTTCCGCTGGCCGATAGTTTGTCTGCCAACACACAACCAGCAGAACCACCTCCAACAATGATGTAGTCAAATTCTAGAACCATCGCTAAGTATTTTTATATTTGCGTAAAAGCTACGTTAACTTATTTTATTCATTAAAAAAAGAAAGCCTGTTACACAGCGTATGCAACAGGCTTCATATTAAGGTAATTTGTGTTGGATGTTATTGCAACCCAAGCACTTGTTTGCCTTGTTCAAATGTAATATCAACAGGAATGTTGGCTGCTTCTAATCTGGCTAAATCTGATTTAAGCTCTTCATCAACGATACCTGAAGCTTTCACCAGTACATCAACGCCTTCGTAATCGCCATCACCTTGTAGTTTTAAGATGAGCGCGGAGAGTGAATCGATAGCCTTCGACATGTTTTCCATATTCACTTGATACAAACCTTCATTATTACGGGTAAAGGCACCGTTTTCTTTGAAGTAATTAAATCGTACCATGTTCGCTTTACCGTGTGCTGAGCTTGCGCCAAAACGTACAGAGCGGAAAATACCTGCCAAAAACGTTGTATAGTAATCTTGCAACACGCCTTCGGAAATTACACCTTTATCTAGCAGCTGTCTGACCATGTAAAGCCCTAAAATATCGGCTTTGCCTTCTTCTAATGCCGATGCATGTTCTTGCAATGCTTGACGTACTGTGCCTTTATCATTAATCGTATTTTTAATACCTAAGCCATGAGCCACTTCATGGAACATAGTGTTGGCGAAAAATGCATTAAACGTTACATTTTCACGTTGTTCTGGCACGATTAACGTGCTGGCGATAGGTAACATAATTGCATCAAATTTAGCACGCATGGCATTCTTAAGTTGTAAGCGACGTGTGCCTTTTTCTAGCTGAACTTGCTCGTCGTTCGGCAGGTTGATAGCGATGGTTTTACCGCCCGCATTTGAATGGCCTGCATAGTAAATAACATCGTATGCGTTGAGGTCAGCATCTGAACCTGGTACTTCCGCTTTATATTTCTTAGCAACAGGTAGCTCTTTTTGTAGTTCAGGTAAAAACGCTGCAAATTTTTCTAACTTTTTGCTCCATGCCATATCTTTGATCAATACATAAGATTCAAACGCAGTGCGGTAGCCAAACAATAAATCTTCATACGTTTCAATTGGCCCAATTACAACATCGATAGGATTGTTTTTCATATCCATCCAAGCAAAGTCAGACGCTTGGTATTCGTCAGTTCTTAACGCTTGGGCACGCATCGTCAGGTAGTTGGCAAATTCTTTGTCTTCAGCATACTTTGACGCTTCTTCTAATATTGCAGCTGCACGTTCTATTTCATCGTTATAAATTTCAGAATAAGCAATCGTAGATAACTGTCCGTTTCCATTTCGTTGAACAACTGAATATAACCCTTTTTCATCTGCAAGCTTCGCATTTTCCAACTCTGGCTTGGTCATGTCTTGCGGGTAGAATTGTGCACCGAGTGGTTTAGAGTCATAACCAGATAAAAACGGCTTGTCTTCTTTAAGTCGGTCCCAAGGTCCGTAGTTAATCTCTGCAAATGCGCGAACTTTCTCGTTTTGAATTCTTGCTAAAAATGTTTGCTTATCTTCACCAAATGCTTGTTGCCAAAAAAGATCGTCCATTATTTTCGAAGCATCAATTAATAATGACAACATCTTCTTTTGATTGTCGCTCAGATGACTTAAATCTGCCGTTAATGTTACTGGTTGGTAGATATTTAGACGCTCTTGCATTTCAGGTACGATAGTGAGTTCTGATGCTTTTTGAACTTGTGTGTTATCTGAACAAGCAGTCAGAGTAGATACGGCTAAAATAGTGGCCGCTAAAATTGTACGTTTCATAGTGGTATTGCCTTATTTTTCTAATGGGCTAGAGACTAGAGAAAAATGGGGACAATGGCAAGTAATACCAATCTGCATAATGAATTGGCCAACTTAGAATGACATGGGCGGCATTAGAACAAACGAAATGAGTACAGATATAGTTATTCTACATCAAGCTTATTTTGTGCAGTTATCATGTTGCCCATGCATTCCCAAAGGGCGAGTTTAAAAGGCCTATATGCTGCGTTGTTGATTTTAACAAGAGAATAACCATTCTTGGCAATCAACGCCTTGCCTCTAAACCTTTTAATTCTCGCTAAGTGACTAATTCTTTATGTAGATTGGTATAATACCAATTCTCTTTGCAGGTTGGTGCTGTTCTTTAAATTTCAGGTATAAAAAAACCGACGAAAACGTCGGTTTTTTAAAGAACAGTGGACGATTAAAGCGCTTTAATAGCTGCGTTTAAACGACTCTTGCTGCGAGCAGCTTTGTTCTTGTGAATTAAGCCTTTAACAGCATAACGATCTAAAATCGGTGTAGCAGCTGCTAATTCTTTAGTTGCCAATTCTTTGTCACCGGCTTCAATTGCAGCGATTACTTTTTTAACTAAAGTGCGCATCATTGAACGACGGCTTGCATTATGTTGACGGCGCTTTTCTGATTGTACTGCGCGCTTCTTAGCTTGCTTTGAGTTAGCCAAGGTGAACTCCTAAAATAATTAATATTTAGCCTAAATTTAAGGCGACGAAATATGCCTGTTTTTGGGCGCTTTGTCAAATACTTTCCAAGATTAATTGCCAATAAATTGAAATCTGACTGATTAACAACGCCTCTCGATTTGACGAAACTTCATGCATTAACTTGCATCATAAAAATGTTGTTTGTCGCTAGGTGATTGCTAAACAGTCAATTATTACGGTTAATTAATTGTTTTCAACCCGCTTTACGACGCATAATATCACACATGTCAGCATTATTGATTGCTGTTGATTAAACCCAAGCTTATTTGGGAATACACAATAAAAATCTAATCAAGTGTAAATGGAGTGCTTTTTGAGCGGTAAATTAATTAAATCGGGTTTGATTGTCAGTTTTATGACGCTGGTCTCAAGGGTACTCGGATTAGTAAGGGATGTTGTCATAGCTAACGTCTTGGGGACAGGGCTTGCCGCCGATATCTTCTTTTTTGCTAACAAAATTCCAAATTTTTTGAGGCGATTGTTTGCTGAAGGAGCATTTGCCCAAGCATTCGTACCTGTGTTGAGTGAATATCATACCAACGATGCTGATCGAGGTGATGATAAACTTATACAAACTCGCCTACTGATAGCGCAGGTATCTGGCACATTAGGCGTACTTGTTTCTATTGTCACACTGATTGGCGTTATAGCTTCGCCGATATTGGTGATGTTGTTCGGATTTGGTTGGTTTATCGATTGGGTTGTAGACGGGCTCGATAAACACAAATTTGAGTTAGCATCTGAACTTCTAAAAATTACCTTTCCATATTTGTGGTTTATATCGTTAACTGCGCTCGCTGGTGCGGTGCTTAATACACTCGGTAAATTTGCTGTTGCCGCCTTTACGCCAGTGTTATTAAACGTTGTGATTATTACTATCTCCATATTGGGACAGGATTGGTTTGCCACGTCTGGACATGTGCTTGCGTGGGGCGTATTTATTGGAGGGTTGGTTCAGTTTTTATTTCAAATACCTTTTCTAATTCAGGCTGGAGTATTGGTTAAGCCGAAGTGGGCATGGCATGAAAAGGGGGTTGCTAAGATTAGAAAACTTATAATTCCTGCGTTATTTGGCGTGTCAGTTACGCAAATAAATTTGTTATTAGATACGTTAATTGCCAGTTTTTTAATAACAGGTTCAATTAGTTGGCTTTACTACGCAGATCGATTATTAGAATTTCCATTAGGCTTATTTGGCATAGGTATCGCCACAGTGATTCTGCCTAGTTTATCAAAGTTGCATGCTAAAGAAAGCCATCACGACTTCGCTCAAACATTAGACTGGGGTGTTCGTGTGGTATCTTTATTTGGCTGGCCAGCACTTGCGGGGTTAGTGGCGCTCGCTCAACCCATAATCATGGTGCTTTTTATGCGTGGCGAATTTAGCGAAACTGACGTTCAACAGGTTTCCTTTGCACTTTTTGCGTACTTGTCAGGGCTAATGAGCTTTATGTACATTAAGATTCTTGCACCGGGATATTATGCGCGTCAAGATACGAAAACACCTGTTAGTATCGCAATCAAGGCGATGGTCGCAAATATGATTTTTAATATCATTCTTGCGCCTGTTTTCGGCTATGTTGGTCTTGCACTAGCAACAGCGTTGTCTGCGACGTTAAATGCTAGTTTACTATATTGGGGGTTGAAGCAGTTAGGGATTTTTAATTTAAGTCGTGCTTCAGTATTTTTCTTGTTAAAAGTGATACTCTCGTCAGTCATCATGTTTGCCGTTGTAAGCTGGTATTCACCGAGCTTTGAACAGTGGTTACTACTCGGAAATCTAGACAGAATTTTCCAGTTAGTTGTTAGCATAAGCATTGGAGCGGGTGTGTATTTTACCAGTGTGTTTTTACTTGGCATAAGGTTAGGCGATCTAAAAACTAAATAGCATTCTAACAAGGGGGCAAACTGGGTTTGTTATCGAAACTCTTTAATCATGACAAGCAATGCATACGAAATGCGATAAAAATATTTGAACAAATTGCGTTCAAGGGCTGTTTCTTATTGGTGAGTGATATATAATCCCTCGGTTTTTATATGTTGATTATAGCATAATACGTAACGAAAGCAGAGGTTTTACTGTTCAATGCGATTAATTCGCGGTTTACATAATATTCAATTGTTTGCTAATGAGCGCTCTGAACGAGACTGTGTCCTGACAATAGGAAACTTTGATGGTGTTCATTTAGGGCATCAGCGCGTGATTGAAGCGTTGGTTGATAAAGCGAAATCGATGAACTGTATTCCTGCTGTCATGTTGTTCGAGCCGCAACCGCGAGAAATGTTCTCGCCTGATACAGCGCCCGCGCGATTAACGCGTTTACGCGATAAGTACTTCTTGTTAAAGCGCTTAGGTGTAGAGCGTCTAATATGTGTGAATTTTAATCGTCGCTTTTCACAGTTAAGTGCACAAGATTTTATTGAACAGTTGTTGGTTAAGCAGCTGGGTATTAAATATCTAATTGTTGGCGATGATTTTCGTTTTGGAAAAAACCGCCAAGGCGATTTTGAGATGCTGTGTCAAGCAGGTGAAAAGTTTGGCTTTGGTGTTTCGGATACTGCTAGTTACAAGTTGGCTGATTGTCGTATCAGTAGCACGGCGATTCGACAGGCGTTAATGAACAATGAGTTGGCGCGCGCTGAAACTATGCTGGGTAGACCATATTCTATTATCGGTCGTGTATTTCACGGTGATAAAAGAGGGCGTACCATTGGCTTTCCTACCGCCAATGTGTTGTTGAAACGACATGTGTCGCCGGTTCGTGGTGTGTTTGTTGTAAAAGTTATTTGCCAGTATGGTGAATATTTTGGTGCTGCTAATATCGGAACGCGGCCAACGGTTAACGGCACACGACAACAGCTAGAAGTCCATATATTTGACTTTAATCAAGATTTATATGGCCAATCGATCGAAGTAGTTTTGCTAAAAAGACTTCGCGATGAAAAAAAGTTTGCTTCGGTCGAACAATTGAAGCAACAAATTGAACAAGATAACGAACAAGCACAACAGTTTGTGCTGACATTAAATTCATAAATTATAGTAGGTTAGTTAGTACTAACGATTAACAGTAACGGATATCAATATTCATGAGTGATTATAAACATACCCTGAATTTGCCTGACACAGCCTTCCCGATGAAAGGCAACATGGCAAATCGTGAACCGCAAATGCTAAAAGATTGGGCTGAAAAAGATCTTTACGGCAAAATTCGCGCTGCGAAAAAGGGTAAAAAGTCATTTATTTTGCATGACGGTCCTCCGTATGCGAACGGTAATATTCATTTAGGTCATGCCGTCAATAAAATATTGAAAGACATTATTGTTAAAGCGAAAACGCTTTCAGATTTCGATGCACCCTATGTACCTGGTTGGGATTGCCACGGTTTGCCGATTGAATTGATGGTTGAGAAAAAAGTTGGTAAGCCGGGTCATAAGGTTTCTGCTGCTGACTTTCGTCAAAAGTGTCGTGAATATGCAATTAAACAAGTAGATGGCCAACGAGAAGATTTCAAACGCTTAGGCGTGTTCGGTGATTGGGATAAGCCATACTTAACGATGGATTTTGACACGGAAGCGAATATCATCAGAGCGTTAGGTAAAATCGCTGATAATGGTCACCTTCAACAAGGTTTTAAACCAGTTCACTGGTGTACAGATTGTGGTAGTGCGTTAGCCGAAGCGGAAGTAGAGTACAAGGATAAGCAATCTCCAGCCATCGATGTGGCGTTTAAAGTGGTTGATAATTCGATTGCTAACAAGTTCTCGCACCCTGAAGATCACGAAGGGCAGGGAGATATCTCAATTGTTATCTGGACAACAACGCCTTGGACATTACCTGCTAACCGTGCGGTTTCGGTACACCCAAATGTTGAGTATACGCTTGTACAATGTGAAAACGAACAAGGCAAGTTTAGACTAATTTTGGCCAGCGACTTGGTTAAGTCGTGCATGGATCGCTTTGGCATTGAAAAATACCATGCATTAGGTTTCTGTCAGGGCGAAGCTTTAGACAAACAATTACTTGCACATCCATTTTATGATATGCAGGTGCCAATTATTTGTGGTGAGCATGTTACTACAGACTCTGGTACTGGTTGTGTACATACTGCACCTGGTCACGGTGTAGATGACTTTGTTGTTGGTAAAGAATACGGCTTAGAAGTAGCTAACCCTGTGGGCGCTAACGGTGTTTATTTAGAGGGGACACCGCTATTTGCTGGCCAACACGTATTTAAGGCTAATGCGAGTGTAGTTGAAGTGCTTAAAGAAAATGGCGCGTTGTTGCATCATCATGCGTATGAGCATTCATATCCGCATTGCTGGCGTCATAAAACACCTATTATTTTCCGTGCGACACCGCAGTGGTTTATCAGCATGGACAAAAAAGGTTTACGTGCAGATTCACTCGCCGAAATCGAGAAAACGAAATGGATTCCATCATGGGGTGAAGACCGTATCAAGTCTATGGTCGAAGGCCGTCCAGATTGGTGTATATCGCGTCAGCGTACTTGGGGCGTGCCAATTGCTTTGTTTATTCATAAAGATACTGGCGCATTACACCCAAGAAGTCTTGAGTTGGTGGAAGAAGTTGCTCAGCGCGTAGAAAACTCTGGTATTCAGGCTTGGTTTGATTTAGAAGCAAGTGAACTTATTGGTGATGATGCTAAAGAGTATATCAAGGTGCCAGACACTTTAGATGTATGGTTTGATTCAGGCGTAACTCACCATACCGTAGTAAACGCTCGTCCTGAATTTGATGGCCGTGCTGATTTATATTTGGAAGGCTCTGATCAACATCGTGGTTGGTTTATGTCATCGATGATGTCATCTGTTGCGATGAATGGTAAAGCGCCATATAGCCAAGTGTTAACGCACGGTTTTACGGTTGACGTAAATGGTCATAAGATGTCTAAATCACTCGGCAATGTGATTACTCCATCTGAAATCACTAATAAGCTAGGTGCTGACATTCTTCGCTTGTGGGTAGCGTCTGTTAACTATACGCAAGAAATCACAGTATCTACTGAAATTTTTAATCGTCAGGCTGATGCATATCGCCGAATTCGTAATACAGCACGCTTTTTGTTGGCAAACATCAATGGGTTTGAACCGCAAAATCATTCTGTAGCACTAGAGAATATGGTTGAGCTTGATCGTTGGGTTTTAGCGAAGGCGACTCAATTGCAGCAAGAGATTGTAGAGTCTTACGACAACTACGAATTCCATAATGTTGTTCACAAGTTAATGAATTTCTGCACGACTGAGTTGGGTGGATTCTATTTAGACATTATCAAAGATCGTCAATATACGGCGAAAGATGACTCTGTAGCACGTCGTTCATGTCAAACGGCAATGTACTTGATTGCTGAAGCAATGACGCGCTGGATGGCTCCGATATTATCGTTCACTGCGCAAGAAATTTGGCAAGCATTGCCGAATGTAGATGGTAATGAGCGTCCTGAGTTTGTTTTCACTGAAACTTGGTTTGATGGATTAAACGTTGAATTAGCTGAGGGCGGATTTACTAACGAATATTGGAATGAGTTATTGTTAGTTCGTGGTGAAGTTAACAAAGCACTTGAATCAGCACGTAAAGACAAGGTTGTTGGTAAAGCGCTGGAAGCTCACGTTGAGTTATTTGCTACTCAAGCGTTGGCGAACAAGTTAAGCCAACTTGAAAATGAGCTACGATTTGTTCTTATTACATCAGAAGCAGGTGTAACAGTAGTTGAACAAGCTCCTGAGGGCGCTATTTCTACCGATGTTGAAGGTTTATGGTTATCGGTAACACCGTCAACAGGCAGTAAATGTGAAAGATGTTGGCATTACACCGATGATGTGGGGCAAAATGAAGCACATCCTGAATTATGTGGCCGTTGTGTGACTAACGTAGACGGTGCTGGTGAAGTTCGTCAATTTGCTTAAGAATTGCCGTAAATAATGAAAAATCAAAGGTGCAGGTGATGGCAATCACTCTGCACCTTTTGTCGTTTAATAGCTATGGTTGAATTTATATTTAAATATTCATATCAGCTATGGCGAAGCAGGAATTACATATGAAATGGTTTAATAGTGAATCAAGCTTGAAGTGGTTATGGATAACAGTCGTTTTCTTAATTCTTGATCAGGTGACCAAACAATGGGTTGCTCACTCGTTTTCACTTTATGAATCCGTTAAAATTACATCGTTTTTTAATTTTACTTATGTTCATAATTTAGGTGCCGCATTCAGTTTTCTCGCAGACCAAGGTGGTTGGCAACGATGGTTTTTCACTGCAATTGCGGCTATCGCGAGTGTGATTTTTACTGTTTGGTTGGCTAGGACACCGAAAGAACAACCAATGTTAGCGATAGCTTTGGCATTTATGCTCAGTGGTGCGTTGGGAAATTTAATTGATCGCGTTTTATTCGGCTATGTAATAGATTTCTTGGATTTTCACTGGCAAGGAAACCATTGGCCAGCGTTTAATGTGGCAGATTCCGTAATATTTATTGGTGCGGCACTGATGATTATTGATTCATTTAAGCGAGACAGCCAAGCAAAAGAAAGCAGCAATAATAGTTAAGTTTTAAAGAGATAGTAATGACTAAATTAATTGAAAAAGATTCTCAGATTATCGTGCACATCACGATGAAGTTGGCTGATGGATCAGCTGCAGATAGTACAAAGGTACATAATAAACCGGCAAAGATCATCATGGGTGATGCCAGTATTTCACCTGCATTTGAAGCGCAGTTGCTAGGTATGTCGGCAGGCGAAAGTAAAGAATTTACTTTGGAAGCCAAAGATGCATTTGGCGAGGTAAACCCTGACAATATTCATTATGTTGATGCAAACAAGTTTTCAGCGGAAGCGCCCGCTCAAGTAGGTAGCATAATTACCTTTACTCAGCCAGGTGGTGTAGAATTACCGGGAATGATCAAAGAGGTTTCAGATTTATCGGTAACTGTTGATTTTAATCATCCACTTGCCGGACAAGCCGTTACTTTTGTTATTGATGTCGTTGACGTGTTGTAGAGGATACTATGGATATAATACTTGCTAACCCTAGAGGTTTTTGTGCGGGCGTAGATCGTGCTATAAGCATTGTCGATCGTGCTTTAGATTTATTCGATGCCCCAATTTATGTCAGACACGAGGTTGTTCATAACAAGTTTGTTGTTAATGGACTGAAAGATCGTGGCGCCGTTTTCGTAGATGAATTACATGAAGTGCCTGATGACAGTACGGTTATTTTTAGCGCGCATGGTGTTTCAAAAGCCGTACGTAATGAAGCAAAAAGTCGTGGTTTAAAGGTATTCGATGCAACGTGTCCACTTGTTACAAAAGTGCATATGGAAGTTTCACGTGCTAGCCGAAAAGGGGTGGAGTGTATCCTAATTGGACATGCTGGTCACCCTGAAGTAGAAGGGACGATGGGGCAGTACGAAAATGAAGAGGGGGGGATTTACCTCGTTGAATCAGCCGATGATGTTGCACAGTTGGAAGTAAAAGACGCAACGCAATTGCATTATTGCAGCCAAACGACATTGTCAGTAGATGATACAAGTGATGTTATTGATGCGTTACGCAAAAAGTTTCCACTGATTGAAGGCCCCCGTAAAGACGATATCTGTTATGCGACACAAAATAGACAAGATGCAGTTCGCTCAATTGCGAGTGAAGTTGAACTCTTGTTAGTGGTTGGAGCCAAGAATAGCTCAAATTCAAATAGACTAAGAGAACTTGCCGAAAAAATTGGTACAAAATCATTCTTAATCGACACAGCTGACGATATCCAAAGCGAATGGATTACAGGGTTAAATAAAGTTGGTGTGACAGCTGGAGCTTCAGCGCCAGAAATCCTTGTAAAACAAGTAATAGATAGATTGAAAACTTTTGGCGGCAAAGAAGTTGTTGAATTTCCCGGTAGAGAAGAAAATACGGTATTTGCGGTTCCGGTAGAATTGCGCTAGGCTTATCAAAGGTTAAAAGTTAAACAAACTAACAGTTATACTTTTAAATTTGACAAGCTTTAATATTATTCCACGGCAATAAGTGGTGAAATTTATATGATAAAGGACAACCACTTATTATACGGATATAAGGTATGGGTTAATGCAGTTCACGTTCGTGATTTTTAACACATATGTCGCGCAGTTTTTGACATGCTTTGTATGCCAACGGTTTATTATTGCCCCAAAATATAGTAAAAGTATCAAAGTCCCCCACATATTACTGAACAATATTATACTGAATGTATTGGTTGCCATGTTTAACTGCGTGGACGGGAGGATATTTGAGAAACACTAAAGTCACTGGACTCACCTTTATTGAAATTCTGGTTGCATTGGTAATTATTGTGACCGGTATATTAGGCGCAATTGCCATGCAAGCGTCTGCCAAAAAAGGCGCGTTTGATTCAATGCAACGTTCACTTGCATCAGCATTAGCTCAGGACATTGTTGAGCGAATGCGAAGCAATAGTTCTAATCCAAATGTTCTTGAACTTTATGAAGGTACGTATGGAGCCACACTCAACGCTCTGCCTTCGCCTCGCTGTAATTCTGTAGCAACATTATGTACACCAACTCAACTAGTTACGAGTGATCTCTATGAGTGGGAATTGAGTCTAATGGGTGCAGATGTTACCCAAAGCGCTTCTAATCGAGGCGGTTTAGTTGGTGCTAGGGGGTGTATACAACATGCGGCTAATGCTGTAACCGTAGTCATTAGCTGGGAAGGACGAGAAGGTATTGCTGACGGTGGTTCCAGTAATAGTGATTTTGCTAAAAGTTGCGGAACAAGTGGCAGTAAACGTCGACAAATTGCGGTGGAGGCGTTTATTTTCTAATGGAGAATCGTAACTTACAACAGCAAGGTTTTACTATAGTTGAAATACTCATATCACTCGTTGTGGGCATTGGCCTTTTGCTTGGTGTATTGAGTATTTTTGTTTCAATGCATCGTACCACTGAAGAAACAACTAGTTACGGTGAATTACAAGAAAATGGGCGCTTTGCTATAGCGTTACTGACTGATGATTTACTTCGACAAAGTTTTTGGGGAGACTTACCGGAACAATTAGATACGTCATTGTTAATATCGTCTCCAGATCCGGCAACGTTGGGTGGAGATTGCGTGGGGGCTGGTGCAAATAATGCGAGCTTCCCAACCGCAGTTGGTCATTTTAGAACTCTTTGGGCTGTAACTGCCACCAATGTCAACAATATGGGGTGTATAAACAACGCTAAACTGAATTCGGACATATTACAAATAAAGCGAGCGTTGTCTGTACAAACTTTACCCGCTAATGTCCAAGCAGACCGATACTATCTTATTTCGAATTCAAATACAGGTGCTGTTTTTTCAGGGGCTGCTGCCATACCCAATGTCAACTTTGGTTCGATTTGGGAATACCAACACCATGTCTACTACGTACGAGAGGAAACGCATGGCACGAATACAGTTCCTGTGCTAGTTCAGGGGACATTACAAAACAGCGCGGCTGGTGCGATGAATCTTTCCATGGTAGTTGAAGGTATCGAACATATACACTATATGTTCGGTGTTGATACAGACAATAGTGGCACAGTCAACGCGTTTATCTCTGCCAATAATATGTTAGAAGCATATTGGGACAATGAATCTAATGTCCGTATTCTGGCGGTAAAAGTTTATGTGCTTGCACGTGACATATTTCCCGACAATCAATATGAAAATTTAAATACCTACCAACTAGGTGATAAAACGTTAACTTTTACTGATGCCCTAGGTAATGGCGATAATTATCGTCGTTTACTATTTAGCTCAACAGTAGCGTTACATAATGCGAGGGTTGATTCATGGCCTTAAGTGTAAATAAGCAAAAAGGCGTGGTGCTAGTAGTATCATTGGTCTTTTTGATAGCGCTAACGGCGGTTGCTGCAGCGCTAATGCAAAATACGGCAACCGATGTGAAAATGTCTGGTGCAAGTCAGGAAAAAGTAGTTGCAACACAAGAAGCAATTAGTTCGACGGATGAAATCATTTATAATGAAGTCACTAAGGCAAACGGAACCAATCGTTTCGCTTCTGAAATTGCTGACTTTCCCTTAAGTCCTGCGCCTACTGTTTCTGCTGATGACACAACGGTTGTTGTTGACATAGCTAACCCTTATAACCTAGAAACTGATTGCCCCCACTCTAAATCAGCGTCTTCTGTGCAAGTGTTTAAATGTAATGTTTTACAGTTACAGGTTAATCGAGCTTATGGTCGAACGAATGCGAGCACAATTCAAGTCAATTCTGGCATTGCCCAACAACTACTTAACGTGGGGAATTAATGATGAATAAGCGATTACTTCCAAGTGCTTTAATATTATTAGCACCGCTACTTGCTCAAAGTGAAGATATTGAGCTTTATATTGGCGATAAGGCTGCGCAGGCTGGCACAAAGCCTCAAGTGCTTATTATTTTTGATAACTCGGGCAGTATGGCAACAACCGAAACTGTCAATGAGCCGTATGATCCTAATAAGACATATCCCGCTGTAGGTGGGCTAAATGCGTTGCAAGAGCGCATGATTTATTTTACCAAAGGTGTAGGGATAGACGGAGCTGCGGCAATTGTTCCTGATAGTCCAAGTGAGGCTCGACGATTCTTGGATGATATAAACAGTTGTGCAACTGCAAGAGAAAGACTAGCGACGGTAGGTTATTATACCGGACATATAAGGGAATATAAGTTCAGTGGTAACTCTGGAAGTTGGCAAGAAATTCCAGACAATAATGGTGCTGATATTCAAGTCATTGATTGTGAAGATGATGTTAGACTCGTTCCTGCAAATCCAGAAGTCAACGCAGGAATCGAAAAGAATGGTGGAGTAATAGAACAGTTGCCTGATGGTTTTCCTGTTGATGGTGAGGGAAGTAAAAAGAGTCCGGTTTATTACACCGCGAATGCTGCAGATTCAAATGTTATCTGGTCAGGCGAAGTAGTAACACTTTATACTGATAACTACCTTCGTTGGGCAAATAGTGATGATATTCAGCAAGTTAACCTTACACGTTTAGAGATTGCAAAAGATACGGTAACTGACTTAATTGAATCGGCACCATCAGTCGACTTTGGTCTTCAAATTTTTAATTTGAATTATGATGGCGAAAACACCCGCGATGGTGGGCGTGTTGTTTTTGGTATTCAGGAAATGACCGCGGCTGCTCGAGCAGATCTAGTTGATATCATAGATATTGAACTACATGCCGAAACGAATACGCCCCTATGTGAAACATTGTATGAAGCTAGGCGATATTTTGGTGGTTTATCAGTTGACTATGGCGACGACGATAAAAACTATGGCGGCTGGTATAAAGGCAATAATCCGCCAAGAGATACTTCGGTAGAATCAAATGGTACTTACGTAACACCATTTGGTCAGTGTGTTAACGAAGTTTATGTGATTCTTATTACTGATGGCCAGCCCACTGTTGATTTAGGTGCGGACTCTTATATTGCGGGCCTTCCTGGAATAGGCGCACCTTTCGATGTTAATGGTACAAATAATTATCTTGCTGCATTGGCTGGCTGGATGCATACCAATGATATCAATAGCAATCTAGATGACAAACAAACTTCGACATTATTTACCATTGGTTTTGGTAAGGATGCGATTAATGACGCTGGTGAATTATTGAGAGAAGCGGCTAAGTTAGGTGGTGGTGAATACTACCCAGCAGAAGATCCAAGCGCATTATTAAGTTCGCTGCAAGCTGCCTTAACTACCATTTTAGAAGTGAACACTAGCTTTACAGCACCGTCTGTAGCATCAAATAACTTTGACCGGACAGAGACTTTAGATGCTGTCTATTATGCGATGTTTGTCCCTGATCATGGCGCAAGGTGGCAAGGAAATATCAAAAAGCTAAAAGTCAGCAATGGTATTCAAGTTGATAGGCTCGATAATGCAGCGATAGATGATAGCGGCAGTATTTCAAAAGATGCCAAAACGTTTTGGTCTACTGATACAGAGCCAGATGGCAATGATGTGCGCTTAGGTGGCACTGCCGATATGCTACGCAACAAAACAAACCGCACGATTTACAGTAATATTGGGGCTTCTGGAGCATTGGTGGCTTTTACTAAAACTAATGCTGAAAACTTTTTTGGCGGAGCCACTGAACTAGCTGCTGAGCTCGACGCACCTGAAGATGATGTTGAAGCATTATTAGAGTGGGCAAAAGGCATAGACGTTGACGATGAAGATAATGACGGTTCAACTACCGACAATCGCTATGATTTAATGGGCGACCCTTTACATTCAAAACCATTGGTTATTAACTATGGTGGTTCTCAAGACAATCAGGATATTCGAATTATCGTGGGCACAAATGCGGGTGTGTTGCATATGTTTAAGGATGATGGTGATACTGTCGAAGAGAATTGGGCCATAATGCCTCATGAGTTTTACAGCAAATACAAAAAGTTACGAGATAACTTTACTTCTGGTGGAAAGGTTTATGGGATCGATAGCCCTGCAACGTCTTTCTTACTCGATGTTAACGGTGATGGGTCAATTAGTTCGAGTGATGGTGATAAAGCATGGATATTTTTTGGTCTACGACGCGGTGGTAGTTCATATTATGGCATTGATGTTTCCAACCCAGATTCTCCGAGTATGCTATGGAAAATAGACGAAAATTCTACGGGTTTTAGTGAATTGGGACAAACCTGGTCGCAACCGAGAGTTGGTTATTCGAGCTTGAATATTTCAAATGGCGTGCCGAAGCCAGTGTTAATTTTTGGTGGAGGTTACGATATTTCAAAAGACTCCGATGGACCCGGTGGTGATGATTCAGTAGGCCGAGCAATTTATATGGTAGATGCGCAATCAGGCTCACTCCTTTGGAGTATGTCGCCAGCTGCTTCAAGCGCTACAAACACTCAGAATTCAACTTTGACTGATAGTATTGCTGCAAGTATTGGTGTTTTGGACAGTGATTCAGACGGACTAATTGATCGATTATATGCAGGAGATACCGGCGGTAATGTTTGGCGAGTAGATATGCCTGGTAATGTTCCTAACAGTGGTACATCACCATGGACAGTACATAAACTGGCGAGCCTAGGTGGTACAACTAATGCGGATGACAGACGATTTTTTAGTGAGCCTTCTATAGTTCGTACTTATATTTCAGATACGATTGAAACCACAACAACGGATGCTGATGGTGTGGAAAGTAAAGTTGTTACTCGTCAGGAACGTCCGTATGATGCGATATTAATCGGTAGCGGTGATCGCTCAACGCCTGCCGACACTGATACTGAAGATAAATTCTTTATGATTAGAGATGAAAACATTCGTACAACATCATTTGTTGCGTCGCCTTCAGATGATCAATTGGCAATTCCAACACCAATTACCGTAACGGATTTGTATGATTATACAGATAATCCGTTTGGAGATTTCTCATACCCATACACTGCAGATGAGAAGGCAGCACTTGAGTCACTTGAAATTGCTGTAAGCTTAAAATCTGGTTGGTATGTAGATTTCACTTCAAGTGGTGAGAAAAGTACCGCTGAAGCTATTGCTATCAATAATGTGGCATTTTTCACCAGTTTTACCCCAGCTGATTCGAATAACTTTGCACAAACCTGCCAACTTAGCGATGGCTCTGGAAAGCTATATGCGGTTGATTTGACTTTAGGTACAACAGTCTTTGATTGGCGAACTTGGGACATTGCGGCTGGTATCCCTGATACGCCGTCTATTGTCATAACAAAAGATCCTGATGACGATGATGATGATAATTGTACCGATAATTGTGAAAAAGATCCGACAGAAGACCTAGCAACCATCAAATTGTTGGCGGGTAAAGTAATACCTTTAGACTTTAATTTGAAAACTTCTAGAACTTATCTATATGTTACGGAGTCCAACTAGTGTTTAAGAAAGTACATAATGGAATGACATTGGTCGAGCTACTGATGGTCGTCGCAATTATTGGAATAATAGCAGCAGTCGCTTATCCGTCTTATACGGATAGCGTTGTTCGGTCTAATCGAGCTGAAGCGCAGCGAGAATTACTTCGTATCGCAAATTTGCAAGAGCAGTATTTTATTGATCATAGATCCTATGTAACGGATATGACAAAGCTTGGATTGTCGGCTGATCCATTTGTTACGGAGTCTGGTAATTATAAAATTGACGGTACTGTTTCAGGCGTGACATTTAAACTTACAGCGACGGCGCAAGGTACTCAGGCGACCAAAGACAGCAGCTGTACAACATTGTCGGTCGAAGAAACAGGTAAGAAAACCGCATCTGGTAGTGATTGTTGGGAGTAGTAGTATGAATAAGTTTATCACGGCAGTTAGCGTTGCCATTTTCTTTTCGACTATTTCAGATTATGCATATGCATTTGAACGAAAACGAGTAGAGATGAAGTGTTATGTTGAACTGCTTGGCGGCTCTTACGTTGTACATTACGCAACTATTCCAGAAAAGAAAATTGCTAAGTTAGAAAAATCTTTGCTTCAACAGAAAATAGTAACAGTTGGAAAGAGAGAAAAGCAGGTTATTAACAAAGTGACGGAATGTGTTGAAAAAGAAGTTGATTTCAAAAATTTCTTTGCCAGAGAGCTTGAGAAAAAAACATTACATTAGCTTGCTAAAAAATTGATTGAACCATTCAATGGCTATGGCAGTTGAAGTAACATGTAATCTTAACTACAAGTTACTTCACTACCATTTCTATCTTCGTCTTTACTGTCTCCGTCAGTATCACTGGTTACATACGTTCTGCCAGATGCAGAAACTAATATACCTCTCGATAGTGAAGCCTTATCATATGGACAATAACTAAAACGTGGTCCAGAGCTGATTGCTCTTGTTAAAGTACCTGTAGCCACATAAGTGAGTCGTGTTTCACTATATTGTAGTTTGTCACCCGATTGCGCAGCTGCTTTCACTTTAATTATTCTTTCATTGCTAGCTGGCTCGTATACGCCATCGTTGTCTAAGTCCGTGAATACAGTGATTTCTTTTTCCCAATCGCTAGTACATGCATTGCCAGCGCTTAGAGGACAGATAGTGACATTAGATTCTGATGTGATGGCAGCATTCCTCGCCGATAACAATAAGCGGTGAAGTTCCGATATTTCGTTATTTACGCGAAGTTTAACTAGAAAATCGCTTAAGTTGGGAATCGCGATTGCCATTGTGATTGATAATATACTAATGGTTACCAGCAGCTCGACTAGAGTGAACCCTCGATAATTACGCGTACTTCTGCTAAACATAAGCGGACTCCAAGCTAAACCTTCATATCTTAACTTATACCACTAATTAGACTATTACGCTATAAATGTTAAGGGAATACTAGCTTGTATTAGTGCTTTGTAATCATGCGCTAGTAGGGCTAATAGTAAATCGGAGAGAGTAAAAATGGGTAAATCTAACTGCATTTCACGTGAGCGAAATAGCGATTTTCTTCCTTGCCGTCATTATCAATGTCAGATGTTAGATATGTTTTTCCAGTAATAGACACTATGAGTCCTTTGGCCATTGATTTGTATTGCTTAGGGCAGTATTTGAAAGTGCCATTGCCTCCCCAAATTGCAAGCCGACCTGTAGGTGCATAGACAAGTGCTGTTCGTCCTTTGGCGTACTTGAGGGAATCTATCGACGGAATTGCGTTTTTTTGTTTAATAACAAATTCGCCTTGTACTTCATCCAACTGTTTGTTCTTATTTGAATCGAAGAATACATAAAGTTCATTTTGCCATTCACTAGTACAGATATTGTTGCTATCTAACGGGCAGATTGTTATGTATTGCTCGTTATGTACTGCCTGATTTCTTGCAGACAGCAAGAGTCGTTGTAATTGACGTACTTCATTATTCGTCCGTTGTTTAGCGAGAAATGGTCCATAGTTTGGCAATGCAATTGCAACTAACATGGCAAGAATGGATAGACAGATAAGTAATTCAATTAGTGTTATTCCATGCGTCAGTTTCATATTCTTCAATCCGTGAAGTGAGTATAGTGTTGAATAGGTATAGACTATTCAACACTAAAAGCAACATGATACGTTTAATTGTGAATTAGAATTAGTCGTATATAGTTGGGATTGGTGCTCGCTTATGAATAGTGCGCTGGTAAATGTTCATTATTTTTTCTTCGATTTCATAGGGCACATTTTTACCTTCTAAGAAATCATCGAGTTGATCGTACGTCATGCCAAGTGCAACTTCATCTTCTTTGCCAGGGTCTAAGTCCTCTAAGTCAGCGGTAGGTGCTTTTACGATTAACTCGTGTGGTGCACCTAACGTTTTGGCTAGTTGCCTAACTTGGCGCTTAGACAAACCAAACAATGGTGCCAAATCACAAGCTCCGTCCCCCCATTTAGTGAAAAACCCTGTAATGTTTTCGGCCGAATGATCTGTGCCCAGTACTAAGCCTCCAAGTATGCCTGCAATATGGTACTGCGATACCATACGGCTTCTTGCTTTTACATTGCCTTTCGAAAAGTCGATTTTTCCTGCATCACTCAATTCGACCCCAGCACTGTCTATTGCTCTTATTACCTCTGTATTTAAAGCATCTACACATGATTTGACATTCGTGGTAAGGCTAATCGTTGGTTGAATAAATTTTAGTGCCATTTGCGCATCTGACTCGTCAGCCTGGACATCATATGGGAGGCGCACAGCAACAAATTTATATTCTGAAGTTGAAGATTCACGATTTAATTGATCAACTGCCATTTGAGCGAGTTTGCCACAGGTAGAAGAGTCAACGCCCCCGCTAATACCAAGAACTAAGTGCTTTAATCCCGACTCTTTTAGTTGCCTTTTTATAAAGTTAACTCGTCGTTCTATTTCAAAAGTGGCGTCGATTGTAGGCTGAACTTTCATTTCATTGATGATTGCTTCTTTGTTCATTAGATTTCCTGTCTTGCTATTGAATGCGTCGAATCTACCGGTACTTCGGATTTCTTCTGTATTTTACCGTGATTCTTTATCGACTCAATGGACTCATTTCGTGAAAATATGTCACGTTTCATGCGTGATGTTCAAATTCGCAATAGTTTATCAAATCGAATGGTGAAATGTGCAACAACTTTGCTTTTGTATCCGTTAATCAATTGTGTACAATTAACAGATGACGAGATTCTAGTTGTATTTGGGGAACAAATGAAAAAAATTGAAGCGATTATTAAACCTTTCAAGCTAGACGATGTAAGGGAAGCGCTTGGTGAGATTGGCATCGCAGGAATGACTGTCTCAGAAGTTAAAGGATTTGGCCGTCAAAAAGGGCATACCGAATTGTACCGTGGCGCAGAGTACATGGTAGATTTCTTGCCTAAAGCAAAGCTTGAAATTGTTGTTGCAAGCGAAAATGTTGAGCGATGTGTAGATGCAATAATGAAAACAGCGCAAACCGGAAAAATTGGTGATGGCAAAATATTTATTACCGATGTTGAACGGGTAATAAGAATTAGAACCGGTGAAGAAGACGGTGATGCGATTTAAACAAAAAAAAGAGCTATGAATCATAGCTCTTTTTTTATAAATTTTGCCCCGTCCTGAAATGTGTTCACACTTTTAGGACGGGACATTTATTGTTAATTAGAACTAGTTACTGACTAACTTATTGTTAGGATAATTTGCTGCGAGTACTTTACGAGCGTTATTTTTTAGATCAACTAGGCCAAGTTTTTCATAGCACTCAATCATCATCTCTAATGCTGCTTCGACTTCTTGACTCGGTGAATAGAATTCTACGATATAGCGGCCGCGATTAGCTGCTGATGCGTAAGCTTCTCTCTTAAAGTAAAATTGTGCAACCGCTAATTCGTATTTCGCTAATCGAGATTTAATACCAATCATGCGTTTTCTCGCGTCAGCGGCATATTTGCTTTGCGGATATTCCGTTACAATTGTTTTTAAGCTCTCAAATGCTTCACGTGACGCTGTTGGATCTCTATCTGAACGATCAATACCAGCTAGATCTTGGAATAGGTTTTCTTCGCTGGCTAAGTTGATTAACGCGCGCATATAGTGAACATAGTCTACATTGGCGTGGTTAGGGTTTAGCCTAAGAAATCTATCTGCTAGCGCAATACCTTGGTCTCCGTCACCACTCTTGTAGTAAGCGTAAATTAGGTCAAGCTGTACTTGGTGAGAAATTGGACCATAAGGGAATCGCGAATCGATGGCGGATAAAATTTGAATTGCCTTTTGATACAACCCTGTGTCCAAAGCAGTACGCGCATCAGAAAATAGTGCTTGTGCAGATTTGTCTGGTACTTTATCAATTTCATTTACATCAGAAGATGAGCAAGCACTTACGCCCAAGGCAAGCGCAAGGAGTATGGTTTTAACGGTCAATTTTTCCATGGACTTTGTATCACAATCTTGTTTTTAGTTAATTTTGTTTATTTTAATCAGAATTACTTAATGTTTTTCATTTGGCATCAGGTTAAAATAACGAGATGCATTCTAACCTAGCATGCTTTCCTTGCACAGTGCTAATTTATAGAGATTTCAATGGCAGAAAAAATTCAACTTGAAGACACCGTACCTGAATCATGTTTAGGTAAACGATTCGACCAGACTTTGGCAGAAATGTTCCCTGATTATTCACGATCGCGGTTAAAAGAATGGATATTGGCCGGAAATGTCTCGGTAAACGGTAGTGTATTAACGCGCGCCCGTGAAAAAATGTTTGGTGGTGAAACTATTCAACTTATAAGCGAAGTAGAAGCTGACGAGCGCTTCGAAGCACAAGATATCCCGTTAAACATTGTTTATGAAGATGACGACATCTTGGTGATTAACAAGCCTGCAGGTTTTGTAGTACATCCAGGTGCTGGAAATCCAGATGGCACAGTACTCAATGCTTTATTGCATCATTGCCCTCAACTCGATGTTGTACCTAGAGCTGGTATAGTGCATCGATTGGACAAAGACACGACGGGGCTTATGGTTGTAGCAAAAACTATTGCGGCTCAAACCAACTTAGTTGAATCCCTACAAGCAAGAGAAATTACGCGCGAGTATGAAGCGATTGCGAATGGCATCATGACTGCAGGCGGTATCGTAGATGAACCTATTGGGCGTCATCCAACTAAACGTACGCATATGGCGGTCACTATGTCTGGTCGTCCTTCCGTGACACATTACCGTGTTATGGAAAAGTTTAGATTACATACAAGGTTAAGACTTCGATTAGAGACCGGGCGTACTCACCAAATACGCGTGCATATGGCGCATATTGCACACCCTTTGGTAGGCGATCCTGTATATGGCGGCCGTCCAAGACCTCCTAAGAACGCTACACAGTCATTACGCGAATCGTTACTCGGTTTTAAGCGTCAAGCACTACATGCTGCAATGTTGTCGTTATTTCATCCTATTACAGGTGAACAAATGACATGGCATGCTGATGTGCCTGAAGATATGATCAAACTTGCAGAGCAACTTAGAGAAGATACAAAGCTTAATGGCTCGCAAGATTTCTAATCATGCTTTTGATAGTGTTGAATTGCCAATAGATGGAGTTTTGGCAATTCAAACAACACGCCTTCATCCTCTGAATGTTCATCAGAGAAATTCTCAATTTGGTCAATATAACTTAGGAATGCATGTTGGTGATGATATCGAGTTAGTAAAAGCGAACCGGCAAGTACTAAATCGATTTTTTCCCGCAGAAGCGCACATACAGTGGCTTGAACAGGTACATGGAAACGATGTGGCGTTTATTGAACAGGTAAATGAGCAAGCAATAGTTGCTGACGCTGCTGTAACAAATAAACGTAATATTGCACTTGCGGTAATGACCGCTGACTGTTTACCTATCATTTTAGCTAACAAGAGTGGGCGAGAAGTGGCGGTAATCCACGGAGGTTGGAAACCGCTCGCCAAAGGTATTATTCAAGCAACACTTGCAAATATGAATTCTAAGCCTTGTGATATTTACGCGTGGTTGGGTCCATGTATAGGCCGAGATAATTTTGAAGTGGGTGCTGAAGTACGTCAGATATTTATGGCTTTAGATAATAATCTCACTAGTGCGTTTACAAGAGTCGAAACTAGTAAATCAGAGAAATATTTAGGTAACTTACCCCAAATTGCCAGCAGTCTGCTAACAATATTAGGCATTACAAAAATTGTCGATTCTAATAAGTGCACTGTTGCCATGAATGAACGGTATTACTCGTATCGTAAAGAACGTAATGCGGGAAGAATGGCAACCGTAGTATGTTTGTGTTAGATCAAATCCATACTAAAATTCTCTTACAATAATACATTGTGACTTGATTCCTGCTCATATGCCCATAAATTTAAGTTAAGCAAAGCCTTATACATTATCTTCAATTTTAGGAGCTTAACTTATGCGCTTAGACCGATTTACCCAATCATTTCAGATTGCCATTTCAGATGCGCAATCAATCGCTTTAGGCAAAGATCATCAATTTATTGAGCCTGTACACTTAATGCTCGCATTGTTAAACCAGAATGCAGGTAGCACTATCCCTTTGTTAAAAAGCGCCGGTGTCGACATTCATACGCTGAGGAAACAGTGTGAAGATGTGCTTTCAGGGTTACCTCAAGTAACTGGTGCAGGTGGAGATGTTCAACTATCAAATAGCTTGGGTAATTTGTTAAACCTCTGTGACAAACATGCCCAAAAATTGGGCGATAGTTATATATCGTCTGATATGTTTGTACTTGCCGCGTTAGAAGATAAGGGTAAGTTGGGTCAAATTTTAAAGTCACTTGGAGCTGATGAAAAGCGCGTAAAAGATGCTATTGCGCATGTACGTGGCGGTGAGAAAGTTGATGATCCAAACGCTGAAGATACGCGTCAGGCTTTAAGTAAGTTTACTGTCGATGTGACTGAACGTGCAAGGTCGGGAAAGCTTGACCCAGTTATAGGTCGCGACGATGAAATTAGACGCGCTATACAAGTCTTACAACGTAGAACTAAGAATAACCCTGTACTGATAGGACAACCAGGAGTTGGTAAAACCGCAATTGTTGAAGGATTAGCGCAGCGCATTGTGGATCATGAAGTGCCAGAAGGGCTCAAAAATAAGCGCGTATTATCGTTAGATATGGGAGCGCTGGTAGCAGGCGCTAAATATCGTGGAGAATTCGAAGAACGCCTAAAAGCAGTATTGAATGAGTTAGCCAAAGAAGAAGGGCAGGTGATTCTATTCATTGATGAATTACATACGATGGTTGGTGCAGGTAAATCAGAAGGGGCAATGGACGCTGGCAATATGCTTAAACCGGCACTTGCTAGAGGCGAACTACATTGCGTTGGAGCGACTACACTGGATGAATACCGTCAATATATTGAAAAAGATGCGGCTCTTGAGCGTCGTTTCCAAAAAGTGTTAATTGATGAACCGTCAGTTGAAGACACGATCGCAATATTGCGTGGCTTAAAAGAGCGTTACGAATTACACCATTCAGTTGATATAACTGATCCCGCTATTGTCGCGGCAGCAACATTGTCACACAGATATATCAGTGATAGACAACTACCTGATAAAGCGATTGATCTTATAGATGAAGCAGCGTCTTCGATTCGTCTGCAAATGGATTCAAAGCCAGAAGAACTCGATAAACTTGAGCGACGAATTATTCAATTGAAACTAGAACAACGCGCGTTGGGCAAAGAGAATGATGACGCTTCTGTTAAACGCTTGAATCTACTTGAAGAAGAGCTTAATAAATGCCAAACAAGATACGATGAACTTGATGAAGTCTGGACTTCAGAAAAAGCGGCTTTGCATGGTACGCAAGCGATTAAAACAGATTTAGAGCAGGCGAGGATTGATCTAGAGCAAGCGCGTCGAGTAGGTGATTTGAACAAAATGTCTGAATTGCAATACGGGCGAATTCCAGAATTAGAAAAACAATTAGATCTCGCTACAGCCGCTGAAATGCATGAAATGAGTTTGCTTAAAAACAAAGTTACTGATGTGGAAATTGCTGATGTGCTTAGCCGGGCTACAGGGATTCCAGTTGCAAAGATGCTCGAAGAGGAGCGTGATAAACTGCTGCATATGGAAGATAGCCTTCATAACCGAGTCATTGGTCAAAATGAGGCTGTTGTATCTATTTCAAATGCTATACGTCGTTCGCGTGCGGGCTTAGCAGATCCAAATCAACCTATTGGCTCTTTCTTATTCTTAGGACCTACTGGTGTTGGTAAAACTGAACTAAGTAAAGCATTGGCGCAGTTTCTTTTTGACAGTGAAGATGCGCTAGTACGTGTTGATATGTCAGAGTTCATGGAGAAGCATGCGGTTGCTCGATTAGTTGGTGCACCTCCGGGATACGTCGGTTACGAAGAAGGAGGGTACTTGACCGAAGCGGTTCGTCGTAAACCCTATTCAGTAATATTGCTAGATGAAATTGAAAAAGCTCACCCAGATGTATTCAACATTTTATTACAGGTATTGGATGATGGTCGACTAACGGATGGTCAAGGACGTACGGTAGATTTTAGAAATACTGTGATAATTATGACGTCGAATATTGGATCAGACATAATTCAAAGTTATCGTGACGATAGTCATTATGCTGAGATGAAAGTGAGTGTAATGAATGAAATTGGCAATCATTTCAAGCCGGAATTTATTAACAGAGTAGATGAAGCGGTAGTTTTCCATCCTCTCGTTGCTCAACAAATAGAAGCTATCGCAGGAATTCAGTTACAAATGTTAGCTAATAGATTGGCCGATAGAGACATAGAGCTTGTAGTATCGCCTGAATCACTATCGTTGATATCTGAAGCGGGTTTTGACCCGGTATTTGGTGCTAGACCGCTTAAAAGAGCAATTCAACAAACAGTTGAAAATCCACTCGCTCAACGAATTCTCGGTGGTGACTTCCTGCCAGGTGACAAGATTTTTGTAAACGTGGTCGACGGTGAAGTGGCTTTTTCGAAAAATTAATTCACACTAAATACTAGTTATTTCGATTATGAGGTTTATTGTCCCGTGCAATAAACCTCTACTTGTTTTTCGTTTATCGCTAATTGCTGCTGTTTTTCAGTTTCAGACAATAGTTGTTTATCACCATTCTCATCTGTATATTCAATTTTGTCGTAAGACTTTAATACCCTAACATTTGCTTTTGCTTCTTCACATTTCTCGGGAGAACCTGAAATTTGTAATGGTTGGGTATCCTCTGCGGGCTCTTCGACAGCTCCTGTTGAATTAAGTACTGACTTCGGTGTTTTTGTTGAAACGGATATTTCAGTGTAGTTATTATGATCTGGTTGATGTTGACTAAAGTGAACAACATTGTTCTTATCCACCCATCTATAAACCGTTACATTGTCTGCCAATACCGCTGTTGAACTAACAAACACACTCAATACTAACCAGGATAAACGCATTTTGGTGATCTCTTTATTTTGTTTTCTGAAAGCCAAATTAATAATAAATTGAAACCATTTGGTAGCAGTACTGCTGTTTACTTTTGAGTAACGAGGTCATCATTCGAGCTACTCGGAACGATAACTCAGTAATGCAGTCACTTCCATGTTTACGCTGTAAATTAATGATGGTGTTACAACTAAGAGTTTTTATTAATCGGTCAAAAAACTAAAGCCTATAGATTACATATAACAATACACATCGCAGTTTACAAATAATTGGTTTAATTTTGTTCAAAATAACCGTAATTTTTATGTTTTACTCAATTGTTGTGATAGATTAGCGAGCAAATTGATTCGTAATTTATCACGCTAAGAATATGTCGAAATTGGAACCCTCAACTAATAATCCCGCAAAGGGAATTTACTTGCTTCCTAATTTATTAACTACTGCCGGTTTATTTTCTGGATTTTATGCCGTTGTGATGTCGATGAACGGTCAATTTGAAAAAGCTGCGATTGCAATCTTTGTGGCAATGATTTTTGATGGGCTTGACGGGCGCGTCGCGCGCATGACAAATACACAAAGTGAATTTGGCGCCGAATACGACAGTATGGCAGACATGGTTTCATTTGGTATTGCACCAGGGTTAGTTGCTTACAATTGGGCTTTATCGGATTTAGGTAAATTTGGCTGGTTGGCAGCATTTATATTTGTGGCTGGAGCAGCTTTACGTCTTGCACGATTTAATACACAGGTTGGAGTTGCTGATAAAAGGTTTTTTCAAGGGTTGGCGAGCCCTGCTGCTGCTGGTGTCATTGCAAGCTTAGTTTGGCTGGGAACGGAATACGAAGTTAACGGACATGATTATGGATTTATCATGGGATTGTTCACCATTGCTTCAGGTTTGTTAATGGTAAGCAACTTTAGATATAACAGTTTTAAAGACGTTGATTGGAAGGGAAAAGTCAATTTCATAGTCGTATTACTTATTGTACTTGTATTTGTTGTAGTTGCCGCAAGCCCTGCTGAACTACTTACGGTTATATTTATGGGCTACGCTATTTCTGGCCCTGTTACGACGATACGCTCTGTCAAAGAATTGAAACTGGAGCATGTTGTAGGTGACGACAAAGATGCTGATTTCGAACCTGAAAAAGTTAAAAGGGCAGATATTCATAATAAAGAGGCTTCTAAGAAACACGCGGATCAAAATACAAGCGACTAAACTTTAAATTGCTAGTTATTAGGAGCTAACGTTAGTAGCTTAAGGAAAATTAGAGAAGAGAAAAATTTCTATTTTGCTCTTTTTTGTTTTTGGAATGTAGGTACCTAATACTGTTCACTTATAGATGTTTCGCTTGATTATTGTGCTAATTACTCTTGCGATTTGATGGTTTTGAACAATAATTAATCACTCAGTCATTTATTTTAAAAAACTTTAAAATAGTGCTTGACCTTGTCGCATAAATCCCTAAAATGCGCATCCACTTCTCGGGGACAACCAAGAAGCTGCTAAGATACGGAAATGCTTAGTTCACACGAAAAGGATTGCGAAGTGAAAGTTTTGATAAGTTTTGTAAGTGAATAACTGGGCAAAACGTCAAACCAAACTTAAAAAAATAAATTAAAGTTTTTTAAGAAAAGGGTTGACATCAAAACGAGGTTGCGTAGAATGCGCATCCTACTTCGGACGAGGTCTGAAGCAAACACTAAACACGAATGCGATGTTTAGTTGGACTCGATAAGAGTCGCTCTTTAACAATTAGTTATCATGCAATTTGTGTGGGCACTCACATTAATGTTAATTGAAATAAGCAGCTTGTCTGCACATTAACTTAATGATGAATGACACACAAAACTTTATAAAGTTTTATATGTACAGAATTCATTGAGTCGCACTTAGGTGCACAAACGATTTTAATTGA